>Ga0073934_10000057_pt1 | contig 319022 bp, 294 predicted proteins | sample LarsenN4metaG_FD_76834 | JGI IMG/M metagenome (GOLD analysis project Ga0073934, IMG submission 76834) | Hot spring sediment bacterial and archeal communities from British Columbia, Canada, to study Microbial Dark Matter (Phase II) - Larsen... ...
ATGTGCATAGCGAAGCGTGGTTTGCGCTTGGGTGTGGCCAAGCAGCCAGCCGACCATCGGCAGCGTCATGCCGCCCGAGACGAGAAGCGAGGCGAAGGTGTGGCGCAGATCGTGAATGCGGGCATCGCCGAGCTTCGCCTTAGCGCGCACGCCTTCCCAGAAGGTCTGCATTTCGCGCAAGGGGTTGCCTTTGATCTCGCCGGGGAAGACCCACGGGCAATCGGCAGGCACGCTTGCGCGGATCGCGCGCAGGAGTTCAACCGCGGCCCGCGAAAGCGGCGCGCGATGAAGCCGGCGCTGCTTCGTCGTGGCCGCGGGCTTGGTCCAGATCCCGTTTTCGAGATCGAACTGCTCCCAGCGCGCGTTCATCGCTTCGCCGCGCCGCGCGCCGGTGAGCAGGATCAGCCTAATGACGTTCGCGCAGCGCCGGTTCGGATGCTCGGCGAGCACGTCGGCAAGGCGCTTGATTTCGTCGGCCGAAAGAAACCGATCGCGCGGCACTTCGGGAAAGCGCGAGAACCCGACCACGGGATTGTCCGGCCGCATCTGCCCCATCCAGGCGCACACGCACGGTAGTCGCGCCGTTGCCCGCCGCTTCGATCGCGATCCCGATCGGATAGCGGCCGGTGCCGGGCACGTTGACCTGCTTGGCTGTGTCGTCCCACGAGACCTTGTCGCCGGCGGCAATCACGGCGTTCGCTGATCCAACGATTCCCTTCGCGCCATGCCGGTCCCTGATTTCCAGACAGTGATGCTTCCGGTCTTGCGCCTCGCTGATGGCGGCGAAGTGCGCGCCGCCGATGCGGTCGATCGGATTTCCGACGAGTCTCACCTGACGCCCGATGAGCGAGCCGAGCTTCTTCCGAGCGGTCGTCAGGCGAAAATTGCCAACCGCGTGCATTGGGCAGTGACCTATCTCGTCAAGGCAGGGCTCCTCAGTCGCCCGCGGCGCGGTGTCTTCGCAATAACAGAAAGGGGAAGAAAGGTGCTGGCCAATCCACCGGCCCGCATCGACATTAATTTCCTCTCGCAGTTCGATGGGTTCGACGAGTTCCGGACGAAGCCGCCAGAGGATCCAGAGGATATTGAGAGCGAACCTTCGACCGAGCCCACCGCGACACTTGCCGCCGGCACTCCGGACGAACGGATCGAGGCCGCGTTCAATGATTTGAACGCGACGTTGCGGGCAGAGCTGTTGGATCGCGTTCAGACGATGCATCCGACCGCCTTCGAGAAGCTGATCATCGATCTCATGCTCGGGATGGCCCCGATGCGCCTTCCATTTGTAGCCCCTATGTCCAATAATGGTCTTTGTGGTGACTGGCTGTGCGAGGTGTCATGCGCCATGCAAGGGAGCGATCTGGACCAACTTATCGACGAACTTGAACACCTGGTCACTTCGAGCTTCAGTCCCCTCGAAGGCCGCATGGTCGAGCACAGGTACGACCTCATCAGCGGATCGATGATCTATGATTGGCGCCCGGCCTGGGACAAGGCCAACGCGATCCAGGAGCTCTTCAAGACCGTCCGCTATCCCACGAAAGCCGAGCGCGATCGCGCCTGGGTGCGCTTCAACGACATCCGTAACGATCTGTCCCGGCGGGCGAATGCTGACCGCGCCAAATTCCGGGAGGTGTCGCAGTCATGGCGTGACAAGGTGGTTGAGGATCTCCGGCCACTTCGCTATGTTTTCGTTCCTATTCTCTCGGATATTGATCCGACAACCGTCGATGAAATGAAGGAACTGGGTCGGCTCCTCAAGGAAGCCCGGAATCTCCTACATGAAAAGCGCAGCGTTATGCTCAGGGAGCACAAGGACGAGTGCTACGCGCTTGCCGAGGAGATCAAGCAGTCGCACGACCGCTTCTGGGAGCAATACCACAAGTCGCGCGAGACGCGCCGGCTGGCCCATGTCCAGGCAATGCGCGAGAAGGCGGAAAAGATTGAAGGCAACCTGCAGCGCAATCGAGAGAAGCGGGAGAAAGCGGTCGGCGCCCTCGAGCGCGTTGAGGCCAACATCTCCAAAAACGAGGACATGCTGGCGAGCGCCTACTCAGACAACTACCGCGAGCGCGTCGAGGGATGGCTGGCAGATTCGATCGAAAAGCGCGACAGCATCCTCGAATCGATTCGGCGGTTTGACGAGTGGATCGCTCAGGACGAAGACCGGCTGAGCGAATTGCGATCCAAGATCTTTGCACGCGAATGAGAGCAGCGGTAGCGACCGGCGGGACCGCCCCCCTGTGGTGCCGGCACATGCCTCTTTCTCTATGATAACATCGTTGGCTCCGAGCGTCCGCACATCACGAGTGGAAATGCTCAAGGGCGGCCTATGGCGCCAAACTGAACATGATCCTTTCTGGCGAGCGTACTCGGTCGATTCGGCATCGAGTGATGCATGCCCACGCAACCAAATTCGCCCGCTAAGTCAAAGACTTGGCGGGCGTTTGCTTTTGGACTCGGTGGGCCGGATGCGGCCGAGTCAACAATGAGTCAACAAAATCTATGGCCGGGATTGGCGCTCGCTGGCACGCAGCGGTAGTGCCAACCGGCGCATGGTGCGAATATTGCCGCTGGCCCCATCGGGGTTCGCGTCTATCGCAACGTCGAGATGAAGAAACTTGATACCGACTACTTCGTCGACCTCGGTCTGTGATCAGGCCGGCGGCGAGCCGAGCCTGCCCTCGCCCAGCAGCATCGGACCGTGTCACTCATGTCTTTGCAATGAACCATCACCCATGTGTCCGGAACGGACCCAGACCAGATTGGCTGGGGCGCCAGGATTCGAACCTGGGAATGGCGGAACCAAAATCCGCTGCCTTACCACTTGGCTACGCCCCAAGGCGCTTTCCCGAAAGGCGCGCCGGGCCTGGAACATATTCGGCCCAGGAAGTGGCCGCAAGCGCGCTCGGCCACCCCGCAGGAACCGACGACCTACCCGCGCCTTAAGTGCGCTTGTTGCGCGCTTGGCCCGCACCTCTTATATCTTGCGTTCTTCCGAAACAATCCAAACGATTGGACCTCCGACCGGTTTCGCGAAGGTCCCGGAGCAAGCACACCATGAGTGATCGCCGACCCTTGATGCCGAAAGCGACTGCGGCCTGGCTGGTCGAGAACACCTCGCTGACGTTCGAGCAGATCGCCGATTTCTGCGGCATGCACCTGCTCGAGGTGAAGGGCATCGCCGACGGCGACGTCGCCGCCGGCATCAAGGGCATGGACCCGATCTCGTCGGGCCAGCTCACGCGCGAGGAGATCGCGCGGGCCGAGGAGGACCCCGCCTACCGCCTGAAGCTCGCCGAAGCCAAGGTCGAGATACCGCAGGTCAAGTCCAAGCGCGGGCCCCGCTATACCCCTGTCTCGCGCCGCCATGACCGGCCCAATGCCGTGCTCTGGCTGCTGCGCAACCATCCTGAGTTGAAGGACAGCCAGATCATGCGCCTCGTCGGCACCACCAAGCCGACCATCGCCCAGATTCGCGACCGCACCCACTGGAACTCGCCCAACCTGGTGCCGCAGGATCCGGTGACGCTTGGCCTGTGCACGCAGATCGACCTCGATGCCGAGGTGAAGAAGGCGGCAAGGCGCCTCGACAGGGAGCGGGCGGCCGCCGCCAAGACGCAGGAGAGGGGCGGCACGCTGCTGCCGACTTCCGAAACCACCTCGCCCCCCGCCGCGCCCGAGCCCGCACCGCGGCAGCCCGAGCCTGCCGCGCCCGAACCGGAGGAGACACTCGCGGAGGAGGAGGCGCGCATGCTCGCCAGGCTGCAGGGGTTGTCGGGCGACCAGCCCAAGTCGGACGAAGAGAAGAAAGAAGACTAGACGGGGATCACCTCGGCCGGCGTCCACAATGAAACTCTACAGTTCCGAGATCGCGCCCAATCCGAGACGGGTCCGCGCCTTTCTCGCCGAGAAGGGCTTGAGCGTGCCGATCGTCGAGATCGACATGCGCGCAGGCGAGCAGTTGCAGCCCGCCTTTCGCAAGATCAATCCCGAGGGCACGATCCCGGTCCTCGAGCTCGACAACAGCGTGCGCATCGACGATTCCTTCGCCATCTGCGTCTATTTCGAGGAGCTGCAACCGGAGCCCTCCCTGCTCGGCAGGAGCGCGGAGGAGAAGGCCGTCATCCTGTCCTGGCAGCGGCGCGTCGAGCGCGAAGGCCTCTACGCCGCCATGGAGGGACTGCGCAACTTCGCCCGCAGTTTCAAGGGCCGCGCGCTGACCGGTGCCGACTCCTACGAGCAGATCCCGGCGCTCGCCGAGCGCGGCCGCATCCGCGTCCAGCGCTTGTACGAACTCATCGACAGGCGGCTGGCCGACAACGAGTGGATCGCAGCCGGCCGCTTCACGATCGTCGACATCACCATGATGGTGACGGTCGACTTCGCCAGGCTGATCAAGGTCGAGATCCCGGAGAGCGCGGCCAACCTCAGGCGTTGGTTCACGGCCGTGTCGCAGCGCCCCAGCGCCAGGGCGTGAGTGCCCTGATCCAGCTCGCCCGTTTCTTGCCCACAGCGAGCCCACGGCTCTTCAGGACCTCGCCGATCTCGTCGAGGATGGCCGGATCGTCGATGGTGGGCGGCATCGTCCACGGCTCCCCGTCGGCGATCCGCCGCATGGTGCCACGCAGGATCTTGCCCGAACGGGTCTTGGGCAGGCGCTTGACCGCCATGACGTTCTTGAGCGCGGCGACCGGCCCTATTCCCTCGCGCACGAGCTTGACGACCTCGGCCTCGATCTCGGCCGGCGGACGGTTGACGCCGGCGTTGAGCACGATGAAGCCGGCGGGTACCTGGCCCTTGAGCTCGTCGGCGACCCCGATCACGGCGCACTCAGCCACGTCCTTGTGGCGGGCGATCACCTCCTCCATCTGGCCGGTCGAGAGCCGATGGCCAGCGACGTTGATCACGTCGTCGGTACGCGCCATGACGAACACGTAGCCGTCGGCATCGCGATAACCGGCATCCGACGTTGTGTAATAGCCTGGAAACTCGGACAGGTAGCTCTGCCGGAAGCGGGCATCGTTGTTCCACAGCGTCGGCAGGCACGAAGGCGGCAGCGGCAGCTTGATGGCGAGCGTTCCGCTCTCGCCCGGCGCCACCGGCTCGCACTTCTCGTTGAGCACCTGCAGCTCGTAGCCGGGCATGGGCACCGTCGGCGAGCCGTGCTTGACGGGAAGCGCCCCGAGCCCCACCGGGTTGCCGCAGATCGCCCACCCTGTCTCCGTCTGCCACCAGTGGTCGATGACCGGCACGCCGAGCTTGGCCTCCGCCCACTTCAGCGTCTCCGGGTCTGCCCGCTCGCCCGCCAGGAACAGCGTGCGGAAGCCACTGAGGTCGTACTTGCCGATGAGCTGCCCTTGCGGATCCTCCTTCTTGATGGCGCGAAAGGCGGTGGGCGCGGTGAACAGCACCGCCACCTTGTGCTCCGCGATGACCCGCCAGAAGGCGCCGGCATCGGGCGTGCCGACCGGCTTGCCTTCGTAGAGGATCGCCGTGCAGCCGTGCAGGAGCGGCGCGTAGACGATGTAGGAGTGCCCCACCACCCAGCCCACGTCGGAGGCGGCCCAGTACACTTCGCCCGGCGCCACGCCGTAGAGATGAGGCATCGACCACTTGAGCGCGACCATATGGCCGCCGTTGTCGCGCACGACGCCCTTCGGCATGCCGGTGGTGCCCGAGGTGTAGAGGATGTAGAGCGGATCGGTGGCGGCCACCGCCACGCAGGCCGCCCTGCGGCCGGCCGTCTTGGCCTGCCTGACCAGCGCCGCCCAGTCGTGATCCCGCCCCGCCTGCAGGCTGGCGGCGACCATCGGCCGCTGCAGGATGATGCAGTGCGCGGGCTTGTGCTCGGATAGTTCGATGGCCTTGTCGAGCAGCGGCTTGTAGGCGACGGCGCCGGATGGCTCGATCCCGCACGAGGCGGAAACGACGATGAGGGGCCTTGCATCGTTGATACGGGTGGCAAGCTCGGGCGCCGCAAATCCGCCGAACACCACCGAGTGGATGGCGCCGATCCTGGCGCAGGCAAGCATGGCGATGACCGCTTCCGGAACCATCGGCATGTAGACCACGACCCGGTCGCCCTTCTTCGCCCCGAGGCGCTCCAGCACGGCGGCGAAGGTAGCGACCTCCTCGGTCAGCTCCTCGTAGCTGAAGCTTTGCTGCGACTTGGTGACGGGGCTGTCGTAGATGAGCGCCTTCTGGCCGCCGCGGCCTTTCTCCACGTGCCGATCGAGGCAGTTGTAGGCGGTGTTGCACTCCGCACCGACGAACCAGCGGCCATAGGTGCCTGCCTGTGGGTCGAACACCTTGTCCCAGGGGCGATACCAGTCGATGGCTCGGGCGGCCTCGGCCCAGAACGCCTGCGGGTCCTGCCGCCAGCTCGCATACACCTCATGATAGCGGCTCATGCATTTCCTCCCGGTCCGACCGCACGGGCTCTTTGCGCCCTTGGATAGATTCTCGACCACTCGCGCGCGCCTGTCTACGGCCGCCGCTTACGACCTTCGCCTCGGGTCCGTCTCAAACCTCCACGCTCAGAGCCCGCTGCGCGGGTCGAAGAAACGGAAGCTGGCGGGCGGATAGGGCGAGTCGGGGATCGCTTCCTCGCCAGCGAAGCGAACGAGGAGTTTGAGCTGTTCGGCGGCCGACGCGGGGGCGAGCCCCTTGCCCAGGATCATGTCGAGAAAGATGAATTCGATGAGCGCGCTCTCCGCCCAATCGACGCTGGTCGTATAGCCCGAAACGGGGAACGGCGCGCCTGCCAGTGCGAGCTTCTGGTCCTGACCGACAAGGCAGGAGGAGAAGTGCACAAGCTTCAGGCTGTCGGCTAGTTCAAGGCCGTGGATGATGCGCGCCGTGTCGATGATGCGCCCGTTGACGTGCAAACCGTCCGCCTTGCCGTGGCTGGCGATGACGAGCACGATCGGCTCGGCGAGATAGGCGAGCTCTCGGCACCAGTGGAGCAGGCTCGCCTCGTCCTGGAAATAGCGATGGCGCACTTTGACGTGCGGCAGCCGTGCGAACAGCTCGCGCAGCATGTTGCCGAAGGCGAACTCGGAGTCTTCGAGCGTTGGCTGCCAGTGCGATTCGAGCACCACGAGCCAGTGCAGGCCCTGCACCGGCCACACCCGATGACCGCGCCACTCGCGCCAGTCGCTTTCACCGTCCGCGTGCCACTTGCCGCTGAAGGCCGACTGACTGGCATCGAGCTCGAACCAGCCTTCGCCGCGCGCCGCCGGCTCCTCGTATCGGAACACGAGCTTACCCTGCTCCACGCGCCCCTCGATCGTCGCTGGCCCTGCGCCGCCATAGAGACCTGTCACGCCCGCCTCCGCCTGGATCAGCCGCATGCGGCCAAAGGAGGTGTCCCACAGGCCGTCGAAGTCGCGTTCGCCTTCCCAAGGCAGCGGGCCGGCCGCATATTGGGCAAGGTACTCGCCCGCGAACTTGCCGTAACGCACGAGGCGGAAGGTGCCGGTGCCTTTCTCCGATGGCTCCTCGTAGTCGAACACCAGTCGGTCGCCCTCGACGCGGCCGCGCAGCGTGCACCCGGTTCCGTCGCGGCCATAGGTCCCGGACACCGCGGCGCCGTCCTGGCGCAGGATCATAAGCCCGAACGTGGTGAGCCAGCGGCCGGCAAAGTTCGCCACCGGCGCGCCTTCCACCGAACGGCCGAAGATGTGGAACGGCATGGAGGCCTCCTCCGACACGCCGCGGCTGCGACGCCTCGCCCGCGCGCGCCGCCTGGACCCTCTCGCCCCATCTGTGTATCAAGCGGGACCTCGATGCAACGGCCCCGCCTGTACGGCACTCGCTGCGGCGGAACGGAACAGCGATCATGGGCTTCAAATGCGGAATCGTGGGCCTGCCCAACGTCGGCAAGTCCACCCTTTTCAATGCCCTGACCGAGACCGCGGCCGCGGCCGCGGCCAACTATCCGTTCTCGACCATCGAGCCCAACGTCGGCGAGGTGCCGGTTCCCGATCCGCGGCTCGAGACCGTGGCAAAGATCGCCAGGTCGGCCAAGATCACGCCGACGCGGCTCACCTTCGTCGACATTGCGGGCCTCGTGCGCGGCGCCTCGAAAGGCGAAGGGCTCGGCAACCAGTTCCTCGCCCATATCCGCGAGGTCGATGCCATCGCCTACGTCCTGCGCTGCTTCGACGATGCGGACGTGGTGCACGTCGCCGGCCGCGTCGATCCCCTGGCCGACGCCGAGGTGGTGGAGACCGAGCTGATGCTGGCCGATCTTGACAGTCTGGAGCGCCGCATCGAGCCCTTGGAGAAGCGCGTGCGCGGCGGCGACAAGGAGGGAGCAAAGACGCTTGAGCTGATGCAGACGGCGCTCGCTTTCTTGCGCGAGGGCAAGCCGGCGCGGCTGGCCTGGATCGCGGACGAGGACAAGCCCGCCTTCCGCGCGCTCAACCTGCTCACCTCCAAGCGCGTGCTCTACATCTGCAACGTCGATGAGGCCTCGGCCGCGACCGGCAACGTCCATTCCGCGCGCGTCGCCGAGCACGTGGCGCAGCAGGCCAGGGAGCACGGGCCCCCGCCCGGGCGCGCGACCGGGCCGGCCGGTGCCTGGCCGAGACCCCCTGCCGTCGTCGTCATCTCGGCCAAGATCGAGGCCGAGCTTGCGCAACTGCCGCCCGAGGACCGCGCCGAATACCTCGCCGCGCTCGGGCTTGAGGAGCCCGGCCTCAATCGAGTGATCCGCGAAGGCTACCGGCTGCTCGACCTCATCACCTTCTTCACGGCGGGGCCGAAGGAGGCGCGGGCCTGGACGGTCGAGAAGGGCACCAAGGCGCCCAGGGCGGCGGGCCTCATCCACACCGACTTCGAGCGCGGCTTCATCCGTGCGGAGACCATTTCGTATGAGGACTATGTCGCCTGCGGCGGGGAGGTCGGCGCCAAGGAAGCCGGCAAGATGCGGCTCGAAGGCAAGGACTACGTGGTGCGCGACGGCGACGTGATGCTGTTCCGGTTTGCGAACTGACCTCGGAACGCCCTACACCTTTACCACGGAGTGACCTTCCGGTCCTCAAGATACTTTAGCTCGCTTGCGGCACGAGAGCGCTCGATGAACCGCTTCTCGATATCCTTCAGGGCGTCGGCCTTTGTCCTGTACTTTTCCGGCCCCTTTGCGTAACGATGCGCGACTTTCTCAACGAGCGCCTTTCTTGCACCACCTGACTTCAAAATAACAAAGATCGGCCGGAACTGAGCCTCGTTGGTCGCAGCATTGAGCTGGCGCACAACCTCGTCGACGGAGATGGTGACAGGAGCAGGTCTCCCTGAGCTAGGGCCCCTTGGTTTCTGAGCTTTGGTAAGGCGATCTCGTATGGCGCTGATTGCTTCATCCGCTGTTGCAGCAGACTCCTCCGCCAGGGCATTTGCCAGATCGCGGATTTCCCGAGCCTGAGGCTTGGCACCACCATGCTCGAAGATATCCGCTATTCGCCAAAGTAGATCGTGCAAGTCGCTTGGGGTCATCGTAGCCCGCCTTGTACCGAACGAAGTTCGCTCGAGCACACTGTGACAGGTCCCAGTATCACGCCGCAACGATTAGCCACGACCACTACTCCGACTTGCCCGTATTTTGGCAACTAAGTTGGACGTCGTTTTACTGTCGTGGTCCTCGAGAAACAGGAACAGTTGCCGTAGCACCCTTGCCTCAGAGCGGCGGTTAGATTCGGAGTATAGGTGCTCGAAATCCTTCAATACATCACGCAGATTTCGAACTTTCATGGCAATCCAATCCTACCCGTTAGCTCTTTACCGAATTCGTCGAGCACTGTACGTATCGGCATCACCGCATCGTCGTCCGTCAGGTAGCCCATACCTTCCGTCTCCGCGGTGGACAGCGACTTGCGTCGAGGTATCGACCGTTTGAATATGTAGCCATCGCCGCCCCAGACGCCAAGGGCATCTGTCAACCTACCCCCAATCATCTGCTGTTCGGCGCCTGCCAGCGAACCGTCGGGACTCGTCAAGGTAGGCACCACCCCGGCCAGCTTCAGCTCTTGGTTGAGCTCCAGCTTTATGTCGCGCACCATCTTCAGGAACGGCCCTACCGCACGCGCGGCGACAGGGGTAAGCGCCGTTGGAACCAGCAGGTGCGTACTGGCACACAACGCATTCACCGTGCCCGTGGTCAGCCGCGGCGGCGCGTCGATAATCACAACGTCGAAACCTTTATCTTGCGCAGCCTGTTTGAGAACCGGGCTTCTCATGAACACTTCGATTAAGCGATAGCGCACATCACCGCCACCGCTCATCACCCACTGAATCATGTGACGGTTCTCCTGCCGCGACAAAGAATAGAACGCAGGAACAAGCCAGGTATTAGCCAGCTTTGGCTGCAAATGCGTCAAGGCGCCCTTAAGCTCATCCTCCGACGCGTCCGCCGCCAGAAGCGTTTCTGTTTTCGATGTGACTTCCTGGATTCCTGCCGCCGCCAGCAGCACTCCCGATATGGACCCCTGATAGTCGGCATCCACAACCAGCACCCGTTTGCCCCGCCCATCGAAATAGGCGGCCATGTTCGCCGCTAATGTGGTCTTGCCCACGCCTCCTTTCAGGTTGGCGACCGTGATTATTCGGGTGCTTGTGTTTGCTAATGCCGGCTGGTGACCTCTTGGGGGCCAAGCCCGTCGATAGTGCCACAGCTCGTCCTCATCGCCGCTCAACACATTCCTTACCCGATATTCCTTCCAGAACTTGTAGACGTTGATGCCTAATGAGATGACGCCAATGATTGCGATCACTGCACTGAATACGGGATGCGCGTTCCTGAAAAACTCGACAACCATTCCTGCCCCGACGCGTATCCCAACACCTGAGCCAATAGCGGCCATCCCAACACCGCAATAAAGCTACTCCGACCCAAAGCGGATGTCACCATGCCCCAGGTTGGATCGCAGTATGGACCAGATCGTCGCTCGACCGGGTAGAGACTACTTCCCATTTGCGAATTGACGCGGGGGCCGCTATGACGCCGGGCGCAGCAACGCCAGGGCGAGCCATGCAGCAGCGCAGCGAATCCGAAGACCTCTTTTACGAGAATGTCGAGATCGGGCGCACCGTCGCCTTCGGCCGCACGGAGGTGACGGCGGAGGAAATTATCGCCTTCGCGCGCGCCTTCGACCCCCAGCCGTTCCATCTTTCCGAGGAAGGCGCCAGGGACTCCATGGTCGGCCGGCTCTGCGCCTCGGGCTTTCACAGTTGCGCGCTGCTGATGCGCATGCTGGCGGTGGAGCTGAACTCCAAGGGCAGGCCGCTCGGCTCGCCTGGGCTTGACGAGGTGCGCTGGCTGAAGCCGGTGTTTCCCGGCGATGAGCTCACCGGGCGCTACACCTGCAAGGAGAAGCGGCTGATGCGCTCGCGGCCGGGCGTCGGCATCTGCCGTATGCTGTTCGAGCTGCTGAACCAGAAGGGCGAGGTGGTGATGAGCTGGGAGGGCCACCAGTTCCTGAGCCTGCGCCACCCGGAGGCGGCCCCATGAGCAACTATTTCGAGGACCTCGAGACCGGCAAAACGATCGAGCTCGGCTCCCACACCTTCACGCGCGAGGAGATCATCGACTTCGCAAAGAAGTACGACCCCCAGCCCTTCCACCTCGGCGACGCAGCCGCCGAGCAGTCGCTGTTCAAGCGCCTGTCGGCGAGCGGCTGGCACACGGCGGCTGTCTGGCTCCGGCTCATGGTCGATGCGCGCAACCGGCAGTCCGACATGATCCGCTTTCGCGGAGGGCGGCCGGCGCGCTACGGGCCATCGCCCGGTTTCGAGCAGTTGAAGTGGCTGAAGCCGGTGTTCGCCGGCGACACCATCCGCTTTACCGCGCGCGTCGTCGAGAAGCGCGATTCGCGCTCGCGGCCCGACGTCGGCCTCATCGTCTACCAGAACGAGGGCTTCAACCAGGCGGGCGATCTCGTCTTTTCGCTTCGCAGCAAGATTTTCGTCGAGCGGCGCGAACCGTTGCGCATCCCCGAGCGCTCGGGAGCGCCGGGGAGAAGCCGATAAAGAGGCTACCGCAGCGCGGCGGCGATGTTGCCGCCGTCGACAGTCTCCACATGGCCGGTGGTGGCGCACGCCTTGGCGAGCGCCACGAAGGCCTGCGCGACGTCCTCAGCCGTCACTTCGCGCTTGAGCAGATTGCCGCCCATGTACTCTGCTTCGCTTACCCCCCGCGCCCTGGCGCGGGTCTTGACCATCTCCTCGGTGAGCAGGCCGGTTCGGACGCGGTCGGCATTGACGCCGTTGGCGCGGATGCGGTGCGCGCCGTAGTCGAGGGCATACTGGCGCATGAGCGCCAACGTGGCAGCCTTCGGCAGACCGTAAGGGCCGAACTCAGGCCCCGGATTGACCGCCTGCTTGGAGATGTTGAAGAGCAGCACGCCGCCCGTCGCCTGCTTCAACATGATGGCGACCGCCTCCTGCGCCACCGACTGATGCGCGAAGAAGTTCAGCTCGAAGCTCTTGCGCAGCACCTCCTCGGACACCTCGCCGATGCGGCCCTGCCAGGCGGCGCCGGCATTGGAGACCACGATATCGACACCGCCGAACGTCTCGGCGATCCGTCGGAACGCGGCGCCCACGCTCGCCCGCTCGGTCACGTCGCAGGCAAGACCCAATCCGTTCACTTCCTTGGCGGCAGCGGCGGCGCGCTCGCTGTCGCGATCGAGCACCGCGACGGCTGCACCTTCGGCGGCGAACGCCCTTGCGGTGGCCCGCCCGATGCCGCTGCCGCCGCCGGTGACGACCGCGATTTGCCCGGTGAACGGCTTGTCCACCGCGCCCTTGAGCTTGGCCTGCTCGAGGCTCCAGTATTCGACGTCGAAGAGGTCGGCCTCGGGGAGCGGCTCGAAGCGGCCGATGGCTTCCGCATCGCTGACCACGCGGATCGTGTTCTCGGCGAGATCGGCGGCGATGGCGGCATCCTTGGCCGTCCGCCCCAAACCGAACAGCCCGAGCCCCGGCACCATGACCACGCGCGGCATCGGATCGAGGCGGGTCTTGGTGGCGCCCGCGCGCGTGTTGTTGCGGGCGAAATAGGTCTCGTAGCGGGCGGTGAAATCAGCCACCGCATCGCGCACGGCCCCGGCAAAGGCGTCGAGCCTGCCCGCCTCCGGCAGCGGTACGAGGAGCGGCACGTTCTTGGTGCGAATGATGTGGTCGGGGGTAACCACGCCGCGCTGCCCGTAGTCGCTGAGATCGGCGCCGTTGACGTAGTTGAGGATGTCGGGCCCGGTGCGGAACGCCAGCACGAAGCGCTTGGGCTCCCCGTCCGGCCTGGCCGCAGCAACGGCGCAAGCGCCGCGGATGATGGGTGCGACGTCGGCCAGCGCAGCAATGCCGTCGGCTGGCGGCAGCGCGCGCGCCGCGAACACATTGCGCCGCCCCTTGGCGAGGCGCGCCTCCGCCTTCGCGACCTTCTCGATCATGCGCTCGTAGGCTTGCCGCGCGCTGGCTCCGAAGGTGAAGATGCCGTGTTTGTGCAGGATGAGCCCTTCCACATCGGGGTTCGACTCGTAGACTTGCGCCGCCAGCTTGGCGAGCCTGAAGCCCGGAATGACGTAGGGCACGAAGCCCATCTCCCCGTGGTAGACTTCGGCGATGAGCTTCTCCCCGTCCGGCTGATCGACGAGGCTCAGCACCGCGGCCGCATGGGTGTGGTCGATGAACTTGTGCGGCAGAAAGGCGTGCAGCAGCGTCTCGACGGAGGGGTTGGGCGCGGATGCATCGAGCAGATTGAGGCGCTGAAAGTTGACCATCTCCTCGTCGCTGAGCCGCTCCAGCCGGCGCAGCGCCCTGAGCGGGCCGAGCTTGACTGCAGGCAGACCCGCCGGCTCGATGCTGGCCATGTCCCAACCCGAGCCCTTGACGCACAGCACCTCGTGCACCTCGCCCAGCACGTCGGCCATTGCCGTCTTGACCGACGTGTTGCCGCCGCCGTGCAGCACGAGCAGCGGATCGGAGCCGAGCAGCCGCGTCGTGTAGGTGCGCAGCGCCACGTCCTCGCTCACACCTTTGCGACCGTAGGTTTCGACGGCCCTCGCCGCGTCGGCGTCGCTCCACCGGCTCTTCACGTGCACGGGCGTCTCCTCAGAAGTAGGCAATGAGCCGGCCGCTGGCCGCCACTGTGAGCCAGACGGCGAGCGAGATCGCGGCAGCGGTCCGCACCCTGGCGGGAAGGGAAACGTAAGCTGGGGTGTCGTTGAGCGCCCGCCTGAGCGCCGGGCCGACCAGCAGCGCATTTGTGATACCAAGGGCGACCAGCGCTGCCTTGAGCTGGAACACCGGATTGAGCGAAATGTGGCTCGCCTCCGCCGTGAACAGCACCGAGCCCGACAGCGCCATCAACACCAGCGCCGCCACCGCCGCCGACCGCGCCGGGCGGATCACGTTGGCCGGCGTGGTCGCGGCGAACGCCCCGAGGATCCGCAAATCCATCACCCCGACGGCCCCCGCGAACAGGGCAAGGCCCACCACGTGCACCACGTTGGCCGTTGGGTAGAGCCACACGGACTGGCGAACGGCATCGCCGAGGGCAGAGCCCTCGAGCGCCACCAGCAGCGCCGGCGCCTCCATGTTCATGTCAGCGCATCTCGTAGGTCTTTCCCGCGACGGTGATGCGCTCGGCCCGCATCTCGTTTGCGTCGCGGGTGGAGGGATAGCCGTAGGCCGAAATGGTGTTACCCACCGCAACGATCTTCTCCAGGGCACCTCGCGTCATCATGCGCGAGGGCGGGGCGAGCGTCACCGTCCATACCTTGTCCGAGCCCTTCACCGTCAGCGTCACGTGCGGGTTTTCGAACTTGGACGTCTCGATCTTGCCGGCGACGGTGACGGGGCTCTTGGCATCGTAGCTGCCCCAGCCATGGTGGCCCGCGGCCGGTAGCGCGAGGAAGGCGACGAGGATGAGCGCAATGAGTGCGTGAGGCATGATCAGATCCGTCTTTAGATGCCCAGGTGGGAACCCACACCGGCTTTTGCGGCATCGCCGGTGCCCGAGGCGTGCCGCTCAACAGCACGGGCCGCCCCGGCCTGCCCTTGCTGGTACGCGTGACCAGATGGTAGCAGGCTTGGCTTGATCAAGGCGACTCCATAATCGGCTGCCGACGAGCGCCAGAAGGATCACAGATGACGCCGTTCACCGCAGCGGTCGTGCAGACCGCCTCCGTTGCCTTCGATGCCGCGCGCACGATCGAGAAGGCGGCCCCGCTCATCGCCGAGGCCGCCGGGCGCGGCGCCAAGCTCGTGGTCTTTCCCGAGGCCTTCGTCGGCGGCTATCCCAAAGGGCTTGATTTCGGCGCCCGCGTCGGCTCGCGCACCGCAGCCGGGCGCGACTGGTTCAGGAGGTACCATGAAGGCGCCATCGATGTGCCGGGTCCGCATCTTGCTCGCCTCGGCGAGATTGCCGCGACACACGCGGTGCACCTCGTTGTCGGCGTCATCGAACGGGAGGGCGGTACCCTCTATTGCACCGTACTCTTCCTTGCTCCCGACGGCACGCTGCTCGGCCGACACCGCAAGCTGATGCCGACGGCGGCGGAACGTCTGGTGTGGGGCTTCGGTGACGGCTCCACGCTCAGCGCCTTTGACACGGCGCTCGGCACCATCGGCGCAGTGATCTGCTGGGAGAACTACATGCCCATGCTGCGCATGGCGATGTACGCCAAGGGCGTCACCCTCTACTGTGCGCCCACCGCCGACGACCGGGAAACGTGGCTGGCGAGCATGCGCCACATCGCGCTCGAAGGCCGCTGCTTCGTGCTGTCGGCCTGCCAGCACGCGCGCCGCAGCGACTTCCCTGCCGATTACCCCATCGACGGCGATCCGGCGCCCGATGCCGTGCTGATGCGTGGCGGCAGTTCGATCGTCGGACCGCTTGGGCAGGTGCTGGCCGGGCCGGTATTCGACGAGGACGCCATCCTCACCGCCGAGCTTGATCCCGCCGAGGTCGCCCGCGGCAAGTACGACTTCGACGTGGTTGGACATTACGCCCGTCCCGACGTGTTCCAGCTCACCGTCAACGAGACGGCGCTCGCCGCCGTGCGCAGCAACCGCAAGCCCGTGGTGAGCGGCTCATCGGATTGACCCGGGTCCGCGTTTTGCGCGCTCGCGCGGCCCCTCAGCCGCCGCGCAGCCCCCGCTCGGGGTAAAGGCCGAGTAGGCCCTCCCGGCTTGCGGGGCAGATGCCGCGCTCGGTGATGATGCCGGTCACGAGGCGTGCTGGGGTTACATCGAAGGCCGGATTGCCGGCCGGCGATCCCGGCGCCGCGATGTCGACGGTTACGACCGAGCCGTCGGGCAACCGTCCCGAGATCGCCAGCACCTCATCGGCGGAACGCTGCTCGATGGGAATCTTGAAGCCGTCGGCGAGCTTCCAGTCGATGGTGGAGTGCGGCAGCGCCACGTAGAAGGGTACGCCGTTGTCGCGCGCGGCCAGCGCCTTGAGATAGGTCCCGATCTTGTTCGCCACGTCGGCATTGGCCGTGACGCGGTCGGCGCCGACGAGGCAAAGGTCCACCTCACCCTGCTGCATCAGATGGCCTCCGGCGTTGTCGGCAATGATGGTGTGGGGTACGCCATGCGCGCCGAGCTCGAAGGCGGTGAGCGCCGCCCCCTGGTTGCGCGGCCTCGTCTCGTCGACCCACACGTGGACCGGCAGACCGGCATCGTGCGCCTGATAGATCGGCGCCGTCGCCGTGCCCCAGTCAACGCAGGCGAGCCATCCGGCATTGCAGTGCGTTAGGATGTTGACCCGCTCGCCGGCGGCCTTGGCCGCGGCGATGTCGCGAATGAGGGCGAGGCCGTGGGCGCCGATCCGCCGGCAGCACTCGACGTCCTCCTCGGCGATCTCGGCGGCACGCTTGTAGGCGGCGGCGACCCGGCTGCCGTGCGGCAGATTGCGCACCGCCGCCCGCACCTCCTCGAGCGCCCACCTGAGATTGACCGCCGTAGGCCGCTGCGCGGCGAGGTATTCGAGCGCTGCATCGAGCCCCGCATCGGAGGCATCCTGCCGCAGCGCCATCGCCAAACCGTAGGCCGCGGTCACCCCGATGAGCGGCGCCCCGCGCACCTGCATCGAACGGATGGCGCGTGCGGCCTCCTCCATTGATTTCAGCGAGACGACGACGAACTCGTGCGGCAGCCGCGTCTGGTCGATGATCTCGACCGACCAGCCGTCGGCAGCGAGCCAAATGGTCCGGTGCGGTTTGCCGTTGATTTTCATGGCCTAATCCAGGTCAGCTGGCGGCGGGCGCAGGGCAATGTGCAGCGTATGGTCGAGGCCGCAGGCGCTGCACGCAAGCCGGTACCACTCGGCCCACGGGCGGGCGGAGAGGTCTGAGACGGTGAGGGCCTGCCGGCCGCAGACCGGGCATGCAACGGGCGAAGCGTGGTCTCTGCGCCAAGCCTCGACGGCGTTGAGCGCGGCGGCAACCCTGTCCGGCGCCAGACCCTTGGCCCGGTCCACCGATCAATGTCCCTCGAACGCCATGAGTGTGTGCACGTCGATGCCGCTTGCCTTGAGGCGCCGAACGCCCCCAAGGTCCGGCAGGTCGATGATGAATACCGCCCCCACGACCACGCCGCCCGTGCGGCGCACCAGCTTGGCCGCTGCCTCCGCCGTGCCGCCGGTGGCGATCAGATCGTCGACGATCAGGATGCGCTGGCCCTTTTTGATGGCGTCCTCGTGGATCTCGATAGCGTCCACGCCATACTCCAGCGTGTACTCCTGCCCGATGGTCTTCCACGGCAGCTTGCCCTTCTTGCGGATCGGAATGAAGCCGCAGCCGAGCCGATCGGCGATGGCGCCGCCTAAGATGAAGCCGCGCGCCTCGATGCCTGCCACGGCATCGACCGGCTCCGCCCGATATGGCTCCGCCATTTGCACGATGGCGGCCTTGAAGCCCTGCGCGTCGGCAAACAGCGTGGTCACGTCACGGAAGATGATGCCGGGCTTGGGGTAATCCGGAATGGCGCGAACCAAGCGCTTCAGGTTCTCCACGGTACTGCCCTCCCCCCTTTCGACTGTGGGCAAAATAGCAATAATCGCTCGCACCGGATAGGATCGAGAGGCTTACCGGAGAGGCGCTTGCGGCGACCGTACGCCGGGCCGGTTGTCGTGGGTTTTCAGCCTTTTGCGGGACCGAGCACACGCCCGGCCACGGCATCGAGCTTGGCCACCAGTTGCGGATCGCGTGCTTCCGGCGCGGTGATCACCGCCACCTCCAGCGCACGGTCCGAACCGATCGGACAGGGCTGGTGCTCGCGCGGAAACTGGCGGGCCAGCCGCAGCACCAGACGCTGCGCCATTTCCGTGTTGGCCTTCATGACCTTGAGCACCGCAGCCACGTCCACATGCGCGTGATCATCGTGCCAGCAGTCGTAGTCGGTCACCATGGCGACGGTGGCATAGCAGAGCTCCGCCTCGCGGGCGAGCTTGGCCTCCGGCATGTTGGTCATGCCGACCACGTCGCAGCCCCAGGACCGGTACAGGTTGCTCTCCGCGCGCGTGGAGAACTGCGGCCCCTCCATGGCGAGGTAGATGCCGCCGCGCCGATAGGGGATCTGCTCGGCCTGGATCGCCTTTTCGACTTCGGAGACGAGACCGGGGCTCACCGGATCGGCCATCGACACGTGGGCGACGAGACCGGTGCCGAAGAAGCTCTTGGCGCGCGCAAACGTGCGATCGATGAACTGATCGGTCAGCACGAAGGTACCGGGTGAAAGTTCCTCGCGAAAGGAGCCGCAGGCGGAGATTGACACGAGATCGGTGACGCCTGCCCGCTTCAGCGCGTCGATGTTGGCGCGATAGTTGATGTCGGTCGGTGCAATGCGGTGCCCGCGGCCGTGGCGCGGCAGGAACCGCACGGGCAGGCCGTCGATCTCGGCGAACAGAATCTGGTCGGAGGGCTCGCCCCAGGGCGAACGCACCCTCTCCCAGCGCGGATTGGTGAGCCCTGGCAGATTGTAGAACCCGCTGCCGCCGATGATGCCGAGCACCGCCTTGGCCATGACCAGCTCTCCCCTCGTTGAGGTCTTGGCCAGGCCATAAGCACGAAAAGGCCTCGCGCGCGAGGCCTTTGAAGCGTCGGCGTCGCTGGCGGGCTCAATGCGCTATGTTCGACCAGATGCGCCGCTTGGCGATGTAGAGCAGCACCGTTGTGACCAGCAGGTAGAGCAGCACCTGCCAGCCGAGCTGCTTGCGCCGCTCCAGGGTAGGATCGGCCGCCCAGCTCAGGAACGCCGATACGTCGGCGGCATAGTTGTGGACCGTCGGGGGCGTGCCGTCGGTGTAGGCCACGCGACCGTCCTGCAGCGGCGGGATCATGGCGATCTGGCCACCGGGAAACACCGCATTGTAGTGCATGCCGTCGAGGAGCCGGTTGCAGACATCTGGCTTGCCGTCTTTGCCGGGCACCACCGAGACGCAGCGTTCCGCCTTGGCATCGGCCTGGCCGGGGGCGAGCCGGATCAGGTGGCCTGCCGCATCCCGCACGTAGGCGGGCGGCGCCCCGTAGCCGGTCAGCAGGGCGTAAAGGTAGTCGGCGCCCCCCTCCTGATATCCGATCACGACGTCCCACAGCATGGACAGCGGATGGAACCACACCGGCCCGTGGTACTCGACGTTGCGGGCCCGCGTGATCAGCGACAGATCGGGCGGATAGGCGCCGTTGTGAGTGGCGCGCGCCTCCTGCTCGTTCTTGTAGGGCGGCGGGAAGCGGTCGGACAGTCGCCCCGGACGCTGGAACATCTTGCCCTGCTCGTTGGGCCCGTCCTCAATCTTGAACGAGGCGGCGAGTCCCTTGACGGCGTCGATGGGAAACTCCGGCCCGCCGCTTTCGGCCAGGTTGCGGAAGGCGATGCGGGTGATGCCGTGGCAGGTCGCGCACACTTCGCTGTAGACCTGATAGCCGCGCTGCAGCTGGGCGCGGTCGAACTGGCCGAACAGCCCGCCGAACGTCCACTTCTGCCGCTTGATCTCGTTGCCCTCGCCGGCGGCCAGCGCCACACCGGCCGCGGTGGCAGCCGCCAGACCCGCGAGCGCCACCGCCATTGCCCTGCGCATCATGCTCTTGCTCGTGCTTTTCATCGCCTGCCTCGTCTTTACGCTCAGCGCTGTTCGGCCGCGGCAGGAGAGGTCTGACCGGCCGCGCCCCTCGCCGCCTCCTTGCCGAGCACCGCCTCGGTAATCGAGCCGGGCATCCTGGAAGGCTTCTCGACGATGCCGAGGATCGGCAGGACCAATAGGAAGTGGGCGAAATAGTAGAAGGTGAAGATGCGTGCCCAGAACACGTAGGCGCCCTCCGGCGGCTTGGAGCCGAGATAGCCGAGCGCCAGGCAGGTGAAAACGAAGAGCCAGAAGAACCAGCGATAGACGGGACGGTACCTTGTCGAGCGCACGCGCGAGGTATCGAGCCAGGAGACGAAGGCGAGGATGATGACCGACGCGAACATGGCGATGACGCCGCCGAGCTTGGAGGGAATGGCGCGCAGGATGGCGTAGAAGGGCAAGAAGTACCATTCCGGCACGATGTGCGGCGGCGTTACCAGCGGGTTGGCAGGGACATAATTGTCGGCGTGGCCCAGATAGTCGGGCGCATAGAACACGAACCAGGCGAACAGCAGCGCGAACACGCCCATGGCAAAGAAATCCTTGGCCACGGCGTACGGGCTCATCGGCACCGCGTCCGACTTCGACTTGATGTCGATGCCGGTCGGGTTGTTCTGCCCGGCCACGTGCAGCGCCCAGATATGGAGCACGACCAGGCCCGCGATTACGAACGGCAGCAGGTAGTGCAGGCTGTAGAACCGGTTGAGCGTCACCCCGGTCACCGAATAGCCGCCCCACAGCCAGGTCACGATGCTCTCCCCGACGCCCGGGATGGCCGAGAAGAAGTTGGTGATGACGGTGGCGGCCCAGAAGCTCATCTGCCCCCAGGGCAGCGAGTAGCCGAGGAAGGCGGTCGCCATCATCACCAGGTAGATGAGGACGCCGATGATCCACAGCACCTCCCGCGGCGCCTTGTAGGAGCCGTAGTAGAGGCCGCGGAACATGTGGATGTAGACGGCGAGGAAAAACATCGACGCGCCGACCGCGTGCATGGAGCGCAACAGCCAGCCGTAGTTGACGTCGCGGCGGATGCGCTCGACGCTGTCGAATGCCCCTTCCGCCGTCGGCACATAGTGCATGGCGAGCACGACGCCGGTGGCGATCTGGATGGCGAGCACGACAGTGAGGATGCCGCCGAAGGTCCACAGGTAATTGAGATTGCGCGGCGTCGGAAAGTCGACGAACTGGCCGTGCATCAGCCGGGCGATGGGCAGCCGCGCGTCCATCCATTTGGCGAACGCGCTGGTCGGCTTGTAGGTCTCCTCATGACCTCTGGTCGAATCCATGGCGCCGGTATCCTATCCGATCCTGATTCTGCTGTCGGAGACGAACTGGTAGGGCGGGACCTCGAGGTTGGCCGGAGCGGGCCCTTGGCGGATGCGGCCCGACGTGTCGTAGGCGGAACCGTGGCAGGGACAGAACCAGCCGTCGTAGGGCCCTTTGACGTCGCCGAGGTTTTGCCCCTTGGGAATGCAGCCGAGGTGCGTGCACACGCCGATCAGCACCAGCCAGTTCTCGTGGCCCTTCTTGACGCGGGCGGCGTCGGTCTGCGGGTCCGGCAGATCGCGCAGCGCCACCGCGCGGGCCGCCTCGATCTCCTGCTTGGTGCGGTTGCGGATGAACACCGGCTTGCCGCGCCAGGTGACGGTGATCGCCTGGCCTTCCTTGATGGGCGCCAGATCGACCTCGGTTGAGGCTAGCGCGAGCGCCCCTGCATCCGGATTCATCTGATGAATGAAGGGCCACAGCGCGAGTGCGCCGCCGACGGCAGCGAAAGTGGGTCCGGCAATGGTCAGGAAATCCCGGCGCGTCAGGTCGTCAGCGTGCCCGGTCAACGTCGCCTCCATCACGAGATTGCGTCGGCATTGCACGTCCTGACCAGCGGCCAAACATCACCTCGTCACGGACGCACGGGACCGTGGGTGGAGTGCTATATGTCGGCAGGTCCCCCGCCCCAACGGTGCCTTTTGCCACGCGCCCTTTTGGCATCCTTTGGGGACCCTCTCAAGCCCGCCAAGGCTGCCGATCTAGGGGCAATTTGGCGCACGCTCCCCGGCCCGACCGCGCGCGCCGTTGCCACGCTAAGACGCCTAAAGGTGGACGTCATGCGCCTTGCTCTGTACCAACCCGACATCCCGCAGAACACCGGCACCATTCTGCGGCTTGCCGCGTGTCTCGGTGTGGCGGTCGACATCATCGGACCGGCCGGCTTCGACCTCTCCGATCGCGCGTTAAAGCGCGCCGCTCTCGACTATCTCGCCCATGTCGCGCTCACCCGCCATGCGAGCTGGCAGGCGTTCCAGTCCTGGCGCGCGCGGACGGCAAGCACCCGCCTCGTCCTGCTCACCGCCCGCGCCGAGGTCGCCCATTACGCCTTTGCCTTTGCCCCGAGCGACATCCTTCTGCTCGGGCGGGAGAGTGCGGGCGTGCCCGAGGCGGTGCACGCTGAGGCCGATGCCCGCATCAAGGTGCCGATGCGGCCGGGCCTGCGCTCGCTCAACGTGGCGGTCGCCGCCGCCATCGTGCTCGGCGAGGCGCTGCGGCAGACGGCGCTGTTTCCCGGCCCGCCGACTTGAGCGGCGGCCTCAGACCACCACCGTCGCCTTCGGTCCCATCAGCGCCTGGATGCGCCTGAGCGGCCGCGCCGCCCGCCACACGTGCTCGATGCGGAACTGCTCGCTGCCGCCACCGACGATGGTGATCTTGGCCTCGATGTCGCTGGTGCCCAGGCCGAGCAGCCCGAGGCCGAGCAGCTTGTGGGCGAAGAGATCGTCGCTGAAGCGGGTGAGCTTGACGTGCATCATCGGGTAGCTCTCGGCCGCGCGCCCGACCACGCCGCCGAACCGGCGCACGCGCTCGATATGGGTGCCGCGGAAGCGCCAGTAGCTCATGCTGTCCACGATGAAGACGACCACGAACCAAACCACCAGCAGCACACTGGAAATGAGCATGTAGAAGGCCAGATTGAGGTGCACGAGCAGCACGGGCGGCGTGCTGAACAGGCCCTCGACCTGCAGCACCCCGTACACGGCGGCGCCCGACAGCAGCACGAGCAGCGCCAGCATGACCGCGGTCGCCCCGCGGGCCCTTACCGTGGTGGCGATGATCACGAACAGCAGCACGGCGGTGAAGGAGATGCCGACCCACGGGCTTGGATGCATGAGCATTGGCTTGCTGCCGGCGATCGTTACCTGCTCGCCATGGGCGAAGGTGAGCAGCGCGCAGAGATAGCCGTAGGCCCACACCACCCACCAATAGAGGATCGGCGAATGCTGGTAGACGCGTACCTCCTCCTCGCGAGCGGCTGCCGCCGCGGATGTCGCAGCCGCCCCCTGCGGCGTGTTGGTAGCGGTGGTCGCCATGTTCCCTCCCCGGCCCGATGACGCGGATTTGCCAATCGTGCAGGCGATTTAATGTCCCCAACCCCAGCCGAGACCGATAGTCGCACCGGCCCCGACCGACTGTCAACGAGCGTGGCGGCCTGTGTCTTGGTTGGTGCTCGAATTCACGCGCTCTCGCCATCGCTGAACGGCGACCGCAGCCCAAATGGCCTCGACCACTCCGAACGGCCATGCGCCTTGCAGAAAGCCGTAGACGGAGGCCAACGCGCACGAGCCGGCGAATGCCAGCACGTACCCCGCCCCGCGATACTCGAGCGCATAGAACAGGACCATGGCGGAAACCGCCGCCAGGCCGAACAGCGTAAGGCTGTCCATCAGCGCAAAGGGCGCGCGGCAAGAGCGCCGCGCCCCGCCTGCCATTCGTCGCGCGCCTGCTGCACGACGATCCAAGCGCCCTGCAGCGCGAGGCTCGCCATGATGGCCGCAACCATTAAGTCCGGCCAGCCGGTGCCGGTTCCGAACACTCCCAAGGCAGCCAGCAGCACGGTGAGGTTGCCCACCACTTCGTCCTCGCGTCTTATGCGCTCAAAAACCTGCTTCACGCCCATAGAGATGGATGCGGTGCCTCACACTCGGTCGCAAGCAGCCTATGCCCGCCTTACTCCGCCGCCTCCTTTGCCAGGAACCCGCCCGACTGGCGCATCCAGAGGTCGGCATAGAGCCCGCCCCGCTTCAACAGCTCGGCGTGGCTGCCTTCCTCGACGATGCGGCCGCGGTCCATGATGACCAGCCGGTCCATGGCGGCGATGGTGGAGAGCCGGTGGGCGATGGCGATCACCGTCTTGCCTTCCATCAGGTTGTAGAGCTGCTCCTGGATGGCGGCCTCGACCTCCGAGTCGAGCGCGCTCGTCGCCTCGTCCAGGATCAGGATCGGGGCATTCTTCAACAGCACGCGTGCGATGGCGATGCGCTGGCGCTGGCCCCCGGAGAGCTTGACGCCGCGCTCGCCGACGTGGGCTGCATAGCCCCTGCGGCCTTTGGCGTCCTCCAGCTCCATGATGAAATCGTGCGCTTGCGCCCGCCTGGCGGCTGCGATCATGGCCGCCTCGCCGGCATCGGGGCGTCCGTAGAGGATGTTGTCGCGGATCGAGCGGTGCAGCAGGGAGGTGTCCTGGGTGACCATGCCGATCTGGGCGCGCAGGCTGTCCTGGGTGACGGCGGCGATGTCCTGCCCGTCGATCAGGATGCGTCCCGCCTCGAGGTCGTAGAAGCGCAAGAGCACGTTGACGAGCGTCGACTTGCCGGCGCCGGAGCGGCCGACGAGCCCGACCTTCTCGCCTGGCCGGATAAACAGCGACAGGTTGTCGATGACGCCGCCTTCCTTGCCGTAGTGGAAACGGATGCCCTCGTAGCGGATCTCGCCCCTTATCACGCGCAGCGGCCTGGCATCGGCCCGATCGACGACCGTATGCGGCCGTGCGATCGTCATCATGCTTTCCTGCACCACGCCGATGTTGTCGAAGATTTGAGCCATGGAGCGCATGAACCAGCCGGACATCGCCATCAGCCGCACGATGAGTCCGGTCACCACCGCGATCGAGCCGATCGTCACCTCGCCGCGGGTCCACAGCCAGATGGCAAGGCCCGTGGTGACCACCAGCACCGCCCCGTTGATAGTGTAGAGATAGAGTTCCATCCAGGTGTTGAGCCGGAGCTGGGCCTGGTAGCGCTTCAGATGCTCCTGCAGGCCCTCGCGCGCATAGACGTCCTCGCGGTCGGTGTGGGAGAACAGCTTCACCGTGGCCATGTTGGTGTAGCTGTCGACGATGCGCCCGGTCAGCGCCGAGCGCGCCTCCGACGTGTTGCGCGAGAGCATCTCGATGCGCGGCACGAAATAGAAGAGCGAGGCGATGTAGGCCGCAAGCCAGACGCCGAGTGGCACCACCAGGCGCCAGTCGGCGTCGGCGAACAGCACGAACGTGCCGATCCAGTGCACGACGACCCACAGCACGACGTCGCAGATGCTGGTCGCCACGTCGCGCACCGCCGGGCCCACCTGCAGCACGCGCGCCGCCACGCGGCCAGCGAAATCGTTCTGAAAGTAGCCGAGGCTCTGGCGCAGCACCCAGCCGTGCGCTTTCCAGCGGACGCGGGCGTTGAAGGGGCCGTCTATCGCCTGGTGGCGGATGAGGTCGACGAGGAGCGACATCAGCGGCCGCAGGATCAGCGCCACGGCAGCCATCCACATGAGCGTGGGGCCGTGCTCGGCGAAGAACGCCTCCGGGTTCTCCGCGGCCCGCATCATGTCGATGATCGCGCCGACGAAGGCCATCAGCGCGACCTCGATGGATGCGCCGATGATGCCCGCGACGACGAGCGCGGCGAAGATCGGCCACACCGGCATGAGATAGTAGAGGAAGAACGCTACGAGCCGATCCGGCGGCTGGGAAAGCTCGCCGCGGTGGAAGGCGTCGATCCGCTCCTCGAACCACTTGAACAGGCGGTCGGCGAGCGCCGGCCCGCGCCCTGCCAGCGCGGCAAACGCGCCAAGTACTCTGGGCAACATGCCTTGACCTTGCTTGTGCCCCCGCCGGGCGGCGACCGCTCGGTGGCGCACGTCGAAATCCAATGCCGGAACGCCGACGGTCCCGCTTGCGCGGGCGCTTCTGGCGCTCCAATGTGTCGGGCCACGATCTAGCGCAGGATTGCGGCAAAGGGGATCGAAAAGTGAGCAGTGGCGAGCCGCGCCCCGACGCCCTGTCGGAACGCCAGAGGAGCCGGGCTCGGGAATGGTTCGAGCGCCTGCGCGACGACATCTGCGCCGCCTTCGAGCGCCTTGAGGCTGATCTGCCGACGGGAGCCCCGCTTGCCGAGCGCGAGGCCGGCCGCTTCGTGCACACACCCTGGACGCGCACCGACCACAGCGGCGCGCCCGGCGGGGGCGGCCTCATGGGCCTCATGCACGGCCGCGTGTTCGAGAAGGTCGGCGTGCACACCTCGACCGTGTTCGGCCAATTCGCGCCCGAGTTCCGCAGCCAGATCCCGGGCGCCGAGCAGGACCCTCGCTTCTGGGCGTCCGGCATTTCGCTCATCGCCCATATGCAGAACCCCAACGTGCCGGCCGTGCACATGAACACGCGCCTGGTGGCGACCACCAGGTGGTGGTTCGGCGGCGGCGCCGATCTCACCCCCCTGCTCGCCCGGCGGCGCACGCAGGAAGACCCCGATACTGTCACCTTCCATGCCGCCATGCGCGCCGCCTGCGCGGCCCACCGCGTGGCCGATTACCCGCGCTTCAAGCAGTGGTGCGATCAGTACTTCTACCTGCCCCATCGCCAGGAGATGCGCGGCGTCGGCGGCATCTTCTACGACTACTTGACGCCGGAGCCGGAGGCGGGCGGCTGGGAGGCGGCGTTCGCCTTCACGCAGGATGTCGGCCGCGCGTTCCTGAACGTCTACCCCGAGCTCGTGCGGCGCAACTGGACGCGGGCCTGGACGGAGGCCGACCGCGAGGAGCAGCTCATCCGCCGCGGCCGCTACGTCGAGTTCAACCTGCTCTATGATCGCGGCACGCTGTTCGGATTGAAGACCGGCGGCAACGTCGAGGCGATCCTCTCCTCCATGCCGCCGGTGGTGAAGTGGCCGTGAGCGCTGGCGCCGCCCTCCCGCAAGACGGGCCGCCGCTTGCCACGTTCCCATCCGCCTCCACGTACCTTGGCGGTGATTCCCGCTGTCGCCTTTGGTTAAGTACCCCTGCCCCTCGAACTTGACCGCCTCTCCCTCCCGCATAGAACAGTGTCGGCGGGGCATGACCTCCGTGGAGATGGACATATGGGGGACGATCCCGGGGGCGCGTTGACGCCGGCGGAGCTGCGGGACTTCCGGCGGCTGGCCGGCTTCATGCTGCCCCCAAGCACACAGTACGGCGTGCCCGGCGCGGACGATGCGACGATCTTTGCCGATATCGTCGGCTCCCTCGGCCGTGATCGAGCCGACGTGCGCAGGGCGCTGGCGGTGCTCCGCGACCTGGCGGGCGGTGACTTCGCGGCCCTCGACGAGGCCGCGGCGGAAGCGACGGCGATGGCGCTGCTCCACCGTGAGGGACGCGAGATCGCAGCCCTCGGGCGTGCGGTGCTGCAGTGCTACTACCGCGACGACCGGGTGCTGAGGTCGCTGGGCCTCGAGCCGGGGCCGCCTTTCCCGAAGGGCCGTACTGCGGAGCAGGGCGACTGGTCGCTGCTCGAGGCGGTGCGTAATCGGCCGCCGATGTGGCGCGATGTGAAACGCAGGGGGGGCTGAGCATGGCCGCTGCCGACGATCCCACCCTGCCCCGTCCGAGGGATGACATTGTGGACGTGCTCATCGTCGGCGCCGGCGCCTCCGGTGCCGCCGTCGCCTGGAGCCTCGCCGAGACGCGCATGAAGATCCTGTGTCTCAAGCAGGGCGACTGGGTGAAGCCCACCGACTTCCCGACCAACGGCCGCGACTGGGAAGCGCGCCGCTACTCCGACTTCCACAACAGCCCGAACCGTCGCGCACGGGACACCGACTATCCGATCAACGACGACAACTCCCCGATCAAGGTTGCCAACTTCAACGGCGTCGGCGGCGGCACCATCCTTTACATGGCGCATTTCCCGCGCCTGCATCCCTCCGACTTCAGGGTGAGGACGCTCGACGGCGTCGCCGACGACTGGCCGGTCGATTACTGGACGCTGGAGCCCTATTTCGCCGAGAACGACCGCATGATGGGGGTCGCGGGCCTGCCCGGCGATCCGGCCTATCCCCGGCACGAGCCTCCCATGCCTCCGGTGCCGCTCGGACGCTCGGGCACCCGCTACGCCCGCGCCCTCAACAAGCTCGGCTGGCACTGGTGGCCCTCCGACGTCGCCGTTGCGACGACCGAGTACGACGGCCGCGCCAGGTGCATCAATCTCGGCCAATGCACGCTGGGTTGCGCGCAAGGGGCCAAGGCGAGCGTCGACATCACGTACTGGCCGCATGCGCTCCGGGAGCGGGTGGAGCTGCGCACGCGCTGTCGGGTGCGCCGCATCGCCACCAACGAGCTGGGGATGGCCTCCGGCGTTATCTACTACGACCCGAACGGTGTCGAGCGCTTCCAGCCCGCCGAGATGGTGATCCTGGCCGCCAACGGCATCGGCACGCCGCGGCTGCTGCTCAATTCGGCCTCCTCCCGCTTTCCCACCGGGCTGGCCAACTCCTCCGGCCTCGTCGGCAGGAACCTGATGCTGCACCCCTGGCCGCAGGTGTCCGGCTATGTGGACGAGGAGATGGACGGCGACCGCGCCCCGCCGACGGTGTTGTGGAGCAAGGAGTTCTACGAGACCGACCGCTCGCGCGGCTTCGTGCGGGGCTATACGCTGCAGTTCGTGCGCGGGCACGGCCCCGCCCACGAGGCGATCACCAACCTCGGCACCGGCCGCCTTCCCTGGGGCAGGGACCACCACCGCGTCTATCGCAGCCAGCTCTACCGCCGGCTGATGGTGGTGGTCGCCTGCGAGGACCTGCCGGAGGAGCGCAACCGCGTCACCCTCGACCCCGTGCTCAAGGACAGCCACGGCATTCCGGCGCCGAGGATCGATTACACGATCGGCGAGAACACGGCCGCCATGATGGAGCACGGCATCGCCCGCGCCACGCAGGCCCTGGAGGCGGCCGGAGCCCGCAACATTTTCGCCTCCCGCACGGCGCTCAACAGTCCGGGGCACCTGTTGGGCACCGCGCGCATGGGCAGCGATCCGGAGCGCTCGGTGGTGAACGAATGGGGCCGCTGCCACGACGTGAAGAACCTGTTCATCGTCGACGGCAGCCTCTTCGTCACCTCGGGCGGCGTCAACCCCACATCGACCATTCAGGCGCTCGCGCTCTACATCGCCGACAACATCAAACAGCGGCTTGCCACCCTGTTCGACTGAAATGGCGAAGCCGGCCGCTGCACGAAGACCCCGATGGCCCGACAACGCACTTTGCGCTTGTGCGCAGCAGAGGCACCGTCACGCCTTCCCATCCTTGCTCCCCGCTCCCAGCGCGCCCATCAGGTTCATCGGCAGCGGGAAGACGATGGTCGAGCTCTTCTCGCCGGCGATGTTCAACAGCGTGCCGAGATAGCGCAGCTGCATGGCCTCCGGGCGCCGCGACAGAATTTCGCCCGCCTGCAGCAGCCGCTCGGCCGCCTGCAGCTCGCCCTCCGCATCGATGATCTTGGCGCGTCTGAGCCGCTCGGCCTCGGCCTGCTTGGCGATGGCGCGGATCATGGTCTCGTTCAAGTCGATGTGCTTGAGCTCCACGTTGGAGACCTTGATGCCCCAGGCGTCGGTCTGCGCATCGAGGATGCGTTGCACTTCCGAGTTGAGGCGCTCGCGCTCGGCCAGCATCTGGTCGAGCTCGTGCTGGCCGACGACCGAGCGCAGCGTCGTCTGCGCAAGCTGGCTCGTCGCCAGGTCGAAATGCTCAACCTGGATGATCGCCTTCTCCGGGTCGAGCACCCGGTAGTAGACGACGGCGTTCACCTTCACCGACACGTTGTCGCGCGAGATCACGTCCTGCGGCGGCACGTCGAGCACGCGCGTGCGCAGATCGACGCGGATCATCTGCTGGATGAACGGCACGATCACGACGAGGCCCGGTCCCTTGACCTTCCAGAAGCGGCCGAGCAGGAACACGACGCCCCGCTCGTACTCGCGCAGGATGCGGAAGGTCGATGCCAGCAGCATGACCAGCAGCACCAGCCCCACGATGCTGAACAACAGGTTGCCCAGGGCGCCTACGATCGGCATCGCTTTTCCTCCCAGTCAGTTGGCCGCCACCACGATGAGCGTCAGGTTCTCCCGCCGCACCACGCGGATCTTGGTGCCAGGCGCAAGAGCCGGGCCGCGGGCGGCCCATATTTCGCCGTGGACATGCACCCGGCCCTCCCCGTTTGACCAGCTCACCACCTCTCCGGTGGCGCCGATCATCTGCTCAGCGCCGGTGCGCACCGGGCGCTTGCGGGCCTTCACCGCATAGGTGAGCGCCCCGAAGAAGAACAGCGCCGTGATCGCGGTCATGAAGGCGAGCAGTTGCCAGTCGACCGAGAGGTCGATGTCTGAATCGGCCGGGTCGAACAGCAAGAGCGCCCCCAGCACGAAGCCGATGATGCCTCCGATGCCAAGCAGGCCGAAGCCGGGACTCAGGATTTCGACGAGCATCAGGCCGATGCCGAGGATCAGCAGCGCCAGCCCGCCGTAGCTGACCGGCAAAACGCTGAGCGCCGTGAGCGCCACGATGAGGCAGATGCCGCCGATCACGCCCGGCGCGATCGCGCCCGGGTTCATGAACTCGAAGATGATGCCGTAGATGCCGATCAGCAGCAGGACGAAGGCGATGTTGGGATCGGCGATGGCCGCCAGCACCTTCATGTTCCAAGTCGGCTCGAGCACGTCCACGGCCCGTCCCTTGGTCGTCAGCGTCGCCTCTCCCGTCGCGGTCTTGACCTTGCGCCCGTCGATCGCCGCGAGCAGCTCCTCCACGTTGCCCGCCACCACGTCGATCACGCCCTCCTTGAGCGCATCCGTCGCCGTCAGCGTGGCGGCCTCCCGCACCGCCTTTTCGGCCCAGTCGGCGTTGCGGTTCCTGAGCTCGGCCAGCGAGCGGATGTAGGCCACCGCGTCGTTGATGATCTTGCGCTCCATCGCCGTCGTCCCCTCGGTTTCGGAGGGTTTCTTGGGGTCGGACGACGGCGCGGGCTTGCCCGGCGGCGGCGAGCCGGGCATGCCGGGTGCACCCATCTGAACGGGTGTGGCGGCGCCGACATGCGTTGCCGGCGCCATCGCTGCGACGTGGGCGGCGTAGGCGAGATAGGCCCCGGCGCTCGCCGCGCGGGCCCCGCTCGGCGCCACGTAGATCACCACCGGCACCGGCGAAGCGAGAATGGCATTGATCATATCGCGGGTGGAGGAGACGAGCCCGCCCGGCGTATCGAGGCGCAGGACGAGTGCAGGGGCGCTCTTTGCCTTGGCCTGTTGCAGCCCGCGTTCAAGGTGCGCCGTCGATACGAAGCCGATCGCGCCTTTGACGTCGATCAGCAGCACCGGCTCCTTCCCCGCAACCGGTTGCACGACGTCGCCGCGCCCGCCGGTGGTCGATTCGGCAAGCCACGCGCACAGGAGAGCGAACAGAAACAGTGGACGCCGGCGCATCGCGGCCTCCCACGCCAAGGCACCTCCCGAAAGCATGCCGCCAAGAGGCTAACGCGCCCAGAGGCCGGCACAAAGCACAATATCGGGCCTGCCTAGCGGCGGGCCTGACGCTGCTGTTGCGCCTCATCGAACACGGCGGCGAACTCGACCGCCCCTGGCTTCTTCTCGTTCTCGTCCATGCGCTTGTCGAGCGCAACGAGCAGTTCCCCCGCCGTCCTGCCGCGCACGATGGTGTTGCGCCCATAGCCCTGCCGCGAGAAGAAGTTCGAGGTCGGCATGTTGCGGGCGATGGGGAGCATCATCTCGAGGCCCGTCGAGGGGCCGGCCAGGTTCATGAGCTCCATCTCGACCGGCGCCAGTTGGGGGCGGCCGCCGCGCTCGCCCACCTCCTTGATCCCCTTGAGCTTGATCACCTGCAGCCAGGGGCCGACGTCGCCGTCGATGTTGAGGGCATGAATGCCCAGTCCCTTGGGCGTGCCGGCAAAGCGCATGTGCTCATACCAGTCGTTGGGCACCGAGCGGGCGTTCTGCAGCATGCTGCGGAGCACCTTGGCCTTGGCGCGCAGCACAGCGGCGCGCTGCGGCTCGGCGTTGGCCATGGTCTCCAGCCGGCTGATGAATGAAGCCCCGTGATTGACCAGCTCGTTGACGGAATTGGCGTGCAGAAGCTGGGCATAGCCGAGCGCGGTCGAGATCGGCGTGCCGCGTCCCGTCACCGGATTGATGCCGGCCTGCATGTCGTAGGTGCCCTGGCCGCCCGTCTCCAGCGCGTAGATGCGCACGACTTGCTCCTTGGAGAGGCCGTGGGCCAGCGCCTCCAGCGCGTAGCGCCACTTGAACTCGCGCTCGCTGATGCGCTCGGGCACGAAGCCGTAGACGGCTTTGGCACTCGCCAGCACATCCTCAATGGTCGGGATGGGCGCCGGCGGCGGTTGTGTCTCGCGCTCGATCTCTGCCCAGATGCGCGCGACGGCGGGCGAGAGCTTGGGGCCGGTGTACTCAGGCGGGAAGGTCTGGACGTAGTCCGCTGGACCGACCGGCTCCCCGGCACGGATCTTGCGGCGGCGCTCGCTGCGCCGCTCGCCGACGTTGGACCAGTAGGCCGCGAGCGCGGCATCGTGCTTGACCCGCGCGGCGCGATAGGCCGCAAGCTCGCTCTTCTGGCGTGCGTCCAGCCGCTCGATCAGCGTCTTGATCGCCTGCTCACGGTCGGCCGCAGCCGGCATCGCCAGCACTATTGCTGCACATGCAAGCAGTGCGCCGCAGCGCAAGGCAATTGCCCGCCAAGACGGCGTGGGACGAGCCGTGGTCTCGTCTCGGTGGCCGTGCATCATCGCAAAAAGAGCCCCTCGCCTTGCGCCTCCCGACCACTTCCTAATGCGCGATGGCGGGCAGAATGAGGCCTGCCCACGCGGCCGGCCCACCCCCCGAATCAGAGCTTCACTCAAACGCCTTTGACGGTGCTTGCCAAGGCTCGGCGCGGGCGGTTTAAGGTGGCCCCATGTCACCCAACGCCCCGCAGGCACCGGCTGCACTGACGGCGGCCGAATTTCGCGACTTGGCGCGCCGGCGCCTCAGCCCGGCGCCCTCCGACATCGTCATCGACACCCGCAGCGCACGGACCCGGCACGTGGACGTCGTGGTTTCATCCGACGACAGATCCCTGCCGGCCGCCCGCACCGCGGCCGTACTGGTGCCGATCGTGGCGCGCGATGCGTTGCATGTGCTGCTGACCCTGCGCACCGAGCACCTTTCGAGCCACGCCGGCCAAATCGCCTTTCCCGGCGGCAAGGTCGAGGCCTGGGATGCCAGCCCGGCAGCGGCAGCGCTACGCGAGGCTGAGGAGGAGATCGGGCTTGCTCCCGCCTTTATCGAGCCCGTCGGCTACCTCGACAACGTGCTGACCCGCACCGGCTTCTACATCGTGCCGGTGGTGGCCTTGCTGCGGCCCGGGTTCGTACTTTCGCCCGATGCCCGCGAGGTCGCCGATGTGTTCGAGGTGCCGCTCGCTTTCCTCATGGACCAGCGCAACCACGAGCGCCACATGAGAGAGCTGAACGGTGAGCCCCGCCACTACTATGCCATGCCCTACCAGGGCCGCTTCATTTGGGGCGTCACCGCCGAGATGATCCGCAACATGCACAAGAGGCTTTTCAGTCTATGATCCGCGTCGTCATTGAGAACCTGCTGCTGTTTCTCGCGCCGACGGTGATCTATGTCGCCTACATCTATCTTTCCCGGCGCGGGAAGGTGACGCCGCAGAACGTGCTGGACGAAGCCCCGCTCATCTGGCTGTGCGCGGCCGGCGCTGCGCTGGTCGTGATCACGCTCCTCACCTTCGGGAGCACCTCGGGCGGCAAGCCGGGCCAGACCTATGAGCCGCCGGTCCTGCGCGATGGCAAGATCGTGCCCGGCAAGCTGAAGTGAGGCCGATGGCGGGCATCATCCCTACCGAGCCGCGACTGATTGATCGGGCATGGCTCGATGCTCCTGCGACGAGGGCCGTTTTCGCCGCCCTCCAGGCTGGGGGCTATGAGGCGCGCGCAGTCGGCGGCGCGGTCCGCAATGCCCTGCTCGGCCGGCCGGTCAAGGATGTCGACATTGCCACGCCGGCCCTCCCTGAGGAAGTGCTGCGCCTGGCCGCCGCCGCCGGGCTGAAGGCGGTGCCGACCGGTCTTGAGCACGGCACCGTCACCATCATCTCGGGCGGCAGGCCCTTCGAGGTGACGACGCTGCGCAAGGACGTCGAGACCTACGGCCGCCATGCCGCCGTCGCTTATACCGACGACTGGGCCGCGGACGCCGCGCGGCGGGACTTCACCATCAATGCGCTCTATTGCGGCGCCGACGGCCGCATCCATGACCCCCTCGCCGGCTATGGCGATCTTGTGGCCCGCCGGGTGCGCTTCATCGGGGATGCGCGCACGCGCATCCGCGAGGACTATCTGAGGATTCTTCGCTTCTTCCGCTTTACGGCCGAATATGCCGACGGCCCGCCCGACCCGGAGGGGCTGAGCGCTGCGGTTGCCGAGCGGGCCGGGCTCAAGCTCTTGTCGGGCGAGCGCATCCGCCAGGAGCTCGTCCGCCTGCTGGTGGCACCGCGCGCCCTGGCCGCCATCGAAGCGATGTATGATTACGGACTCATTACCGAACTTCTAGGGCTCGCCCCGCGCCCGGGGCTGCTGCGCCGCCTCGCCCTGATCGAGGCCGGCAGGCGGCTTGCACCGTCTGCGATGCTGCGCCTGGCCGCGCTTGCCGTGGAGGTGAGGGAGGATGTCGAGCGCCTCGACGCGCGCTTGAAGCTGTCCAATGCCGAGTGTGCGAGTCTCCTGGCGAGTGCCATCGCCGACTGCGGCGCCGCCCCCAAGGCCCCGCTCGACACCGCCGCCGGCAAGGCGTTCATCTATCGGCACGGCGCTCGCGCCTACCGTGACCTTGTGCTGATGGCCTGGACGCGCGCCCTTGCTACTTCGACGGACGATCCGCAGTGGGGTGCCAAGCTCGATCTCGCCGACACCTGGCGGGCACCGAAGTTCGCCCTCACCGGCAGCGACGTGATGGCGCTCGGTATCGCCGAAGGCCCGCGCGTCGGCGAACTCTTGCGGCGCACGGAGGATTGGTGGATCGCCGCCGGCTTTCCTGACGACCGCAGGCTGCTCCTTGCCCAGCTCGAGGCCGCCGCCCGCACCTTGTAGGGCGGCGCCGCCCGCGCGCGGCAAACGCAAGGGGCGCGAGCCGAGACTCGCGCCCCGCCGCACTGTCGGGCCGCTGGAGCCCTCAGAAGTCCATGCCGCCGCCCATGCCGCCGGGCGCCGGTGCATGGTGCTCCTTCTTCGGCAGCTCTGCCACCATGGCCTCTGTCGTGATCAAGAGGCCGGCGACCGAAGCTGCATCCTGGAGCGCGCAGCGAACCACCTTGGTGGGATCGATGACGCCCTGGGCAACGAGGTCGCCGTACTCGCCGGTCTGCGCGTTGTAGCCGAACGTGTACTTGGGGTTCTCGAGGATCTTGCCGACCACCACCGACCCGTCCTCGCCGGCATTCTGCACGATCTGCCTGGCCGGAGCCTGCAGCGCCTTGCGCACGATGCCGATGCCGACCTTCTGGTCCTCGTTGTCGACCTTGAGATTGTCGAGCGCCTTGATCGCGCGCACGAGCGCCACGCCGCCGCCCGGTACGATGCCCTCTTCGACCGCGGCGCGCGTCGCGTGGAGCGCGTCATCGACGCGGTCCTTCCGCTCCTTGACCTCGACTTCCGTCGCGCCGCCGACGCGGATCACCGCAACGCCGCCGGCGAGCTTGGCGAGTCGCTCCTGCAGCTTCTCCTTGTCGTAATCGGAGGTGGTCTCCTCGATCTGGGCCTTGATCTGCTTCACGCGCGCTTCGATCTCGGCCTTCTTGCCGGCGCCGTCGACGATCGTGGTGTTATCTTTGTCGATGCTCACCTTCTTGGCACGGCCGAGCATGCTGAGCGTGACGTTCTCGAGCTTGATGCCGAGATCCTCCGAGATCACCGTTCCGCCGGTCAGGATGGCGATGTCCTCGAGCATCGCCTTGCGGCGATCACCGAAGCCTGGCGCCTTGACGGCCGCCACCTTGAGGCCGCCGCGCAGCTTGTTGACGACGAGCGTGGCGAGCGCCTCGCCCTCCACCTCCTCGGCAATGACGAGCAGCGGCTTGCCCGCCTGCACCACCGCCTCGAGCAGCGGCAGCATGGGCTGCAGCGAGGAGAGCTTCTTCTCGTGGATGAGCACGTAGGGGTTCTCGAGCTCGACCAGCATCTTGTCGGCGTTGGTGATGAAGTAAGGCGAGATGTAGCCGCGGTCGAACTGCATGCCCTCGACCACCTCGAGCTCGGTCTCCAGGCTTTTCGCCTCCTCGACTGTGATCACGCCCTCGTTGCCGACCTGCTTCATGGCCTTGGCGATGATCTCTCCGATCTCGCGATCGCCATTGGCGGAGATGGTGCCGACTTGGGCGATCTCATCGTTGGAGGTGACCTTCTTGGACTTTGCCTTGAGCTCCTCCACGACGGTGGCGACGGCAAGATCGACACCGCGCTTCAGATCCATGGGATTGGCCCCCGCGGCCACCGACTTGGCGCCCTCGCGCACGATGGCCTGGGCGAGGACGGTTGCCGTTGTCGTGCCGTCGCCGGCCACGTCGGAGGTCTTCGAGGCCACCTCGCGCAGCATCTGCGCGCCCATGTTCTCGAACTTGTCCTCAAGTTCGATCTCCTTGGCGACGGTGACGCCGTCCTTGGTGGTGCGGGGTGCGCCGAACGACTTCTCGAGCACGACGTTGCGGCCCTTGGGACCGAGCGTGACGCGCACCGCATTGGCGAGAATATCGACACCGCGCAGCATGCGCTCGCGGGCATCGGTTGAGAACCTGACCTCTTTGGCTGCCATTGCCGGCTACTCCATCAAGCGTTCATGGTTTGACCTTGGTTGCGCTTTTGGGTGACCACGGCCGCACACCGGCCTGCCACCCGCTATCGGTGAGCTGCGGCTGTCGTCGCCGGGGGCGCTTTCGGGATCAGCCCGAGCATTGCCGCCCACAGGCGCCGCGCTAGGCCGCGGCTCGAACGGAGGCTTTTCCCTCGAGGATCCCCAGGATGTCGCTCTCCTTCATGATCAGCAGGTCCTCACCGTCGATCTTTACCTCGGTGCCGGACCACTTGCCGAACAGCACGCGATCGCCCTTCTTCACGTCGAGCGGCACCAGTTTGCCGGTTTCGTCTCGCGCGCCCGGCCCCACGGCGATGATCTCGCCTTGCATCGGTTTCTCCTTGGCCGTGTCCGGGATAATGATGCCGCCGGCCGTCTTGGTATCCTCCTCGATCCGGCGCACCACCACGCGGTCATGCAGTGGACGGAACTTCATGGCCTCAACCTCCTGAAGCGACGGTCTTTTTGAATTGGCTGGGAGCAGCCCTCGGGGGCGAGAGCCGCATCGACCGCGACCGGCGTACCTCCCCTGCCAACGGCGACGGCATGGCAGGCATGTCTGCCGCGGTCGGGCGGCAGCTATATGTTCGAGCCTGTTAGCACTGTCAAGGGGCGAGTGCCAGTAGCTTGGTTACCGCGCCTTGGCCGGAGCCTTGATGGCCGCCTTGCCGTCGGTCAACTCGTCGTGCTCGTAGGAATTGTACGAGAGCGATGATCATAAGCCGCACCACCAACCACCACTGGCCAGCCGCACTGGAAGGTGGCCGCCCTCGCTCCCGCCCGGCCCATGGCCATCGGCACGCGTTGCTAGCAGATCGTCCGCTTTGCTGCCAACATCTTGATTATGTTGGAACAATTCGCATGATTCTAGGTTAGAATGCCGACTCCAGGCGAACCAACCGAGAGAAGCCAACTCGCATGCCGGATCGCGACTTCGTTGCCGCTCTGCAGGGCTACAGCCTGACTACGGCGGAAATCCTCTACCGGATGCCCGACCATCCGTCCCTGCTTCAGACCTACATCTGGCAGGATTACGATCTCCACCCGCGCTTTCCCAAGCTGACCGGGTTTCTCAATTTCTGGGCCGCCAAGCTCGAAGGCAGGCTCTATCGCGTGCGCGTTGCCCACAGCAAGCTGATCCGCCCCGGCGAGATCAGGTTTGTTGACGGCCAGTTCCGCCTGCACTGAGACTTGCGGTTGGCGTCTGCGGCTCGCCGGCTTCGGTCGGCAGGGCGACCGTCATGTGCCCCGCCGCGAGATCGACCTTTGGCACGAAGGCGTCCGTGAAGGGAACGAGTTCGCTCTCGCCTCCTCCGGAAAGCCGTATCTCGATGAGATCGCCGGCGCCGTAGTTCTGGACCGCCACCACCTCGCCCATCACCTCGCCGGCCGGGGACAGTGCGCGCAGACCGACGAGATCGGCATGATAGAACTCGCTGGCGCCGGTCGCCGGCAGCCGCTCTCGGGCCACGTAGAGGCGCATGCCCTTGAGCGCCTCCGCTTCGCTGCGGCTGGCAACGCCCTCGATGCGGGCGATGACCCCCCGCCCGGTAACGCGCCTGACGGCGATCTGGAATTGCCGGTCACCGGTCTCGTCGGAGAGCGGGCCGTAGCTGGCGATGCGTTCTGGTTCCGCCGCGTAGCTTTTGATCAGCACCTCGCCGCGGACGCCGTGGGCGCCGGCGACCGCCCCAATGAGGATGCGGCGTGCTGCCATCGCCACCCCCGGGCGCTAGCCGGCGGCTTGCCCGCCGGCCGCCGCCTCGCTGGCGGCCTTCGCCTTCTCCGCCGCCGCGGCCTCCCGCTCGAGCCGCTTCTTTTTGGGCTTGGCCTTGTTGGGATTGTTGGATGGAACGCGCTTCATCAGACCGGCGGCGTCGAGGAAACGCGCAACCCGATCGCTGGGCGTGGCGCCGACTGCGAGCCAGTGCTTGGCCCGTTCGACGTTGAGCTTCACGCGCTCGGGCGAGTTCTTTGGCAGCAGTGGATTGTAGGTGCCGATCTGCTCGATGTAGCGCCCGTCCCGAGGGGCAGCGGAGTTGGCGGCAACGATATAGTAGTAGGGCCGCTTTTTGGTGCCGCCGCGCGACAGGCGGATTCTGACTGGCATTGGTGCTTCCTTCTCTGCTCTCACACTTCACCTCAGCACTCGGCGTTCGGGAGCGGCAATGGCCGGCTGCCCAATGCCGGTTGCCTCACTTCTTCTTCCCCGGCAGGCCGGGCAGGCCCGGAAACTTCGGTGCCCCGCCGAGGCCCGGCAGACCGCCGCCGCCGAGGCCCGGCAGCTTGGGCAGTTGCCCGGCCGGCAGCCCCGGCAGGCCCTTGGGCAACTCGCCCTTTCTGACCCGCTCCGCCATCTCCGGCGTGGGCTCCGCCGCGCCGCCCCCGAACATGCGCGCAAAGAGCCCTTTGTTCTTGCCCATCGCCTTCATCATGTCCGCCATCTGGCGGTGCATCTTCAACAGCCGGTTCACCTCCTCGACCTTGGTGCCCGAGCCTGCTGCGATGCGGCGCTTGCGCTTGCCGTCGATGATCTTCGGGCTCTTGCGCTCCTTCGGCGTCATCGAGGTGATGATGGCGTGCTGGCGTTTGAGCACCTTGTCGTCCAGCCTCGCCTCCGAGATTTGCGACTTGATCTTGCCGATGCCGGGCAGCATGCCGAGCACTCCCGACATGCCGCCGATCTTCTGCATCTGCTTGAGCTGCTCGGCGAGGTCGTCGAGGTCGAAGTCGCCCTTCCTCATCTTCTGGGCGATCTTCTGCGCCTTCTCCGCCTCGATGGTCTGCGCCGCCTTCTCAACGAGGCTGACGATATCGCCCATGCCGAGGATGCGCCCGGCGATGCGGCCCGGATGGAAGTCTTCGAGCGCATCCCACTTCTCGCCGGTGCCGATCAGCTTGATCGGCTTGCCGGTGACCGCGCGCATGGACAGCGCCGCGCCGCCGCGGCCGTCGCCATCGACGCGGGTCAAGACGATGCCGGTGAGGCCGATGCGGGAGTCGAACGCCCTGGCGGTATTGACCGCGTCCTGCCCGGTCAGGCTGTCGGCGACAAGCAGCACCTCGTGCGGGTCGGTCGCCTTCTTCACCTCGGCCGCCTCCGCCATCAGCGCCTCGTCGATGGAGACGCGGCCGGCCGTGTCGAGGAGGACGACGTCGTAGCCGCCGAGGCGGGCGGCATCCATGGCGCGCCGCGCGATCTGCTGGGGCGTCTGTCCGGCGATGATGGGCAGAGTATCGACGCCGGTCTGTTCGCCGAGCACCTTGAGTTGTTCCTGGGCAGCAGGCCGCCGCGTGTCGAGCGAGGCCATCAGCACTCGCTTCTTATCCCGCTCTGTCAGTCGCCGCCCGATCTTGGCGCAGGTGGTGGTCTTGCCCGAACCCTGCAGGCCGACGAGCAGGATGGCGAAGGGCGGAGCCGCGTTGAGGTCGATCGGTTCGGCGTCGGAACCGAGTACGCGCACGAGCTCGTCGTGCACGATCTTGACCACCATCTGTCCGGGGGTGACCGACTTCACCACCTCTTGGCCGACCGCCTTCTTCTTCACGCCTTCCGTGAAGTCACGCACCACGTCGAGGGCCACGTCGGCCTCGAGCAGCGCGCGGCGCACCTCGCGCATGGCCTCGGCTACGTCGGACTCCGAAAGCGCACCGCGCCCGGTGAGCTTGGCGAAGATGCCGGACAGCCGGTCCGCCAGGGTTTCGAACATCGCTGCTCCCAAAAGCCTGGTGCCCTTGATGTGGCACCCGGCCGCCCAAAACACCAAGGCGCCCGCGGGCGAACCTCGCTGGCGGGCGGTGACCGCCATGCCCAATGCTATTGGCGCATCGTTGGCAGGGCGGCGGCTCGTGGATTGGACGGGCCTTGCTGGTCGGGCGGGACCATGCGGCAGGACCCCTCGGGTGTCAACGGGGCACCGCGGCTGGCCGCGGCACCGCCAGCACGAACAGCGCGGGAAGCGTTGAAGCTGGGCGCAACCGCCGATGGATGCGCCTACGCCATGATCGAGCCGTTGATGAACTCTTCGATCTTCTTCTTCTGCACCAGCGCGCCTACGTGGTGCCCGGCCACCTTGCCGCCCTTGAACAGGATCAGCGTCGGCATCGCCTGGATGCGATAGCGCTGGGTGACCTCGGGGTTCTGATCGACATCGAGCTTGGCAACCTTGACCTTGCCCTTGAGCTCGGCGGCCACCTGCTCCAGCGCCGGCGCCATCGCCTTGCAGGGTCCGCACCACTCGGCGAAGAAATCAACCAGCACCGGCTCGGAGGAGTTCAGCACCTCTGCGTCGAAGGTCTGATCGGAGACGATGGTCGCTGCTGACATGATTAAATCTCCTCAGAGCCGTGACCGGCCCGCTCATGAATCGTTGCCGCAACGTAGGTAGGCCGCCGTCAACCGTCAAGGCGAGCGGCAGGAAGCTGCCACAAACGCTCAGCATAGCTCTTTATGACGGTGGCCGGGATCTCCATGAGGCGCGGCCCGTCCGTCCACAGAATCGCGGCCCGCACCTGCCGTGCGCGGAATACCTGTCGCACCGCGAGCGCATATGCCGCGAGCTGATAGAGGTAGGCGGCGGCAACCTGCTCGGGCTTTTCCGGCGGCGGCCGGTTGGTCTTGTAGTCCAAGATCATAATTGCGTGATCGAGCGTGACGAGCCGGTCGATCTGGCCGCTGAGCCTGAGCGGAGGCTCGCCGGCACGCGGAGAGGGAATGTCGGCGACGATGGGCACCTCGGCCCGGCTCGTCGGACCGAAGACGGGAGCGAACGCAGGGTCGTTGAGCAGACGCAGCGTCTCCCTGACGATGCTTTCCCGCGTAGCCTGCGCCAGCGCCCGGCCGCGCCGCCCGACGAACGCCTTCGCCGCCCGCTCCCAGCCGGCTCGCGGCAGCGTCGGCAGGTGCTCGAGCAGCGCATGGGTCAGGCTACCGCGCAGGAAGCGGTGGTCCTCGGCGAGTTCGAGCGGCGAGGGTGAAGGAGGCTCACGCCAGCGGGTGCCCGCGTGCGGATCGACCGGCTCACCCTGCTGATCGAAGTCGAGCGGCGCCAGCCGCGATGGGGCAATGGGCACGGCAAGCAGCGGCTCCGCCGGCGCCGGGCGGCGCGCCCACTCGGGCGGCTCCACGGGTGACGGCGGCGGCGCGTCTGCCGCCCCGCGTAGCTCGGGCTCTGCCGTCTGTCTGTCTTCGAGGCGTCGCACCGGCCGCCCGTCGGCGCCGACCGCTTGCTCCAAGACGTCGGCCAGCCCCTGTTCGATCTTGTCGTACCAGCAGCCTGTGCTGCGCCCGCGCGCCCCTTCGAAGCCGGCGACGTAGAGCCGGTCGCGGGCGCGCGTCATGGCGACATAGAGCAGACGGTTGTCCTCCTCGGCCTCCTCGTTGGCGGCCGCCGTTCTTGCCGCCTTGATCGCCGGAAGGCGGGCCGCCCCCTTCACCTGCCACACGAGCGGCGGCGGTCCCTTCGGCCACCGCCCATTGCCGAGCGCGACGAGCGGCGAAGGCCTTCTGCTCGCGCTTCCCGAGCAGGTGTCGGGCAGGAAGACGATCGGCGCCTCGAGCCCCTTGGCGCCGTGAACGGTGAGCACGCGCACTTCATCGCGGCCGTGCTCCATGTCGCGCTTGATCTCGCGCCCGCCACTGCGCAGCCAGTCGAGAAAGCCGGCGAGCGAGGCGGGTCGCACCTCCTCGTATTCGAGCGCGAGGCTCAGAAACTCGGTCAGCGGATCGGCAGCCTCGCTGCCCAGCCGTTCGAGCAGCCGGCGCCGTCCGCCATCGCGGTCGAGCACGCCGGCGAACAATTCATAGGGCGGCGCCAGGTCGGCGAGCGCGCGCCAGCGCTTCAAGGTTGCCGCCGCGTCGGCGAAACGACCGCCGCGGGAAACGGCGGCTTCGAGCAGGCTGGCCCACAGCGGGCCAGCGCGCGTTTGCGCGAGCGCCAGCAGGTCGTCGTCATCGAAACCGAACAGCGGCGACTTGAGCGCCTCGGCCAGGGCCAGGTCGTCCTCGGGCAGGGTGAGGAAATCGGCGAGCGCCATCAGGTCCATGACCGCGATCTGCTCGGTCAGATCGAGGCGGTCGGCGCCGGCAACCGGAATACGCTGCCCCTTCAGCGCCGCCACCATCGGACCGGCGAAGGGCCGGCGCTTGCGCACCAGGATCAGGATATCGCCCGCCCTGACCGGACGATCTTCGCAGGAGAGCCGCTCGCCGCCGCGAAGCCAGTGCGCGATGGTGGCGGCGATGCGCTGGGCGAGCCGGTTGGCGGGGGGCAGGGAGCCGCTCTCGGCGAGCGGCGACCAGGGCTCCGCCGGATCGGCCGCCGTCCACGGCTCCGTCGGCCATATCTCGACGAGCCCACCTTGGCCCATGCGCAGGGCCTCGTGACGGAGGGCATGCGATCCGGCGCTGACGCCGGGGGTGCGGCGGGGATCGGCGAACACGCGATCCACCGCGCGGAGCACCGGCGGAACCGAACGGAACGACAGTGTGAGCGGCACCTGCCGCCACTCTCGGCCGGCGAGCCGCGCTTGTCCAGCGAACCGCTCGCCCGCCTCTGCGAACATCTTCGGCCGCGCCCCCTGGAAGCTGTAGATCGACTGCTTTTCGTCGCCGACGGCGAACAGCGTGCGCGCCGTCTCGCGCGCGCCTCGGCCGGAGAAGAACTCGCCGGCCAGCGCCTCGATCACCCGCCACTGCGGTTCGCTCGTATCCTGCGCCTCGTCGACCAGAACATGATCGAGCCCGCCGTCGAGTTTGTAGAGCACCCATTGGGCGGCGCTCGACCACGCGAGCAGGTTGGCGCTGTGGCGGATGAGGTCGTCGAAGTCGAGGACGGCGCGCTGTGACTTGATCGTGCTGTAGTGCTGGTTCACGCTGTTGGCGATCCGCAGCAGGGCCGCCGTTGCCTCCGCCGTCACCAGTCCCTGGCGCTCCCGGTGCAGCCGGGCGAAGCGATCGCGGGCCCGCACCAGCTCGGCGTACACGGTAGGATAGCGCGAGCGCACGGCATTGCTCACCAACCGCGCATCGTTGCGCGGCTCGAGCCTCTGGGTCAGCAACGCGCGCTGCAACGCCTCGATGCGCGGGCCTGGCGCGGTCGCATCGGCCGCCTTGGTCAGCTGATCGGCGAGCTCGAGGTCGGTTGGACCGCCCTCGCTGAGTGCCCTGGCGCAGCGCCTCAACTCCTCCTCGCTTATCACGTCGGCAAGCTCCGCATCGATCTCGGTGCAACCGATGCCGAGCCGCACGTCAAGGTTGCGGCGGTAGAGGGCTGCCGCCGCCTCGAACGGATCGACTCCGCGCAACGCCAGGCGGGCGCATTGATCGAGCCAATCGCGCTCGGCGAGCGCCGCTTTGAGCACCTCCTCGAAGCGCTCCTCGACGGCGAACGCCACGGCGATTTCGAGCGCCTTGCCGAGGGCGGTGCTGCGCTCGCGTGTGGCCTTGAGCAGCACCGCGTCGATCGCTTCGCGGCGCAGCGCACTCTCCGTTGCCTCGTCGAGTACCTTGAATCCCGGCGGCACGCCGGCCTCAAGCGGGAAGCGCTGCAGCAGTCGCTCGCAGAAAGCGTGAATGGTCTGCACCTTGAGGCCGCCCGGCGTTTCCATGGTGCGCGCAAAAAGCCGCCGCGCGGCGGCCGCCTCTTCGCCGTTCGGCTCGCGACCCACCACCTCGCGCACCCGTCCTGTCAGGTCTGCCTCGCTCACCGTCGCCCAGCGGGCGAGCTCCTCGAACACGCGCGCCGACATCTCGGCAGCGGCCGCCTTGGTGTAGGTTAGGCAGAGAATGCGATCGGGCGGCGTTCCCTCGAGCAGCAGGCGCAGGACGCGCAGCTTCAGCACGTGGGTCTTGCCGGTGCCGGCGTTGGCGCTGACCCAGGCGCAGGCGGCAGGATCGGCGGCGACGGCCTGGGCCCGCCGGGTCCTTTCCAGCAGTTCGGCGCGCAGCGCGGCGAGGCGTGGGTCGGCCATGACTCACTCCTCTTCCGTCTCGATACTCGCCCACTCCTGGGCCCGCGCGAGGTGGGCATACTCGTCGTAATCGTAGGAGAAGCGCGAGCGGCGAACGGCCCGGTATGGCGTGTCGACCTGATCGAACTCGGCGACGAGGCGTGCCAGGCCCGACCGGGATTTGCGGGCGAGATCCTCGATGTCGCCGGCGGCGAGATCGAACTCGGCGCCGGGTGGCTCCCCGCCCGCGGACGAGATGTAGCGCAGGCCAGCAACGCGAGTGGCGCCAATGCCGGCGAATCCACCGCCCAGCGCGATGGCTGCTTCGAGCGCAAGCTGCGGCGCGTAGCCCTTCTCGGCGTTGCTCTTCAAGCGGCTGAGGCTCGCGCCGCTTTTGTAGTCGGTGATGATGACGCCGCCCGCCACAACGTCGATGCGATCGGCGCGCGCGCTGAGGGTGAAGGCGCCGCCGGGCGTATCGAGCACGAGGCTGCCGCTGGCCTCGGCGTGGCTTGCACGCACGCCGGCGCGGCGCCCGGGCTCGGTCGCGGCAAACCACTGCGCGAAGCGCTCGAAGCGCGGCAGCCAGAACGCCGCCACCCGCGGACTGACGAGATAGTCCGCCAGCGTCTCTTCGGCCATGCGCAGCAGTTCGCGCGCCGGGTCCGCCGGCAGCTTGCTCGGGTAGGCTGCTCCGAACCGCGCGAGCGCCTGGTGAATGACCGTGCCGCGCAGGGCCGCGTCGGGTTCGGCACCGAGTCTTGGCAGCGGGGCGAGGTTGAGGATCTTGGCGGCGAAGATGTGATAGGGATTTCTGATCCACGCCTCGACCTCGCTCACCGAGAGCCGGCGCGGCCTCAGCGCCACCGGCGGCCGCGGCTCTGGTGCGCCGACCACCCTGCGCTCGCGGCAGTCGTTGCGGGAGGCGGCCCAGGCAAGCCACGCTCGCTCGCCTTGCACTGCATCGGCCAGTCCGAGACCCTTGAGCAGCGCCTCGAGCCGAAGCAGCCAGCGCGAAGGGACGGTCGGCACCCCGTCGATCTTCTCGGCGCGGGTCAGGTACACGCGCGGCGCGCCGAGCAGCCGCGCAAACTGGTGGGCGGCATGGCCGATGCGCTCCTCTGGCTGCGGCAGACCGAGCTTTTCGCGCATCGGGCGGTTGAGCCAGGGGCCGGGATCGGCCGCTGCCGGCCAGGTGCCTTCGTTGAGCCCGCCGACGATGACGATGTCGGCCTGCTGCAGGTGCGCCTCCACCGGCCCCCAGATGAAGAGTCGCGGGTGGACCGGGGCGCGCGAGCGCACCGTTTCGCTCGCAATCAGGCCGCGGTAGAGCTCCGCATAATCCTCCGGAGCAATCTCGATCTGCGGGAGAGCGGCGTCGACGAGGCCGGCGAGCAGCACCGAGAGCGCTTCTCCCGCATCGCCCTCCCACAGCGGTGTCCTTGCACCCGCCGGCGCGGACAAGGCTTCTGCGGCCTTGACGTGCGCGATGACGAAATCGCGGAACGGGTGGCGCCGGTTGCCCGGCCACAGCTCCTCGAGCGGTGCCAGCGCGCGCTTGAGGCGCGCCACAAGATCGCGCGCCGCCTGCCAGTCACTTTGCGCGAGCCGTCGCACGCCCGCGCGGCGCGGCGTGCCGGAGGCGGCCGATCGCGCAGCGGCCTCGAGGGCCGCTTCGACGGCATCGAGGCCCTCGCCGAGATAAGGTGCGCGGAAGGCGGCGAGCTCGAGGGCGCGGGCCGCCCGGCGCGCGGCGCCGGCGGAAAGGCCGAGGCGCGTCAGCGGATGCTTGAGCAGCGCCATCAGCGGCACCGGGGTGTAGGCCTTGTGGCGGGCCTCGATCACCAGGTCGAGGTAGGTGCCGGGCAGGGACTTGGCCAGCGGCTGGCCCGCTGGGTCGTCGACACGGATGTCCCAGCTCTGAAGCCGCGCGGCGACGCGGCGGGCGAGCGCACGGTCTGCGACCACCAGCGCAGCGGTACGGCCGGGCGTCTCCGCCGCCTCGCGCATGATGAGCGCGATCGCTTCCGCCTCGTCCTCGATGGTCGGCGCGTCGAGCCGGCAGATGCCTGCGAGCGCCGGGCGCAACCGCTCGCGGTCGGCGGTGGCCACGAACGCGTGCCAGCGCTCGGTGGTGGCGGCCGGACGCAGGGCCTCGCTCACCAACCGCCGGCGCAGGCTCGCCCGCTCCTCGGGCTCAGCGCCGGCGAGCAGCGCGACCTCCTCTCGGGCGATGCCGAGCGCCTCGATCAGGCGCTTCATGGCGAACTGCGGGTGCTCGGGATGATCCGGAGCGATCGCCTGCCAGCTTGCCTCGTCGAGGTCCTGATCGAGTCCGGGCAGCACGATCGCGCCGTGTGGCAGGCTCGCCACCACCCTCATCAGCTCGATGGTGGCGGGAACGGTGCCGGCGACGCCGGCGACGATGACCGGACCGCCGCCGCCCTCTGCGAGGCGCCGCGCTTGCGCCAGGATCAGCCGGTTGCGCTGGTCAGCCGGTGAGCTGAGCCCGGCCTCGGCAAGATGCTGCGGCCACCACTCGAGCACGATCTTGAGGAATTCGAGCGTCTTCTGCCAGTGCTCCGAGTAGGTGTCGGGAACCAGATCTTTGATGCGGGCGAGATGGACATTCTCGGCTTCGACATGGTCCATCAGCCGGGCGAGCTCCGCTGCGAGCCGCACCGCCTGCGCTGCCTTTCCGCTGCCCGCCGCTGCATAGGGCGCGATGCCGTCGAAGGATGCCTCCCGCGTGCGCGTGGTTTCGGCCCAGCGCAGCACGAGGCTGGTCAAAACCATGCGCCGCTCGATCTCGCTCACCGCCGGCGGGATGTCGCCCTCTGCCACCGGCTCCGGGCCGGAGAGCGCGCTGAGCAGCGTCAAGTCCTCATCGCCCCCCGCGATCGGCGCCATGCGCGGCAGCAGCAGCGCACCCGTGCCCGAAAAGGACAGGAACGCCTGCCGGAGCGCGTGCACGGCGCGCCGCGTGGGCAGCAGGATGGTGGTCTGCGTGAGATCGAGGGCGCCCGCAGGCGGGCCGCCCGGCCGTGGCAGATTGCCGGCGAGCACAGCGCGGGCGAGCGCCGTAAGGAACGGACGACCGGGCGGCACCGTGAAGACGCTGCCCTTCGCCTCACGCCGGGCCTCAGTTCCGCCGCTCACGGCGCATCAGCCTTTCGGCCGCCTCGAGCGCATCGGGGGTGCCGACGTGCATCCACACGCCTTCGAGCCGTGCGCCGTAAAGCCGGCCGCGCTCGATCGCGCGGTCCCACAGAAGGTTGAGCGAGAACGGCGGCGACGGCGCGTTGGCGAACAGCCGCGGGTGGGCGATCGACACGCCGGTGAAGGCGAAGGGCGCGAACTCGCGCTCGCGCCGGCGTCGGACGGTGCCGTCGGGGGTCAGAAAGAAGTCGCCGCAGCCGTCGTAGCCGAGCGCCTCGGCGACAGGGGCAAGCAGCAAGAGAGCGTCCATGCGCTCCCCGTCCCAGGCGCGGGCCAGGCGGGCGAGGTTGGAGCCGACACCCTCGATCCACACCGAGTCCGAGTTGTGGATCAGGAACGGCTCGCTGCCGAGCGTCTTCAGAGCCTTGTGGACCCCGCCGCCGGTGTCGAGCAGCTTCGCCCGCTCGTCCGACAGCACGATGTGCGGCCGTCGGCGCGCCTCCAGGTGGGCGACCAGCCGGTCGGCGAAATGGTGGACGTTGACGACCGCCCGCGCCACGCCCGCTTCCTCGAGGCGGTCGAGCACATGATCGATCAGCGGCTTGCCGCCCAATGGGATGAGCGGCTTGGGCTCCTTGTCGGTCAGCGGCCGCATGCGCACCCCGAGCCCCGCCGCCAGCACGAATGCCGTCTTCGGCTGAAAACCCATTTGCCCCCTCGACCCCTGGTTCAAAGCAGACGCGCCCGCATGCGATCCGGCAGTGTCGCATCGTACCACGCCCTCAGCGGGCGCAATGTGGCGTGGGCGAGGTCGCGCTCCAGATAGCGCCAGATTCGCGGGATGTGTTGCAGGTAGGAAGGCTTGCCGTCGCGGCGCGCAAGCCGGGCAAAGATGCCGAGGATTTTGGTGTTGCGCTGGGCGCCGAGCGCGCGATAGGCGAAGGCGAAGGCGTCCTCATCGAAGGCCGGGTCCTGAGCCTTCGCTGTCGCCGTGTAGTAGGCGTAAAGCTCGGCCTCGAGCTTCTCTTCCACGTCCACGCGGGCATCCTGCAGCAGCGAGACGAGATCGTAGGCGGGATGGCCGACGAGCGCGTCCTGGAAATCGATGATGCCGACGCGGGCGATCCCCTCGCGCTCGGGAATCCAGATCAGGTTGGGCGAGTGATAGTCGCGCAGCACCGGCATCTGCGGCAGCGAACAGAGGCGCTCGAACACCTCCCCCCACAGGGCGCAGAAGTGAGAGCGCGCCCCGTGCGCCGCCCCAGCGCCGGTGACCGCCGGCAGGTACCAGTCAAGAAGAAGCTCGCTCTCGATTGCGAGTGCGCCCTTGTCGTAGGTCGGCAGCACATAACTTGCGCCCTCCCGCAGCGGCAGCTCACGCGCCAGCGGACGCCGGTTGAGCGCGAGCAGCACGTCCACGGCAGCCCGCCACAGCTCATCCTGTGCGGTCCCGCGCTTGACCTCCTCGCTGAACACGCGCTCGCCAAGGTCTTCGATGAGCAGCAGGCCGCGCGCCCGGTCCTCCGCAACGATGCGTGGCGCGGAGAGGCCGAGCCCGCGCAGCCCGCCTGCGATCGCGATGTAGGGGATGGCGTCCTCGGCGAGGTGCGCGATGCGGCTGTAGGGTTTGCCGTCGCGGATCGGCGGCCCATCCGGCCGCGCCGGCGCGTCCATCAGCAGCACGCTGCGCTCGGGCAGGAGCAGGCGCGCATAGCGCCTGCTCGAGGCGTCGCCCTTGAGGTGGCGGATCAGCGCGCTGCCCCATCCCGCCTGTTGCAGGAAGTCTCGGATACGACAGAGACGTTCAAGGCGGGGGCCCCAGGTGCCGTGCCCGACAAAGGTCAGCCGCCGCCGGGCGCCGCCGTCCGCCTCCTCGAAGCGGACCTCGAGCCGGTCGGCGGGCATCAATCCTGCCGCGTGCTCCGGCCACTCGATGAGCGCCGCACCGTTTGCCAGCGCTTCCTCAAAACCGATCTCGCGGGCTTCGGCTGCCTGCGCGAGTCGGTAGAGGTCGAAATGCGTGATGCGGCCCTTCGGCGTGTCGTAGGCTTCAGCCAGCGCGAAGGTCGGGCTCGGCACCTCGGCCTCCTCCTCGCCGAGCGCCGCGCGGATCAGAGCGCGCGCGAACGCGGTCTTGCCGGTGCCGAGGTCGCCGCGAAGCGCCACGGCATCGCCCCGCTCCAGGCAGAAGGCGAGCAGGCCGGCGAGCGGCGCCATGCCCTCCTCCTCGAGGAGGGCGCTGAAGGACGCGCTTTTCATCGCCGAAAACCCAAGCAGCGCCGGCCACCGTGCGTCAAGCCCGGTGGGCGGCTGCCGGCGGGCGCGCCTGCGACCGTCCGCTTTCGGGGAAGCGGACCGTGACGCGGGTGCCGCGCCCGGGCTCGGAGACGAGGCTCATGTCTCCGGCGTGCGCCTCGACCAGGCTCTTGACGATGGAGAGGCCAAGTCCGGCGCCGCGATGGCGCGAGCCCTGGCTGCGGCTCTCAAAGCGGTCGAACACGCGCGTCTGCTGCTCCTTGGGGATGCCGACGCCCTCGTCCTCGACTGCGAACACGACCATGCCGTCCTCGCGCCAATAGGAGAGCCGCACGGTGCCGCCCGGCTTGGAGAAGCCGACCGCGTTGGAGAGCAGGTTGTAGAGCACCTGCCGCACCCGCGATTCGTCGGCGATGAACTCGATGTCGTCCTGGCCCGAGGCGATGTCGAGGGTGAGCCGCGCCCGCATCGCCCGCTCCCGCACGCCCAGGATGGCATCGTCGATGACCTTGGCGACCGATACCGGCGCGAGCTTGAGCTCCAGCGCGCCCGCCTCGATGGTGGCCAGGTCGAGGATGTCGTCGATGATGGACAGCAGCGTGGTCGAGGAGGCCGCGATGTCGGCGAGGTACTCGCGCTGCTTGCTGTTGAGCGGCCCGGTCCGCGGGCTCGCCAGCAACTCGCTGAAGCCGATGATGTTGGTGAGCGGTGTCCTGAGCTCATAGGAGACGTGGCTGATGAACTGGCTTTTCAGCCGGTCGGCCGCGACCAGGGCCTCGTTGCGTTCAAGCAGCGCCCGCTCATACTGCTTGGCGGCGGTGACGTCGGCGAACGTGACCAGCGTTGCCCCGTCGGGAAGCGGGGCGATGGCATAGTCGATCACGCTCATGTCGGCGCGCACCATTTGGCCCTCGCTGGGCTTGCGCTCGTCCGATACCGCGGTCACCGCCCGGCTCAAGCTGAGCCAGGCCCGCTCCTCGTCATGCAGCACGCGGGCTTGCGCGATGATCTCGTCGATGTGCGGGTTGCTGCGCAGCATCTCGCGGGACAGCCGCCAGATGTGGGCGAACGCCGAGTTGAACAGCTTGAGGCGGCCGTCGGGGGAAAACACCGCCACCCCTTCCTTGAGACTGTCGAGGGTCTCGCGCTGCACGCTGATCAGTGCGTTGTAGCTGCTCTCGAGCGCCAGCCGCTCGGTGGCATCGTCGTAGAGGTAGGTGACGCCGCCGTCGTGACGCTGCTCGGCCATGACGTGCAGCATGCGCCCGTCGGGAAGCTGCCACCAGTCGTCGTAGATGGTGCCCTTGGTGTAGGTGGCCAGCACGTCCGCCTTCCAGCGCCGGTAGTCGGCCATCGGCGGCAAGCGCGACAGCTCGTGCAGCCGGTCGAGGATCTCCCCGTCGGCCGGCCGCTTGTCGAGCCAGGCCGGATCGAGCCGCCACAGCTTGCGGTAGGCCTCGTTGAAGAAGGTGAGCCTCCGCTCGCGATTGAAGATGGCGACTGCCGTGGTCACCCGGTCGAGCGTTCTGTCGTAGGCGGTGATCTGGCGGCTGAGCTCGCCCTGCGCCGTCTCCAGCGCCGCCACGTCGATGGCTGCCGCCACCACCGAGCTGTCGACCGGCAGTACGATGACGTCATGGGCGCGCCGTTCGCCGTTGATGATGAGGTGCAGCCGCTTGGCGAAGCTCTCGCCCTTGGCGAGCGCGCGGGCCACCATGGCGCGCTGGCGCGACTCAAGCAGCTCGTGCTGGCGCTCCCTGACCTCGGCGAGGTCGGCCGCTTCGACCGCCTTGATGTAGGCCTGGTTAGCCCACTCGATGCGCCCGTCGCTGCCCTTGAGCCATACCGGCAGCGGCAGGGCATCGAGCAGGGCGCGGCTTGAACGTATGTCGCGGCTGAGCTGGCGGTGCTGGTCGAGCACCTTGACGAGGTCGCGCTTGTAGGCGGCCACGTCCCTGAGACGCAGGATGGCGCGCGAGCCGGCGGCGCGGCCGTAGGCTTCGAGGTGGCCGCCGGCCGCCGTCTTGAGCAGCAGGTTGAAGCCGCGACCGGAGGTGAACAGGGTATCGAGAGCCGACTTGAGTTCGGCCGCCGCCGCCTTGTCGAGCCAGGCCCCGAAGCGCAAAAGCTCACGCTGGTTTTCGGGCAGACCCGGCACCGTGGTGAGGCTGTGATTGATGACCTCGAGGCCTCGGCCCGGCTCCCACGACACCAGCACCTGCGGCTCGGATTTGATGATGGCGTCTGCGATCAACAGCTTGCGCCTGAGCCGCGCCGTCTCGGCCTGGGCGCGGCGCATCACCCGGCGGGCGGCACCCACGATGCTCCACACGAGGATGCCGGCGATCGCCGCCGCCCCGGCGAGCACGGCGGAAATCAGCAGCTGGCGCGCGCCGATGCCGGCGATCTCGCCGCCGCGGCCGCTCGAAAGCAGGCTTGCGGTGAGAACGCAAGCGACGGCAATGCTCGCGGCCAGGAGCGCCAGAAGCTCCCGGCTTGCACTGCCAATTCTCTGCTGCCTGGTGGCCGCCCGCATCCTCTCCTTCGGATTGCCGTCCGCCGGCGACGCGGCACTTCGCGTTGCGGCATTGTGGCGGCAACGGGCGGCAGACGAATCGCTCCGATTATGAGGAGGTTAAGGAATGGTTACCAGGGCCGGAGGGGTACAGGGCGGCAGCGAAATGGCGACAGCGCGGAGCACCGGCGCAACGTCCTGAAGGCGCCTTTGCCCCGCACGACTGGCATCCCGAACTCGCCGCACGGCGGAGCCCGTCACGGCGCGTCGCCACCGCGTGCCTCGCTAGATGCCCAACAGTCGCTTGGCCTCGCCAAACTTCCTGACTGCAGCGCTGTGCGCCGCCTTTGATCCGCCCGTCCTGTGCAAGGCTTCGCCCTCGGCCCGCAGCTGCCTTGCGCGGGCGAGCACCGAGGGGCTCAGCTTGGGGTTGCTTGCGAGTGCGGCATCGATCGCCGCCATATCGTAAGGGCATTGATAGGCCAGGGCCGGCACGCTGATGAGAGCGATCGCAGTTGCCAGCGACAAACCAACCATAAAGCGTCGAAACATGTTTTTTCTCCTAAAGCTAAATCCTCCGAACTCTAGCAAAGTGCAGCCTCGTTGACATTGGCGTTGCGCGCACCGTCTACGTCGGCGCTGCCAAGCCGGCAGGGTCGAGGCCGGGGCCCTGCAGGAGCAGAAGCAGGCCGTTCCGATGGAGATCGCGCTGGCAGCTCCCGCCCCAGCGCAGCCGTGTACTATGTCGTACACAGTCTACATGAGGACCTTCGGCGACTATGTCCGGGCGGCGCGTGCGCGGCGGGCTCTACGTGAGCCGCGCTACAGCCTCCGGCAGGTGGCGGTCCGGATCGGCGTGGAGCCCGCCTACCTGAGCAAGGTCGAGCGCGACCTCGTGCCGCCACCTTCGGAGGCTACCATCGTCCGCCTGGCGCACGACCTCGGCGAGGACGCCGACCTTCTGCTGGCGATGGCGGGGAAAGTCGGAAAGGACCTGCAGCAGATCATCCTCAAGCGGCCAAAGCAGTTCGCGGAGCTGATCCGTGCGCTGAAGAATGCTCCGGATCACGCCATTCTGAAGGTGGTAAGGGAGGTGAGCGACGGCAACTGGTGAGACTGTGTGGCTGGGCAAAGTAGTCCAACAAGTAAGGCAATCACATGATTACACTCGAGTGCGATCGACTGGTGTTTCGTTTCCCCCAAGTTCATGAAGACGCTCATACGGAGATCGAGTTTCAACGCACCCTTCGCATCCCCGACGACGGCAGGCACTATCCCCTCCCTCCCGGCCTCGGGTCCTTTCCGGTGCGCCACCTCGACGACTTTGCGCGCAGCGTGCCCAAAGCCTGGCGCCAGCGCGGCGGGGTGATGATGCCGCTCTATCAGGCCGAGGCCATGTGGATCGCCTTCCGCCGCACCCCCTGGTCCAACAGCTATCCCTGCGCCGTCAAGATCGCGGCTGGCAAGATCAACGCGGTAAGCGGCAAGCCGTGGCGGAAGGAGCTCGACGGCTCGGACCGCGATTACGTTGTGGTGCCGGAGCAGCCCTGGCTCGACGGCTTTTGCGTGGCCAGGGACACGGTGCGCCAGTTCGTGGCCATGCCGCTGGGGAAGGGCTACTCGGTCGAGGAGCAGGTCACCGGCAAGGCCGAGCACGGCGGGCTGCAGATTATCGTCTACCCGATGAAGAAGGAGCACTACGAGGCGATCCTGCGCCGGCGCGAGGAGGAGCAGCGGATGAGGGACCAATTCATGTTTGCCATCAGCGGACTCGTGCATCGGGAGAGACGCTACACGCGCTGCCTGGCCGCGCCGGCAGCAGCTATGGGCCTTGCCGCCGGCGGGCGCATGAGCCAGCAGATCTATGATGACCCCTATGGCCTCGATGCGTGGGAGCAATCGGTGTCGAGCCGCTGCTTCGTGACGCTCGTCGATGCCGTGCAGTGGCTGAGGATCACCGGCGAGGCGCCGCCGACGAGGCCGCCCACGGCCGCCGACTACGCCAAGGCCGGTCTGCCCTGGTCCGACTACTATGCCGACGACCTCGCCACGCTTGCCGGCGCACCGGAGCTCACCCGATTGAAGAGCGTGGCGGAGATGGCCGAGGAGAAGGGCGAGGACCCGCTTGGTCCTGAGGAGCCGGTCGAGCCCAAGGTTGTCGTCAGGCTCGGGCCGAAGCGCGTCCGCAAGCCGCGCCCGGTGCGCGAGGTCCATACCTGAGTCTCCGCCTCGTACGGCCTCGGGCCCCGGCGCGCCTTGTCATGGCGCCGCGGGCCCCGAGCGCCGTCGGCGGGGACATGACCCGATCGCGCGCGCCGGCTCTGCTCTTGCTCGGGCAAACGTCGCGATCGGGATCGTGTCCCCGGAACGCCCCTAGCCCCTAGGACGCATTAACGCGGCGTAATGCGCCGGAGCCAAGCTCCACGGCTGCGTTGGTGCACCTGAAGCGGCGGACTACGGCTGCGCCTGATCGCCCTGCGCGCGGGCGCGCGCATCTTTGGCCGGGCCGCGCTGCGTCACGCCACCAGCCGCCAGTCGGTGGGGACGAGGCCCGCGCTCATGCCCTTGCGGACGTAGTAGTTCCACAGCTTGGCGACGTGCCAGTCGCGGATCTCGTGGCGGTTGATCTGCTCCATCTCTTCCTTGCTGAGCGGGATCGGCTTGGCGCCGGCCTGCAGGACCTCCATCAGCGCCTTGGCGTTCTCCTTGAAGTGGATGGCGTCAACCAGCAGCGCCGGCACCGACTCCGCGACCAGCACCAGGCCGTGCGCGCGCATCAGTGCCGCGTTATGGGGCCCGAGCGTCCGCGCCAGCGCCTGGCCCTGGGACACGAGTTTGATGTGGCTGGGATCGGGATCGGTGGGGATGCCGCTCCACCAGCGGATGGCGCGCGAGCGCATGGGCAGGAGCTTGACGCCCTCCATCATGGTGAAGGCGATGGCGAGGTCCATGTGGCAGTGGAGCACCGCGTTCACGTCGGGCCGGGCTTTCAGGATCTCGGTGTGGATCGGTGTCTCCGACGGCGGCTTGCCCTTACCCTCGATCACCTTGCCGTCCGTGTCGACCACCAGCACCGAGCCGGGGCTGAGCTCTGCCCGCGACTCCGCGCCGATCTGAATGAGGAAGGCGTCCCGCCCGGGCACGCGGGCGGAGATGTGCCCCGAGTAGTCGAGGATGCCCTCCATCACCAACAGGCGGGTGGCGGCGGCAACCTCTGCCGCAAGGCGCGATGGCGTAGCGGGCAGGCTTTTGACGGTACTGGTCATAGAGGCAGGATCCCCCTCGGGTCATCTGTGACGGGAACGCGTTATGGCACCTGAAGCGGCCCCCGCCAACCGCTTCCCTTTGGCCGTTTTGAACGTGCGGCATGCCGATGGCGCACCATGGTGCGCGAACCGTGCACGAAACGGCGCGATGGTTGCAACAAGCGGGCGCGGAAGCCCGCTGAACCTTCGCGGACAGGGCGCCAAGCCGCTGCTTCAGTAGCGGTAGTGGTCCGACTTGAAGGGGCCGGCCACCGGCACCCCGATGTAGTCGGCCTGCGCCTTGGTGAGCTTGGTGAGCTTGGCGCCGATCTTGGCAAGGTGCAGGCTCGCCACCCTCTCGTCGAGGTGCTTGGGCAGCGTATAGACCTTCTTTTCGTACTTCGCCGAATTGGTGTGCAGTTCGATCTGCGCCAGCACTTGGTTGGTGAAGGACGCCGACATCACGAACGAGGGATGGCCCATGGCGTTGCCAAGGTTCACGAGCCGGCCTTCGGACAAGAGGATGATGCGCTTGCCATCCGGGAACTCGATCTCGTCGACCTGCGGCTTGATGTTCACCCACTTGAAGTTGCGCAGGGCCGCGACCTGGATCTCGTTGTCGAAGTGACCGATGTTGGCGACGATCGCCCGGTCCTTCATGGCCCGCATGTGCTCCAACGTGATGACATCGCGGTTGCCGGTAGCGGTGACGAAGATGTCGGCGCGCGGCGCCGCCTCCTCCATGGTGGTGACCTCATAGCCCTCCATCGCCGCCTGCAGCGCGCAGATGGGATCGATCTCGGAGACCATCACGCGGCAGCCGGCGTTCCGCAGGCTCGCGGCGGACCCTTTTCCGACATCGCCGAAGCCGGCGACCATGGCCACCTTGCCGGCCATCATCACGTCGGTGCCGCGGCGGATACCGTCGACGAGGCTTTCACGGCAACCGTAGAGATTGTCGAACTTCGACTTGGTGACGCTGTCGTTCACGTTGATGGCGGGAAACAGCAGCGTCCCCTTCTTCTGCATCTCGTAGAGGCGCTTAACCCCAGTGGTGGTCTCCTCCGAAACGCCCCTGATGTTGCGGGCAAGCGCGCCGAACCAGCCGCTCCTTTCGCGCAGCGTGCGCTTGATGAGGCCGAAAAGAACCTCTTCCTCCTCCGAGCCCGCCTTGTCGAGAAAGGCGACGTCGCCCTGCTCGGCCCTGTAGCCGAGGTGGACGAGGAGCGTGGCGTCCCCCCCGTCGTCAAGGATGAGGTTGGGAGTGCCGCCATCGCCCCACTCGAGGATGCGGCGGGTGTAGCCCCAGTAGTCCTCAAGGCTCTCGCCCTTGACCGCGAACACCGGCGTACCACCGGCCGCGATGGCGGCCGCGGCGTGGTCCTGGGTCGAATAGATGTTGCAGGAGGCCCAGCGCACCTCGGCGCCGAGCGCCTTGAGCGTCTCGATCAGTACCGCCGTCTGGATGGTCATGTGGAGGGAGCCGGCGATGCGCGCCCCTTTGAGCGGCTGCTTCGGGCCGTATTCCTCGCGGACCGCCATCAGGCCCGGCATCTCGGTCTCGGCGATGGCGATTTCCTTGCGCCCCCAATCGGCAAGGGAAAGGTCCTTGACCACGTAATCCCCGGCAGCACGCATGCTGGTATTCCTTGTGTTGAACACTGTGTCGACGGCCGCGGCCGTCTTCTAGCCGCTGAGCCAACGGGACGCAAGGACATATAAAGAGATGCTTATGTCTTCATTCGGCCAGCCGAACGGAAGGTGGTCCAGGCTCGCCCCCAAGGGCAGCCGCTAACGCGGGCGGACCACAAGTCCTACGCCAATGGAAGTCGCCGAGCGATTGCAGCGTCCCGAAAAGAGACGCAGACAAACAAAGAAAACACCTCTGAAACAAAAGATTTTCCGGGATTTTTATTTTTACTCGCGGGAAACAATTGCTGCCGCATCATGCCCGCGCAAAGAATAAGGAGCAGGAGGCGTATCATGTCTCGGCTGCGGACGCAGCACGCTATCGCCTGGCGGGACGGGTTGCTTGTCCGGTTCGCCCGCGACCGGTCGGGCAACGTGGCCATGATCTTCGGGCTGGTCACGATGATCGTGATCACCCTTGTCGGCGGTGCGGTTGATTACGGACGCTGGCTCAACGCGAAAAGTCAAAACCAGGGTGCGCTTGATGCAGCCGTGCTGGCGGCGGGCCGAGCGTTGCAGACGTCGGGGGGCAACACCGCCGAGGCGATTAACGCCGGCAACAGCTACTACGCCAAGATGAAGTCGCTGATTACCGTCCGCGATACTTCCTCCTTCGAACTGACCCAGGACGGCACTGCCGTGCGCGGCACCAGCGACTCGTTCATCGCCACGCCGTTCCTCAGTCTCGTCGGCATCAACGAGCTGCCCATCTACATCGGCGCCGAGGCCGTACTCGCGGCCGGCGGCAACTCTGAATCCAACATTGAGGTGTCCCTGATGCTTGACGTCACCGGCTCGATGGCGGGTAGCAAGATCACCGACCTCAAGGACGCCGCCAAGGACCTGATCGACATTGTGGTGTGGGCGGATCAAAATGAACACACCTCCAAGGTCGCGATCGCGCCGTTTGCACCCACGGTCAACGTCGGTGACTTCTTCAAGGCAGTGACCAATGAAGACCCGAACGGCGCGCCACCCACCTACAGCTATCCGAAGTCCTGCTACAACAGTAAGGGCCAGCTGAAGAAGAGCTGTGAAGGCGACTCCGACTACATGGTCGATCCCGGATACCCGCCGCGAGCCAAGTGCGTGGTTGAGCGGACGGGTACCTACGAGTTTACGGAAGACGCACCCGGCCCCGGCAAGTGGATTCCTTCCTGGAACGCCGTCACCGGATCGAACTCGACGAGCTGTACGCCGGCCGTATCGATCGTGCCGCTGACTGCCGACAAGACCAAGCTCAAGAGCACCATCGACTCGTTTGTCGCGAGTGGCGCCACTGCGGGCGCGGTCGGCACCGCGTGGGCCTGGTACCTGATCTCGCCGGAGTGGAGCACGATCTGGCCGGCGGAAAGCAGGCCCGCGCCCTATAGCGACCTCACCACCCTTGGCCCCAACGGACAGCCCAGGCTGATGAAGATCGCGGTGCTGATGACAGACGGCGAGTACAACACCCACCAAGGCAAGTCGGCCAGCGCATCGACCGTCTCGAGCAAGGCCAAGACCTTGTGCACCAACATGAAAGCCAAGGGCATTCTGGTCTACACGGTGGGCTTCCAGCTCGATACGCAGCTTGCCAAGGATACCATGTTGGCCTGCGCTACCGATCCGAGTTATGCCTACAACGCGGGCGACGGCGAGGAGCTGAGGCAGGCGTTCCGCGATATCGCGCTCAAGATCGCCACGCTGCGTATCGCCAAGTGAGATCAGAACACGCCTGACCCGGAGCAGGGGCGCTAGGCGGCGCCCCGCTCCCTTTTTCAAGGTCCAATGGGCGCCGCGCCCCTCAGGGCTCTTCGACGCACTCCTCCCCGAAGCCCCCCGCCACCAGGGCCACGAGCGCCTCGATCGCCTCGGGCGCCTCCGGGCCCTCGGCCGTCAGGTGCAGCTCCGCGCCGGGGCCCGCAGCCAGCATCATCAGCCCCATGATTGACGTGCCGCCGACGGTGTGGCCGTCGCGCGTAACCGACACCGTGGCATCGAAGCTTTCGGCGCACTTCACGAACTTGGCCGAGGCGCGCGCGTGCAGCCCCTTCCGGTTGCGAATCGTGACCACCGCCTCGGGTCTGCGACTGTCCAGCATGGCCATGGGCTAAGGCTCACGGTTCGCCCGCAAGTACCTGGCTCGCCACGTTGATGTACTTGCGTCCGGCCTCCTTGGCGAGATCGACTGCCCTGGCCAGATCGCTTTCGCTGCGGATGCTGGTCAGTTTGACGAGCATGGGTAGATTGATGCCGGCGATGACCTCCACCTTCGCCTCGTCCATGACCGAGATGGCAAGGTTGGACGGGGTGCCGCCGAACATGTCGGTGAGCACCACCACACCCGACCCGGTGTCGACGCGATGGATCGCGGCCAGGATCTCGTTACGCCGCAGCTCCATGTCGTCCTCCGGTCCGATCGAGACGGATTCCAACTGGGTCTGCGGGCCGACGACATGCTCGAGAGCCGCCCGAAACTCCTGGGCAAGGCCGCCGTGCGTGACAATGACGAGTCCTATCATGGCTCCAATCTTCATCCCCCGGGCGTAGCCGCCGGCAAGCGCTGTCGCCGACCGGCTGCACGCCCTCCCGCCTTCAGCACGGACCCTCTCGCGCCGCAATGAATGACAACTGCGGGCCGAGCCCGCAAGAGGCGTAACCGCCGGTGCCCAAGGCTAGAGCCTCCTTGATGTCGCAGGAGGGAGCGGACATCGGCCCGCGGCTCGTCCTGCCGTTCAGATAGACGCAAGGAGCTGCCTCAGGAGCAGGAACAGCTTGAACGGCGCGGAGACCTCTGCTGCGTCGAGATCGACGCAGGGAACCGAGGTTCCGGCAATCTCGGCGGGCGGCTTAGGCTCCGGCATTCGGGACAAGGTGCCGGGCGGCACCAGGTCAACCACCAGCACCAGCTCCGCCTCGGCGACGAAAGGTACCTCGACGAGACCCACGCCGCGGACCTCCATGCGGCCCCTGATCGTGTCCGGGGCGCGCACGATCAAACGCCCACCATTCTGCCAGGCCAAGACCTGATCGTCGGCGACGAGCAGCGCCGGAGCGCTCGCTATAACGCCGGGTGCCGCCGCCATGCAGCGCAGGGCCAAATCCGACTTTCCCGACCCCGACGGGCCGCGGATGAGCACCGCCTTGCCGGCTATCGCGATGGCGGTGCCGTGGATAAGTTCAGGCACGGCGCACGCGGTGTACGCCGCGCGAGGTAGAGCCCGCCTTCGGCAGCGCGGGCGGCAGACGGACGATGAAACGGGCCCCGATCGGGGCGGAGGATCCGGCCGGCTGCCCCGGCCGATAGCGGTTCTCCGCCCAGATCTTCCCGCGATGCGCAACAACGATGTCGCGTGAGATCGACAGGCCGAGACCGGAGTTGGTGCCGCGGCTCCCGGTCGCCGTCGGCCGATAAGTATAGAAACGCTCGAAGATGGTCTCGAGCTTATCCGGCTCGATGCCGGGCCCTTCGTCTTCGATGCTGAACTCGACGCCGTTCTCGTCCCTGCGGAGCTTGATCGTGACGGTGCCGCCCTTGGGTGAGAAGGACACCGCGTTATCCATGAGATTGGTGACGACTTGCCATAGCCGGCCCTCATGCCCGCTGACCACGAAGTCGCCGGGACCCGCGCCGGGCGCGGCCTCGAACTTGATACGCACCGAATCGGCATCGACGATGTCACGGAACGTCGAGACGATGCCGGACAGCATCGCAGTGAGCTCGACGGGCTCCGACTCTTGGAGCGCGAGTTCAGCATCGAGCCGCGATGCGTTCGACACGTCGGTGATCAGCCGGTTGAGCCGCTTCAGCTCGTGCTGGATCTGCTGCACGAGCTGCACACGCTGCTCGTCGGTCTTGGCATAGGCCAGGGACTCGGCTGTCGAGCGGGCCGCGGTGAGCGGATTCTTCAACTCGTGGGCGACATCCGCCGCGAACTTTTCGCTCGCCTCGATTCGCCGGTAGAGCGCATTCGTCATAGCCGCGAAAGCGCCCGCGAGTTGCCCCACCTCGTCCCTCCGGTTCGAGAAGTCGGGCAGCTCCTGGCGCGCGTTGATGCTGCGGCTGACGTTCTCCGCCGCCGCCGACAGGCGCCGCATCGGACCGGCTACGGTCTGCGACAACAGCAAAGAGGCAGCAATGGTCGCCAGCAACGCCAGCAATGCCACCTTGAACAGCGCCAGTCGCTCCTCGTCGAGGATGGCGTCGATCTCGCCGGGCGCGGTCGACAACAACAGCACGCCATGCACCTGCTGCGCGCGGCGGATGGGAACGGCGTAGGAGACGATCTGCTCCCCCCACTCATTGAGCAGCAGCATGGGCGTTGCCGTACCGGTCATCGCCGCCCGCACCTCGGGATAATAGTTACCGTTGGCGCGACCGATCTCCTTGTAGACCGGCAAGTCGGAGCTGAAGAAATACTCCGTCATCCGGGTCCACAGGTTCTTGGTCTTGGGCCGGACATTGCTCGCGTAGGGCGATCGGGCGGGATCAGAGATCTGACCCTTCGTCAGCAGGTCGGCGGAATCGGTGATGAGCTTGCCGCCGCGGTCGTAGATGCGGGCTCTGATCGTCGTGTTCTGCATCAGCTTACGCAGAACGGGCGTAACCTTCTCCGGCCGCACCGAAAGCTCGAGCGCTGCAAAGCCATCGCCTAGGCCCGCCCGGCGCGTCCCCTCAAGTTCGGGGAGCTTGTCGGGATCGAGCACGATGCGCTCGGTTTCGAGCGTCGCGTTGGCGGCAATGGCGGCCGCTATGATCTCGCCTTGCGCACCGAGGCTCTCGCGCTTGGCAGCGATCAGCCAGCCCTTGTACTGGCTGAGGTAAAGGTAGCCCCCGAGCAGAATCAGCAGACCGAACAGGTTGGAGACGATGATGCGCCGGGTAAGGCTTGCCGAGACGAAGCGAACGATTGCGAGCTGACGCAGGCCCCGGCCGAGCCGGGCGAGGATTGGCTCCAGGCGGGCGGCGAGACCTGAGACGGCATAGGAGGCACTTCGGAGCTGCTCACGCGCCCCCCTCCATGCGTCGTCGGTCCGCGACCGCGCCCGCTCTGCGTCGAATGCCATCCGACCCCCGAGCCTCAGGCTTCTTTGAACCGGTACCCCACCCCGTACAGTGTCTCGATCACGTCGAAGCTCTCGTCAACCTGCTTGAACTTCTTGCGCAGGCGCTTGATGTGGCTGTCGATGGTGCGGTCGTCGACATAGACCTGGTCGTCATAGGCCGCATCCATCAGCGCATCGCGAGTTTTCACCACCCCGGGACGTGTGGCAAGTGCCTGTAGAATCAGAAACTCGGTCACGGTCAGCGTAACCGGCTTCTGGTCCCAGTGGCAGGTGTGCCGCTCAGGGTCGAGACGCAGCTTGCCCCGCTCCAGCACGCGCGCCGTTTCCCGGGGCGAGCCGCTGGCGTCCTTAGGCTGGAAGCGACGCAGCACCGCCTTGACCCGTTCCACCACGAGGCGCAGCGAGAACGGCTTGGAAATGTAGTCGTCGGCGCCCATCTTGAGCCCGAACAGCTCATCGATCTCCTCGTCCTTGGAGGTGAGGAAGATGACCGGCATGTCCGACTGCTGGCGCAGGCGGCACAACAGCTGCATGCCGTCCATGCGCGGCATCTTGATGTCGAAGACGCCGAGATCGGCCGGCTCCTCCGTGAGGGCCTCGAGGGCCGATACGCCGTCGCTATAGGTGCGAACCTTGTACCCCTCGGCCTCGAGCGCGGTCCTGAGCGAGGTCAGGATATTTCGCTCGTCGTCGACGAGCGCAATCGTGCTCTTCTCTTTCATATCGGTCTTGCCCCAGCGTGTTCGCCTTTAGCCGCCTCTATGGTCCTAACATGTGCGAAATATGGCACTTTAGCCTGGTTCGGGACGGCTGAATGAAGCCTGAATAGGACAGGGTGGACGGTGGGGGCAAGCCGGAGTACGCCACGTCCGTGGATCGAGGATGGAAAACGTACACCCTAAGGCCCGCCATGCGGCCTGCGCCCGGGCACTGGTCCGGCGTGCCCGCAAAGCGGCCCTCGGCACCATCGAGCGGGCGAGCGGCCACCCCTTCGTCTCGCTCGTCGCCATCGCCACGGAGCCCAACGGAACGCCCATCCTGCTGCTGTCCAACCTGGCTCTCCATACGCAGAACCTAGCCGGGGACCCGCGCGCGAGCCTGCTCATCGAGGCAACCGGCCCCGCCGGCGACGCCCTGGCAGGCGACCGTGTCAGTTTGATCGGCCGTGTCGCGCCGTTGGATGGCGCCAGCGCACGCGCGCGCTTTCTGGCGCGCCACCCCACGTCCGCGGCCTTGCTCGACTTTGCCGATTTCCAGTTCTATCGCCTGGCAGTGGCGCGCGCCCATTTCATCGGCGGATTCGGCCGGATTGTCGCACTTAATGCTGCCGACATGCTGGTCCCGACGCACGATGCGCAGGCGCTGCTTGCCGGTGAAGTCGAGCTTGTTTCGCACCTCAACGCTGCCCACCCGGACGCCCTGGCAGCGATTGCGGTTGGCGCAGGCGCTCGACCCGGTGCCTGGCGACTGCTTGCCGTCGATCCGGAGGGATTGGACCTGGCGCTCGGCGATGAAACGATCAGGATCACATTCGCCGCCCGCCAGCGCTCCCCTGAGGAGGCAGAGCTTGCGATCCTACGCCTTGCCGGAGCTTCGGCCTGACGCCGTAAGCTCCTTTGTGCGGTGCGAAGAGGCGCCTCGCCCCGGTTGCTCTTGACGGTGACACTGTGCCTGGATTGATTATTGCGCGCCTCACGTTATTGAGATGAGCGTCCGGCCGCCCGGAAGGGTGAGCGGAAGCACGGTGGCTTCGTCCAGCGAGACTGGTCAAGCGCCGGTTGGAGCCCCGCTGCATGCAGAAGGGGCGGGGTGATCGATCTTTGACTGGAAAGCTGATGCCGACCGAGACGTTTCCGCTGAGTGCCGCCGCCAAAGTTCAACACAACACCTCCGCTGTCGAACTGATCGAATGCGCCGTCCGCCGAAAGGAGGGCCGGCTCGCCTCGACTGGCGCCTTCGTGGCTGAGACCGGCGTACACACCGGTCGGTCAGTGGCCGACAAGTTTACCGTGCGCGACAGCAGGACCGACTCTGAGATCTGGTGGCAGAACAATCATGCGATCGCCCCGGCCGACTTTGCCCGGCTACGCGAGGATTTTTTTGCGTACGCCAGCTCCCGGGAGTTGTTCGTCCAGGACCTGTACGTCGGTGCCGATCCTCGCTATCGCATCAACTGCCGCATCTACTGCGAGTACGCTTGGCATGCCGCGTTTATTCGCCACCTCCTCAGGCGGCCGGCGGCGGACGAGCTGAAGGACTTCAGACCTGAGTACACGGTGGTTTACCTGCCGCTGTTCAAAGCCGATCCCAAGCGCCACGGCGTGCGCTCCGAGACGGTGATCGCCTGCGATTTCACCAACAATCTGGTACTGATCGGTGGCACCTGCTACGCGGGCGAGGCCAAGAAGTCCGTGTTCACCTTCATGAACTACGTCATGCCCGAGCGGGGTGTGATGCCGATGCACTGCTCGGCCAATGTCGGTGCCGCAGGCGACTCTGCACTGTTCTTCGGCCTCTCCGGCACCGGCAAAACGACGCTGTCGGCCGACCCCAAACGAATTCTGATCGGCGATGACGAGCACGGCTGGTCGGACAGCGGCATATTCAATTTCGAGGGCGGCTGCTACGCCAAGTGCGTGAACCTGTCGGCCGCCAACGAGCCGGAGATTTGGGCCGCCACCAATCGCTTCGGCGCCATTCTCGAGAATGTCGTGCTGAAGCCCGGCAGCGCTGATCCCGATTATGAGGATCAAAGCCTGACCGAGAATACCCGTTCAGCCTACCCCATCGAGTTCATCCCGAACGCCAGCCAGAGCGGTATGGCAGGGCACCCGAAAAACATCTTCATGCTTGCGGCCGACGCCTTTGGCGTTCTTCCCCCCATCGCCAAGCTGACGCCGAGCCAGGCCATGTACCATTTCCTGTCGGGCTACACGGCCAAGGTCGCCGGTACGGAGAAGGGGTTGGGCAGTGAACCTGAAGCGACCTTCTCCACCTGCTTCGGCCACCCCTTCCTGCCACGTCATCCAAGCATTTACGGCAACATGCTGCGCGAACTCATCGCCCGCCACAAGGTCGATTGCTGGCTGGTCAACACCGGTTGGACCGGCGGCATCTACGGCATCGGCCACCGCATGCCGATCAAGGTGACGCGGGCACTGCTCGATGCCGCTCTGTCCGGCGCGCTTAAGAACCAGCCCATGCGCATCGATCCGGTGTTTGGCTTCCAGGTGCCGACCGCGCTCCCCGGGATCGACGCGCGGCTTTTGAGCCCCAGGGACACGTGGGCTGATCCGGCCGCCTATGACGCCACGGCGCGCAAGCTCGTCGCCATGTTCAACAAGAACTTCGTCGCTTACGAGGATCACGTCGATGCGGAAGTGCGCGCCGCCGGTCCGCACATGAAAGAGGCCGCTGAATAGGGCACCAGGTGCGCGCCGTTGATGGAAAACTGGTGCTGCCGGTGGGGATTGAACCTACGACCTCTCCCTTACCAAGGGAGTGCTCTACCACTGAGCTACGGCAGCAAACGTCCGCATGGAAACCAGTGGGGCGCCGTGCGCCCGACGAACGCGACGGGACCCTGCCACATGACCGACGGATCGGCAAGCCGTCGCGCCGCGCCGGCCGACGGGGTGCAGCGGTCGACAGCCAGTCCCTATATGGAGCTGACGACCCCCAGCAAGTAGGCCGTGCGCCAGATGGGTGGAGACGAGGATAACAAGCGGCAAGGCAAAAAGGAGACAAGGCGCGAGCGGCTTGCCGCTGCGCTGCGTGCCAACCTCAAGAAGCGCAAGGCACAGGCCCGCGCCCGCGTCGTAGCCCCATCCGCGCCGGCCGAGCCAGATCGCAACAAGCCCTCGCGAGGCTGACAGCGCCTGAAAGCGGCTTGGCCGACGTTGCGCTTTGCCCGAGGCCGCGCTTTAAACGCTGGCGTGGGACGAGTCGGCGCAAGCCGCTTTCGAGCGACTGCAATGGGCCCCGCGCAGCACGGGGGTTTTGGTATGGATCGAATCAGGATCCGCGGGGGGACGCCGCTCAAGGGCACCATACCGATCTCCGGTGCCAAGAACGCCGCACTGCCCTTGATGATCGCAAGCCTGCTTACGCAAGACAGGCTGACGCTCAAGAACGTCCCCAATCTGGCCGACGTCACCCTGCTCGCGCGCATCTTGCGGAACCACGGGGTCGACCACTCGGTTGACGGCAAGCGGGCCGGTGCCAGCCCGCATTTGGGTGAGACCTATCATCTCACCGCTCGTGACATCGTCGATACCACGGCCCCCTACGACATGGTTTCGCGCATGCGGGCAAGCTTTTGGGTGCTCGGGCCCCTCGTTGCCCGCTGCGGCGAGGCGCGTGTCTCGATGCCCGGCGGCTGCGCCATCGGCACGCGGCCCGTCGATCTCCACCTGATGGCGCTGAAGACCCTCGGCGCCGACATCGACATTGACGGCGGCTACGTCGTCGCCCGCGCCCCGCGAGGGCTCAAGGGAGCGCGCGTCATCTTCCCCAAGGTCTCGGTCGGCGCCACCCACACGGCGCTGATGGCCGCTGCACTTGCTCGCGGCGAGACGGTGATCGAAAACGCAGCGCGCGAGCCTGAAGTCGGCGACGTGGCCCAGTGCCTTTCCAAGATGGGGGCGGCGATCGAGGGCATCGGCACCTCGACGCTGCGCATCCAGGGCCGCGCCCGCCTGGAGGGGGCCACTCACACCGTGCTCCCCGACCGTATCGAGACCGGCACCTATGCCATGGCGGTGGCCGCGACGGGCGGCGACGTGGTATTGGAGGGCGCGCAGCGTTCACTACTTGAGACGGCGCTCGCCGCCATTACCGAAACCGGTGTCGAGGTCGCTGACACCGAGACCGGCGTGCGGGTGCGCCGCGACGGTGGCGCGCTCGAGCCGATTACCATCGAGACCCAGCCGTTTCCTGGTTTTCCGACCGACCTGCAGGCCCAGCTCATGGCGCTGATGACGCGCGCCGACGGCACTAGCGTCATCCGGGAGACGATCTTCGAAAACCGCTTCATGCATGTGCAGGAACTCGTGCGCCTGGGCGCCGACATCCAGCTCCACGGTGACACCGCCACCGTCCGCGGCGTCGAGCGCCTCAAGGGGGCGCCGGTGATGGCCACCGACCTTCGCGCCTCGGTGTCGCTGGTCATTGCCGGGCTCATGGCCGAAGGCGAGACTGTAATCAACCGCGTCTACCACCTCGACCGCGGCTTTGAGCGCCTGGAAAGGAAACTGTCGGGCTGTGGCGCCGACATCGAGCGGCTCACCGGATGAATTGACCCTGAGGGCCGATCGCTGATGGCTGCGCTCAGCCGCCCATCTCATCGAACACTTTGCGGGCAACATCAGAGCGCTTCATGCCCAATCTCGCCAGCTCCTCGTCCGAAAAGACACTGAGTTCCTCGTAGCGTTGCGCGGCAGCTCCGGCCCTGTCCAACGCACGAAGCGCCTCGCGCATCTCCGCGAGCATCTGCCCGAGGGACCAGCGTCGCCGTTGCGGCCTCGCACGCGCCTCCGCCTGCATCATCGTGAGCGTGTCGAATTGGGCAGCCATGTCGGCCTCCGTGCCTCGAAAGGGAACGACGAACCACGATGCGAGTCGCAGCCTTCCGGCCTACATTCACCATATTGCGATGGTTGGGATCGCGCTGTTCCTCCGGTAACAAACCCATCGCCGGCCAGCTTCTGGCGAGGCCCTGTTTCCGGAGTTGGTTGTTGTCGGATGGCCCATTCAATTCGGCCGCCACCGAGCGTACAGTGCGAATGCGTCACCGAAACGGCGGGGCCCGGAACCCGTGGAACCTCATCATCAAGTTCTGCTGCGTGGCGACACGCTACAGAAGCTGAGGCTCGTCTCAGGTCTCATCCTCTTCTCGTTCGCCCTCACCCACTTCCTCAACCACGCTCTCGGCCTCGTCCACATCGAGACCATGCACGAGGTGCAGCAGTGGCGTTGGGTCGTGACCCGCTCTTGGCCGGGCACCATCATCCTGCTTGGTGCGCTCATCATTCACGTCAGCCTGGCGCTCTATAAGCTCGCCAACCGCGCCACCCTGAGACTCCCGCCCTGGGAGCTCACCCAGCTCATCCTCGGGCTCTCGATCCCGTTCCTGCTGTTCCCCCACATCGTCAACACGCGCATCGCTCACGTCTATTTCGGGGTCAATGACAACTACCTCTACGAGCTTGCGCGGCTGTGGCCTGAAAGCGCCGTGCTGCAGAGCACGTTGCTGCTGCTCGTGTGGACCCATGGCTGCATCGGCATCCACTTCTGGCTGCGGCTCTATACGCCCTACCGCGCCATTCAGCCGATTCTGCTGTTCCTCGCTATTGCCGTACCGCTCGCCGCCCTTGGCGGCTTCATGGTCTCGGGCCGGGCCGTGGCGCAACTGATCGAGAACAGGGAGATGTTTGCCAAGGTCAAGGAATTGACCGCGTGGCCGAGCGCTGCCGACGGCGAGGCGCTGGCTCAGTACCGGCTGCTGGTCAGGATCGAGTTCGCCGCGATCCTGCTGGTGGTGGCAGGCATCATCGCCTGGCAGCACTTCGCGCGGCTGGCTGGCCCGAAACTCGAGATCAAATACGTCGGCGGGCCCACGGTTCGTGTGCCGCAGGGCCCGACGCTGCTAGAGATCAGCCGCATGAACCGCATTCCGCACGCCTCGGTCTGCGGCGGCCGAGCACGCTGCTCGACGTGCCGAGTGCGCATCGAACACGGCCGGGATAGCGTGCCGCCACCGAAGTTTCCCGAGGCGTTTACGCTCGCGAGCATCGGGGCGCCGGAGAATGTGCGGCTTGCCTGCCAGATCCGCCCGCACGGCCCGCTCACCATAACGCGGCTGCTGCGGCCGGCGAGCACCGGCCCGCAAGCCGCCGACCTGCAGGAATCCGACTCTGCCGGCGTCGAGAAAGCGCTCGCCGTCATGTTTCTCGACCTGCGCGACTTCACCCAGCTTTCCGAGAACCGGTTGCCCTACGACCTCGTTTTCATCATGAACGAGTTCTTCGCCGCCACCGGCTCGGCGATCGTCACCCACGGCGGCTGGATCGACAAGTTCCTCGGCGATGGACTGCTCGCCATCTTCGGGCAGCGCCACGGAGTGGAGGCCGGCTGCCGGCAAGCGTTGCGCGCGGCGCGCGCCATCGACCTGGCGCTCGACCACGTCAATGCCAAACTTGCTTCCGAGATTGGACGCGAGCTGAAGATCGGCATTGGCATTCACGCCGGCCCGCTTTTGCTCGGACGTATCGGTTACGGCGAGGCCGTCGACCTCACCGTGATCGGCAGCCCGGTGAATGTCGCAAGCCGCCTTGAGGCGCTCGCCAAGGAACAATCCTGTCAGATCGTGGTCTCGCGGGAGGTGGCCGAGAAGGCTGGTTGGTCGGACGCGAGCGCCAGGACCATGACCGCCACCGTGCGGGGCGTGAGCGATGCGCTCGAGGTCATCTGCATCCCGCGCGGTCGCGATCTGCCAGCGAGCATCCTGGCAGCGGTGGAGAGCGAGATGGAGAAGTCCGTCCGCGCACGCGACCGCACCGACGTGAGCCTCGGCGCGTAACCGTTCGTTTGGACCGCTTCAGCGTGAAGCCTGTCTCGTCATGTTGACGACCTGGACGCGGCGGTTCTCGGCGGCGGCGGGCCGCGCCGGGTTCTTGAGCCGCTCCTCGCCGAAGCCTTGTGCCACGAGCCGCTCGGGCTTGATCCCGTAAGTCGCAATCAGAAACTGGCGCACCGATTCGGCGCGCTTCTGAGACAGGCGACGATTGTAGCCGGCCGGACCCTGGGCGTCGCTGTGGCCGGCGATCAGGAACGTTCCGTCGGCGAGCCTCGGGTCGGCAAGCGCGCGCCCGAGCGGAGCGAGCGTGGCCGCCGCCTGCGGCGTGATCTCGGTCGAGGCAACATCGAAGTAAACCTCCAGATCGACGCTCGGCAATTCCCGCCGGTCGGCACTTTCGACGGCGCGTCGAGCGGCTGCCACGGTCCCCTTGTCCTCGGCGGCAGTGGCCGCTGCGGCGGGCATCGCCGTCGCGTCGATCTGTGCGGCCGGCGGCGTTGCCCCGGCGGCCTCCTTGGTCACCTCCGGCGCCGGTTGCGGCTCTCTTGCCGCTGCCGGTTGGGTGTCCGAGGTCGCCCGCGACTCCGTCACCGGCGCTAGCGCCCCTGGGGGAGCCACCGCGGCTGGTGCTGCCGGCGGTCCGGGCGTGGTCGCCGGACCCGGTGCCCCACGTGCGCCCTGCAGCTTGCGGATCAGCTCTTCGACCGCCTGCTGCTGGGCCTCCGATTGGGCCTTACCGAGCAGCTCCTTGAGCGCGTCCTCGGCGGCCACGGGACGCGCGGAAACCATGTCGAAGAGCACGATCCCAAGCAGAATTCCTCCGAGCCTCAAGACGGCACTCATGGCGCTGAGCCTCCTACGACCCCATCTACTACCATTGAAACAAGGACCGCAACGCAAGAAGGTTTAAGGCCGTTTGTTGCGCTGCGGTCACCTGCCAGCTATTCAGTGAGGAAGTGCCGCCTGCTGGCCGCCCTTCAGCCGGCGATCGCCGATTGACCCCCATGGACGCCTTGAAGCTGATCGCATTCGACGCTGAGGACCTCGCCGTGGTGTCCGCCCACCTGCAGGATGCCGTCGTCGCCGTGAACGACATGGCCTACCTGCCGCGCGCCAAGCGCTTTGCGCTCATTGCGAGCCGCTTCGATTGGTGTGGCGCCCAGACCGCCGGCAGCGACGCACGGACCCACATGCGCTGCCGCACTGCCCTTCGTTTCGAGCGCGTGCTTGGCGCCAAGCTGCAGGGCATCGACCGCGACCGGGCGGAGCAGGCGCTCTGCCTGCTGGCCCTCCAGTTCGAGCCGGGCGAGGCACCGGGCGGGTTCATCACGCTGATCTTTGCCGGGCAGGCCGCCATCCGCCTCGAGGTCGAATGCATCGAAGCCGAACTAAAGGACTTGGGCGAGATTTGGCCGGTAAGCTGCTTGCCCTGCCACCCTGCCGACGATAAGACGCCGCCCACCTGACGACTGCGCCGATGACGGCGCTGGGTGAGGACCACCGGGCACCCGACCATGCCGCTGAGACTCGCAACATCGGAACCGGATTTCGAGCAGCGGTTCCGCGCATTTCTCGCTGCCAAGCGCGAGGTGTCGGCCGCTGTCGATGCGACCGTCGCGAACATCATCGCCGAGGTGCGTGCCGACGGAGACGCGGCGCTCGTTGCGCTGAGCCGGCAGTTCGATCGGATCGAGCTGGAACACGTGGGCCTTCGCGTGCCGGCCGCCGAGATCGAGGCCGCCTATCAGGCGGCGGACCGCAACGTTCTGGCCGCGCTCGAGCTTGCGCATGCCCGCATCCTCGCCCACCATCGCCGTCAGCTTCCGGCGGACGACCACTATCGCGATGAGACCGGGGCAGAGATTTCAACACGCTGGACGGCCGTGGAGTCGGTTGGGCTCTATGTGCCGGGTGGCCGCGCCGCCTATCCGAGCTCGGTGCTGATGAACGCCGTGCCGGCCGCCGTCGCCGGTGTGCCGCGCATCGTCATGGCGGTGCCCGCCCCGGGCGGCGAGCTCAATCCGCTGGTGCTGGCGGCCGCCCGCATTGCGGGCGTCTCGGAAATATACCGCGTCGGTGGTGCCCAGGCCATCGCCGCGCTTGCCTACGGCACCCCGTCGATTGCCCCGGTTGCCAAGATCGTCGGACCCGGCAACGCCTATGTGGCAGCAGCCAAACGGCAGGTGTTCGGCACCGTCGGCATCGACTCGATTGCCGGCCCATCCGAGGTGCTGGTGATCGCCGACCGCGACAACGATGCCGACTGGCTCGCCGCCGACCTTCTGGCCCAGGCCGAGCACGATACCGCTGCCCAGGCGATCCTGATGACCGACGACGAGGCGCTTGCAGCTGCAGTCGTGGAGGCCGTGGCGCGCCAGCTTGCGACTTTGCCTCGCGGCAACACGGCAGCTGAAAGCTGGAACGAGTTCGGCGCCCTGCTTCTCCTGCGCTCGCTCGAGGAGGCGCCGCCGCTTGCGGACCGCATCGCCGCCGAGCACGTCGAGATCGCCGTTCGCCATCCCGACGCACTTGCAGGAAGGATCCGGAATGCCGGTGCCATCTTTCTCGGCAGCCGCACCCCCGAGGTGATCGGCGATTACGTGGCCGGTCCCAACCACGTGCTGCCCACCGCCCGCAGCGCCCGCTTCTCCTCCGGCCTCGGCGTCCTCGATTTCATGAAGCGCACGACCATGCTGAAACTCGACGAAGCAGCTCTCGCCCAATTGTCGCCGCCGGCGATGACGCTGGCCCGTGCCGAGGGCCTCGAGGCCCATCGCCGCTCGCTCGAGATCCGCATGTCGCCGGCACGCCGCCGTCCGTGAAGCCCGACCTTTGAGTCGTCCCATGCCAGAGCCGCCATCCGTGCCGGATCCGTCGAGATCGCGCCTCATCGCCATCACGCTCGACCAGGCCACCATCCGCCGTTCCAATTCCAACATCGACCACGAACGCGAGGTGGCGATCTATGACATCCTCGATGCCAACACTTTCGCGCTCGCCGGTCGCGATGACGGGCCCTACAAACTTGCGCTGTCCATCGTCGAGGACCGGCTCGTTTTCAGCGTCGGCAATGAGACCGCCCCTGCGCTCGTCACCCATATGCTGTCGCTGACCTCACTCAGAAAGGTGATCAAGGACTACTTCGCCGTCTGCAACACTTACTACGACGCGATTCGCTCCGCCCCGCCGTCCCGCATCCAGTCGATCGATATGGGCCGCCGCGCCCTCCACGACGAAGGCAGTCGTATTCTCATCGAACGGCTCAAGGGCAAGATCGAGGTCGATTACGACACTGCGCGGCGCCTGTTCACCCTGATCTGCGCGTTGCATTGGAAAGGCTAGCGGCTGGCCGCTTGGACGAGGAAGCATGACCACGGTGGCGGCGGCGGGAGAGCTGCCGAGAGCGGTGCTCTTCGCGTGTACCATGAACTCGGTACGCTCGCCGATGGCCGCCGCCATTCTGCGCCATCTCGCCGGTCGCCGGATATACGTTGAATCGGCGGGTGTGCGCGCCGGCCGCCACGACCCTTTCGTCGATGCGGTCATGCATGAGATCGGCATTGACGTGCGCCGCCATGCCCCTCACACGCTGCGCGACCTTCATGACACCTCCTTCGACCTCGTGGTGACGCTGTCGCCGGAGGCTCACCACCAGGCGTTGGAGCTGACGCGCACGATGGCGGTGGAGGTCGAATACTGGCCGACGTTCGACGCCTCGCTCCTCGTCGGCTCCGCCAGCCGCGAGCAGGTGCTCGAGGCCTATCGTGAGGTGCGTGACACCTTGTTCCGTCGCATCAAGGCCCGCTTCGGCCTGGTTGGCGGTCCGACCGTATGAGCACGCGACCTTGTTTCTGCCGCAGACAGAGTCCATATAGGTGGTGCCGGTGCACCTCGATTGAGGTGCTCTCACGATCTGCGGTACAGCTTGCCTTGCCTTTCGGCTGGTTCGCCTTCCCAAATCTGAGCTCTGGGGCCGAGCGTGCGGCCCATGTTCACCGGCGCCATTCACGCTTCTTGGGAAAGGATACGAACCCACATGCGCATGACAGGTACCGTCAAGTTCTTCAATGGAGCCAAAGGCTTCGGCTTCATCGCCCCGGACGATGGGGGCAAGGATGTGTTCGTCCACGCCACCGCGCTTGAGGCGGCGGGCATCCGCGCCCTGAACGAGGGTGACAAGGTGAGCTTTGTGCTCGAGGATGACCGCAGGGGCCGCGGAAAGAAGGCGGCGCAGCTCGAGCTGGGCTAACGATCCCAATGGTGTGGCTCGCGAACCGGGTCGCATGAAGCGTCAGCGAGCGGATGGGTGCTGCGCCAGCCGCTCCGAATCTGAAACTTCGCAGGAAGGTCTGCCTGCCCGGATCAGGCGGACCCGATCTCGCGGAGGGTTCCCGCATGTCGCGTCACAAGTTCAAGGTTGGCCAAGTGGTCGACTACTCTCCCGGCCGCTTTGGCATGGCCGCCGTGTCGAGGGAGTACAAAATTGTGCGGCTGCTGCCCGCCGAGGGCGGCGACAATCAGTATCGCATCAAAAGCATGGCCGAGACTTTCGAGCGGATCGCCAAGGAAAGCCAGTTGAGCAGCCGGTCGGAACACTAAGTCTCGTCCCAATTGACGCAGGAACCTCGCCCGGAGGCGCGGGGAACGGCATGGGGCCGGTTCCCCGGCAACAGGAGGCTGCATGGCCAAGGAAGAAGTACTGGAATTTGAGGGGTCGGTGATCGAGGTGCTCCCCGATGGGCGGTTCCGCGTCGCGCTCGATAACGGTCATCGCATCGTCGCCTATACGGCAGGGCGCATGAAGCGCAATCGGATCCGGACGATCGTAGGCGACCGCGTCAGCGTTGAGATGACGCCCTACGATCTTGAGAAGGGGCGGATGGTGTTCCGCCACAAGACCGACACGGGGCCGCGCGTGAGCCACGAGCGCCGCAACTCCAGGCACGCGCGCCGCTGACGAGTCGCAGTTTTCGGATCACCGCCGCCCGGCTCCTCGCCAGGCCGGGCACCTCTTGCTTTCGGTTTCGGCGCGGAGCATTCTCCGCGCCGAAATTGATGCCAGCGAGGGATTATGGCAAAAGAGGAGCTCCTCGAGTTTCCAGGCGTTGTCACCGAGCTTTTACCCAACGCGACGTTTCGGGTGAGGCTCGAGAATGGACACGAGATCATCGCTCACACAGCCGGCCGCATGCGTAAGAATCGCATCCGGGTGCTCGTCGGCGACAAGGTCCAGGTCGAGATGACACCTTATGACCTCACCAAAGGCCGCATTACTTACCGCTTTAAGTAGGATCGAAGCGCCGCGCCGAGAGACGCTGAGGCAGGCCCTTGCCAGATCGAAGCGCAGCTCGGGGCGCAAGGAAAGCGAGCGACGTCGGCTGGTGCTGGCGAGCGCGTCGCCGCGACGGCTCGCCCTGCTGGCCCAGGCGGGAATTGAGCCCGACGCACTGAGGCCCGCCACTGTTGACGAGACCCCACGCCGTGGCGAGATGCCGCGAACGCTGGTCTCGCGGCTCGCCCGTGCCAAGGCCGAAGCGGCACGCGATCAGCTCGCCAACGATCGCGAGGTGGCGGATGCCTATGTTCTGGCCGCCGACACTGTGGTTGCGGTCGGCCGGCGCATTCTCATCAAGCCGCGACTGGTCGAGGAGGCCGTCGCCTCCCTCGAGCTGTTGTCGGGTCGCGCCCACCGGGTGCTGTCGGGCGTCTGTCTGATCACGCCCGACGACCATGTGCGTAGCAAGATCGTGGAAACGCGGGTCAGGTTCAAGCGGCTGTCGCAAAGCGAGATCGAGGCCTACATCGCTTCGCGCGAGTGGCGCGGCAAGGCCGGTGGGTACGCCATCCAGGGCCTTGCCGGCTGTTTCGTTCAGAAGATTGTCGGCTCCTATACGAATGTCGTCGGTCTGCCTTTGACCGAGGTGGTCGGCATGCTGATGGCCGAGGGTTTCCCGCTGCACTTCAATTGGATCAAGGCGGCGGATCTCGAGCCGCAATGAGGCGCAGGCGCAAATTCGCATGTCATCGCGCACGGAAGACAGGAACTGCCCGGTTTGCGGAGCGCCCGCCACCATCGCCCACCGGCCGTTCTGTTCGCGCCGTTGCGCCGACGTCGACCTGTCGCGGTGGTTTCGCGGCCGCTACGTCATTCCGGGCCGGAGCGACGAGGAAATCCGGACCGAGCGGGAGAACGCACCGAAAGAAGCCGATGCCGGGCAACGCGGTCATGGCAACGACGGCTGAGGAGCCGTCGGCGCATGGTCGGGACCGCGCGGGCCTCGCTCGAGCATGATATCGCAATGTCGCCCGCGCCATGCCCGCCACCGTCGTCGGGCATCGCCGATCGCGACGAGCGCTGGGCAACCGCCGAGGCCGCGGCGGCAGGCCCCCAGCCCCCTCCAACCGAGGACCGCACAACACCGGACATCTCGTGTGCTACCTAACCGGGACAGCTCATCTGCTAGCGACAGCTCGCCCCGCCGCACCTATTGCTTCTCTACCGGGGCCGACCTATAAGGCCCGAGCCTTGCACCGCCGCGTAAGGCGCGGCGTGCGTGGCGCTGCCGAGGCACCCTGCCTCGCGCCTCAAGCCCAGGTAGCTCAGTTGGTAGAGCACGTGACTGAAAATCACGGTGTCGGTGGTTCGATTCCGCCCCTGGGCACCATGGCCTAAAGTCTTCCGGCCCGGGTGAGGCCCCACCCGCGGACACGCGCGAGCCCTCCATGCCCTCGCCTCGAGCCTGGCAGCGTGCAGCTTCAAAGGCCTTGATTGCGCGGCTCAGGTGCATCGTGGGGAGCTGATCACGCGTCCATGCAGGAGCTGCTATCGGCGTTGGCACACGAAGACCTCGGCAGGATAGGATATGGTTGATGCGAGTTCAGCATCTGGCGCGGCTGGACCGCCGCCGGCGCCCATCGCCCGTTGGGAGCACTTTCCCCATGGCGCCGATATCGGAGTGCGCGGCTATGGAGCCACCATGGAGTCCGCATTCGAGCAGGCTGCGTTGGCGCTCACGGCGGCCGTGACCGATCCTGCCGCTGTGACAGCGCGCCAGTCGATCGACATCTGTTGCGAGGCTCCCACACCCGAGCTGCTGCTGCTCGATTGGCTCAATGCGCTGATCCTCAGGATGGCGACCGATGGTTTGCTGTTCAGAACGTTCGAGGTGAAGATTTCGGGCGGTCGTCTCGAAGGCCGGGCTCTCGGCGAGCCGGTTGATATCGAGCGCCATCAGCCGGCGGTAGAGGTCAAGGGGGCGACGCTGACGGCGCTGCAGGTGACCCGTGATGCCGCCGGCGTTTGGCAGGCTCAGTGCGTCGTCGACGTCTAGCGGGGCGAGGAGGCACTGATGGATCTGGCCGGGCTCCGAAAGGTCTCCGAGACCGAATGGCGGATCGAGCCCGAAGGCGGCATGCGGGTGCCTGCCATCCTCTATGGCGACGAGGCACTGATCCGCGACATGGACGAGAAGGTGCGCGAGCAGGCGATCAATGTCGCCAGGCTGCCCGGCATCGTGCAGGCCTCCTATGCCATGCCCGACGCCCATTGGGGCTACGGCTTCCCGATCGGCGGCGTTGCCGCATTCGATGCCGAGCAAGGTGGCGTCGTCTCGGCCGGCGGCGTCGGCTTCGACATCTCCTGCGGGGTACGCACCCATTTGACGGGCCTCACCGCTGGCCGCATACGCGGCTGCCAGAAGGAGCTGGCGCAGGCCCTTTTCCGCGCTGTTCCGGTCGGCGTCGGCTCCAAGGGCAAGATAGCGCTCGACGACGCGGGCATGACGGCGATGCTGGCGCAAGGCGCGAAATGGGCCCTGGGGGAGGGCTACGGCCAAGAAAGCGATCTTGAGCGCATCGAGGAGGGCGGTTGCGCCGACGATGCCGATCCGGCCGCGGTTTCGGAGGATGCTCGCAAGCGTCAGCGCAACGAGATGGGCACGCTCGGTTCCGGCAACCACTATCTCGAGGTCCAGGAGGTGGCCGAGGTGTTCGACAATGATGTTGCGCGCGCCTTTGGGCTCAAGCCGGGCGAGTGCGTCGTCACCATCCATTGCGGCTCGCGCGGCCTCGGCCACCAGATCGGAACCGAGTTCCTGCGCGAGATGGCAATCGCGGTTGAGCGCTATCGCATCAAGTTGCCCGACCGTGAGCTTGCCTGCGCACCGATCAAATCCGAGCTTGGCGCTCGCTATTTGGGAGCCATGCGCGCCGCGATCAACTGTGCGCTCGCCAACCGCCAGATCATCGGCCACCTCGCCCGCCAGGTGTTTGCCCGCTTCTTCGCAGATGCGCCGCTACCGTTGCTGTTCGATGTGTCCCACAACACCTGCAAGGTCGAGACCCACGCCGTGGGTGGACAGGCCCGGCAGCTCTACGTCCATCGCAAGGGAGCGACGCGCGCCTTCGGCCCCGGCCATCCGAGCCTGCCGGAGGCCTTGAAACCGTGGGGCCAGCCGGTGTTGATCGGCGGCAGCATGGGTACCAGCTCGTTCGTGCTGGTGGGCACGTCGCAGAGCGAGGGCCATGCTTTCTCGTCGGCCTGTCATGGAGCGGGGCGCAAAATGAGTCGCCACCAGGCTACGCGAACATGGACCGGCCGCGCGGTGATCGACGAACTGGCCGCGCGAGGCATCACGGTTTTGAGCCCGTCGGCGCGGGGCATCGCCGAGGAGGCGCCCGGCGCCTATAAGGACGTCACCGCCGTGGTCGATGCGGCCGAGCACGCCGGGCTCGCCCGCAAGGTTGCGCGGCTCGCACCGCTCATCTGCATCAAGGGCTGACGCTGATCTGCGGATTGCTTGGTTGGCGTTGACCGTTGTTGGTACCCCTAACGCCGGCAGTGCCGCCGTGTCGGTGCATGCCGACGAGGCGGAGGCGGCGGTCGCCACCACCGCCTCCGACGTTTCGCTCAGCGAGTGAGCCAGATCATGCCGACGACCTTTTTGTCCTTCTCTAGTTGCACGTGATGACCCCATCGGCCCGTCCAGGACGCGCCGACCTCCACGGCCTTCAAGTCGACCTTCTCCCACAGGTGACCGATGATCTCTTTGTCAACCAGGATCTGGATGTGCTTGACGCCGCGTGGGCTCGTCCACTCGGCACCGGTCGTCGCCTTCTGCAGGAGTGCCTTGGCCTCGGCCTCGATCTTCTCGCGCGGGATCTCCTCGCCCGAGTAGTAGCCGCGCGGACCTTGCTTCCAGCCGAAGCCAGCTCCCATGCCCATGCCGGGACCCATGCCCATGCCCATGCCGGGACCCTTGCCCATGCCGCCCGGACCGCTTTGGGCGAGCGCCGGAAGCTGTGTCAGCGCCAGCGCCACCGCCGTGAAGGCGGCCAGCTTGTGCAATTTCATTGGGATGTCCTCCGTCACGAGAAAGATGCTCCGTGCCAATGAGCCCGGGGCCAGTCGACGTGCCCTGAGGCGCGGCCCGCTGTTTGGCCCAATGCACGTTCGCACATGAATAATCCCGCTGCCTTGGTCGGTGATTGACCGGCATCAAGTTGCCGAGCTTGCCGAGCAGCGTGCGCACATACGGCCGGCACAAGCCGTCGCTAACCGCGCGGGCCGGTCGCCATGTCGAGCAACGAACGCCGCGAGCCTGCCCGGTGAAGCCTCTCGCCGGACTGCGCGGGACCCGCGAAAGGATGGGGCTGGCCCGCCCCATTCCCGGTCCGCTATCATGGAACGAATTGCACCCGAGCACCCCTTTCATGAATCGCCCGCTCGCCGTCGACAGGCTCGAGGAAATCCGCCGCCGCCTGACCTCCCTCGGCTCCGTCAGCGTTAGCGAGCTGGCGGAGGCGCTCAACGTCTCGCGCGAAACCATAAGGCGCGACCTTAAGGTGCTGGCCGAGCTTGGGGATGCAGAGATTGTCCATGGTGGGGCCACCCGTCGGCGGGTCGTCGAGCCGGGTCTTGCTCAGCGAACCGAGGAAAACCGGAGAGCCAAGCTGCTCATTGCCAAGCGAGCGGCCGACCTGTTGTTTGAGGGGGCCACGGTCCTGATAGACTCTGGCTCAACCACGCTCGAGTTCGCCCGCGAGATCGCACGCCTGCGTGGCATCACCGTCGCCACCAACAGTCTCGGGGTAGCGACGCTCCTCGCCCGCTCGCGGCACAAGGTACACCTGCTCGGCGGAGAGATTGATCCCAACGATGAGTCGAGCATGAGCGCGGAGACCATCGCTGCGCTGGATGGCTTCAGCTTCGACCTCGCCTTCGTGGGTGTCGGCGGCCTGTCGGCCAAAGCCGGTCTCACCGACTACACCAGGACGGGCGCGCAGTTTCGATCACGAATGATCGCCGCGGTGTCGCACGCCTACTTGCTCGCCGATTCCTCGAAGTTCGAGCGCGAGACGCCCTACCCCGTGGCGGGCGCCGATCGGATCGCCGGTCTCGTCACCGAACGCCGGCCGACAGGCGCCCTTGCGCGATGGTTCGCCAGGCGAGGCATTGCCGTCCTGCTGGCCTGACGCTCGCCGCTGATTTATTTGTGGCGTTTTGTTGCATTTTGGGGCATCTCGGAGAGTGTCCCAACGCTGCTGCAGAGAGCGCCCGGTGTCCTCGAGCCTCCCCTCTCATGCCCGCGCGGTGATCATCGGCGGCGGCATCGCCGGTTGCTCGGTTGCCTATCACTTGACCAAGCTCGGCTGGCGGGAGGTCGTGCTCCTCGAGCAGGGCCACCTTTCCGGCGGCACCACTTGGCATGCAGCCGGGCTCGTCGGCCAGCTTCGCTCCCATCAGAGCATGACGCGCCTGATCCGCTACTCAACCGAGCTTTACGCCGGGCTCGAGGCCGAGACCGGCCAAGCCACGGGCTGGAGCCGGTGCGGCTCGCTCACCGTCGCCCGAACGGCGGACCGCATGACCCTGCTGAAGCGGGTTGCCGCCTCGGCACGGGTGCAGGGGGTCGCCTGTGAGCTCCTGTCGCCGAAGGAAGCTGCCGAGAAGTGGCCGATCATGCGCGTCAACGATCTCGTCGGCGCGGCCTGGCTTCCCGGAGACGGCAAGGCCAACCCCGCCGACATCACGGCGGCCCTGGCCAAGGGGGCCCGCTCGCGCGGGGCCCTCCTCGCCGAGAACACGCGCGTGCACGCGATTGATGTCGCCCAAGGACGCGTGCGCGGTGTGCGGACTGCCACCGGAACCATCGCCGCCGAGACCGTCGTCATCGCCGCAGGCATGTGGTCCCGCGACCTCGCCGCCTCGGTCGGTGTGTCCGTGCCGCTTTATCCCTGCGAACACATGTACATCGTCACGGGCCCCATCCCGGGGGTGCAGCGGGATCTGCCCTGCCTTCGTGACCCTGACGGCTACGTCTATTTCAAGGAAGAAGTCGGCGGACTCGTCATGGGCGGCTTCGAGCCCAAGGCGAAGCCGTGGGCCGTGGACGCAATCCCCGACAAGTTCGAGTTTGAGTTGCTCCCCGACGACTGGGAGCAGTTCGAGATCCTGATGACCAACGCGCTGGTTCGCGTGCCCGCCCTCGAGCGGGCCGAGGTCAAGCGGTTCATCAACGGTCCTGAGAGTTTCACCGCGGACAACAACTACATTCTGGGTGAGGCGCCTGGAGTGCGCGGCCTCTACGTCGCTGCCGGGTTCAACTCCATGGGCATCGCCAGCGCCGGCGGCGCGGGCATGGCGCTCGCGCAATGGATCGACGCCGGCGTGCCGCAGCTCGATCTCTGGCCGGTCGACATCCGTCGCTTTGCGCCGTTTAACGCCAACCCTGCCTGGCTGAAGGACCGCGTCGGCGAGGTGCTGGGCCTCCACTACATGATGCCCTGGCCCAACCGGGAGCTTGAGAGCGCCCGCCCGTTCCGCCGCTCCCCGCTCTACGACCGGCTCGATCGGAAGGGTGCCATCTGGGGCTCCAAGATGGGCTGGGAGCGGCCCAACGTGTTCGCGCCCCCGGGCGCGCCCCGCCGCTTGGAGTATGGATGGAATCGCCAGAACTGGTTTTCCTGGCACATCGAGGAGCAGCTCGCCGCCCGCCGGGCGGTGGCCCTCTTCGACATGACCTCGTTCGCCAAGTTCCTGGTTCAGGGACCGGACGCCGAGGCTGAACTCAACCGCCTGTGTGCCAACAACATCGCCGTTCCGGTCGGTTGCAGTGTCTACACCGGAATGCTCAATGCGCGCGGCGGCTACGAAAGCGACATCACCGTTGCCCGCCTGTCGGAGAGCGAGTTCCTGGTGCTGACGGGAACCGCACAGGCGGTGAGGGACGCCGACTGGATCCGCCGCAACCTCAGCGAAAGCGCGCGGGCGACGCTCACCGACGTGACCTCCGCCTATTCGGTTCTGGCGCTCGCGGGGCCGAAGTCGCGCGAATTGCTCATGCGCCTTACCCGCACGCGGCTCGATGCCCGAGCCTTCCCGTTTGCAACGGTCAAACCGATCCCACTCGGCCATGCCACCGTTCTCGCCTGCCGACGCACCTACGTGGGCGAGCTTGGTTGGGAGCTCTACGTGCCGAGCGAATTCGCGCTGACCGTCTACGATGCGCTTCTTGAAGCCGCTCGCGATCTCGCGCTGAAGGACGCCGGCTACTACGCCCTGGAGGGCCTGCGCCTCGAGAAAGGTTATCGCGCCTGGGGCCGGGAGCTGACCCCCGACCACAACCCCTACGAGGCGGGGCTCGAGTTTGCGGTGAGGCTCGACAAGGGTGTCGACTTCATCGGCCGCGCCGCCCTCGTCGAGCGGCGCCGCAAGCCGCCGCGGCGGCGCTGCGTTTCACTCGTTGCCGCGTCGCCCGAGGCGCCGCTCGCGCACGGCGGCGAGCTGGTGCTGTCGGCCGGACGCCCTGCGGGGGAGATCACATCGGCGGCATACGGCGCCGCGCTTGGGCGCCTCGTCATGCTCGGCTACATCGAGACCGGAAGCGAGCCCATCGATGACGCATGGCTTGCCCAGCAGAGCTTTTCGGTCGACATCGCCGGCGAGATGATCGCCGTGAGCGCGAGCCTCAAGCCCCCGTACGATCCGGCCAATGTTCGTCTCCGAGGCTGACAGGGGACACCATGGAAGCCACCGTCTTCCTTGCCGTTCTGGCGGCTGCCGCCTTCCACGCCGGATGGAACGCCATCCTCAAAATCCGGCTCGAGCCGCTGCTCGCCATGTCGCTGATCGCGGCGGCATCGGGTCTGGTCGCGGTACCGTTCCTGCCGATCGTGGATGTCCCGCATCCCGACTCTTGGATCTATCTCTTGGCGTCGCTGATCATCCACTTCGTCTATTACATCGCGCTGGCCGAAGCCTACCGCACCGGCGATCTTGGGCAGGTCTACCCGGTTGCGCGCGGCGCAGCGCCGCTGCTCACCGCCATCGGCGCCTCGCTCTGGCTTGGCGAGCACCTCGGTTGGATCGGCTGGTGCGGGATCCTGGTGCTGGCGGGCGGCATCATGCTGTTGTCCTTCCGTGGCGGGCGGGACGTGCGCAAGATCGATCGTCGCGCGATCGGATTTGCGCTCGTGACCGCCGCCTCCATCGCCCTCTATACGCTGGCGGACGGCATCGGCGCCCGCCTCGCTGGAGCGCCCTCCTCCTACATCGTTTGGATGTTCGTACTCGACGGGCTGATGATGCTGACCTTCGGCCTCCTCCGGTTTCCCAAAGCGATGGTGTCGGACGGCGTCAATTCCTGGGCCCTGGTGCTCGCCGGCGGTGCGCTTTCTTGTGCCGCCTACGCCATCGCCATTTGGGCGATGACCAAGGCGCCGATCGCCCTCGTCGCCGCCCTGCGAGAGACGAGTGTGTTGTTTGCGGCCATGATCGGCATCGCCTGGCTGCGCGAGCCCGTCATTGCGACGCGGCTCGTGGCCGCGCTTCTCGTCGTCGCCGGCATGGTCCTGGTCCGACTGCGATAGCCGATCCTGCGGCGGACCGATCAGGAGGCCGTGTTGCGGGATTCGGCCCGCGCGCCAGGCTCGGGCGCTGCGCTGCCGCTCTCGCGCAGGCGGCTGTCCCTGAGTTCGCCGGCAACCTCGAGGATCGGGTAGGCGACCGAGGTCAGATGGGAGTTGATGCGCTTGAGATCGCGAACGATGTCAAGATGGATCGAGCTCGTTTCGATCGACTCCGGCCGCCCGTCCCTAAGCCGCGCGAAATGGCGGTCGGCCGCCTCGAACTCTCTGGCCCGCATCGTCGTCTTCTCCTTGAGAAGGCGTCGCGCAAGGGTGACATCCCTGGTCGCGAACACGTTCAGCGCCAGCTTCATGTTGTCCTCGACCTGGGCGTGCAGGCGCCTGAGCTCAGCCAGCCCCTCGGCCGAGAAGGCGAGCCGCTTCTTGATCTTCTTGGCAGCCAACTCCATCAGGTTCTTGTCGATGATATCGCCGACATGCTCCAGATTGGTGGTGAACGTCAGGATCTCGACGTAGCGGCGCGAATCCTCCTCGCTCATGTCGTTTTTTGAGGCCCGGATCAGGTAGAGTTTGATCGCCTCGTGCAGCGCGTCGACGTCGTCGTCGGCCTTCTCCACTTCCTTCACCAGCTTCGGATCGTTGCCCTCGATCGCCTTGAGGGAACGGCGCAGCATGTCGAGAATGATATCGCCGACTTGCAGTGTCTGACGCATGGCGCACCCCAGCGCCTCCGACGGGTGCTCGAGCACGCTCGGGTCGAGATGCTGGGCCACACGTCGGTCCGGCGCTTCGACCGGTAGCGGCATCAGCCGGCCCACCAGGTAGGCCAAGGGATCGAGCAACGGCAGGAACAGGACCGCGACCACGATGTTGAACAGCGTGTGAAAGTTGAGAACCAGCCTGTCCGGCGAAAACCCGATGCCGGCGAAGAGACCGGCGATGTAGGCGAGGAACGGCAGCGCCGCCAGCGCCACCGACAGTCGCGCGAGGAGATTGCCGAGCGGCACGCGGCGGGCGGCGACGGGCGACCCCGAAAGGGCTATCAGGGGTGCGATCGCACCGCCGACGTTGGCGCCGATAACCAGAGCCAGCGACAGTGTCGGCCCGACCGCACCGCTCGCCGCTAGCGACATGATGAACAGAACGATTGCCAGGCTCGAATGAGCGAGCCACGTCACGGCGGCCGCCACCAGCACGGCGATGATCGGCTCCGAGCCCAGCGCCCCGAGCACCACCTTGACCGTCGTGCTCTGCTCCATGGCTCCGGAAACGCTCGCCAGGATGCTCAAGGCCAACAGCATCAGACCGAGGCCGATGGCGATGCGGCCTGCGTTCCGGACCTGTCCGTCCGTCGAGACGCTGAACAGGACCAGGCCGGCGAACATCAACCCAGACCATAGCCACTTGATGTCGAAGGCAAAAACCTGGGCGACGAGCGTCGAGCCGACATCCGCGCCGAGCATGACCGCCAGCGCCACGGGCAACGTGAGAAGCCCCCGCCCGGCGAACGAGGCAAGCAGCAGCGCAGTAGCGGTCGAGCTTTGCAATACGCCGGTGACCCCGACGCCGGCTGCAAAGGCCGCGAGGCGGCTCTTGGAGGCACGGGCGAGCAACGCGCGCAGGTTGGCGCCGAACGAGCGGGTAAGCCCGGTGCGCACCATGCGGACACCCCACAGAAGGAGCGCCACGGCGCCGAGAAGGGTCAGCAACAGCTCGCTTCCGGCCATTTCGATCTTCTTCGTTGTCAGGCCCGATCTCGCGCTGCCCTGGCCGCTCGACCGGCGAAGCTTCGTTCGTGCCCCTGCAAGAACGATCAAGGGTACGGCCAAATTGAATTGGCGAAAAGTGGCCTTGTCAGGCTTTTTGACCGAATGGCGGCCCTGCGCTCCGGCGGGGCTCGGCAAGCCATCCGCTCTCCAACGCAAGCTGCTGAGCCGTATCGAGGAAGCGTGCGACGAGGCCGAGACTGCGCCGCTCGATGCGGCAAATCGCGTACTCCGCCAGCGCCACATCGGCATCGCTGATGGCGAGCGCCCGCAGGCGTGCGTCCTTGCCCGCCTCGCTGGCGAACACCACGCCCACGCCGAAGCCGGCCGCAACCGCCTCGCGCACCGCCTCGCGCGTTGCCACGTCGAACACCTGCCCGGTCGCGATGCGATCGCGGGCAAGCCGTTCCTCTAAGGCCTCGCGGGTGATGGAGCCCCGCTCGCGCACAACCAGGTCCCGCCCCCTGAGATCGGCAATGCGAACGCTTCGGCGCCGCGCCAGCGCGTCTCTGGTGCTGACCAGCAGCACGAGACGATCATGCCTGATCTTCACCGAGAACAGCCTTGGATCGGTGCTCGCACTGGCCATCACGCCGACGTCGGCCTCGTCATTGAGGACGTGCGCGGTGACCTCCGCGGAGTTGTCGATGCGGATTGAGAAGTTGAAGGAGCTCGATTGGCGTTTGAGCTCGGCCAATACCGGCAACACGTGCACTGCACTGTCTGCGCTGACCCTCAGTCCTCCCCGCAGCGCGTACCGCGTTCCGCGCAGCACGCGGTCGACCTCCCCCAGGACCTCCTCCAGACGGCTGGTGGCCGCGACCAAAGCCTGTCCCGCAGCGGTCAGACGGATGCGGCGGCCGTTGCGCTCGAACAGGGCGATGCCGGCGGACCGCTCGAGTGCGCGCACCTGCGCGGAAAGCGTTGGCTGGCTCACCCCGCTCATGCGGGCGGCGAGCGTGAAGCTGCCCGCCGCCGCTACGCGATGAAAGGCGAGAACGTGCGTGAGGTTCATAGATGCGCTCTATGGATCGGATCGATGAGTTATATTGGATCAATTCTTGCCCCGAGGCTAGAATCTCTGCGCCAACCGTTCGCCTAGGGGAGCGCCTCATGAGCGTGAAGCGTGCGAGGCGTGGCCAGTCTGAGACTGGCGATCCTCTGCTTCTGACGCCCGGCCCTTTAACCACCTCCCGCAGGGTCAAGGAGGTAATGCTTCACGACTGGGGCTCGCGGGACGCTGCCTTTCTCGACATCAATCGGCGAGTACTGGAGCGGCTGCCCGCCATCGTCAACGCCGCCGGTACGCATGTCACCGTGCCGATGCAAGGCTCCGGCACGTTTGCCGTCGAGGCGATGCTGACCACCTTCGTACCTCCTGGCGGCAAGGTACTGGTGCTCATCAACGGCGCGTATGGCCACCGGGCCAGACGGATCCTCGACCTTGCTCGGCGATCGTCGGTCGTGCACGAGACTGCCGAGGACCGCCCACCCGATCTTGGCACGATCGAGGGATTGCTCGACTCCGACCGCTCGATTTCACACGTGTTTGCCGTCCACTGCGAAACGACCAGCGGCATCCTCAATCCCATCGCCGAAATTGGGGCCTTGGCCGAGCGGCACGGCCGCCGCTTCCTGATCGATGCCATGAGCGCTTTCGGCGCCTTGCCGCTTGATGCTGCGCGCGTGCGCTTCGATGCCCTGGCCGCCTCTTCCAACAAGTGCATCGAGGGAATCCCCGGCCTGGGCTTCGTCATTGCGCGCCAAGATGCGCTGGCCGAGACCAGGGGCCGTGCAACCACGCTCTCGCTTGATCTCTTCGACCAGTGGCAAGGCTTCGTCAGGACGGGCCAGTACCGTTTTACCCCGCCGACCCACGTGATTGTTGCGTTTCACCAGGCCCTTGAAGAGTTTTTCGCAGAGGGTGGGCAGGAAGGACGCGGGCGGCGCTATGCCGAGAACTGCCTGGTGCTCATCGAGGGAATGCGCGAACTGGGCTTCAAGCCGCTCTTGCCGCCAGCACTGCAGGCTCCGATCATCGCCACGTTTCACATGCCGAAGCACCCCAAGTTCAGGTTCTCCACCTTCTATGAAGGCTTGAAGGACCGTGGCTTCGTCATCTACCCCGGCAAGCTGACGGTGGCCGACACGTTCCGGATCGGCTCGATTGGCAGGCTGTTTCCCGATGACATGCGCGCCCTCTTGGCCAACGTCCGTGAGGTGCTGAGCGAGATGGGGATCGCCAGCCTGGCCGCCGCGAACCGTCCGCTTGACAAGGATCTGACATGACATCCGACCGTGGCGCGCATCGAGTTGTTTGCAATGGTCGGGCCTACGCCCACGCCAAGGCACCGACGGTCGTGATCTGCCTCGATGGCTCGGCACCAGGCTACATTGAAGAGACCATCAAGGCCGGCCGCGCACCCACCTTCGCCCGCTTCATGCGCACGGGTGCAAACCTGCTCGCCGACAGCGTGATCCCGAGCTTCACCAATCCCAATAACCTGTCCATTGTTACCGGCAGGCCGCCCGCGGTGCACGGCATCGCTGGGAACTACTTCTATGATGCCGCGAGCGGAACCGAGGTCATGATGAACGACCCCCAGTTCCTGCGCGCGCCGACCATCCTCAAGGCCTTTCACGACGCAGGCGCCAGGGTCGCTGCGATCACCGCCAAGGACAAGCTGCGCCTGCTGTTGTCGCACGGTCTCGACTATGCGTCCGGCCGCGCCATCGCCTTCTCCTCCGAGCGCGCCGATCGCGCGAGCGCGCGCGACAACGGCATCGATGACGTTCTGCGCTTGGTGGGCCTGCCGTTGCCCGACGTCTATTCTGCGGCGCTATCCGAGTTTGTGCTGGCGGCGGGCGTCAAGCTCGTGGAGCACTTCCGCCCCGACGTCATGTACCTTTCCACCACCGACTACGTGCAGCACAAGGCGGGACCCGGCACGGCGTTAGCCAACGACTTCTACGCGATGATCGACAAATACATCGCGCGGCTGGACGACCTGGGGACGGTCATCGTGATTACCGCCGATCACGGCATGAACGACAAGCACAAGGCGGACGGCTCACCCGACGCGATTTATCTGCAGCCGCTTTTCGACGAATGGCTCGGGAAGGATGCGGCGCGCGTGATCCTGCCCATCACCGACCCCTACGTCGTCCACCACGGCGCCCTGGGGTCGTTTGCGACGGTGTATGTGCCAACCGGCTCCGACGTCTGGGCGCTGATCGACAAGTTGAAGCGGGTGGCGGGCATCGACTTGGCGCTACCTCGGGCAATCGGCTGCGAGCGCTTCGAGCTTCCGCCGGATCGGATCGGCGACATCATCGTGGTCTCCGCGCGTGACAAGGTGCTCGGCACCGCGCCCGAGAGGCACGACCTTTCGGGCCTCGACGAGCCGCTTCGCTCGCACGGCGGGCTTGCCGAGCAGAAGGTCCCGGTCATCTCCAACCGCAGGCTGTCGGTGCCCTGGCAGCGAAAGCTGCGCAATTTCGATGCGTTCGATCTCGCGCTCAATCACGTCGCCTGAGGGACAGCGGATGCAGGAACACGTCGGCAAACCGAAGCTTCCCGTCAGCGCCCACGAGCCGATGCGCATCTGCGGGCGGCTCGTCGATGCCGACCAGGTGATCGAAGTCTTCAACCCGTATACCGGCGGTGTCATCGCCACCGTACCCGCCGCAGCGCCGCAGCAGGTTGCTGGCGCCTTCGAGCAGGCCGACGCCTTCAAATCGAAGCTCAGCCGCTATGACCGCCAGAAAATCCTCATGCGGACGGCGCAGATTCTTGCCGAGCGCAAGCAGGACATCGCTCGCCTGATCACCGCAGAATCGGGCCTTTGCCTGAAGGATTCCTTGTACGAGGTGGGCCGCGCCTGCGATGTTTATTCGCTTGCCGGCCAGCTCGCCATCCGTGACGACGGCGAGGTCTATTCCTGCGATGTGACGCCATACGGCAAGGCACGCCGCATCTACACCATGCGCGAGCCGGTGCAGGGCGTGATCTCGGCCATCACGCCGTTCAACCATCCGCTCAACATGATCAGTCACAAGATCGCGCCGGCCATCGCGACCAACAACCGGGTCGTGGCGAAGCCGACCGAGCTCACGCCCCTCACTTCTCTGCTGCTCGCAGATATCCTTTACGAGGCCGGGCTGCCGCCCCAGATGCTATCCATCGTGACCGGCAATCCCCGCACGATGGGTGATGCCATGATCACCGATCCCCGCGCCGACATCATCACCTTCACGGGCTCGGTGAAGGTTGGCAAGTACATCGCTTCCAAAGCGGGCTACAAACGGCTGGTGCTCGAGCTGGGCGGCAACGACCCTCTCATCGTCATGGAGGACGCCGATCTCGACAAGGCTGCCGAGCTTGCGGTCCAGGGGGCGACCAGGAACTCCGGCCAGCGTTGCACGGCAGTCAAGCGCATTCTGGCCGTGGAGGCGATCGCCGATGAGTTCGTCGAGCTGGTGGTCGCCAAGGCCCGCAAGCTCAAGTCTGGCGATCCGATGGACCCCGAGACCGACGTCGGCACGGTCATCAACGATGGCGCGGCCAAGCTGTTCGAGGCCCGCGTCGACGCCGCCGTTGAGCGCGGCGCCAGGCTGCTCCATGGCAACACGCGCCAGGGAGCGCTCTACCCGCCGACGGTGGTTGACCGCGTGCCTTACGACAGCGAGCTCGTGCGCGAGGAGACCTTCGGTCCGGTCATTCCGATCATCCGCTGCCCAAATGACATCGCGGAGGTCATCCGGATCGCCAACTCGACCAGCTATGGGCTCTCCTCCGGTGTTTGCACCAACCGGCTCGATTACATCACGCGTTTCATCAACGAGCTGCAGGTCGGCACGGTCAATGTCTGGGAGGTTCCGGGCTATCGCATTGAGATGTCGCCGTTTGGCGGCATCAAGGACAGCGGGCTCGGCTACAAGGAAGGCGTGTGGGAGGCGATGAAGAGCTACACCAACATCAAAACCTACTCGCTGCCTTGGCCAGGCTAGCCGTTTTGCGTGGGTCTCGCGCAACGTGGCTGGTCATACGCGTGGAGCATGGACAGTGTAGCATTGTAGACTTCGGGACTGTGTCGCTGAAGGGGAGCAGAAAACATGATGAGTACCCTGATCAGGGCCGGCGCTCTCGCGCTCAGCCTTGTGGTAGTAGCCGGGCCATTCGGGCCCGCGCTGGCGCAAAAGACCAAGCTGACCGTCTATACGGCCATAGAGAACGACCAGCTCGGACCGTTCAAGGCGGCGATCGAGGCCGCCGTGCCCGAGGTCGAAATCGTCTGGGTGCGCGATTCGACTGGCGTCATCACCGCCCGCTTCCTGGCCGAGAAAGACAATCCGCGCGCCGACATGGTGTTCGGAACGGCGGTCACCAGCCTGATCCGGTTCGAGAAGGAGGGCCTGCTTGAGGCCTATGAGCCCAAGGGTGCATCCGCCCTCAAGGCCCAGTTCCGTGACGGCAAGGCGCCGTACACGTGGACCGGCATGGACGCCTATCTGTCGGTGGTCTGCTTCAATACCGCCGAAGCAAAGAAGGGCAACGTCGCCACCCCAACCTCGTGGAAGGACCTGCTCAAGCCGGAGTTCAAGGGCAAACTGGTGATGCCGCATCCGGCCTCTTCGGGCACCGGCTACCTGACCATCGCCGCCTGGATCCAGATCATGGGCGAGCAGGAAGCTTGGAAGTTCATGGACGCACTGCACGAGAACATCGCCGTCTATACGCACTCTGGTTCGGCTCCCTGCGTGCAGGCGGCCAAGGGCGAACGGCTTGCGGGCATCGGCTTCGACATGCGCGGCGCGCGCGAGAAGACGCAAGGCGCCCCCATTGACATCATCCTGCCCAAGGAGGGCGCCGGCTGGGACATGGAGGCGACCGGCATCGTCAAAGGCACGAAGAACCTGGCAATTGCCAAGAAGGTTGCCGACTGGGGCGCCAGCAAGGCCGCCAACGAGGCTTACTCCAAGTTCTTCGCCATCGTTGCCCACCCGGAGGTGAAAAACACGCCACCCAACTACCCGGCCAATGCCGAGGCGGCCATGGTCAAGAACGACTTCACCTGGATGGCCGACAATCGTGACCGGGTTCTGGCCGAGTGGTCGAAGCGCTACGAAGCGAAGGCGGCGCCGAAGTAAGCGCGTCAAGGGCCGCCAAAGGGCATCGCTGTTCCGGTTGAGGAGGAACCGAGCCGAACCTCACCGGCGGCGGTGCCCTTCGCCCGGCACCCGGCACCGCCCGGCGCTTAAGCCATGGCGAGCTTTCGGGCTTGCTCTTAAGCCCCGTTCTGGCGGAGCATGGCTCGGTGTGGTGGTGAGCAGACCGGGGACATTATGAGCGCTCCGTTCAATCCGTCGATGGCTCGGCTCAAAGAGGGTGCGACCGGGACGACCCCGTTCGTACGCGTGCACCACCTCACCAAGCGGTTCGGCAACTTCGCGGCGCTCAAGGGCATCTCGCTCGACATTCACGAGGGCGAGTTCGTGTGCTTTCTCGGTCCCTCGGGCTGCGGCAAGACCACCCTGCTGCGCTGCATCGCTGGCCTTGATCCACAGGACGAGGGCCGTATTGAGCTCGCGGGCCGGGACGTTTCGCGCCTGCCGCCTGCGGCACGCGACTTCGGCATCGTGTTCCAGTCCTACGCCCTGTTTCCCAACCTGAGCGTCGCCGCCAACGTCGGTTACGGCCTGGTCAACCGGCGCCTGCCCAGGGCGAAGGTCGAGGCACGCGTTCGCGACCTGCTTAAGCTCGTCGGTCTGCAGGACCAGGGCAGCAAATACCCGGTGCAGCTCTCCGGCGGCCAGCAGCAGCGCGTCGCGCTCGCGCGCGCGCTTGCCACCTCGCCGAGCCTTTTGCTGCTCGATGAACCGCTCTCCGCCCTCGACGCGCGTGTTCGCGTGCGACTGCGCGACGAGATCAAACAGCTCCAGCGCCGCCTCGGCATCACCACCATCATGGTGACACACGACCAGGAGGAGGCGCTGTCCATGGCCGATCGTATCGCGGTCATGAATCAGGGCGTCATCGAACAGATCGGCACCCCGTCCGAGATCTACCGTCGCCCGGCGAGCGCCTTCGTTGCCGATTTCGTCGGCACCATGACCTTTCTCGATGCCCAGTTGTCGGCCCCGCGACGCCTTCGGCTTGGCCCCGTCGAGATCGAATGCGGCGAGACCGGCCTTGCCGCAGGCAGCAGCGTACGCATCGGTTTCCGCCCCGAAGAAGTGCAGGTGCGCAACGTCGATGCTGGAACGCCAAATCGCATTCCGGTGCGGGTGACATTGCTCGACTTTCTCGGCTCGTTCTGTCGCGCGCGGCTGGAGCTGGAGGCTGCACCCGAGATCGCCATCCTTGCCGATTTCTCGGCCAACTTGATGCGCGACCTCGGCGTCCGGGAAGGGCAGTCGCTCGCCATCGCGCTGCCCGCCGAAAGCCTGCACGTGTTCGCCCGCCAGTGAGCGCAAGACCGTGACCGTTGCGGCGACACCTTCGGCATCGGCACCGGCCCTGGCCGGAAAGCGCATCCCCCATGACGCTTGGCTGATGCGCCTGGGCGTTGTCCTGCTGACCGGCTGGCTCTTGGTATCGCTCGCGCTGCCGCTGTGGGCTCTGTTGTCCAAAAGCTTTCAGAACGCAAGCGGACAGTTCATCGGGCTCGGCAACTACGTTCGATACTTTTCGACGCCGGCGCTGTTCGGGTCGATCTACAACAGCATCATGGTCGGCCTGCTCGCCACGACCATCGTTATTCCACTCGCCTTCCTCTATGCCTATGCGCTGACGCGAGCCCGGCTTCCGCTCAAAGGGCTGCTCTACGCACTTGCCCTGCTGCCGCTGTTCGCTCCCTCGCTGCTGTCGGCGATTTCACTCATCTACCTGTTCGGCAACCAGGGCCTGCTCAAGGACCTGATGCTGGGCGCCTCGATCTATGGACCGATCGGTATCGTGGCAGCCCAGGTCTTCTACTGCTTCCCCCACGCGCTCATCATCCTGGTCACGGCGCTCGCCCTCGCCGATGCGCGGCTCTACGAGGTCGCCGAGGCGCTCGGCACACCGAAGGTGCGCGTGTTCTGGACAGTGACGCTGCCCGGCGCCAAGTACGGGCTCGTCAACGCCGCCTTCGTCGTCTTCACACTCTCCGTCACCGATTTCGGCATCGCCAAGGTCATCGGCGGGCAGTTCAACGTGCTCGCGACCGATGCCTACAAGCAGGTTGTGGGCCAGCAGAACTTCGAGATGGGCGCCGTCGTCGGCATGGTGCTGCTGGCGCCGGCCGTGGTCGCCTTCGTCATTGACCGCATGGTGCAGCGCCGGCAGGTAGCACTGCTGTCGGCAAGGGCCGTACCGCTCCAACCGCAGCCGAACCCGATCCGCGATGCGCTGCTCACCGCCTATTGCCTCCTCGTTGGCGGATTGATCGTTGGCGTGCTGAGCGTCTCGGTGTGGGCCTCCTTCATCACGTACTGGCCCTACAATCTCGCCATGACGCTAAAAAACTACGAGTTCGGGAACTTCGACCCGGGCGGCTGGTCGCCCTACTTCAATTCGGTGGCGATGGCGAGCCTCGCTGCCATGATCGGTACGGCGATCGTCTTCACCGGCGCCTATCTGGTCGAGAAAACCAAGGTGTTTCCATCCGGACGCGTGCTTGCACATCTCCTCGCCATGATGCCGATGGCCGTACCTGGACTGGTACTCGGTCTCGGTTACGTGTTCTTCTTCAACGCGCCGTGGAATCCCTTGAACGTGCTCTACGGCACGCTTGCCATCCTCGTCATCAACACCGTTACCCATTTCTATACGGTCGCCCACATCACGGCGCTGACGGCATTGAAGCAGATCGATCCCGAGTTCGAATCGGTCTCCGCCTCGCTCAAGGTGCCGTTCTGGCGCACCTTCGGCCGCGTCACCGTACCGATCTGCATGCCCGCGATCCTCGATATCGCCGTCTATATGTTCGTCAACGCGCTGACCACGGTATCTGCCGTTATCTTCCTCTACGGGCCAGCCACCAAGCTCGCCTCGATAGCCATCGTCAACATGGACGAGATGGGTGCCACAGCGGCTGCGGCCGGCATGGCGACGCTGATCGTGGCGACGGCACTCGCCGCCAAGCTCCTGCAGCTCCTGCTCGACCACTACGTGTTCGGTCGGCTCCAGGCCTGGCGCAAGCGATAGCGAAGGGACATGACGCAACAGGCCGGCAAATCCCCAACCCTGCAGGTGGCGCCGTCCGAGAGCGACATCAACCTGACGCCCCGGCGCCTGCGTTGGCAACGGCGCAACCTCGATGCCGCCGCGCGCGCTCTGCTTGAGGAAGACGAGCGCCACTTTCTGCGCCAGTCGGTCTCCACGCCCTGCCTCAACGCCATCGCCCGCGCTGAGGGCATCTGGATCGAGGACGTGGCCGGCCGCCGCTACATGGATTTCCACGGCAACAACGTGCACCACATTGGCTATGGCCACCCGCGCCTGAAGCGCGCCATCGCCGAACAGATGGACGCCTTGCCGTTTGCGCCGCGACGCTATGCTTGTGACGCTGCCGTTGCCCTCGCCCGCAAACTTGCAGCGATCGCGCCGGGGAGCCTCTCGAAAGTCCTGTTCACGACCGGCGGATCGGATGCGGTCGAAGTCGCCGTAAAGATTGCGCGCGCCGCGACCGGTCGCTTCAAGACGCTGTCGTTCTGGGACGCCTTTCACGGCGCTGGCTTCGGCGCAGCGGCGCTTTCCGGCGAAACGCTGTTCCGCTCGGGCCCCGCCGCGCCGCTGGTGCCGGGGGCCGTACACGTCGCCCCCTTCGGCAGCTACCGCTGCCCCTACGGGACGACGAGCGCGGAGGCTTCGGGTGAAGCCTGCGCGCGCATGATCGAGTACGTGCTTGAGCGCGAGCGCGACATCGCAGCGCTGATCGCCGAGCCGATCCGCGCCGTCCCTTACCTCCCGCCGCCCGGCTTCTGGGCCCGGGTTCGCGCGGCCTGCGATCGTCACGGTACGCTGCTCATCTTCGACGAGATCCCGACCGGTCTCGGCAAGACCGGGGCCATGTTCGCCTGCGGGCACGATGGCGTCGTCCCCGACATCCTGGTGCTCGGCAAGGCGCTCGGCGGCGGCATTTTGCCGATAGCCGCGGTGGTGGCGCGGCCTGAGCTCGACGTCGGCGCGGACTGGGCCTTCGGCCACTACACGCACGAGAAGAACCCGGTCACCGCGCGGGCCGCTCTCACCACCATCGAGATCATCGAGGAAGAGAGGCTCGTCGACAATGCGGCGCGCGTCGGCGCGCTGGCTCTCGAACGCCTCGAGGACATGAAGCGGCGCATCGCCGCCATCGGCGATGTCCGCGGACGCGGTCTCCTGATCGGCATCGACCTCGTCAAGAGCCGCTCGACCAGGGAGCCGGATAACGATCTGGCGGAAGCCGCCATGTACGCTGCACTGGACCACGGCCTCTCGTTCAAGACGACCATGGGCAACGTACTGACGCTGACCCCGCCGCTCATCATCACGAGGGCTGAGATGCTCACGGCGCTCGACGCGCTCGAGAGGGCGATTTCGGAGGCGTCGGCGGCAGTCGGGAGGGAGGGTTGAGATGGCCGGCAATCTGACGTTCGAGGCGCTGAAAGCGGCGGTCAAGGCAGGCGAGATCGATACGGTGCTTGTCTGCATGGTCGACATGCAGGGCCGCCTGATCGGCAAGCGTTTCCAGGCCGAGTATTTCGTCGAGGGCGCGCACGAGGAAACGCACGGCTGCGACTACCTGCTTGCCAACGACATCGATATGGAACCGGTGCCGGGCTACGCCGTGGCAAGCTGGGAGAAGGGCTACGGTGACTTCGTTCTGAAGCCCGACCTCGCCACCCTGCGCCGCATCCCCTGGCTCGAGGCAACCGCCCTCGTGCTTTGCGACGTGCTCAATCATCACCACCACGAGTTGCCGCACTCCCCGCGCGCGATATTGAAGCGGCAAGTGGCGCGGCTGGCCGATCGCAAAATGACGGCCTACTGCGCCTCCGAGCTCGAATTCTATCTGTTCGATGAAAGCTACGAGAGCGCTGCCGCCAAGCGCTTTCACGGGCTCAAGACGGCGGGCAGCTACATCGAGGACTACCACATTCTGCAGACCAGCAAGGAGGAGGGCGTTATGCGCGCCGTCCGCAGGGGCCTGCAGGAGGCCGGCATTGCGGTCGAGAACTCGAAAGGTGAGTGGGGCCCGGGCCAGGAGGAGATCAACATCCGCTACGCCGATGCGCTCGAAATGGCGGACCGGCACGTGATCCTGAAGAACGGGATCAAGGAGATCGCTCACGCGCAAGGCAAGGCGGTCACCTTCATGGCGAAGTGGCGCTACGATCTCGCCGGCTCCTCCTCGCACATTCACCTGTCGCTGTGGGACGACAAGGGGCAGAAGCCGCTTTTTTACGATGCGAAGGCAGAATATGGCATGTCGCCACTGATGCGCGCCTTCGTCGCCGGCCAGATCAAGTATGCGCGCGACATCACCTGGTTCCTGGCGCCCTACGTCAACAGCTACAAGCGCTTCCAGATCGGCACCTTCGCGCCGACCAAGACGGTGTGGAGCCGCGACAACCGCACTGCCGGCTTTCGCCTCTGCGGGGAAGGCACCAAGGCAATCCGCATCGAATGCCGGATCGGCGGCGCCGATCTCAATCCTTACCTCGCATTCGCCGCCCTGATCGCCGCGGGCCTTGCCGGCATCGATGAAAGGCTCTCGCTCGATCCGCCCTTCTCCGGTGACGCCTACTACGGGAAGGGCATTCCGGAAGTGCCGAAGACGCTGCGCGATGCAACGGAAGCCCTCGCCGGCTCGGAGCTGCTCCGCACCGCCTTTGGCAGCGACGTGATCGATCACTATGTTCACACCGCCAAATGGGAGCAGTTTGAGTACGATCGCCGCATCACCGACTGGGAGCTGATGCGCGGGTTCGAACGCTACTGAGATCGCCCATGAACGACGTCGTTTGCGTCTCGCCGATCGACGGCGCGGAAGTGGCCCGCCGCAGGACGGCGAGCGCCGACGCCATTAATGCCGCGCTCGCAGCCGCGCGCAAGGCGCAAGCGGAGTGGACGCGCGTGCCGGTGAAGGAGCGCGCGGCAACCATGCTGCGGTTCCTGGAGGCGATGCGCAGCCTGAACCCGGAGATCGTACCGGAGCTGGCGCGCCAGATGGGCCGGCCCGTCCGCTACGGCGGCGAATTCCGCTCATTCGAGGAGCGGGTGCGCTACATGACCGGGATCGCGGAGGCCGCTCTTGCGCCCTTTGTGCCAGAGAAGAAGCAGGGCTTCACCCGCTGCATCCGGCGCGATCCTCTAGGTGTCGTGCTGACCATCGCCCCCTGGAACTATCCGTTTCTGACCGCGGTCAACACCGTGGTGCCCGGGCTCATCGCCGGCAACGCGGTGATCCTGAAGGCCGCCTCGCAGACGATCCTGACCGGTGAGCGCTTCCAGCAGGCCATGGACCAGGCCGGGCTGCCGAAAGGCCTCTTCCATCATCTCGTCCTCTCGCACGAGGACACCGCGCGCCTGCTCTCTTCCGGCGCCGTCGATCATGTGAGCTTCACCGGCAGCGTCGAAGGCGGCCGCGCCATCGAACGGGCAGCCGCCGGCACGTTCACGTCGATCGGCCTCGAGCTCGGCGGCAAGGACCCGGCCTACGTGCGCTCCGATGCCAAGCTCGACCACGCCATCGACAACCTGGTCGACGGCGCGTTCTTCAACTCCGGACAGAGCTGCTGCGGGATTGAGCGCATCTATGTCCATGAAAGCGTCTATAAGCGCTTCGTCGACGGCTTCGTGGCGCTGACGGAGAAGTACGTCCTCGACGATCCGCTCGATGAACGGACAACGCTCGGGCCGATGGCGGCGACGCGCTTTGCTGACGTGGTCAGGCGGCAGACGGCTGAAGCGCTCAGGAAAGGTGCGAAGGCGCTGATCGACACCAAGCTTTTCAGGCGCAACGCGGAGGGCACGCCATGGCTTGCACCGCAGGTGCTCACCCAGGTCGATCACTCCATGAGCGTGATGATGGAGGAAAGCTTCGGCCCCGTTGTCGGCATCATGAGCGTGAAGGATGACGAGGAGGCGATCCGCCTCATGAACGACAGCCCGTATGGGCTCACCGCCTCCATTTGGACCGCGGAGGAGAGTGCGGCAGCAGCGATCGGCCACCGCATTGAGACGGGCACCGTCTACATGAACCGGTGCGATTACCTCGATCCGGCCCTGCCCTGGACCGGCGTCAAGGACACCGGCCGCGGCGCGTCGCTGTCGCACATCGGCTACGAGATGCTCACCCGGCCGAAGAGCTTCCATCTGCGCGAGGTCTAGAGCGAGCCATGCAGCTTAAGGGAAACTGGCACTATCCGACCTCGGTGCGCTTCGGGACCGGGCGCATCTCCGAGCTCGGCGAGGCCGCGATCGCAGCCGGCATGAAGCGCCCGCTGCTGGTGACCGACCCGACCCTCGCCGGCATGGCGATGGTGAAGCGCGCGCTCGACACGCTTGCGGCCGCCGGCGTACCGACCACGGTCTTCTCCTCCATAAGGTCCAACCCGGTTGCCTCCAACATCGAGACGGGGGTGAGGGCGCTGCGCGACGGCGGCCACGACGGCGTGGTTGCCTTCGGCGGCGGCTCGGCCCTCGACGCCGGCAAGGTCATCGCGTTCATGGCCGGACAGACCCGGCCCATGTGGGACTTCGAGGACGTCGGCGATTGGTGGACCCGCGCCAACCCGGCGGGCATCCTCCCGGTGGTCGCGGTGCCGACCACGGCGGGGACGGGCTCGGAGGTCGGCCGTGCCGGTGTTGTCACGGACGAGGCCACGCACACCAAGAAGGTGATCTTCCATCCGTTGATGATGCCGAAAGTGACGATTTGCGATCCGGAGCTGACCGTCGGCATGCCGCCCCCCGTCACCGCAGGGACCGGCATGGATGCGCTCGCCCATTGTCTGGAGGCCTACTGCGGTCCGTTCTACCACCCGCTTGCCGACGGTATTGCCGTTGAAGGGATGCGCCTCATCAAGGAGAACCTGCCGCGGGCCTATGCGAATGGCGGTGATCTTGAAGCGCGGGCTCACATGATGGCGGCGGCAGCCATGGGCGCCACCGCCTTCCAGAAGGCGCTCGGCGCCATCCACGCGCTCTCGCACCCTGTGGGGGCGCTCTATGACACCCATCACGGCATGACGAATGCCGTGTTCATGCCCTATGTTCTGGCCTTCAACCGCAAGGCCATCGAGTCCAAGATCGAACGGCTGGCCGCCTATTTAGGGCTGAAGCCCACCTTTCGAGCCTTCCTCGATTGGGTGCTTGAATTGCGCGCGGCTTTGCAGGTGCCTCATACACTTGCCGGCCTCGGAGTGGATGACAGCAAGTTTGAACTAATGAGCGAGATGGCGCCAAAGGACCCGACCGCCGCCGGCAATCCCGTTCCCATCGACAAGGCCTCGTGCCGCCGTCTGTATGCGGCAGCGATAGCCGGCAGGATCGAGGTGGCGGCATGAATGAAGCCAGGCCGCTTAAGGTCGGCATTCTCGAGGCGGGACCCGTGCGGCCGGCCCTGCGCCAGCGGCACGGCACGCATGGTGACTTCTTCCGCGCCTGGCTTGCGCCGCGCGCGCCGGATTGGGCGTTTCCCGTGTGGCCGGCCTACGAAGGTGCGCTGCCCGAGCGCGCCGATGACTGCGACGCCTACATTGTGACGGGAAGCCGCTACAGCACCTACGATCCGCTGCCTTGGATCGCGGCGCTCAAGGACTTCGTCCGCGCGGCCGCGCAGAGCCGTCCGCTGGTCGGCATCTGCTTTGGCCACCAGCTCATCGCCGATGCCTTCGGCGGCCGGGTTGAGAGGTCCATGCGGGGCTGGGGCATCGGCGTTCATCGTTACGAGGTTTTCCAGCGGCGGCCGTGGATGGAGCCGCAGCTCCCAAGCCTGGCCTTGATCGTTTCGCACCAGGACCAGGTGGTCGAACCGCCGCCAGGCGCACGCATCCTTGCCGGCAGCGCATTCTGCCCGATCGGCATGTTCGAGCTGGGCGACACCATCCTTGCGTTGCAGGCCCACCCGGAGGCGACCGCGGACTACAGCCGGGACCTTTATACGATGCGCCGGCAAAGCCACGGCGATGCCGCCACCGCGGCCGCCGTCGCGACCCTGTCCATGGCAACCGACGAGGCTGCGGTGGCGGGCTGGGTGCTCCGCTTCTTGTGCGCGCCCGACAAGCCACGCCTGTAGCCTTTGCCGGTATGCTGGCGTGACCCCGCCCGATCCGCCGCCTGCCCGATCCGCCCCCGCTGAAATCCGCACGCCTCCCCTTGCCCCACCCGCCTGCGCCTGCGCGCTGGCGGATTCGGGCGCCTGGCGCTAATGTCTGCGTCAATAACGTCTCGCAAGAAAGCCAATGGGAGGACACGCATGCTGCATTCTGCTAGGGCCCTGGCCTTGTCGGCGGCCATTGCTATTGCATTGCCGGCGACGCCCGACGTCCGGGCCGCCGAACTCAAGTTCATGACCGGCCCCCAGGGCGGCTCCTGGATACCTCTCGGCGGCCAGCTCAAAGGACCTGTGGGAGAAGGCCATTCCCGGTCTTAGCGTGCAGCAGTCGCCGGGCGCCGGCATCGCCAACGTGCGCGGCGTGGAGGAGGGCAAGACCGACATCGGCATCGGCAATTCGATCTCGACGGTGGACGCCGTCGCGGGCCGGCCCCCGTTCAACAAGCCGCATGCCAACGTGTGCAACGTCGCCACCCTTTATCCGCAGTATTACCAGTTCGTGGTCGCGGCCAACTCAGGCATCAACTCCGTGAAGGACCTCAAGGGCAAGGGCCTCACCACCCAGCAGAAGGGCAACACCGGCGAGCTGATCACCGCCCAGCTTCTGCAGGTCAACGGTCTCAGCTACAGCGACGTGAAGGCGAGCTTCGTGTCCTATACGGACTCGGTGACCCAGATGAAGGACGGCCACGCCGTTGCCTTCGGCCTCGGCACCACGATCCCGGCCGGAGCCGTGATGGATGTCGCGGCTTCGCGCGACATCAAGATTCTCGACCTCGCCGACAACCTGGATGCGATGAGGAAGCTCAACCCCGGCTATACCCTTGTCACCATCCCGAAGGGCACCTACCCCAAGCAGGACAGCGACGTCAGGGTGATCGGGTACGCCACGCACATCGTGGTGTCGTGCAAGCTGCCTGCCGACACCGTTTACGCCATGACCAAGACGATTGCGCAAAGCTCCGCGCAACTCGCCGCCGTGGTCAAGGACATCACCGGACTTACGCCCAAGCGGATGGCCGAAGACATCGGCGTGCCGTTCCACGCTGGCGCCGCCAAGTTCTACAAGGAGGCCGGCATCGCCGTCCAAACCAACTGAGGTCGCGCACCGGCGCAGCACCGCTGCGCCGGATCCGATCGACACGAGGTGAGGCCCTGAGCGGCGGCGCGCATGAAGCTCGACCTCAGCCACGGCAACATCGTTCGCGTACTGGTGACGCTGCTCGCTGTCGCCATGGCCCTCTATCACATGTGGGCCATCGCGTGGGGCGCGCCGGAGGCGATCTACTATCGCGGCACCCACCTCTTGTTCGCGCTCACCATCCTTTTCCTCGTCCACCGCCGCTCGCGGGCACTGGAGGGGCGGCCGCCCGAGCTGTTCGACTATGCGCTGCTGGCGGCCGGCGCGGCGCCGATCCTCTACCTGTTCTTGTCCTACGACTACGTCGTCAACCGCATCTTCTATATCGATGAGTTGACGGCCGCCGACATGATCTTCGGCACGCTGCTGACCATCGTCGTGCTCGAGGCCACGCGCCGTGTGATTGGGCTCGCGCTGCCCCTTACAGCCATTGTGTTCCTGGCCTACGGGCTGTTTATCGCGCGCCTCGACCCAATGCAGATGATTGACCAGCTCTACATGACCACGGAGGGCATCTTCGGCATCCCCCTCTCGGTGTCGGCGGCGTACGTGCTGATTTTCGTGCTCTTCGGCGCCTTCATGGAGCGCACCGGCACCGGCCAGATGTTCATGGACTTCGCCATGGCGCTGACCGGGCACACCGCCGGCGGGCCGGGTAAGGTGTCGGTCGTGAGCTCGAGCCTGTTTGGCACCATCTCGGGAAGCGCGGTGGCCAACGTCATGGTCGACGGGCCCATCGCCATTCCACTCATGAAGCGCTCGGGCTTCCAGCCCCATTTTGCCGCTGGCGTTGAGTCGACGGCCTCCACCGGTGGCCAGCTGATGCCGCCGATCATGGGTGCGGCGGCATTCGTCATGGCCGAGTTCCTCGCCGTGTCCTACGCGCAGGTGGTGATTTGGGCGATCATCCCGGCGATCCTCTACTATCTCGCCTGCTTTGCTGCCGTGCACTTCGAGGCCAGGCGTCGCGGCCTCGTCGGCCTGCCGCGCTCGGAATTGCCGCGGCTTTCGCACGTGCTTCTTGAGCGAGGGCACCTGTTCCTGCCCGTCGTCATTCTGCTGTTTGTGCTCTACTCGGGCTATACGGCGCCCATGGCCGCGTTGATCGCCACGCTGTCCTGCTTTCCTGTCGCACTGCTCAGAGCGACCACACGCGGCACGGTGACGGTGCCCAACATCATAGGCGCGATGGCAGACGGAGCCCGCAATGCGCTCCCCGTGGCGCTCGCCTGCGCCTGTGCCGGCGTTGTCATCGCCGTGGTGACGCTCTCCGGCCTTGGCATCGTGTTCACGCAGTTCGTGGTGGGGCTTGCACAGGAGATCCTCGTGGTCGCCCTTCTGCTCACCATGATGGCGGGGATCGTACTTGGCATGGGAATGCCGACGACACCGGCCTACATCATGATGACGGCGCTGCTCGTTCCGGCACTGATTAAGCTCGGTGTCGTGGTGCCCGCCGCGCACATGTTCGCCTTTTATTTCGCCATCCTCTCGGCGATCACGCCTCCTGTGGCGCTCGCCGTATTTGCTGCGGCGGGTCTCGCCAAGGCCGATCTCTGGTCGAGCGGCTGGGCGGCCATGAAGATTGGCGCAGCCGGGTTCATCGTGCCGTTCATGTTCGTCTACGAGCCGGCCTTGCTGATGATCGGCGACTGGCCGAAGATCGCCTGGAGCTGTGTGACCGCCACCTGCGGCATTCTGCTGTTCGCCGGCGGCCTGCATGGTTACTTCCTGGCCAGGGCATCGCTCTGGCAGCGGCCGTTGTTGATCATTGGGGGGCTGATGCTGGTCAAACCGGGCCTGGAAACCGATATTGCCGGGACGCTGTTGGCCGCCGTTGTCATCACCGCCCAGTTGGCTCAGCGGCGGCGCCTGGCCGTTCCCCCTGCCGCTCGTCCGGCCGAATAGCGGTTTACGACGGACCTGATCATGGCGAAGTCGCGCAAGAAACCAAAGGAGCTGCGGTCCCATCGCTGGCTCGGGGTCAACGATCTGCGCTCGTTCGGCCACCGCTCTCGCCTGCGCCAGATCGGCTACGACCCGGCCGACTGGTCTGGCAAGCCGGTGATCGCCGTCATCAATACCTGGAGTGGCATCAACCCTTGCCACGCCCACTTCAAGCACCGCGTGGAGGACGTTAAGCGCGGCATCCTGCAGGCTGGCGGCTTTCCTATCGAGCTGCCGGCGCTCTCGCTGTCGGAGCCGTTCGTAAAGCCGTCGACCATGCTCTACCGCAACCTTCTCGCCATGGAGACGGAAGAGCTGCTGCGCTCCCACCCGGTCGACGGCGCCGTGCTGATGGGAGGTTGTGACAAGACCACGCCCGGCCTGTTGATGGGCGCCATCTCCATGGGGCTGCCCGCCATCTACGTGCCGGCCGGCCCGATGCTGAGAGGCCACTGGCGCGGCCGCACCCTCGGCTCGGGCTCCGACGTATGGAAGTACTGGGACGAGAAGCGCGCCGGTGCCATCAGCGAGACGGACTGGGCAGAGATAGAGAGCGGCATCGCCCGCTCCTACGGCACCTGCATGACCATGGGCACCGCTGCCACCATGATGATGATCGCCGAGGCGCTCGGGCTGACACTGCCTGGCGCCTCGACCGTTCCGGCTGCGGACTCCGCCCACCAGCGCATGTGCGCGGCAGCCGGCCGGCGCATCGTCGACATGGTCCTGGAAGACCTGGTCCCGGCCTCAATCCTCTCCCCAGCCGCCTTCGACAACGCCATCAAGGTGCACATGGCGGTCGGCGGCTCGACCAACGCCATCATTCACCTGATCGCCATCGCCCGCCGCGCCGGCATCGCCCTGTCGCTCGAGCGCTTCGACCAGGTCTCGCGCCAGGTTCCGGTGATCGCCAATGTCCGGCCGAGTGGCGCGTTCCTGATGGAGGACATGTTCTATGCCGGTGGCCTTCCGGCCTTGATGCGGGTACTCGGCGATCGGCTCGAGCTGACTGCGATGACCGCCAACGGACGAACGCTCGGGGAGAACGTTGCCGCCGCCAAGGTCTGGAACGGCGATGTGATCCGCTCCTTCGAGGCGCCCATCTATGCGGAGGGCGCCACCGCTGTGCTCAAGGGCAACCTTGCCCCGCGCGGGTGCGTGATGAAGCCTGCCGCCGCCGAGCCGCGCTTGCGGCAGCACCGCGGCGCGGCGCTGGTGTTCCGCGACTACAATCACATGGCTGCACAGGTGGAGCGTGACGACCTCGATGTTACGCCCGACCACGTGCTCGTGCTGCAGAACAGCGGGCCCAAGGGCGGGCCGGGCATGCCCGAATGGGGCATGTTGCCGATCCCGCGCAAGCTGCTCAAGGCCGGCGTGCGGGACATGCTGCGCGTGTCGGATGCCAGGATGAGCGGCACCAGTTACGGGGCCTGCATCCTGCACGTCGCTCCGGAGAGCTTCGTCGGCGGGCCGCTGGCTTTGGTGCAGACGGGCGATCACATCGAGGTCGACGTGGCGCGACGCAGCATCCACCTCCACGTCAGCGAGGAGGAGCTCGCCCGCCGCCGCGCTGCCTGGCGGCCACCGCCCCCCCGCTACGAGCGCGGCTACGGCCGCATGTACCAGGAGCACATCGGTCAGGCCGACGAGGGCTGCGATTTCGATTTTCTGGAGTACGGCGCAGCCGTGCCTGAGCCCGAGATACACTGAGAATGCCAGCGCCAGCGCTCCCGGACAAGACGAGCCTCACCATCGGCTTCGGCCACGCCGCCTATCGCATGGCCGAGCGCTTTGCCGCCCGCGGCACCGGCATCTCCCATTTCGAGGTCACGTCGGCCGCCGAGCTGCGCCGGCGCGTCGGCGATGCCGACGTGCTCGTCGTATCGGGCTTCTGGCAGAACGACCTGTTGGGGAATGCTCCGCGGCTGCGCTTTGTGCAGTCGATCAGCGCCGGCGTGAACCAGTATGCACTCGACGCCTTTCGCGCGCGCGGGGTGCGTCTTGCCAGTGCCCGCGGCGTTAATGAGCGCGCGGTGGCGGAGCACGCCCTGGCCCTCATGCTTGCGCTCAGCCGGCAGTTGCACGTCGCCCGGGACAACCAGGCCCGCCGTCATTGGCGCGGCATGGCCACCGACCCGGCCGAGCGCGAGGACGAGCTTGCGGGCAAGACCCTGCTCGTTGTCGGCCTTGGGCTGATCGGCACCCGCCTCGCACATTATGCCAAGGCGCTCGGCATGCGGGTGCTCGGTGTCAGGCGCAGCGCCAGTGCGCCTGACGGCCCGGTGGACGGCGTCCATCGGCCCGACCGGCTGCTGGAAGTGCTGCCGCAGGCCGACGTCATCGCCCTCACCTGTCCGCTGACGCCCGAGACGACCGGCCTGATTGGCAGGGAAGCTTTGGCCCGAGTGAAGCCTTCCGCCATGCTGATCAACGTGGCACGCGGCGCCGTCGTCGACGAGCCGGCCCTCATCGAGGCGTTACAAGACGGCAGAATCGCCGCCGCCGGGCTCGACGTCACCGTCGAGGAGCCGTTGCCTGCGGGCTCGCCGCTCTGGGGGCTGAGCAACGTTCTTATCACGCCGCACACGGCCGGCGAGACGCTCGCCTACGAGGAGAGGGTCATCGACCTGTTGCTGGACAACCTCGGCCGGTTGTGGCGGGGCGAAAGCGAGCTGCGCAACCAAGTGGTTTGAGCAGAGCCGCCACGGCTCATCGTCGAATGCTCGCCAGCGCCGCGGCGGTAAGCTCGCTGAGCCGCACGCGCTGCTTGCCTTGGCGGTCGAAGTTGTCCGGATCGAGCCATTGCCGGTAGGCGCGCTTCAGCGCCGGCCACTCCTCCTCGATGATCGAGTACCAGGTCGTATCGCGCGTGCGTCCCTTGTTAATCACTGCCCGGCGGAAGTGGCCCTCGAAGGTGAAGCCGAAGCGTTCGGCCGCCCGTCGCGAGGCCGCGTTGAGAGCGTCGCACTTCCACTCGTAGCGCCGATAGCGCAGGTCATCAAAGACATGGCGCGCAAGCAGGAAGTGAGCCTCGCTTGCCACTCGTGTACGCGCGATCCGCGGACCCCAGTAGATGTTGCCGATTTCGATCGACCGGTGTGCGGGCACGATGTTCATGAGCTGTTGGCGGCCCTCGCAGCGCTCGCTCGCCTTGTCGATGACGGCGTAGACCACGGCGTGAGTTGAGGCCATCGCGGCTGCGATCCAGCGTTCGATGTCGGCCACCGATGCGGGCGGGGAATCGAACAGATAACGAAAGCGCCGCGCCGCGTCCGGCCCCGCTGAGGCAGCAAACAGGTCGTCCCTGTGCCGGACCGCGATAGGCTCGAGCCGGCAGTACCGCCCATCGAGGATGCGCGGCTCGGGGAAGGGGGCCGGCCCCGGCCGTTCGACCAGCGGTCCTACGGGCAACCCTGTGACGGGGTCGACCTCGCGTGGGACCTGGGCATCATGGGGACTGTTCATAGCGCGGAACCGGCTTAGCACTTTCGCAACAGCGATGGCGTCCTATATCGAAGGCAGAGCTTCAGCTACCCTCGTCGATCAAGCCGCGACCGCCGTAATTCATATCGTAGACAGAAGGTGCACGATCAGGCCATGCTTCCCCGATCTACGCCCGTCCTGACTAGCGCCGCCATCGCCGCCGCTTGCTTCATCTCCTCGTTTTCGGCCTTGGCCCAGGGCAAGTCGGCGGTCAGCGGCTCGACCGGCTCGCTTCGCGACTGCCCCGTTTGCCCCGAGATGGTGATGCTGCCGGCCGGTGAGTTCATCATGGGCTCGCCCGAGACCGAGAGGGGACGCGAGAGCAACGAGGGCCCGCAACGCAAGGTGGTGTTCGAGCGGCCGTTCGCGATCGGCAAGTTCGAGGTGACGTTCGCTCAGTGGGATGCATGCGCGGCCGAAGGCGGCTGCCAGCACAAGCCCGGCGACGAAGGCTGGGGCCGTGGCAAGCGGCCGGTCATCAACGTGTCTTGGCACGATGCCCGCCAGTACGTGGCGTGGCTTTCGCGCAAGACCGGCAAGGCGTATCGCCTGCCGACCGAAGCCGAGTGGGAGTACGCGGCGCGCGGCGTCACCAGGGCCACCGATCCTCACCCCCCCTTCGCCACCGGCCCGACCATCAACTACAAGCAGGCCAACTACGACGCGAACTTCACCTACGGCGGCGGCAAGCAGGGCGTGTACCGCCAGAAGACGCTGGAGGTCGGTTCGCTGCCCAAGAATGCCTTCGGCCTGCACGACATGCATGGCAACGTCTGGGAGTGGGTCGAGGACTGCTTCCGAGACAGCTACGCGGGCGCCCCTAGCGATGGCTCGGCCGTCACCTCAAGCGACTGCCGGCTGCGCATACTTCGCGGTGGATCATGGAACTACTACCCAAAGCTTTTGCGTTCCGCCTACCGGTATGCGACAGCTCCCGAAGTGCGCCTGCCCACCGCCGGCTTTCGGGTCGCGAGGTCTGAATAGCGAATGTCTTGAAAGCGTAGGTAGCTTTCCGGCTTTAACATGACTTGGAGATGTCGCCGATGAGGCTCGGTCGTAGCATTGTTATCGCGGTAGCGGGCCTTGCGGCTCTGTCGGCTGCCGGCATCGGCATCGCCGATGCACAGAGCGGTCGCGAGGTCCGTCGCGCCAGCCCGTCGCGGCCACCAGGAAAGCCTATGCTGGCGGTCATTGCGCTCAACGAGCAGCGCATCACCGTCTACGATGCCCTCGGGCCGATCTCGCAGGCCCCGGTGTCGACCGGCTCTGCCGGCTACGAGACGCCTGCGGGCATTTTCAGCATTGTCCAGAAGAACGAGTTCCACCGGTCCAACCTTTATGAAGACGGCGACATGCCGTTCATGCAGCGCATTACGTGGACGGGCATCGCGCTGCACGCCGGCGCACTTCCCGGCTACCCGGCGTCCCACGGCTGCATACGGCTGCCGATGAACTACGCCGAAAACCTGTTCGGATCGACCGAACTCGGCATGCGCGTGGTGATCGTTCGCGATGACATGCTCCCTGTCGAGATATCTCATCCCACCCTGTTCAAGTCGCGGCCGGTGCCCAGGGCGCTCGCCTCGACCGCCTCGCCGGCCCGGCGTCTTGCGCACAAAGGCGGCTCGGCTGCCGAGCGGATTGCCTACGCCGCGGCCGACGTCGATATCGTCCCGGGTTCGCCGCAGCACGCAGCCTTGCTCGGCTCGGTGGCGGCGGCCAAAGCTTCCGAACGGGAGGCCGCTGTGGCACGGGAGCGGGAAGCAAAGCAGGCGCTGGCCCGGACACAGGCGGAGGCCGCCGCGGCGGCAAAACAGCTGCGCGCTGCCGAAAGCGCCCTCGGCAAGGCAGAGACCGCGCTGAAAGAAGCTGAACGGCGCCTCGAGAAGGCCTCGTCTGAGGGCGCGCAGCAAGCGCAGGCGGCCCGGGCCAAGGCTCTCGCCGCGCTCAGCGAAGCTCAGGCCCGCCTCGAATCGGTAAAGCTCCAGGCCCAAGCCAAGTCGGAGGCGGCCGAAGCTGCTCGCCTCGAAGCGCACGCGGCGACGGAGGCCAGACTGGATGCGGCCGAAGCCGCCGCGGAAGCGGAGCGGAACACGGCACCGGTCTCGGTCTTCATCAGCCGCAAGACGCAGCGCATTTACATTCGCAAGGCCAACTATCCGATCTATGAGGGCCCGGTCACGATCCGCGACGCCGACCGGCCCATCGGCACCTTCGTGTTCACCGCGCTCGCCCCCGACGGCGCTGCCGGCAACATGCGCTGGAACGTGGTGGCGATGTACCCTAATCCGACCAACATTGAGCCGCCCTCACCGAAGAGCAGTCAGTCGCGCCCCCGCAAGGCCGATCCGACACCGACGGATGTCGCCGCAGCGGAAGCTGCGCTCGACCGCATCGAGATCCCCAAAGCGGCGCTCGAACGCATCACCGAGGTCGTCCTGCCCGGCTCCTCGCTCATCATCTCCGATGAAGCCGCAAGTATAGAAACCGGCAAGGACACCGATTTCATCGTCGTCATGAGCGACGAGCCGCAAGGGGCTCTCAAGGTCCGCAAGCCCGAAACCAGGCCGCAGTACGACGATGAGGACTATTATTGGGGACGCTCGCCCTACGGCGCCTACTCCCCCTGGTTCTCCAGCCGCCCGAGCCGGCCTCGGCCTTCGAGCCGCTATCCCTGGTGGTGAGCCCGAGCCGGAGCGTCGATCCGGCCTGGCGGTTGCTTGTCCGTCAACCACACTCCACGCGCTGGCTCTTGCGCTTGGACCAACTCTGCTAGTGTCGGGGCTGTGGCGAAGGGCTCACGTTCTACACATTTCTTAAGGTCGGCCGAGGGCGGCGCGACCGCAAAGCTCGCCGGCTCGGGCAGGATCAAAGCCCCGCCCAAGAAGCTCGCGGCCTACCGTGCCAAACGCGACTTCAAAGCCACCGCCGAGCCCGGCGGCGGCAGCCCGATTCGACCGGCCGAGTATCCCCGTTATGTCATCCACAAGCACGACGCGCGCCGCCTCCACTTCGACCTGCGCCTTGAGCTCGACGGGGTGTTCAAGTCGTGGGCCGTCACGCGCGGCCCCTCGCTTGATCCGCGCGACAAGCGTCTTGCCGTCGAGGTTGAGGACCACCCGCTCGAATACGGCGACTTTGAGGGCACGATTCCGAAAGGCCAGTACGGTGCCGGCACGGTTATGGTGTGGGACCGTGGCTTCTGGGTTCCCGAAGGCACGGCGTCGGCTGGCGATGCCCTGCGCAAGGGGGAGCTCAAGTTCACACTGGCCGGGGCAAGGCTGCGCGGAAGCTGGGTACTCGTGCGCATGAGGCATGACCGCGAGGGCGGCAAGCGCACGAACTGGCTGCTGATCAAGCATCGCGACGAGTTCGCGCGCAGCGGCGACGGCGCCGTCACCGAAATCGATGAGTCCGTTGCCTCCGGCCGGAGCATGGCGGAGATTAGGGCAGGCAGGCGGCCGGGTCCGCGCCCTTTCATGCTTGCTTCGGCTAAGACCGCCGATGCGCGCGCAGTCTGGAACTCGACGCCCCGGAGCGGGCCGACTCGGCCCCCTCGCCGACAATCGGGCGCTGGGGAGCCGCCGAGAAAGCCGATGCCGCGGTTCATTGCGCCCGAGCTTTGCCGCTCCGTTGCACGTCCGCCGGAGGGCGAGGACTGGGTGCACGAGATAAAGCTCGATGGCTACCGCATGCAGCTGCGCATCGAGGCGGGCCGCGTCGCGATGTTGACCCGCAAGGGATTGGACTGGACCGAGCGGTTTCCCGAGATCGCGGCCGCCGCCGCTTTGCTGGCCGACGCCATCGTCGACGGGGAGGTGGTCGCTCTCGACGGCGACGGCCTCTCGAGCTTCGACGCCCTGCAGGCGGCGCTATCGCGGGGCCGAACGCAAGCCCTCGTCTATTTCGCCTTCGATCTCCCGTTTGCCGAGGGCCAGGACCTGCGCCCCCTGCCGCTTTACGAGCGCAAGCTGCGATTGAAGGCTCTGTTACGCGAGCTGCCCAAGGGAGCCCCCCTCAGATTTCTCGAACATGTGGCTGGACACGGCGAAGCCGTGCTCGAATCGGCGCGACGCTTGGGCCTCGAGGGCATCGTCTCCAAGCGGCTCGCCTCGCCTTATCGCTCGGGCAGAACCGACGACTGGACCAAAGCCAAGTGCCGGCCCGGGCAGGAAGTGGTGATCGGCGGCTGGAGCGGCAACAGCAGCGTGCTGCGCTCCCTGCTGGTCGGCGTCCACCGCGGCGGTCGCTTGGTGTACGCAGGCCGGGTCGGCACCGGCTTCGATGCCTCTACCTCGAAAGCCCTGCTTAAGCGGCTCAATCGGCTCGCCACCGACAACAGCCCCTTCACCGGCCCCGCAGCGCCCCGCCGGCAGCGGGGCGTGACCTGGGTCGAGCCTCGGCTCGTGGCGGAGATCGAGTTCGCCGGCTGGACCGACGCCGGCATGGTGCGAGCGGCAGCCTTCAAGGGCCTGCGCGAGGACAAACCGGCAAGCGAAGTGAGGGCGGAGCCCGCGCCCTCTTCCGCCCGATCTGAACCGTCAGACAAAGCAAAGCGCTCGCCGTCGGGATCTTCCACCATGGCCACCTCCCGCTCCGGAAGCGTCGTCACGGGGATCAACATATCGAAACCCGACAAGGTGCTGTGGCCCGCTGAGGGTGACAGCCGGGCCGTGACCAAGCTCGATCTCGCTCGCTACCTCGAGGAGGTGGGGCCATGGATGATCGAACACCTGAAGGGTCGGCCCTGCTCCGTCATTCGCGCGCCCGACGGCATTAAGGACGAGCAGTTCTTCCAGCGTCACGGCATGGCGGGCCTGCCGGATGCCGTCGAGCTGGTCAGGACGCCAGGCGAGCGCAAGCCCTACCTGCAGATCAATTCCGTCGAGGGTCTGGTGGCGATGGCGCAGCTCGCTGCGGTCGAGTTCCACCCGTGGAACTGCGCGCCGTATCAGCCGACGGTGCCCGGGCGCCTCATTTTCGATCTGGATCCGGGACCCGAGGTCTCATTCGACGCGGTCGTAGGCGCCGCCAGGGAGCTTCGCACGCGGCTCGAAGCATTGGGCCTCGTTGCCTTCTGCAAGACGACCGGCGGCAAGGGCCTGCACGTAGTCACGCCGCTCAGCGGGGACGATGGCAAGCTCGGCTGGATGGAGGCCAAGGCCTTCACCCAGGCGGTGAGCGCCGCGATGGTGGCCGACCGCCCCGAGTTGTATCTCACCAAAATGACGAAGAGGCTCAGGACGGGACGTATCTTCATCGACTACCTGCGCAACGACCGTATCGCCACGGCGGTGGCGCCGCTGTCGCCGCGGGCGCGGCCCGGCGCACCGGTCTCCATGCCGCTCACCTGGGAACAGGTGCGCAGCGGGCTCGATCCGAAGCGGTTTACCATGTGGACGGCGCCCGGCCTCCTTGCCCGGGGCAAGGCTTGGGCCGGCTATGGCCAGGCCGCCCGTCCGTTGCAGCCGGCGATCGCTCGGTTGCTCGCTGTCAGGGGATCGGCTGGCGGGCGCTAACCGTTCGCCAAGTGTCCACCGCGCGGACACTTTTGGGCGAAAGTTGCGTTGCATCTGAGCGGCCCGCGCAACATATTGCGTAAGGTCCCCGCTGCGTCCACAAGGTCTGCGTCATGCCCCGTGCCCCCCGCGCCTATTGGAAGGGCTTTCTGCGCCTGAGCCTCGTTTCGATTGGCGTGCAAATCTACAACGCTGTCGAATCCAAGGCGGAGATTGCATTTCGCCAGATCCACAAGCCTTCCGGTCGGCGTGTGAATTATGAAAAGGTGGTGCAGGGTATCGGCAAGGTCGAGAACGCCGACATTGCCAAGGGCTACGAGGTCGACGCCGACACCTACGTGCTGCTCGAGCCGGAAGAGATCGACGCCATCAAGCTCGAGAGCAAACGCACCATTGACCTCGTGCAGTTCGTCGACGCCAAGGAGATCGACTACCGCTATTTCGAGCGGCCTTATTTCATCGTGCCGGCGGACGAGATGGCCGCTGAAGGCTACGTCGTCATCCGCGAGGCGCTGCGGCGCACGGGTAAGGTTGGACTGGCGCAGGTCACCATCGGCGGTCGGGAGTGGCTGGTTGCCGTCGCGCCGCTGGAAGACGGACTGGTGATGGAGCTGTTGCGCTACGCGGAGGAGCTGCGCGATCCCGCCGACTATTTTGACGAGGTACCATCGGCCAAGCCCGACAAGGAGATGGTCGAGCTCGCGGTGCAGCTCATCGAAAAGAAGTCGGCCCGCTTCGATCCGGGCAAGTTCCAGGATCACTACGCCAGCGCGCTGCGCGAGCTGGTGCAGGACAAGCTCAAGGGCCGCAAGATCATTGCGCCACGCGAGGAAGCGCGGCCCACGGGCACCAACGTTGTCGATCTCATGGAAGCGTTGAAGCGGAGCGTGCGCCAATCGGCGCCTGCCGCCAAGCCCAAGTCGGCGCGTGGCGGCAAGAAACGGGCCTGAGCCGCCACGGCTCAGGTGCGGGCGCTCGCTCCGTAACGCGCGGCCGAGCGTAGCTTCGCCTTCGCTGCCTCTGCGGATCGATCGCGGGCCGGCGCTGTCGTCACAAGTGAATCGACCAGGCGGCGCGCTACCGCCGCCACCTCGTCGACCGCGGCGTTGAAGGCGGCTTCATTCGCTTTGGAAGGCGCATTGAACCCGCTCAGCTTGCGCACGAACTGAAGCGAGGCGGCGCGGATCTCCTCATCCGTCGCCGGAGGATCGAAGTTGAAGAGCGTTCTGATGTTCCTGCACATGGCGCAGGCCTCCATGAATGACGGCTACCCGCGGATTGCCGCCTTGATCGTTTCCACCGTCGCACCGGGCGCGCGGACGGCCCCGATGATGCGGGCCTCCTGCCGGGCGAGCTTCTCTGCCGCAGCCTGCATGGCCTCGATCTTATCGGCTGGCACCACAACCGCACCGTGCCGGTCGGCATGGATCAGGTCGCCGCTCCTCACCGCCATGCCGTGCACGTTCACATCGATGCCGAAGTCGACCACATGCACGTAGGCATGGGAAGGAACGATTGAACCCGCGAGCATCTGGAAGCCCGGTGCGATGGCCGGAATATCGCGCATCGAGCCGCTCGTCACCACCCCGAGCGCACCGAGCGCCTTGTGCACGTTCGACTGCACTTCGCCCCAGAAGGCGCCGTAACCTGGCGGATCGTCGAGATCCTCCATCACCATGATGCTCGGGCGCGGGCCAGTGGCAACGTAGTCGAGATAGTCGAGGCGCTTCTGCATATAGCCGGCATCTCCCACGCCGAATGGGTCCTTCGCCCTGAACGTCGCCGTTTTGGCGTATCCGACCATGGGCGGCAGGTCGGGAAAGGCACAGTGCAGGTGCCTTACCGTGTAGCCGTACCCCCGGCGTTCCGGCACCACCATCTCGATCAGGTTGCAGACGGTCGGCGTGTCGATCGAGCGCAAGAATTCGGCCTGATTCTCGGGCAGACTGTGCTCCGTCATTTCCCGTACCCCTCGCCGCCAAATGGGCAGCGCCTGATTGCATAGAGAAGCTCTGCGCCAGCGATCTTTCCGGAGACGCGCGGCCAGCGCAATGGCTTTGGATGGCGCCCACCACGCCACGGGCGAACGCATTCGCGATCGGCCCATCGCGCTCGACAAAGTGGCGGCGTAAGCGCGCGCAGAAAGACCACCCGTCACTTCGGACAGTCGACCGATATGGTGAACCCCGCGGCCGGCACGAAGCGGCGGCAGTCGGGGCCGGCAGCGGGCGCGGGCGCAGCTTCGCTGGCGGCAGGGCCCTTCTCGGTAGCCGACAGAACGCGGACGTTGGCGCTTCCCTGCGTGCCGGTCGCGGAAGCGTCGACCTGCCTGTCGAGCGCTTCGAGCCGTTTGCGAGCTCGGGCCTGGGAGGAGCGGGCATCGATACCCTTGGGCGGAACCGCAAGCGAGCGCTGGTAGTGGACGCGGGCGCGAGCGAGCTCGCCGCGCGTCTCCAGGAGCTCGCCCATCACAGCGTGGGCAGCGGCAAATTTGCTGTCGATCTCTAATGCGCGCTCAAGGTCGGCGATCGCCTTGTCCGGCGCGTTCTCGTCGCGTTCAATCAGCGCGCGGCTGTAAAACGCCCATGCGTAACGCGGGTTGAGCTTCAGGGTCGCCTCGAAGTCGGCGCGGGCGCGGGCGAGATCGCCGGCCTGGCGATAGGCCCAGCCGCGGTTGAAGTAGGCGATGTAGTGCTGGCTCTTTGGCAGGCGGCCGCTGACCAGGATGCGGGTGCAGGCGGCGGCACTGGTCGGCCGGTTGGGGTCGGGGCAATCGGCGAGGTCCTGCTGCATCCCGGCGAAGGAGGGCGCGGCCAACGCCAGCGAGGCAACCAGGATGGCGGCCGGGATCGCGGTGTTGCGCATGGCGCACTCCCTCGTTCTTGCCGCCGCAAGGCGAATTTCGCAAGGCGCGGCGACCACTGCTCCCTGATGCACAATGATCGCTTGGAACTGGAGCGCGCGCTGTTCCCCGGGGCACAGGCGAATGACGCGACGGATAAGGTCGGTGCAAGGGCTCACCACCCGCCCCGACCGGCTGCGCGCACCTTCATGGCGGCCGTCACCGTCTGGTTTCCCCGCGCACCCCTCCGCCGCCCGGTGCCGCTGCCTCTTCTGCGGCGCCTTGCCGCCGACCCGCTGGAGCCGTCAACGCTCGCGGTCGCGCTGCCAGTAGACGAGCAGGACGGTCACCATCGCTGTAATGGTCATGGTGGCCAGGATGTCCCCGCGCCGAATGAAGGCGAGCCAAGTGGCAAAGCCCGCCTGAACAGTGCCGCCACGCCCGACGAGCATGCCGCTGCCGGCTATTACCACCAGTAGGATGGCCGCGGTGAGCGCGACGGCGAGTGCAATCTGCACCGTCCTCTTGAACAACCGCGGAACCGACACCTTCTTCCCGGCCGGCAGGGCCAGGATGGTCCTCTCAACCATAACTCTCTCCCCTGAGCAGGATCGAGCGCGACCTCAACCGCATAATCGAGGCAGCACAGCCTCCATCATGAGCCGAGCGCACTCCGGTTTCACCGGACACGACTGACCGAATCATCGACCGTATTCAGGCAAAGCTGCAAATAGCGGCCAATTCGTGGTAGTTGACGACGACTGGGGCTGGTGCCTTGGAGCCCGGCCCCTTGAACGGCCACCGATGCGCGGAGCGCAAGGTCGCGATTGCGGCCTTGCACGCCGCCCTGTAGGACTGGGTGCAGTCCCAATCCAAGGGGCGCCGGGCGGGCCACGGGACCAGGGAACGGACATGCGACTGACCAAGACCACGAGCCACGCGATCAGGATCCTTATCGATTGCGCCGAAGCTGCCGGCGGGCTCGTCAAGGTGGCCGAGATCGCCCAGCGCCTCGACATCACGCCGCTCAACGTTTTCAAGGTCGTCCACCTGCTATCCCGTGCCGGCTTCGTGGAGGCGGTGCGCGGTCGCAACGGCGGCGTACGCTTGGCGCGGCCGGCTGAGACGATCCGCATCGGTGAGATCGTGCGGGCGATGGAGGCCACCCAGGTCGGCGTCGCCACTGGGGCCATCGACGCCAAGCCCCGCATCAATACGATCTTTGACGACGCGCTCGACGCCTTCATCAGTGTGCTTGATCGGCACACACTCGCAGACATGGCCAAGGGCCGCGCCAGGACGGTGCAGGGCACACCCGCCGGCCCGCGCAAGGGCCGCCGACGCACGGTCGTTGCTGGCACGCGCGGTGCTATGGCCCTGCGCGGGTAGCAACCGTCACCACGCCGTAGACTTCTTTCCGTACACGGTCGATTCCTGCAAAGGGTGCTCGTCAGGCTGGAACGATTCAAAAAGATAATTATTGACTATAATAGTCGAGTATGGATTTTGGAGCCCGTGGCGGGAGACATTCCCGGCAGCCCCACATTTGTCCGGTCACCACTGGAGATCAGAATGGAGCCAAGAAACGTCCATCGGAGTGGCGGTCGCAACCAGCTTAGCGCTGCCATGCTTGGCGCGCTGACCGCTGGATTTGCGATGCTGACTGCCCTCACCTTGGCCAAGGCGCAGGACACAGGCCAGGTCAACATCTACTCATACCGCGAGCCGGGACTGATCAACCCTCTGCTCGAGGTGTTCACCAAGAAAACGGGCATTAAGACCAACGTCGTTTATGCCTCGGCCGGGCTCAACGAGCGGCTTGCGGCGGAGGGTCGGAACAGTCCGGCCGACCTGCTCTTCACCGTCGACGCCGGGCGCCTCTCGGAGGCGAAGGATGCCGGCCTCACGCAGCCCGTATCGCTGCCGATCCTCGGTAAGATACCGGCCCAGTACCGCGATGCAGACAACCATTGGTTCGGGCTCACCATGCGGGCACGTGTGGTCTATGCCCACAAAGATCGCGTCAAACAGGACACGATCACCTACGAGGAGCTGGCGGACCCGAAATGGAAGGGCAGGGTCTGCACGCGCTCGGGCCAGCATGTCTATAACACCTCCCTGCTCGCCACCATCATCGCGCACAAGGGGGAGGCAGCGGCGGAAGCGTGGGCCAGGGGGCTCAAGGCCAATCTCGCCCGCAAGCCGACAGGGGGCGACCGCGAACAGGTGCGTGACGTGGCGGCCGGACAGTGCGACCTCGCCGTCGGCAACAGCTATTACATGGCGCTCATGCTCGCCAATCCCGAGCAGAAGAAGTGGGCGGAGAGCGTGAAGATTCTCTTCCCCAACGCCAACGACCGAGGCACGCACGTCAACATCTCGGGCATGGCTCTCGCCAAGTATGCGCCGAACAAGGCCAATGCACTGAAGCTCATGGAGTTCCTGGCCTCGGACGAAGCGCAGAAGATCTACGCGGAGGTCAACAACGAGTACCCGGTGAGCCCGAACGTCGAGCCGTCGGCCATTGTCAAGAGCTGGGGCACGCTCAAGGCCGACAGGCTGCCGCTCGAGAACATCGCCAAGTACCGCAAGAAGGCGTCCGAGATCATGGACAAGGTCGGTTATGACGCCGGCCCTGGAACCTGAGGCCCGGGTAGCGTGCGGGAAGCGGTCGCAATGCCGGCTTCCCGCCCCTTTGGTACGTGATACAGAGAGATTGCTTCCAACGCCCAAGCCGAGGCGAGACGGAAATGCCGCTGAAGAAGCTGCAGGCTTTTGCGGACGTTCATGGCGAGGCCGTGGTGCCCTCCTTGCCGGAGCCAGAGCGGGTGGTGGGCTTGGGCTTCCGCTACTGGATGCTGGGCCTTAACACAGGCAACATCCGCTGCTGGGAAAAGGCGTGGTCGCTCTACTCCGGGCTATTCGGCGCGGCGAGCGCTAAGGTGGCTGTCGGTGAGCTCGCCTCCTGGGTCGGCGCGCTTAATACCGCCTCGTGTCGGGACATCGCTGTGTTGCCCGAAACTTGCGCAAGCTTCTGCCGGGACGAGTGCATCGCGATCGCCATGATCGCCGCCTGCCAGCACCACACCTGCCCGGCCATGCGGGCCTGCGCCTTCGCACTGATCGAGAGCTCGATGATCGACGGCGTGGTGTGCAAGGCGCAGACCTTCGCCGATACGCTCTCGGCACTCGAGCATCGGCTCTCATCCGGCTCCATCGTTGCGGCGGCGTTCGCAGCCGCCGACGAGGCCCGCTTGCTGCACTAGGGAGCCGACCCCGGGGCGCGCCAACGTATGAGTGTCTGTCATTGCAACTGCATCGGCTCGGAGGAGAGCGAGCGCGCGACCTTAAGGCTCGCCGAGGCTGATCCCTGGCGCCTGCTGACACCGGTGCTCGTCTACCATGCGATCGAGGCGCGCCCGCGCTGCGGCGGCTGCCTGCCTCTCGCGGCCGACATCATCCACAATCGGCTGGCCAAGCGCTGTTCGAGGACCTGCTCTCCGCCGAAGAGGAGCACATCGATTTCCTCGAGACGCAGCTCGATCTCATCGCCATGATCGGCATCGAGAACCACGGTTTGTTGCAGTCGGGGTCCGCGGACGAGCAGAAATCATTGGCTGGCGAGGACTAAGCGTTCCGCTCTTCCTCTCGATCATTGGCAATCACGTCGACCAGCCTGTCAAAACCGCTTTCTGTGCCGGCGATGCGCTCCGCCCGCGAGCCGACAAGCAAGGCTGTCTGCTCGGTAAAGATCATGCGCGTATTGGCGCCCGCCGGGAGAAACTCGACGGAGGCGAGCGCTGCCGACAGCCTTTGGCCCTTAAACGTCATCTCGTAGGCGTAGATGATCCGGCGTTGCGGCAAAATGTCGATGTATCGGGCGAAGAACGTCTGCTCCTGCCCTTGCGCCGTGCGCCAGCGCTTGGACTCGATGCCGCCTTCGCGGAAATCGAACGTTTCCTCAAGCGTCGCCCAATCGGGATGACAGTCGATCCAGCGCTTCTTGAGCTCGGGCTCCGACCAGAAGCGGAAGGCGTGACGGGCAGAGGCCGCCAGCTTGCGCTCGATGACAAAAGTGGCGTGTTCGAGCGACGGCGTCATGGGGTGCGCTCCTCTTCTGGGGTGTCGGAGATGGCTTGCACGAGACGATCGAAGGCCGCGTTCATGGCCGCCTCCCGCTGGCGAACCCACTCGTTCATGATGCGGAAGGCGGCAGGCCGGATTCTGTAGGTTCGCGTGCGGCCGACCTTCGTCGAGACAACGATGCCGCCGTCCTCGAGCACCTTCAGGTGCTTCACGGCAGAGGGAAGCCGCATCTTCGCGGGCTTCGCCAGCTCCTTGACGCTAGCCGGCCCGCGGCTCAGCTGTTCCACCATGCCGCGGCGGCCCTGGTCTGCCAAGGCAGCGAAGATGCGGTCGATTTGCTGCGTTCTCATCTCAGATCCTGCTCGAAGGACGCGCCAAGATTGCCTAGCTTCGAGGCCAGTGGGTGCGGACGGGGCGGCAGACTCATCGGGCGACGCCAATAGTTTCCGTATCAGGAAACTATCATGGCCGGCTGGCAATGGCAATCGAAAGTTGCCGCAAGAGGAAACTGTTGCCGATGCCGCCGGAAGCCCCGATTGTGACCATGATTTGGGCACAGAGTCGCGCCACCACCGTCCACAGCTGCAACCAGCCTCATGCGTGGGCGGGGGCGCGGGTAGCCAGGTCGGGGTGCTCACGGGGGATGAAGTACGCCAGCTTCACAGTCCGGCTCGTCGCGATGTTCGCACTCTGGTCATCGCTGTCGACAGATCATGCCCTGGCCGAGCCGGAGAGGGCTGCGCCTTCGAGCGCCTCGGCCGCCAGCGACATCGCCAACTTCTTTAGCCACAGCGGCGATGAGATCTACGAGCATTGCATCTTCGAGCTGTCGGAGGAGCAGCTCGAAGTGCAGCAGGCCTTGATCGATGCCTACATCCGGCACGGGGCCAGCGGCGCGCTGGCGCGACAGCTCGCGGTGAAGCAGATCCGGCCGCCCAAACTGTCGGAGGAGTGCGAGCGGGTCAGGAACGCCTGGAAAGCAAGGCCACCGGTCATACTGGGTCGGCCGGCCGCGAAGGGGCCCAAGCTTACCGTGATGCCACCGAGACCCGGAGCAAGGGACCAGTCGCCGAAGGCTCCCTTGGCACACATGAAGATGCTGCCCCAGTGGGACTGCGCCCCCGGCATAGACTACGTCACCATCAATCACCGGGGCTACGAGCGAAAGCTCTCCGACGGCGACATCTGCAGCCCGTTTGAGGACGTCGTGCGCAAAGTGCCGGACTCGCTCAAGAGCTTCCGCCTTGGCTACACGATCGAGACGGGGCGGCTCTTCGTGGTCTCGGACGATGCGCAGACGAATGGCCGAACCATCGCCTGGGCGATCTCGGGCCGCGAGGCTTGCCGCAACAATCCCGACCCCGACTGCCTTGCCACGCGGGCCATCGGTTCGCTGCCGCCCGGCGAGTATGCTTTCGCCTCCGATCCCGCCGACCGGGTGAGCTGGGGGCCTAAGACCAAGCGGTTGGTCGCGGGCATTTATCTCACCAAGCTCTGGTATCGGGAGCGGTTCACGCCGGAGCAGACGGCGGCCATCCTGGCTCGCGGCAACATCGCCATTCACGTGCGCCTCAAGGGCGAGATGTCGGAGGCCTGCCTGGCGCTCGAACCGAACGGGTGGGCGTACGTGTCCTCGCTGATCAAGGAGGGACGGGCGACCGGCGTCAATGTTTACATCGAGGAGCCCTATCCTCAGCTCGCCGAAAGCCCGCCGGTCATCAGAGCCTCCGCCTTCTCGCTGTCGTCGCTCTTCAAATGATTCGTCACATCGGATCTATAGCCGCCTTTTCGATGGCGGCGCGTAGCGCCGATCGGGATCTATCGAAGCGACCGGCGAGCAGCGACTTTATCTCCGAGGACGCCCGCTCAGGGCTACCTGCATCAAACGGCGGCGCCGGATCGTACTCGATACCGAGCTGAATTGCTCGCGCGATCGTCTCGCCCGCAATCTCCGCAACGACACTCAGCGCGAAATCGATGCCCGAGGTAACGCCTCCCGCCGTAACCACATTGCCGTCTCTCACGATCCTCGCCTTCTCGTAACTCGCGCCGACCAGCGGCAGGAGATCGGTGTATGCCCAATGCGTCGTGGCGCGTCGGCCCCTGAGCAGTCCCGCAGCGCCGAGAATGAACGCCCCGGTGCAAACCGATGTCACGTACCTTGCGCTTGCCGCCTGCGCGCCGACAAATTCCATAATCTCCCTGTCGGCGACCGCCTGGACGACGCCCGTGGTGCCGCCCGGTATGCAGATCAGATCGAGGGGAGGACAATTCGCGAATGTGCAGGTGGGGACGAGTCCCAGCCCGCAATCGCTGGGCACCGGAGCGTCCGATCGCGCGACGACGTGGGTTGCCGATTGCGGCAACCTGGCGAGCACTTGCAACGGGCCCGTCAAGTCGAGCTGCGTCAAATGGGGGAAGATCACGAAACCGACGTTGAACGTGGACATGCGCAAACTCGACCATCGCAGAATTCGGCCACGATTGCCCGCAGCGGTACCACAATATGCCTGCCGGCAACTCCCATCCAATCCTGGATGGACATCATCGCTCTGGCAATTCCGTGGCGTGGTTGTCCCAGGCCCATGGGCTGGCCGCCGCCTCTCCGACGATTCCGCCGCTGGCCGATGCCTGGCCGAGTGCGCCTGTCCCGCTCGTCAACAGGAACTCGCCGCGCCCGGGTGATGGGGCCACGCCTGCAACGTCGGCAAGCGCCACCGTGCGCAACACACGCCCGCTTGTGATGTCGATCATCACCGCGCTCGCACCCGGCGCAGAGGTGACTGCGGCGATGCCACCGGATGAGTCGATGGCAACCGAGCTGATGTAGCCTGAGAGCCGGCTGGTGACGGGTTCAGGCAACTGAAGTGCCATCAGCTCCTGCTCGCGGCGATGACGGAAGACGAGATCGCTTCCGGCCGTCGCGGGCCCCTGCACCTGTGCGCCGATGATCACCGTGTCGCCCTCCCCGACGTCCATGTGGCGCAAAGAGAGCCGCCGCGCCGGGCCGAGTTCATGCCGCTCGATGAGATCGCCATTGCGCAGATCGATGTAAGCGATCGAGGTCTCGACGGCGTCAGGATTGAGCACGCGGCGCCCGTCGCCGAAATCGGGATGCTCGCGTAACCCGCCGTTGGCGACGACAAGGACGGAAGCGCTGTGCAGGAGCGCCAGATCATGCGGGCCGACGCCGTGCGAAGGAAACTCGCCGATGCGGCGGAACTTCTCGTTCGCGACGTAGATGCCGATGACGCCGCGGCCGGCGTCGAAATCGTTCTCGGTCGCATAGAGGAAGCGCCCGTCGTGCGAGAACACGCCGTGTCCGTAGAAGTGACGGTCGGGCGGCGTGGTGAAGGCGATGGGCTCCGCACTGCGGTCGATGGAGAAGACGACGGCGAAGTTTCCAGGTCTGCGCGCGAACACGACGCAGCGCCGCGTCGCCGGACAGACTGTCAGGTCATGGCCGCGACCGGGCAGCGCTACGGCGCGCACATCGCGGCCCTCGGCGGTGAAGATGGCAGCCGAGTGGCCACCGTCAGGTCCGCGCCGCGCCGCGGCGTAGAGAGCTTGCGCATGGCTGGCGAGGGCGGAGCATCTGCCGGCAAGTGCGACAGCACAGGATGCGAAAAGCAGGGACCTACGATCAATCCATCGGAGGCATTGAACCCGAATGTGAGCCCGGCGGTCTGCGTCAATAGCTCGCCCGTCAACACGCGTGCATTCTTCAGCGGGTAGCCGATCGCGATCAGCCGCCGCGCTGTTTCCCCCTCGAAGGGCTGGCTGCTGGCGATCACCTCCTCGGCGATACCGCGCGCGGTCCTGAGTTCGTTGGCGATCAGCTCGGCCTTGGCCGTGACAGCGCCAGTGCGCGCTCCGCCCGCCAGGATAATGGCGTCCTTGAGCCCGCCCTCGGAGAAAAGTCCGAGCAGCCCCTCGATATTGGCACGCACCAGCCGCATGGTGCGACGGCTCGAGGTAAGAACGGCAGGTGTCTTGATGCGCTGTGGCCCCAGCCCGAGCGGACCGCCCAAGCGCTCATCGCGCACGCGTTCGAGCCCCTGGTCGAAGGACTTGGCGAGCGCCAGCGTGGTCTCCGCCGGCTTGAGATAGAGGGGGTTGCCGCTACCGGGATCGAGCCAATAGCGGCTGAAGCCGTCCGGTCGCGACCAATCGGCCCGGATCGCCTCGGTGATGGCGGCGAGATTGGCGGCAATCGCCGCACCGTAGCGGCAACGGTGAGCGCGGGCGTCGGCATCGGCCTCCTTTGCGCCCTCGCCGAACAGCACCAGCTCGAGCGCACCCAGCCCCTGCAGCGCGACGCTCTTGCCGGCGAGCGTCTGCGCGTCGAGCACTGCGGCATCACGCTGGCCAAGGGCGCGTGCCACTTGCCGTGCACCGAGCCCCCGCCGGTCGGGCCAAAAGAGGATGCGCTCCCTGCGGTTATCGGTGGTCACCGGCCCGAACACGATGTGCTCGATACGGCCCCAGGCGGCAACGAAACCGTCGAAAGCGGCGTCCACCGACTTGCGCTGGGCGGAGGTTCCCTCGGCGCAGGCGCGACCCATGGACTGCGACAGCTCGCCTGCTGCATTCGCCAGCGCGGCATAGCCCGGCGCGATGTGACGCTCATAGGCACGGCGGGCGAGGGCGGCATGATCGAAGAGGGCGGTATCATCGGCCGCAGCCGGCGCACCGTGCACAGCAACGGCGAACAGTACCGCCAGGCTTACCGCCACCTCTACCGCTCGCGAGCATGCCAACGTGAGAGGCATTTGGCCGACCATCAGAGCGAATTGACGAAGGCGAGAAGCCGCCTGCGGTCCCCTGGGGACAGTCTTGCGAACCGATCGCGGGCGCGCTGGGCCTCCCCGCCGTGCCAGAGGATCGCCTCGGTGATGTTGCGGGCCCGTCCATCGTGCAGAAAGAACGTGTGCCCGTTGACGATCTCGGTCAAACCGATGCCCCACAGCGGTGCCGTGCGCCACTCGCGCCCATCAGCCAGTCCTTCGGGCCGGCCGTCGGCGAGTCCCTCACCCATGTCGTGCAGCAGCAGGTCCGTAAACGGCCAGATCGTTTGGCCGCGCAGGTGTGCATCGGGCGCATCCTCACCCGTTTTGTGGGACGGCGTATGGCAGGCGGCGCAGCCGATGGCGCTGAAGATGCGCTTGCCGGCCAGCACGTCCGGCGCGGCCGGGTTGCGGCGGACGGGAACGGCGAGGTTGCGCGCGTAAAAAGCGACGAGGTCGAGCAGTCTGCGGTTGATCTCCTCGTGTGGTGCCTCACGCGTGCCGCCGTGGGGAGCGTTGCGGCAGACGCTCTGCGCGAGCGTGCAGTCGCCCCAGGCACGCGGTACGATCCAGCTGCCGATGCCGATGTCGCCGGCGAAGGCTTCCCCCGCCTGCTGCAGCACGCTCGGCTGGCCGGCCTTCCAGCCGAAGCGGCCGAGCGCGGGTTCGTTGCGCTCGGCGGACCGCACGCGGTTGGCGCGACCCGAGATGCCATCGCCATCGCGGTCTTCCGGATCGGCTCGAGTGAGGATATCGGCCTCGGGGATGGCCTCAAGCAGGCCAAGACCAATCATTTGCGGAGCCATGCGCGGCGACATCATGGTCCTGGGGTGCAACGGGCCATAGCCGAGGTCGAGAATGCCATAGGTTGGCCGGCGCAGGCGCACCACCTCGCCGCCTGCCAAGGTGACGGGGATCTCCTCGTAGTTGACGACCATGCGGCCTTCGCCCGGGTGACCCTGGACGGCCAGCTCCTGGAGCTGACTGCCGTAGGTCGGCTCGGGCACCACGGCTTGCCGCCCCTCGGCCACCGCGCGGGCCTCCGCCTCCGTCGCCGGCGGAATCGACAGCCGCAGGAACATCGAGACGGAGCGGTCCTCGATGCGATCACTGCGCGGTGGGTGGCCCCGGCCGTCCTTCAGGTGGCAGCTCTGGCACCCACGCGCGTTGTAGAGCGGCCCAAGGCCGTCGGAAGACTTGGTGGAGGACGGCGCCGAGACCCACAGCTTGCGGAACAGGCCGTTGCCGATCTTGAAGTCGAGCTCCTTGGCAAAGCCCATGTTACCAGAGGGCTCGGAGAAGGCGGCCGCAGTATCGGTGCTGCCACGTGATGTCGCCTCGCCGCCAGGTCGGTCCTCACCCACCTCAAGCAGCGCGGATCCCGACACCGGTGTGGGCGACGCACGCGGATGCGAGATCTGTGAGTAGGCGGTGCCCGCAACAAGCACGGCGAGTCCGGCCAGCAGCCCGAACGCGGCGGCCGAGCCGAGCGGCGTCGGATTGGGCCGCAGCCGCCTCATCCTATTTCTTTCTTTCGGCGAGGGCTTTGGCCGGATCATCGAGGCTGTCGGAGCCTTCGATCTGCACCGCCTTCAGCTCGAGCACGGCGATCGCTCGCTCGAACTCCTTGGTCTGCGCGATAAGCGCACCGATCGCCGCTTCGACGACGGCGTTGCCCTCCTGGTTGCCCTCGCCGATCATCTGATCGTAAGCCTCCTTGGTCTCGGCTCTCGTCTTCAGTGCCATCATCTTGGCGTTGGTCTCGGCGAGCGCCTCGCGCACCCGATGGTCGATCTCCGCCGACTTGGCCCGCACGAGGTCCGACACGCTCGGGCCCGATACGGTGCGTCCGTCGATGCGCCTGTAGCGGCCGAGATAGACGTTCTCGATACCGACGATGTCATAATAGTGCGAGTTGTGGGTATTGTCCGAGAAGCAATCGTGCTCCTCCTCAGGATCGTTGAGAAGCAACCCGAGCTTCATACGCTCGCCCGCCATCTCGCCGTAGGAGAGACTTCCCAGGCCGGTGAAGATCGCGGTCAACGCCGCGGTATCGGACTTGGCGAGCGCCTTGCGCGCCGCGCCGCCTTTTTTCCACTGCCCAACTATCCAGCTGAGGTCGTCGATCAACAGATCGGTCGCCACCTTCAGATACTGCGCGCGCCGGTCGCAATTGCCGCCGGTGCATTTGGCCTTGTCGAAGTCGGTGGCCGGGCGTTTCCCGGAGCCGGGGCCGGTGCCGTTGAGGTCCTGGCCCCACAGCGGGAACTCGATGGCGTGATAGCCGGTGGCGACGTTGGCCTCGATCTTGCCGGCCTCGTGCAAGGTGTCGGCCAGGAGTTGTTTGGTGATGCGGTGCGCGTCCACCTTGCGCCCGTTGACGGTCACCGTGCGGTTGGCGATGACGTTGGCGGTGTAGAGAGGGTTCGAGTCGGAGGCGGTGCCGTAGCTCTTGTCGACGTAGTCGATCAGGCCTTCGTCGAGCGGCCAGGCGTTGACCTTGCCCTCCCAGTCGTCGACGATCTTGTTGCCGAAGCGGAATGCCTCAGTCTGCATGTAGGGCACCCGCGCCGCCTTCCAGGCGAGACGCGCGGCCTCCAATGTCTGCTCGCTCGGCTTTGAAATCAGGTTCCCGATCGCGGTTTTGAGCTTCTTGGCCTCGACCAGCGAGTCCTCATAGGCGGCAAGGGCGATGTCGGCGTAGGTCTCGGCCACCTCGCGGACGGAAGGTGCGCCCCAAGCCTGGACGTTCGCACCGAACACAGCAAGCATTGCGCCCGCAAGCGCTGCGAGTCGATGCCGGCGATCGCAACCGAGCTGCATGAACCACCCCCAAAACCATGGCCGCCTTAACTTGATGACAGAAGTCAACAAACTACCCCGAGACCCGGCGTGTCAAGCCCGAGATGTGCCGGTCTTGACGGCAGGCACTTTCGAAGGCTTCTAACCTGTTGAAGGAGGGGAGCATGCCCGACGAACTGTTGTTTCTGTTCACGCTGCTGTCGGCGATCGGTACCGCGCTCATCGCCGGCATTTTTTACGCCTTCTCCGCGTTCCTCATGCGGGCGCTTAGCCGCCTGCCTCCCGCGCAAGGCATCGCCGCCATGCAATCGATTAACGTGGCGGTGATCAATCCCTGGTTCCTCATCGTGTTTCTTGGCACGGCGGCAACCTGCGCGGTCGTCGCTTTCCAAGGCATGCTGATTTCCGATGAACGGGCCGGCCTGTTCATGCTCGGCGGCAGCGCTCTTTATCTTGTCGGCACGTTCCTGCTCACCATGGCTGCCAACGTGCCGCTCAACAACCGACTGGCGAAGGTCGATCCGCAGGCTGCCGACAGCGCGGAGCTGTGGCGCCGTTACCTTAGGAACTGGACGCGGTGGAACCACGTGCGCACCATCGCGGCGATTCTGGCCCTGCTGCTGCTGATGCTTGGGCTCTACTAGCCCAGCTCAATCGAGCGTACGGCGGAAACGGCGCACGGCGACGGTCATGGCGAGCAGCATGAGACCGAGCAGAGCCAGCGCCTCGAACTGGAGGTCGTAGAGATCCGCGCCCTTCAGCATGATGCCGCGCACGATGCGGATGTAGTGGGTCAAGGGGAGCAGCTCGCCGATCACCTGCGCCCAGCCGGGCATGCCGGCGAACGGAAACATGAAGCCCGAAAGCAGGATGTTGGGCAAAAAGAACATGAACGACATCTGGATCGCCTGCAGCTGGTTCTGGGCGATGGTCGAGAACGTGTAGCCGATCGACAGGTTGGTGGCGATGAACAGCGTGCTGAGCAGGCCGAGCAACCAGATGCTGCCGGCAACCGGCACCGCAAACACCAGAATGCCGAAGGCCAGGATCAGCGCGGCCTGGACGAAGCCGATGACTACGTAGGGCGCGATCTTGCCGACCATGATCTCCAAGGGCTCGATCGGCATGGCGAGCAGGCTCTCCATGGTGCCGCGCTCGATCTCGCGGGTGACCGACAGCGCCGTGAAGATCAGCATGGTCATGGTGAGGATTACGCCGAGCAGGCCTGGCACGATATTGAGGCTGGTCACCGCGGCCGGGTTGTAGCGCCGGTGCTGGCGGATCTCGAACGCCGGCTTCTCCTCGGTCGTCTCGGGCAGGCCGCGGTCGCGAGCGAGTGCCGTGGAGACGATGCCTTCGAGCGCGCCGAGCGCTGTGCCGGCGGCCACGGGGTCGCTGGCGTCGGCCGCCACCAGCAGCGCCGGACGGTCCCCGCGGCGGACGGCGCGTTCGAAGCCGGCCGGAATCTCGACCCCGAACAGCACCTTGCCCGACCGCATCAGGTGATCCATCTCGGCCTCGGAGTGGACCACCTCCGTCAGCTCGAAGTAGGAGGTGTTGCGCAGCGCGGAGATGATCGAGCGCCCGATGTCGCTGTCCTCGTAGGCGAGCACGGCCGTCGGCAGATGGCGCGGCGTGGTGTTGATGGCAAAGCCGAACAGCGTGAGCTGCACGAGCGGGATGAAGATCATGGTCGCGAACGTCAGCCGGTCGCGACGCAACTGAACGAACTCCTTGATGAACATGGCCATGGTGCGGGAAACACCGCTCCACCGGCGCTTGGTTGCCACCGCACTCATTGGAAGTTGTCCCGGGATCGCGCCATGAGGTCGATGAAGACGTCCTCAAGCGTGGGCGAGGACAGGTTCCACGCGAAGCGGTGATCTTCGCGTAGGGTCGCCACCGTCGCATCGAGCGCTTTTGCATCACGACCGGCAACGTGCAGATTTGTGCCGAACGGAGCCACCATGTCGACGCCTGGCATGCCGAGGAGGCGGTCGGCGAGACCGTTGAGATCGGGACCGCTCACGGTGTAGGTGTGCAGACCCGAGGCTTCGATCACAGCGGGGATGGTGCCCCGCGCCAGCAGTTCGCCATAGGCGATGTACGCGATCTCATGGCAGCGCTCGGCCTCGTCCATGTAGTGGGTCGAGACCAGCACGGTCATGCCGGCGGCGGCGAGCTTGTGGATTTCGTTCCAGAAATCGCGCCGCGCCTTGGGATCGACGCCGGCGGTCGGCTCATCGAGCAGCAGCAGGGCGGGCTCGGGGAGGATGCAGGCACCGAGCGCCAGGCGCTGCTTCCAGCCGCCGGAGAGCGTGCCTGCAAGCTGGCGCTCGCGACCGGCGAGGCCGAGCCGCTCGACGGCGCCTCGGGCTGCCGCCGTCGCATCGGGCAGGCCGTAGACGCGGGTTACGAACTCGAGGTTCTCCAGGATAGAGAGGTCCTCATAGAGGCTGAAGCGCTGCGTCATATAGCCGACGCGGCGTTTGATCTCGTCGCGCTGGGTCAGGATGTCGTAGCCCAAGCAGGTGCCGCGGCCGCCGTCGGGGTTGAGTAGCCCGCATATCATGCGCAGCGTCGTCGTCTTGCCGGAGCCGTTGGGTCCGAGAAAGCCGTAGATCTGTCCGCGCCGCACCTTCAGCGAGAGATTGCGCACGACTGGCCTGCCGCCGAATGATTTGGTGAGCCCTTCGACGTCGATGGCGATCTCGCGATCAGCCGCTGACGAGTGCTGGTTGATCCGATTGCCTTCACTTGCGAGCATGGGCGCTACCGCTGTCCGCGGGCTCCTGCAATGCCACCGAAACGGGCTGGCCGATCCTCACGTTCTCGGGATGCTCAGGTGCCGCCTCGATGCGAAAGACCAGCCTCGCCCGTTCTTCCAGACTGTAGATCACCGGCGGCGTGAACTCGGCCTGGGCGGCGATGAAACTGACGCGGGCCGTAACCTCGCTGCCGCAGCCGTCGCAGCTCACGCGCACGCGATCGCCGATGCGGATGGTGGGCAGCACGGCCTGCGGCACGAAGAAGCGCACCTTGACGTTCTGAGGCGGCAGTATTGACACGATCGGCCGGCCGGGTTGCACGGTTTCACCGACGCGAAAATAGACTTCCTGCACGACGCCTTTGGCCGGGCTGTTCACGGTACGCCGATCCAGTCTCGTTCTCGCCGAGTTGAGCTTGGCTTCGACCGTGCGCAGCACGGCCTCCGCGTCGTCGAAGGCCTTCTGGCTACCGACGGCGCGATCGAGAAGGACCTTGGCGCGCTCGTAGGCCTGGCGAGCGTTGGTCACGGCGGCCTCGGCCTCGGCAACCGCGGCGCGCTGCAGATCATCGTCGAGGGTAAAGAGGGGAGAGCCCTGCTCGACCCTCGATCCCTCCCGCACGGCGAGTTTCTCGATGCGGCCGATCTCGTCGGGGCTCACGAATACGAGGTCCGCCTCGATCCAGCCCTGGAAGCTGGGTTCGCCGCCCCTCGACTGCCGATAGTGGTAGTAGGCACCGGCGCCGCCGGCGACCAGGAGCAGGAGCACGAGGAGGACGCGCACGATCTTGCTTCTCATGATCTCCTCCTCGGCGCCTTGCCGGTGAGAAGCCGCTGATGGGCCTCGAGCATGGCAGCGACGTCGAGCGGCGCCAATCTTGCAAACAGCGCATCCCAGATGACGGCGACCAGCAGCGGGGCAACGACGAGTTGGGGAAACCGCGCGGGGCCGTTGGTTGCAAGCTCGCCGCGCTCGTGCGCCCGATGCGCCGCTTCCGCAATCACCGCCATCATGCGCGATACCACGTTGCGGTAATGGAACTCAGCCAGCGCCGGAAAGCGCGGCCCTTCGGCGATCATCAGCCGCAGCAGGAACTTCCGCTTTGTGCCGAGCACCTCCCGCTGGAAGGCGGTGAACAGCGATGTGAGCACCTTGTTCAGGGGCAGCTCGGGAGCCGCGGCCACGGCGCTCAGTTGCGCGAGGATGGGGTCCACGGCGCTGTGGATCAACGCCTCGAACAGCGCCTGCTTGTCGGTGAAATAGAGGTAGAGCGTGCCCTTGGCGATGCCGGCGCGTGCGGCGATGTCGTCGAGCCGGGCCGCCTCGAAGCCGCGCTCGGCAAACACGGTCAAGGCTGCATCGAGAATGGCCTGCCGCCGCGCCTCGGGCGCCGTCCGGCGCGGCCTGCCGGACCCTATCTGGGCCGCTGCGCTCCGCTCCCCGGCCCCGGACTTTGCCCGGCCTCTTCGCTTGCCATTCCTGCGGCTGTCCTTGCGCACGGCGACGCACTCGTTTACTGACTGACTGGTCAGTCATATACGGCAGTGGGCGGCCGCTGGCAACCGCCCGGGACGGCCCGGCAGTTAGCCTTCGCGTCATGCGGCCAGTACGTGTCATGGTTCCTGGCGACGAGCCGGGAGAGGCCGGCCGATCGAGCTGTGCCGCCCGGGCCACGGCACGAAACGGGCGAACTCCCCTCAATGGCTGCCGAATCACGCTGGTGCTCGACATCAGGCTCGCCTACCGCTCGCTGACAGCGCGTGGCACCTGGTTCTTCCGCAGAGACTCGACATGCACAGGCGGCTCGCGGCGTGAGGCCGCCGGCTAGCGCCAGAAGGGACCGGTCTTCTTCAAGTCGTGCCAGCCCTTCTTGGCGCGCTCCCAGGCCTTGGCAGCCCGTGCCGTATGCCAGCCCAACACATAGCCGGCGGCGCGCTGGGCCTCACGGCTCTCCGGGCAACGTGCCTCGCTGACCTGCTCGATGGTGCGTGCCGTCTCGACGTCGTTGATATAGCCGAAGATGTCCTGCAGGCTCTTCAGCCTTTTGAGGAACCGCCGCACATCGGCGGGGTCGTACAGGCTCTCAAGGAACTCGATCGTATAGCGCAGCGCCTTGAGCGACTTGCGCATTTCGTGGCGGCCCTCGTTGTCGAGCGTGTCGATACTGCGACCGAGCTTCACCACCCTTTTCCACGAGCGCTGCAGCGCCTCGCCCGAGAACTTGAACACCGGGCAGTTGAGCTCGTCCCCGCCCTCGATCGCCGCCGGCCACAAGGCGAGATAGATCTGGAGCGCGGACCAGCGCCCGTCCAACAGGGCGGCCCGCGCCAGCTCCCGCCGTTCCGCGCGCTCAGCCAGCAGTGCAGCCTTAAGCGGCGCCAGACCGGCGTGACCCCTCATGACCGCCGCCGCCGGTGCATACACGGCGTCGATCAAAATGTCGGCGTCGCGCAGCTGGCCCACCGCGCTCGAGAGCGTGCGGGCATGCCCCTTCATTTCGCGGCTCGACGCAGTGTCGTGGATGGGCCGGAAAGCGGTGAGCGCGCTCCTCAAGCGACGCAACCCGACCCTGAGCTGGTGTGCCCCCTCCGGATCGTCCGTCTCCAGCACCACCCGGCGATTGGTTGTGATCTGCCGCGCTGCCGACTCCACGAACGACGCCAGCGCCTTGCCGCAGGTAACATCGCGCGCCAATTCCACCGTTTCGGCCCGCGCTGGACGCGGCCCACGCTCGGTCCGGCCGAGCAGCAGATTGTAGCCGCGCTCGCCCTTGTTCAGCTCGGCCAACCGAATGGGCTGGTCGGAAAACAGCTTGGCGGCCACCTGAAGCAGGCCTTCGGCCGCGCCGGACTTGAGCTCGAGCTCCGCCTCGCACAGCGCATTTTCGCTGCTGCCGGCGCGCACGACGCCCTGATCGAGGGCAAGCTCCAGCTCTCCCCGCTCGGTGTGAAGCCGCCGCGCAGTCCGCGTCACAACCGTCTCGAATACGGGCTCGAGCAGGCAGCCGCGGGCAAGCCGCTTGATTTCGCGACGCAGTCTGGTGTCGGGAATGGCGTTGAGGTCGAGCTCGGAGCCAGGCAGCGCCGCCTCGGTCTCCAACGGATGCGACACGCCCCGCATCACCCCGCCCTCGGCCTTCACCGTCTGCCACCATTGCTCGCCGTCGAACCGGAGGCGGAGCGAAACTCCCGCCCGGCGGAACCGCTGATCGGGGGTGTCGAAGTAGATGGAACGCAGGGTCCTGATCGTCGGCTCGCCGACCGTCAGGCCACGCAGGGCTGGGTGCTCGTTGACCCGCCTCAACTCCTCGGGCGTAAGCTCGAGCTTCAGCTCAAACTCCCGGCCAGTCACGCTGGTCATCACCCCACCCCCACCGCAATACGCTCATCCCACTCTCCGAATGGGCGGCCCCTACAAAGGCTCGTGAGGGACGGCTTGCTTAACGAGGGCAATGCCGCAAAAGCGGCAACAATGCCGCAAATTGCCAATTTCTTATGCCGCACCTGCACTTACGTCGCGCACGTGTCATACAAGGAGCCCCTGCCGTAGGCAAGGCGGCGCGCCGCAGGTTGCTGGGGAAGGCCATTTCGGCTCCACCTTCCAGGGGTCCTACCCGCCTCGCGATCACGACAGGAAGGATCGCCTCGTCGTGGGCCTCGTCCTTGATTCAGATCACGATTTCTGCGCCTGCCTTTTTCGCGGCAATCCGGGCGTGAGGCTGGGGCCCCTAGCTCTGGCCCTTCCGCAGTCGCCACCTGCCGATCGCTTCCGCCTCGATCTTGCGGCGGTCGGTTGCAATGGTGATGTACTCCCCTCTCGCCCAGCGCTCGGCAAAGTTGCGGTAGAAGGGCGAGAATGGATTGCCTGACTGGCCGGTGGCATGAATGAAGAGCGAGCTGTCGAGGTCTGCCAGATCGTAGATCGCCCGCAGCGTGGCGGCGTGACGGTTGACGTAGGGCGGCTCCTCGGTGAAGCGGAACTGGCCGCGATTGAGCGTATCGGAGCCGCCGGCGCTTGCCACCTTCACGTTGAACAATCCCCCGAACGGTTCGAGCTGCCCGAACGGGCGATGCTCGGACAGCGCGTAATGCGCCCTGCCCCACCTCCAGCGCGTGCGATCGCTGCCGTAGCGCTGCTCAAGATCGGCGAGCGCGACGCGCAGAGCCGCTGCAAGGACGGCCGGGCAATCCTCGCGCGCCGGGCTCCGGCGGTCATCGCACCACTCGCGCGCCGTGCGCCCTTCGAGGAGGCGGGACAAGGAATCTGCCGACCTCGCGTCGAAGAAGTCGCCGAACGCCGGCCCGAGCTCGTCGCGATAGATGGCCTCGAGCGCAGCCCGAAGCCAAGCCGTGAAGATGAGCGGCTCTGCCGCATCCGCCCGCATCGTCGCGTCCCAGGCCTCGATCTGCGCCAGCACGCCTCGATCCACGTTTTCGGCCCCGCGCAGGGCGGCAACCATCAGCGACTTGAGGCGCCTGAAATCGAGCGACAACACATCGGCCTGCGCCTGCCGCATAGTGTCCATGTCGTGCGCCGAGCGCGCGACGATCAGTTCATCGAGGCGACGCTGGCGGGAATCGGGCTCCCAGTCCCACGTCAGCACGAGGCCATCCCGAATGCCGGGGATGCGCGCATTGGCGGTGGCGATCGCTCCCGTTGGTGGATCGACGACGCGCGCCAGCTGCTCGAACGGGATGTAGCCTTTCCAGTCGTACACCTCCTCCCAGCCGGGCACCGGCGCCCGGCCTGCCACAAGGTTGGCCGGATCGCGGACCGGCACGCGGCCCGGAGCGATCATGGCGATGGCGCCGCTCGTGTCGGCTACCACCATGCTTTGCATTGGTACCTGGTACAGGCGCATCCTCTCCAGATAGTCGGCGACCGTCCTCATTCGCGGGTCGAACAGCCCGGCCGCGATGGTGGTGTCCTCGTCGCTGAGCGCCGTCCATTGCAGGGCCGCCACGTGGCCGCCGGCGAGCAGGGACCCGAGGTTCCTGTAGGTGGCGGGAAGTACCGGTCCGTGGCGGGTGCGCCGCCGCTCGATGCGTTTCGGACCGCTGCCCTTCACCTCGATCCGCATCTCCTCGATGAGGAACGGTCGCCAGCCGTCCGGCGCCAAGTATTGGTTGGGGTTGGCGGGGTGGAGCTTTTCTATGAAGAGATCCTGGACATCGGCGCCGGTGTTGGTGAAGCCCCACGCCAGCGTATTGCTGCGGCCGAGCACGACAAGCGGCGTTCCCGGCAGACTGGCGCCTACGAGATTGGCGGTGCCCCCGTCCGCCTCGACCAGCGCCAGATGCACGAGGTACCACACCGACGGGGCAGTGAGGCCAAGGTGCGGATCGTTGGCAAGGAGCGGCTTGCCCGAGCGCGTGCGCGCGCCCGACACGACCCAGTTGTTGGACCCACCCGTGCCGGCGTCGGCGGGCGCTTCCTGCGCTGCCGCGCTTCGCGTTCGCAGCTCGCCGGCCGCCGCCGGTCGCAGCGGAACGATCTCATTGATCGGCGGCAGTACGGGCGCGCCGGAGACGGCTGGCATCAGGTCGGCGATTTCGGCAGGCTTGAACCCGCGCGCGGCATAGGCGAGCCTCCTGAGTTCGTCACGCAGGTTCGCGCTCAGCATCAGCGCCATCATCTTCACGACGGCGACACTGTCCGCTGGCCGCCAGGGTTCGGGCGTATGCCCGAGAACGAGAAACTCGGGCGAAAGCTGCGTCTCGAGGAGCCCCGCCTTGCGCGCAATGAATGCGTTTACGCCGCGGGCATAGGCTTCGAGCGCCGCCCGCGCATTGTCCGGCAGAGCTGCAACCGAACGCTCGGCATGGCCATAGAGGTCGAGCGTGCGCAGGAAGATGTCGGCATCGAGCGTCCGCTCGCCGAAAATTTCCGAAAGACGGCCGGCGGCGCTGCGCCGCAACAGTTCCATTTGCCAGAGGCGGTCCTGGGCGTGTGTAAAGCCGAGCGCGGTATGCAGGTCGTCCAGCGTTGCGGCAAAGATATGCGGAACCGCCTCACGGTCGCGGACAACTTCAACGCCGCCGTTCAAACCGGCAATGGCGAGCGTGCCCGAAGCGGGCGGCACCGTCCAGCGAAGCAGCCCATAGCTGAGGACAGGCACCCCGAGCACCAGGATCAGCGCGATGGCGCTGATCCCGACTAGCCGCTTGAGGAGCCCTTCGCTCAACGGTGCACGTGAATTGCCGCCGACGCCACCGCCCGTGCTAGCGGGCGACCATGCGAACGACCGCCCGCTCCAGGGCGAGCCCTTGCTTGCTGAGCCCTGCCAGTTCGTCCCGGGTGACGGCGACCGCCGTGCGGATCTGCTCGGGCGTGTGCTCGGAGGTGATGAAGTATCGCACGCGCGCCGCCTTCATCGGCACCGCAGGGTAGAAGATGGGCAGGGCGTTGACGCCGCGCGCGAGCAGCCGCTCGGTGAGCTTCACGACCTTGATGGTGTCGCCGACGATGACCGGCACCACTGCATAGCCCGCGCTGGTCCCGGTATCGAGCCCCGCCGCGTTCGCCTCCTCTAGGAACAGCTTGCCGTTCGCCTGCAGGCGCGCGACCCGTTCCGGCTGCGCCTTGAGCAGCTCGAGCGCGGCCAGCGCTGCCGCGGTGATGGGCGGCGACAATCCGACCGAGTAGACGAAGCCCGGCGCCTGGAACTTCATGATCTCGATCAGCTCCCGCTTGCCAGCGATGTAGCCGCCGCAAGCGCCCAGCGTCTTGCTGAGCGTACCCATCCAGATGTCGACGTCGTGGGGATCGGTACCGAAATGTTCGGCGATCCCCCGTCCGGTGGCGCCCAGCACGCCGAGGGCGTGTGCCTCGTCCACCATCAGCCAGGCCCCGTAGCGGCGCTTGATCTCGATCAGCCGCGGCAGATCGGGGAAGTCGCCGTCCATCGAGTAAAGGCCCTCGACGACGATCAGCGCGTTCCGGTGCTTGGCGCGGTTCGCCTTGAGCGCCTCTTCCAGAGCGTCGAGATTGTTGTGGCGGAAGCTGACGCACGTTGCCCGCGACAGCCTGGCACCGACGATGGCGCTGTTGTGCATGAACTCGTCATGCAGGATGAGATCGTCCGCACCCATCAGCACGCCGATAGCCGACACGTTGGTGGCATGGCCGCTGACGAACGCCACGGCGTCCTCCACGCCGTAGAACTCCGCCAGCGCGACCTCGAGCGCGCGGTGCAGCGGCCGCTCGCCGGCCACGATGCGGCTGGCCGAAACCGAGGTACCGTATCGCTCGATTGCCGCCTTGGCCGCTTCGCCGACGGCAGCCTGCTGGTTGAGCCCGCAGTAGTCGTAGGAGGCGAAGTTGAGATACTCCTTGCCGCCGATCAGCGTGGTGGCGCCGGAACGGCCGTCGTGGGAGCGATAGAAAGGATTGGCGATGCCAAGCATGTTGGCGATGTCGCGGTGCCGCCTCATCGCCTGGTAGACCGGCAAATCGGTGAACGCCATGGCGGCCTGATAGGGCACCTCAGCCGCAGCCGCCGCGTCTCGGGCGCGTTCCCAACGCTCGCTGATGGCTCGAGCGGCCCCTCGGATCAGACCGCGGGACATGTTGCCGCTGGCGCCGGCGCCGCTGGCGCGCTTTCTCTTGCTGGCTTCCTGACCATCCATCAAATGCACCCGTTCTGAGTTGTTGTTCAAACCTTGGCGCCCCCGCCATCGGTGGCGGCGGCCGTAGTGCAGGCTTGCGCACCACGCACGCTGAAGCTGTTCCCGCGGAAACAGTCAATGGGCACGATTGGCGCCATGGCGGCCTCCCTCCAACAGTGTTAACCGCCACGTCCTGCTACCCTAGCGGGAACAAACGGCACCGATGCCCGTTCCGCGGGCGCGCTCAGCTTAAGCATATCATCATGCGCCGCCGTCCGTCGGTCACATTTGTACCATGCGGCTGCTATGGGCGGTGTGGAGGCGGTCGCAGGGAAAGCTTCGAAGCGGATACGCAAGGAAGTTCGACGGCCTCTGGGTTGTACTTGCGCTCCATCTACGGGAATGACGGGCACAGAAGAATGCGGCCACTGGGCGCACCGCAGGCGCCCGCCGCTGCTGGCCCGGCCGCCTGGCGCTGAGATAGGGCGCGTGCGGAGGTCCGCGGCGGGACCAACGCCGGGGCGGCGGCTCACGGGCAATTGCTGCTGGCACAGCTCAGTGCCCGTCGGCTATATGCGGCACCGATGCACGTGATCACGACGACCCTCCAATTGGCAGACGCCTGCGCCGAGCTCGCCCGCCACCCCTACGTAGCGCTCGATACCGAGTTTCTGCGCGAGCAGACATTCTGGCCGGAACTGTGCCTCATACAGTTGGCCGGGCCGGAGCTTGAAGTGATCGTTGACCCCCTTGCGCCCGGGCTTCAGTTGACGCCGTTCTTCGAGCTGATGGCGGAGCCCCGCACGCTGAAAGTGTTCCACGCCGGCCGGCAGGATATTGAGATCATCTACGCCAGGGCCCGCATCATTCCGCATCCGATCTTCGACACGCAGGTTGCGGCCATGGTGTGCGGCTTCGGCGATGCGGTGAGCTACGGCAATCTGGTGAAACGCATCACCGGCGCCGAGGTCGACAAGTCCATGCGCTTCACCGATTGGAGCCGCCGTCCGCTGACCGAGAAGCAGCTTCGCTACGCGCTCGGCGACGTCACGCATCTGCTGAAGATCTATCAGTATTTGCGCAAGGAGCTGGACCGCACGGGTCGCGAGTCCTGGCTGCTCGAGGAGATGGCGACGCTCACCGATCCCAAAACCTACACCTTCCGGCCCGAGGATGCCTGGCGCCGGCTCAAGCTGCGCGTCAAGAACCGCAAGGCGCTTGGGGCGTTGGTCGAGCTTGCCGCCTGGCGCGAGGAGCAGGCGCAGCTCCACAACGTGCCGCGCGCCCGCATCCTGCGCGATGAGGCGCTCTATGACATTGCCAATCACGCGCCGACCGACACCGCCAAGCTCGGCCAGCTGAGAACGCTGAGCGAGGGCTTCTCCCGCTCGGCTCGCGCGCGCGAGATCGTGGAAGCGGTGAGGCGGGGATTGGCCCGCGACCCCAAGACCTTGCCGGCACTGCGGGCGGGTAACGGTCTGACCGCGGAGGCGACGGCGCTGGTCGACCTGCTCAAGGTCCTGCTCAAGGCGGCTGCCGCGCGCAACCGCGTTGCGCCGAGGCTGATCGCCGACAGCGACGACCTCGAGCGCATCGCCATAGAAAGCCAACCCGAGGTTGCGGCCCTGCGCGGCTGGCGACGGGAGCTGTTCGGGGAGGATGCGCTGCGCCTCAAGCGCGGCGAGATCGCGCTCGCCGTCAGAGATGGCGAGGTGGTGGGCGTGCCCATCCGCGTCTCCTGACCGGACGGGGAACGCTGCTCCCGCCGCCGCCAGCCGCTAGAACTTGCGCGGATTGTAGCCGTGCTTCTGGCGCCATTCGGTCATGAAGTAGGCAAGGTTGTCGTCAATGACCGCCGGCAGTTCGATCCGCACGGTGACGAGCTGATCGCCAACCGCTCCCGTGCTCATGTTCCTCACCCCTTTGCCGCGCAGGCGAAAGATGCGGCCCGAACTCGTGCCTTTGGGGATCGTGAGCTGCACCCGGCCTGTGACGGTGGGCACTTCGATACGGGCGCCGAGCACAGCCTCGTCGATCGAGATCGGGACGTCGAGCAGGATATCGTCGCCGACCCGCTTGAAGTCGCGGTGCGGCCGCACGTTGATCTCAACCAGCGCATCGCCCGGCTCCCCGCCTCTCAGACCAGGTGCACCCTTGCCCTTGAGGCGCAGGACCTGGCCGTCCGCCACGCCCTCTGGCACGACGAGGTCGAGCATGCCGCCCTGCGGCATGGTCACCCTTTTCTTGGCCCCGTTGATCGCCTCGAGGAAATCGATCTCGAGCGTATAGCGCACGTCCTGGCCGCGGATGCCGAATCCACGCCCGGCCCGCGGCCCCCGCGTGCTGCCGAAGATATCGGCGAAGATGTCCGACAGGCCGAGATCTTCGGGACTGAAGCCGGCTCCGCCCGGGCGCTGGCCGCGCCCGTGGAACGGACCGTAGCCGCCCTGGGCTTGGTAGGCGCGCCGTGGCTCGCCCGAGGCATCGATCTCGCCGCGATCGTAGCGGCGGCGCTTCTCGGGATCGCCCAACAGGTCGTAGGCCGCCGACACGCGCTTGAAGCGCTCGGCCGCGGCCTTGTCACCGGGATGCAGGTCGGGGTGCAGCTGCTTGGCAAGCTTGTGGAACGCCTTGCGGATGTCGTCGTCGGACGCCGTCCGTGGCACGCCAAGTGTCGCATATGGGTCGTCGGCCATCAGTCCATTCCCGGCTTGACACGGGATTTCTAGCACCGATTGGGGCGGAGTCGTGAGCGTGAGCAGGGTTCGCTTGCTTGTCAGCCCCTGATTCGCACCTCGGGTTCCCGCTCGAGCAGCCGCGCCAGCGCCTCAAATCTCCGTCGCAGACGCTCGCCGTCGAGGTCGGCGTGGGCCGGCGGGATCGAAAGAACGAGACGCCCGCGTTCATACGCGAGCGGAGTCTCGTCGATGATGCCGGCCATGCCGACGGACAGCATATGGGCGGTGCGCAACGCCGCCGCCAGGATTCGGGCGCGTTTGAGCGCCCGCTTGCTGATCAGCGGCTTGAGCCGGGTGGAAAGCTCCTCGGGCGCCGACTCGCCCGGTCCCGTATGTCGGAAGTAGGACGTGAAGGCGAGAAACAGCCGGCCGGGGTGGTCGATGCCGGCGAGGGCTGCGTGCGCAATGACGTTGAGGCTCTGCTCGCCGCGATAGTCGGGGTGGGCCCGCCAGCCGATGTCGGAGAGCAGACAGGCGGCGTGACGCAGCCGCCGCTCCTCCTCGCTCTCGCTCGGGCCCGGTGGCTCGAAGATGGCGTCCGTCCAGGCCGCCAGCTCGAGTGCGTGGGCCGCCGAGCGCGAACGCAGGCGCGCGTAGTCCTCGCAAAAACTGAGCAGCGGGTCCTTGCGGCGTTCGTGGGCCGGCAGCAGGTCGTAAAGCAATCCCTCACGGATTCCGAACACCGAGGTGATCACTCGGTCGGGCTCGAGCCGCCTCAGCAAGCGCTCCATCACCAGCGCGCCGTAGGGCAGCACTTCGCGCCGCTGACGCGGGATTGTTTCAATGCCGGGCAGCGACGACAGCTTCTTCTTGCGCAGCATCTCGCAGAAGGCCACGGCCTCGCGCGTCGGGATGGCGTAACCCTGCATCACGCGCAGGGGGTAGTCGGTGTACTCCATGTGCAGCTTGGCGACCGCGCGCCAGGTGCCGCCCACGGCGTAGAACGGACCGCCCGCGTTGCGGCCAAGCCAGCCGACCCGGGCGATGTGCTCGTCCGCGATCTCGATGGCGCGATCGAGGCGGTTGCCGGTCACGTCGATCATGCGCAGGCCGCCGAGGGGCAGCGTCACCGCGTTGCGACGCTCGCGGCCGCCGAGCTCGACGAGTTCCAGGCTGCCGCCGCCGAGGTCGCCGGCGACGCCCTCGGCGCGACCGAATCCCATGGCGATGCCGAGGGCAGCGAGTTCGGCCTCGCGTTCGCCTGAGAGCAGCTGTATCGGCACGCCGCACGCCTTCTCGCCGCGAATGAGAAAGTCCTTTCCGTCGGAGGCATCGCGAACGGCGGCGGTGGCAAACGCCCTTAGGTTCTTGACGCGCAGCACGCGCGCGATGGCACGGAAGCGCTTCAGCGCCGCCAGCGCCCTCTCGACGCCGTCCCTGCCGAGCTTGCCCGTGGTTGCCACCGATCGGCCGAGGCCGCACAGCTCCTTCTCGTTGAAGAGGGGAGTAGGCGCGCGCACCGCACCTTCGTAGACCACGAGCCGCACCGAATTCGAACCGATGTCGATCACGCCGATCGGCTCGAGTTCGCCGAAGCGGCCTTGATCTCCCCAGTCCCGCGCCTCGGCCACGTCGTCCTACCCTCGATCCTTGGTGAGCAGGCTGAAGCGCGGCGGCATGTTCTCGGCCAGCGCCTGGCCGCGCCCTGACAGACTGGGATTGGTCATGAAGTACTGGTGTGCGTTGAACGGCTCCTCGCCGGGCGCCGGCACGATGCGCTGCGAGGATCCGTCGGGAAGGATTCGCCAGCTTTGCTGGTTGTCCTTGAGGTTCGCCACCATGATCTGGCCCAGGATCTGCTCGTGCACGGTCGGATTGCTGATCCGAACCATGGCCTCGACCCGGCGGTCAAGGTTCCGCGGCATCATGTCTGCGGAGCTGATATAGACGGCTGCCTTCGGCGATGGCAGGCCCCAGCCGCAGCCGAAGCAGTAAATACGCGAATGCTCGAGAAAGCGACCGACCAGGCTTTTGACTCGGATGTTCTCCGACAGGCCCGGGATCTCGGGTCTCAGGCAGCAGATGCCACGCACGACCAGCTCGATCGAGACGCCCGCTTGGCTCGCCAAGTAGAGCTGACTGATGATCTGTGGATCGACGAGCGAGTTCATCTTCGCCCAGATGGCGGCGGGCCGCCCGGCCTTTGCATGCTCGATCTCCTCCTCAATGTGATCGAGGATCCGGGCGCGAATGCCGTGCGGGCTGGCGGCCATGGCCTCGAGGTCCGTCGGCTTGCCGTACCCGGTGACGAAGTTGAAGATGCGCGTTACGTCGCGACCGATCATCGGATCGGCGGTGAAGAAGGACAGGTCCGTATAGATGCGCGCCGTCTGCGGGTGATAGTTGCCGGTGCCGATGTGGCAGTATGTGGCGATGTCGTTGCCCTCCCGGCGCACCACCAGCCCGAGCTTGGCATGGGTCTTGAGCTCGACGAAGCCGTAGACGACCTGCACGCCTGCTTTTTCCAGGTCGCGCGCCAGACTGATGTTGGTGGTCTCGTCGAAGCGTGCCTTGAGCTCGACGACGGCGGTCACCGACTTGCCTTCCTCGGCCGCTTCCTTGAGCGCGGCGACGATCGGGCTCTTCTGCCCGGAGGTGCGATAGAGCGTCCACTTGATGGCCACCACCTCCGGATCGGCCACCGCCTGGCGCAGGTACTGCAGCACCACGTCGAAAGACTCGTAAGGATGGTGGACGACGAGGTCCTTGGCGCGGATGGCAGCGAACACGTCGCCGTTGTACTCGCGGATGCGCTCGGGGAAGCGGATGTTGAACGGCTTGAACAGCAGCTCCGGCCGGTCAGCGACGATCAGCTGGGAGGTGTCGGCCAATCCGAGCAGGCCCTTCTTCGTGAACACGGCCTCGTTGACGACGGCCAGCTCGTCGATGACGAACTGGCGCAGCCGCTCGGGCATGTCGCCGTCGATCTCCAGTCGGATGACGTGGCCGCGGCGGCGGCGTTTCAGCTGGGTTTCGTAGGCGCGAGTTAAGTCCTCGGCCTCTTCCTGGAACTCGACGTCGCTGTCGCGAAGCACGCGGAACGTACCCTGCGCGTCGATGTCGAAGGTCGGATAGAGCTCGGCGAGAAACAGGCTGATCACCGTCTCCACGCGCACGAAGCGGATGTCGCCGCTTTCGTCCGCCGGCAGACGGATGAAGCGCTCAAGGCGCCCGGGAATCTGGATCAGGCCGTTCATGGCCTTGCCGTCGGGACCTGTCATCTCGAGCGCCAGCGTCAGTCCCTTGTTCTGGATGAAGGGAAAGGGATGGGCGGGATCCACGTTGATGGGGGTGAGGATGGGAAAGATGTGGGTCATGAAGTAGCGCTCGAGCCATGCCCGATCGCTCTGCGTCAACTCCTGCGGCTCCAGGATGCGAATGCCCTCGTTGGCAAGCTCGGCTCTGAGGCTCTGCCAGCACGCCTGCTTGTCGCCGATCAGCGCCATCGCGAACCTGTTGATCTCGCTCAACTGCTGAGCCGGGGTGAGACCATCGGCGCTGACCGCGGCAACGCCCGCGCGCACTTGGCCGTAAAGGCCCGCCGCGCGCACCATGTAGAATTCGTCGAGGTTGGAGGCCGAGATTGAAAGGAAGCGCAGCCGCTCGAGCAGTGGGTGCCGCTCATTGAGCGCCTCTTCGAGCACGCGCCGGTTGAATTGGAGCCAGGACAGCTCGCGGTTGTAGAAGCGAGCCGGCCCCTCTGGCGGCACTTCCGGTTCCTTGCGCTTGGCCTTCTCCTTGGCCCTGATGCGCGTCGAGGTCATGTTCCCGACTCCTCGCCGATTGCCGACGAGCATATCGGCAATAGGTTTCACGACAGGATCATGACACCGGCCGCCGTTGCGTCAAAGCCGTTCAATCCTCGGCCGCCCGCATTCCCAGCCGGTTGAGCGCCTCCGCGGCCAGCGCGCGGGTCAGCCGGCGGTGCATCTTCAACGCCAGCCGGTCCATCTCGGCGACGATTCGCCGTGCTGCATCGGCGGAGCGTTCCATGTGCAAGGCGAGGTAGGCCACTACATGCGGCTCCACGGCGAGCTGGCGGTCGGCGAACAGTTTGATGAGCAGCGCTTTGAGCAGCGCCTCGTCCGGAGCCTCGATGCGCACCAGCGCCAGCGCCCTGAGCCGCGAGCGCAGGTCGGAAAGTCCGATCTCCATCTCGCCGGGGGCCGAACGGGCGGTGAGCAGCAAATGGAGGCGCGTTTCGCGCGCTAGGTTCAGGAGATGGAACAGGACGCGCTCATCGCTGATGCCCCGGTCGATGTCCTCGATGGCGATGGCCTGATCGGCGGTTGCACGTGCCGCCGCGCTCTCCGTCAGCTCCCCAGCCGCCAGACACACGCCGCCTGCCCGCTTGCGCCAGACGCTCACCAGATGGCTCTTGCCGGACCCGGCCGGACCGACGACCGCCAGCGCGCGGTGGAGCCAAGCGGGCCAAGCATCGATGGCGGCCACCGCCGCCGCGTTGGACGCGCTGACGAAAAAGTCTTCCCTCCCTTCCGCCGGCCGGTGCGGCAGATCGAACACGAGCTGTTCCGGCCTTGCCGTCATGGCAAAGGTTGCTCCTCGACGCCGCCGACTTTGCCGGGCAGCGGTTCGCGCCCCTTGTAGATGGAGCTGCGCAAATAGACCTCGAGCGCGAATCTGACCAGCACCGCGATCGCCGCCGCTACCGGCACCGCCACCAACACGCCGACGAGCCCGAACAAGTAGCTGAATACGAATAGGGCGAAGATGAGCCAGACCGGGTGCAGACCGATCTTCGGCCCGACGATCTTCGGCCCCAGCAGCGAGGCATCGAGCGCCTGACCCACGGCGAACACGGCCAGCACTTTGATGAGCGGCGTCGTTTCGGGCCAGAATTGCACCACGGCGACGCTGGACGCGGTGATCAGTCCGAGGGCCCACCCGACGAACGGCACGAAGCTCAGGATGCCCGTGGCCACCCCGATCAGCAGGCCGTAGCGCAACCCCGCCCACGTCAATCCCACCGCGTACAGCACGCCGAGGATGAGGCAGACGAGACCCTGGCCGCGAATGAAGGCAGAGATTGCCTCGTCGATCTCTCCGGCAATGCGGCGGATGGTTGGTGCATGATCGCGCGGCAGCCAGCCGTCGAGCTTCGCCAGCATCGGGTGCCAGTCGACGAGCAGGTAGAACACGACGAGAGGGGTCACGAGCAGCAGGGACAAAAATCCCAGCAGCGCACGTCCCTGCGACCACACCGACTGGGCGATGTAGCCGGCAAGCGCACTCCAGTTGCTGGCGAGGTCCGCGGTCGCGCGATCGAGGCCCGCTTTGAACGGCCCGAAATGTGAGCCGAGGCGCTCGCGGGCCCAATTCTCCAACAGAACCCTGGCGCGCTCGAACTCGACCGGGGCTGAGACCGCGAACTGCTGGAGCTGATCGAGCAGCAGCGGCACCAGGAAGAACACGGCGAGCCCCAGCACGACCACCAGCAGCGCGATGATGAGCGCGGAGGCGACAAGACGCGGCAGCCCGAGCGCAACCAGGCGTTCGGCGATGGGGTTGAGCGCATACGCAATGACGAGACCGGCCGCGAACGGGAGCAGAACGCCCTTGAGCAACAGCACGGCCACGACGAATACGATGACCGCAGCCAGCCAGAACAGCACCTGTCGTTCCACGCGCATGGCTCGGCCCCCTCAGGATCGCTCGGCGGACCGCAGGCGTCTCAACCCGCCGTGTGATCCGATTCATAGCCCGCCATGTGGCGAAGCCAAGCCTGGATGTATGCGGCGAGCGAGGCTAGCGTCAGCACCGCGGTGATCCAGATCAGCATCATCTTGAGCGTGACAAGACCGAGGCCAAATCCGGTGTCAGCCAGCACGGTGGCGGCAAGCACCAGCTGGGCCACGGTATTGGCCTTGCTGACGGCGAGCGGACGGATGGCGAGCGGCCTGCCAAGCAGCCACGACAGCAGCACGGCGATGACGATGAGGACGTCCCGCGACACCACCGCGATGACCAGCCACGAAGGCAGTTCGCCGAGTACGCCCATGGCCACGAAGATGCAGGTGACGAGCAGCTTGTCGGCCAGTGGATCGAGATAGGCGCCAAGTTCCGTCTGCCAGCCGAAACGCTTGGCGAGGAATCCATCGAGCGCGTCGCTCAAGCCCGCCAGCACGAACACGAAGAATGCTGCCTGAACGCGGTCCGACAGCAACAGCCAGAACACCACGGGCACCAGTATCGCCCGTGTGAGCGAAATGAGATTTGGCAGGTTCAACTTGGCGTTCCGGACGGAGCTTCATGCGGGGCCGCATTGGGGCGGACAGGTTAGCCCGCCGCCGCCGTCCGCGTCGAGCCTTCTCAGCGCGCCCATTGCACCTGCCATGCCCCGCCTGTGCTGCGCACATCGAGCCCCTTTGCGGCCAGCGCCCGAGCGAGCCGGCCACCGCCTCCCGGATAGCGCAGCGCGACATCGGCGCTGCGCACCGACAGCCCACCGACCTGCAAGTTCTCGACCCCCGGCGTGCCCGCGATTCGCGTACGAATTTCCTGCCATTCCCGCATGTTGCGAAACTCGACGATGAGCTGAACGGCCTCCAGCGGCGCCGTCGCACCGGCCTCGTCGCCATCTCCGATGCGCGCCGCCTTCCAGCGGCCTTCGAGGACACCCAGGCCGATCACCGCGGCGAGCTCGAGCGTGTAGGCGAACTCGGCCGGATGGAGTCGAAAGGAGCGCCGCAGCACCAACGGTCCGACGGCATCCTGCCCCGACAGCGTCACGTTGAGGCGCTTGCCGGCGAGGTCCGGTTCGGCAACGGCGAGCACCACCGGTTCACCACTCGGCGCCCCTAGCAGGCTGGCCACGGCCGCCGGATCCGACTGCGCCCTTTGCAGCACGTCGACGGCAAGCCCACTCCTCGGTGGCGCAAGTACCACCGGCGCAAGGGCGCGCTCGAGGTCGAGGCCTCGCCACACGCTCTGCCAGGTGCCGCTCCCCTGCGCCGCTCCGAAGGCGGCCGGCACCGCCGCGCCCGCGCCATCGTTCGGCGCCACATAGACCGGCACCAGACGGACCTGCGGTGCCTGCACATCGACGTACGGGATGGCCTCGTCGCGCAGCAGCTCACGCACCGCCCTGGGGTCGAAACCAAAGTCGAGTGTAGCGATGTAGCGGGTCGAGGAGTTGCGCTCCGCCTTCACGGCAACGCCCGCGATGAGGTTCGCAGGCTCCACACCCGAGAGCGCGCTGAGCCGGTGGTAGGCGATGACCGGGACCAGGCGCTTGAGCAGCGAGCGGAAGGCGGCGCGTTGCCCCTCCGCCAGCGCCTTCTCCTTGGCGGCGACGGCATTGTGCGCGGTGGCGTCCACCGGGTATTTGCCGACCGTGAACACCGCATCCGCAGAGGCCGCCTCGCCATCGGCGGGGTTCGCCGTGATCGCCAGCAGGGCGGCGAGCAGGGGGAGCGTCTTCGCCTGCGCCATCGTTCCGATTGCGGACCTCCCTGATGGAAGGCTGGGCGGGTGCATGTTGCCCACGCGATCCATAGTCTGCTAGGAGCCGGATCTGGCGCGAGCTATGGGGCGAAAGTTGGATTCGGTCAACGCCTCGCCGCCGCGCCGGCCGGCTCGAGCGCTGCCCACATCAGGAGCCGTCGGGAGAGGGAGAGCTGCCATGTCGCAGCACGGGTCGCGACCCGGCACACCGCTCACCTACCAGGATGCCGGTGTTGACATCGAGGCCGGCAACGCGCTCGTCGAGGCCATCAAGCCGCTGGCCCTGGCAACGCGCCGTGCCGGTGCCGATGCCGATCTTGGCGGCTTCGGCGGCCTGTTCGATCTGAGGCGCGCCGGCTTTATCGACCCCGTGCTGGTCGCAACCACCGATGGCGTCGGCACCAAGCTCAAGATCGCCATCGACAGCGGCCTGCACGGCACGGTCGGTATCGACCTTGTCGCCATGTGCGTCAACGACCTCCTCGCCCAGGGCGCCGAGCCATTGTTCTTTCTCGACTATTTCGCCGCCGGCAAGCTCGACGTTGCGACCGCCAGGGCGGTGATTGGCGGCATCGCCGAGGGCTGCAAGCAGGCAGGTTGCGCCCTCATCGGCGGCGAGACGGCCGAGATGCCCGGCATGTACGCAGGGCGCGACTACGACCTTGCCGGCTTCGCCGTCGGCGCCGTCGAGCGCGGCAAGACGCTGCCGCGCGCTGACATCGCCGCGGGCGACGTGCTCATCGGGCTCGCCTCATCGGGGCTGCATTCGAACGGCTTCTCGCTCGTGCGCCGGTTGGTCGCGGCCGCTGCGCTCGACTGGAGTGCCCCGGCGGCGTTCGAGCCAGGCCGCAGCCTTGCCGAGGCTCTGCTGGTGCCGACCCGCATCTACGTGAGGCCCGTGCTCGATGCCGTCCGCAGCACAGGCGCGGTCAAGGCCCTTGCCCACATTACCGGGGGTGGGCTGACCGACAATCTGCCGCGCGTGCTGCCCGACGGGCTTGCTGCGCACATCGACCTTTCCGCGTGGACGCCGCCGCCGGTGTTCGCCTGGCTGCACCGCATCGGCCAGCTTCCCCCACCGGAGCTGCTGCGCACGTTCAACTGCGGGATCGGCATGGTGGCGATTGCGGCCAGGACCGAGGCGGATCGCCTGACCGCGATGCTCAACGCCGGCGGCGAACGGGCCTTGCTCATCGGCGAGGTTGCGCGCGGCAGCGGCCCGACGATATCGGCCAAGGGCAAGAGCAGCGCGCATGCGGTGCGCTATTCGGGCACCCTGCAGCTCACCGGATGAGCGTGCGATGACGGCCACCCCGACAAAGCCGCGGAAGCGTGTCGCGATCCTCATCTCTGGCCGCGGCTCCAACATGAAGGCTCTGGTCGAGGCGGCGCGCGCGCCCGCCTATCCGGCCGAGATCGTCGGCGTTGTCTCCAACCGGCCCGACGCGGCTGGGCTCGCGTGGGCTCGCGCTCAGGGTCTCCCCACGCGCGCCATCGATCACAAGGCCCATGCGACGCGCGAGGCCTTCGAGGCGGCGCTTGGCGCCGCACTCGATGAGATGCAGGCCGAGCTGGTGTGCCTTGCCGGGTTCATGCGGCTGCTGACGGGCCCCTTCGTCGAGGCTTGGGCGGGCCGCATGCTCAACATCCATCCCTCGCTGCTGCCGGCCTTTCCCGGCCTTAATACGCATGCGCGCGTGCTGGCGGCCGGGGTCAGGATTTCCGGCTGCACCGTGCACTTTGTAGTGCCGGAGATGGACGCCGGGCCAATCGTCGCGCAAGCAGCAGTTGCGGTCGCCGCCGATGACACGCCTGAGCGTCTGGCGGCCCGCGTCCTGGAAGCGGAGCACCGGCTCTATCCGTTGGCGCTGCGCCTTGTTTCGGAGGGAACAGTCAAGATGGAAGGCGGACGCGTTATCACTTCGGGTGATGTTTACCAGCCGGATGCCCTTTTCTCGCCCCCGTTAGAGAGAGGCTTTAGAGCAACATAGGATGAAACGGATGTGGATGGGCCACACGGTGTCTCGTCGCAGCACTACCGTGGGTCTATGGACATGGTGTTGGAGCTGGTGTTAGGCACGGACCATGGCAGCACGCTAGCCCTGTTCCCGGGCGGGTTTTCGATCTGGATCGGTGATCCATGCGCCGGTCCGCGGGCGGGCGGATGCCATCCAGCGGGAAGGGCCCGATAAGGCTCCGTTGCGACCACAACAGAACGATCTGAGCGATGAACGCAGCCACACCGACACAGGCGCACCAGCTCGGCGCGGAGTCGAGCGTTTGGTTCAAGCTGACGACGCTCCTGAAGAGCGACCCCCAGAACCCCATGCGGACGCTGATGGCGATGACCGAGCGCTATGGCAGCGTGATCGCGGTCAACATCGGCAACGAGCGGGTGGTGTTCCTGTCGGATCCCGAGCACTTCAAGCACGTTCTGGTCACCAAGGCCGATAACTACATCAAGTACTTCGACGGCCTGAAGCCGATCTTCGGCAAGTCTATGATCACCCACGACGGCGCGCTCTGGCAGAAGATCCGTATGCCGCAGCAACCCGCGTTCCATCCCGACATGTTCGGCGAGTACATCCCCTACTTCCTCGCCGCCATCCGCTCCAAGATGGAGCTGTGGGGCAGGCTGGCGCAGACGGGCGAGACGGTGGAGATGGTGGAGCAGACCTGGACGCTCGCTGCCGACATGATCTGCAAGGCGCTGTTCGACCGCGACATGCCGTTCAACCCGCATGTCGTGTTCAAGTGCGTCAAGACCTACACCGACGTGATGAACCACAAATCGATCCGCTTGCGGATGCAGGCGGGCGAGCTGGTCGAGGTCGGCGAGGAGGACGCCGCCAAGGCCATGGAGGTGTGGGCCGGCGTGCCGCCCGAAGTGATGGCGGCCGATCCGCGCGAGGGCCGCGAGCGCACCCTGCTCAAGATGATCGAGGCAGCGGTTGCCGATCCGGCTGTGCCCGAGTTCGATCGCCAACAGGCCATCGACGAGCTGAAGCAGTACCTGTGGGCCGGCACCGAGACCACGGCGGTGACGCTCGCCTGGGCCTTGTATCTCACCTGGCTGCACGGCGAGGCCGCCGAGCGCATCCGCCGCGAAGGCGAGGAGGTTGTGGGCGACCGTGCCCCGACCGCGGCTGACTACTCCGCCCTCGCCTACACCCGCGCGGTCATCCAGGAGACCATGCGGCTCTATCCGCCGATTTGGGGGCTGATCCGCGTCGCCGCCGAGCCCGACACCATCGACGGCAAGTCCATCCGCCCCGGTGACCGCGTCGTGATGTTCGCCTACGGTGCCCACCACAACCCGAATTTCTGGGAGGAGCCCGAGGAGTTCCGCCCCGAACGCTGGCTGGGTGACGCGGCCAGGAAGCGGGTCAAGTACAGCTACCTGCCCTTCGGTGCCGGCAAGCGCAGCTGCATTGGCGGCGCCATGAGCCAGGTCGAGAACACGCTCGCGCTGTCGATCCTGCTGCGCCGCTTCCGCCCCGAGTACGTCGGTCCCGTACCGGCGCCGGTCAACGCCACCGTCACGCTCACCCCCAAGGGCGGACTCCACTTCAAGATCCGCGAGTTGGCTTGAGCCGGCCTCGCCGGGCTGCCGCTTGCGGAGGCAAAAGAGCCGGCACGGCGGAGAATTTCTCGAACAGAGAAACTGTGCACGCGGCGTCTCAGTTGCAGTTGGGCTCCGTCTCTGGACAGCCGCTGTAGGTTGCCGGCACGTGCACGTGCAGCCCGCTGTCGGCGTTTTTCACCACGCCGCGCAAGGTGCCGAACAGTTCGCACTGCAGCGTCTGGCGCGTGTGCGTGAAGCCCTTGCAGATCCCCGGAAGATTGGCGCAGATCGACTGGCACTCGGAGGCGCGCTCGACCCTGAAGTAGGTGCGGTCGGTCTCCGCGTCGTAACGCTGTTTGAGCTTGCGGCCCGCCCCCTTGGCGACGTCCGCCTCCGGCACCGGATCGCCGCGCAGCGCCCGGTCCCACAGCAGGCGGAACTTGGATTGCACCGGCGCTCCGAAGCCAGGCATCACCTCCGAATGCACCGGAGCGGAGCTGTAGAACTCAGCCGCGAACTTCGGATAGCAGACGCCGTTCTCGTAGCTGAAGGCGGCGCAGGGTGGATCGCCGAAGAGCGAGTCCCAGTAACAGCTGGCACGGCACCAGAGCAGGCTCGCGCGATAGCCGAACGCCGGAGCGTCGAGCTCATTCTCACCCGGTGCGATCGCCGGCGTGATGTCGCTGCCGACGATGTCAGCCTCCCTGAGAATGGTGAAGCGGCCGTAGAGCTGCGCTGCGTAGATGGCGACAAACAGAACGGCGATGATCGGCACCCAGCGCCTGAGCTGAGCGCGCGCCTTGAGCTGGTCGATGCGGTCGAGGGCAGCGGAGCGATAGCGGCTGTTTGGATACTGCACCAGGAAGTTCTGGATGAAGTCCGGATCCCGGCTGCTCTTGAGCACCTCCCAGTAGCTGTCCTCGCGCGCACGCTCCTGCTCCTCGCGAAGCCGGTCGCGCTCGGCCTGGTCGAGACCTCGGGCGTCGGCTGGGGCCCCTGGCGCGAAGCGGAACGGCTCGAACAGCGCCGAGTGGTCCCACGGGATCTGCTGGCCGCCGGTCTTATCGTAGACCGCCTTGCGCACGTCCATCATCACTTCGGTGACGTGCTTGCCGGAGTCGTCGATGTACTCGAGCAGCGCCTCGGTGAATGGGCTGTTCATGCCGGTGCCGTCGAGAGCCACGAAGTGCGGCTGCGTGGCGAACGCGACATAGACGCCCTTGGGCGCCCGCACGTTGGCGAGACCCTGACCCGTGCTCAGCGAACGCGACAGCCCCCCCGGCGCAAGCGTGCGCGGCAGCGGATTGTCGCGGCAGCAGTCGAGAATGACGACGCTGGTGCGCGCTGCTGCGCCGAGCGCTTCTAGCACTGCCGCGAGATCGACCGTCTGCTGCTTCAGGTCGAGCTTGGAATAGATCTGCCCGTCGATGGGCAGCAGGTAATTCTCGCCGTCGACCTGCAGACCGTGGCCGGCATAGAAGAACACGCCCTCGGTCACGGCGCCTTGCTGACTGATTTTGGCAAGATCGTTGCAGAACTCGCCCACCACGCGGCGAAACTGCTCGCCGCTGAGATCGAGCTCGGTGCGTACATCGAAGCCGAGTTCGGCGAGCTTCTTTGCAAGCGCGGTGGCATCGTTGCTCGGATTGCGCAGCGGTGCGCCGGGATAAGCCGCATTGCCGACGACGAGAGCGCGGCGGTGGACCTCTGGCTGCGGCAGCATGACAGGCCTCTCCTCGCTCGATCGGACCGGAAACGGGGCCGCAGCGATCGGGCTTTTGCGCGCGACCCGACGAGCGCCACTCTAGCAAGGCAGCGCAGGTCCTGGCCGTTGCTATACGACAACACTTAGATGTCGGAGAGTATCAGCGGAGCCGAACGGCGGCCGAGCTGTCCGGGTTGGCATGCCACCCCTCGAGGAGCATCTTGGGGGCAGGACCGAAAGGAAGTCTCATGTCCAGGCTACGCGTTCACGCCTTTGCCGTCTCGCTCGACGGCTATGGCGCCGGTCCCGCTCAAGACATCGACAATCCCCTGGGGATCGGCGGCTTGGCGCTGCACCAGTGGGCCTTCGCCACGCGCACGACGACTTCATCGCGCGAGGCTTTGAGAACATCGGCGCCTGGATCATCGGACGCAACATGTTCGGACCCATCCGCGGGCCCTGGCCCGACGCGTCCTGGAAGGGATGGTGGGGCGACGACCCGCCTTACCATTGTCCGGTATTCGTACTCACCCACCACGCGAGGGCGCCCGTCGCGATGGCGGGGGGTACCACCTTTCATTTCGTCACCGACGGCATTGAAGCCGCGTTCGCGCGCGCCCGCCAAGCGGCGAACGGCCAGGACGTCAGGCTCGGCGGCGGCGTCGCCACCGTTCGCCAGTATCTGCGCGCGCGCCTGATCGACGAGATGCATTTCGCTGTCGCCCCGGTGCTCCTCGGATCGGGCGAGCACCTTTTCTCCGGCATCGACCTCCTGAAGCTCGGCTATCGGCGCACCGAGCATGTGCCCACGCCCGGCGCCACGCACATCGTGATCGCCAGGAGCGCCTGACGAGGCGGCCTGTCCAGGCCGGCACGATGTGGGTTATTTGCAGTAGCGTTCGTTGCCGTCGCTGCCGCGGCGGGCGAGGTCGAGGTGGAAATGGTCGTGGTGGAAACGGTCGTTGTCGGGGCCGAGCACGGTGGTGAACTCGCGGCAGGCGCCGGTGTGTACCGCGCGCAGGAAGGCGCGGTCGCGTGGATCGCCGTGCCAGCCCTCGCGCACGCTGATGCGCCGGCCGTCGGCCAAGCGGAATTCGGAGATGTCGATGGCGTTGACGTGGCCGTGCTCGGAGAGCTTGCCGCCGTACTGGTTGTTGATCGGCCGGCAGCTGTAGGACCCGACGACCTTCAGCCCCACCACCGGCACGCGGTAGAAGTAGCGCGCAGCCGGCTCGACCACGCCCTGCACCCAGCGCTCGACGGCGGGGATCATGTTACAGCGCAACAGCGCGCGCGGCTCCAGCGCGACCCGGCCATTGGCGGCGGCCCACATCTCGAAGGGGTGAATGGCGCCGCAGGCGCTGGGTCCACCGAGCGACACGCGGCTGAGCAGGAACCGGCTCTCGCGGACGTGGCCGGAGACGAGGCAGGCCCGCTCCTCCTGCTCCCGCCAGGGCTCGTACTCGGCGACGAAATAGGGCGCCCGGCTGCAGCCCCATACGAAGAGCCCCCCGACGGCGACAAACGCAAACAGGACAACGCGACCACGATACATTTGGCCGCGACGCTAGCCGCGGTAACGCTAACAAAGGGTAAACGGTAAGGTTCGGGGGTACCCCGCTGGCGATCACCGCCTCCAGCCGTCGAAGTCGCGCTGGATGCGCCGCTCGGCGGCGAGGCAGTCGGCGGGAGTGGGACGCGGGCGCAGCTGCGCCTTGTAGATCTGCGGCTCTGGCATGAGCCCGGAAATCTCGAGCAGCAGCTTCTGGCGTGTGGCGGTGACGAACTCCGACGCGCTCCTGATCGGAATCATGAACGCCCCTTCGCCGCCGATCACGCAGTTCCCGTAGTACACGTCGAGGTCCATGATGTCGTAGGCGTTCCACGACGAGCCCGGGCGCACCATGACCGGCAGCCCGTTGATGACGATGCCCCGTGCGATGATCTCCTCGCGAATGGGTGCAACGACTGGCCCTGAGTTGTTGACCCCGTCGCCCGAGATGTCGATCACGCGCCTGCCGCCGCGAAAGCCGGAGTTTTCGAACTGCCGGCTGGCGAAAGCGAGGGCGGTCGAGATCGAGGTCATGCGCAGCCGGTTGGGCGGACGATCGGCAAGCACCCGAGCGACCTCCCCCGCGCTTTCGGCGCCGTCGATGGCCGTCCAGGGTACGATCACGGTTTGCGTTTCCGGACCTGCCCATTCGAGGTAGGTAACCGCGATGCGCCCGTGAAAACCCGATTTGATCGCTTTGAGAACGGCGGGGTCGCGAAGCGCGGCCACGTAGCCGTCACGCTGGAGCCGCTGCTCCTCGATGTCCATCGAGTAGGAAACGTCCACCGCCAGGACCAGTTGGAGATCGACATCGACCTCCGCCCGGGCCGGCGGGCTCAGGGTGACCATCAGGAGCGCGCCGAGCGCAACCCTGCCAGCTTCCATCAGCACCTTCATGGCTGGAACCTGCCACAGGCGGGATCGACTGGCAAAGATGGCGATTCGTAAATGGACAAGTCGACGGTTTGGGTGAAGTCCGCCTTATCCACAGGTTATTGTCGGCTGCTGCTGAATGTTCGAGACGCAACCCGGCAGACTTGCTAGGTGTGTGTGGCCTTAAGTGCGTTTTCGTACAAGTTGCGTATGAGTCTCGAGCGGAAGGCCTCCGCAGTTTTCGGCAGGCGATCGCCGTCAAGCCCCCGTTGGTGCATTGCGCAGCGCTTGTCGACTTGCGGAGGCCTTTACGCGCTCGGATGCCCGGCTGCCGCGCGCCGTCGCAGGAACGCCAACACCCCCTCCTTGTAGACGCGATCGCCCACTGTCTTCATGTGGTCGCGGCCCTTGACCTCGAGCGCCTCCGCACCGGGGATCAGGGCGGCAAGCTCGGCGGCCGAGCCGCCGATCACGTCCTCGCTGCCGACCACGACCAGCACCGGGCAGTGGAGGCGGCCTAGTGCCTCCGCGGTGATCGGCTCACGTGAGGAGCGGATGCAGGCGGCGAGCGCCTTGAGATCGCTTCCCGTCTGCTCGGCGAAGGCGCGGAAGGTTCGCGCCGTCGGGTTCGTCACATCCTCGATGCTTTTTGCTTCGAGAGCACGAGCGATTGGCCCGGTACCGGCCATACCGCGCACCATGTTGATGCCGAGGCCGGCGAAGATGGCGCTGCGAACGCGCTCCGGATGGCGCAGGGCGAGGAACGCGGCGATGCGTGCGCCCATCGAGTAACCCATGACGTCGGCGCGCGGGATGGAGAGATGGTCGAGCAGGCGGCGGGCGTCCTCGGCCATGATCGGCGCCCCGTAGTCCTCGCGTCGATAGAGTTTGGCGCTCTGTCCGTGCCCGCGGTTGTCGAGCGCGATCACGCGCAAACCCGCGCCGTTGAGAAAGGCGACCCAGCCGGTGTCCACCCAGTTCACGCGCAGGTTGGAAGCAAAGCCGTGAATGAGCAGCACCGGCTCGCCCGCGCCGCTGTCGATGTAGGCGATCTCGACACCGTCTGACTGGAATGTCGGCACGGTCCGGCCGGCCTCCTCTGATCCTGCTGCGACCGGGGCTCCCCTACCACTGCTGGCGCCCCGCCGCTATGGTCGGCGCCTGGACACTGTCTCAACTGTGAGCGATCGCATGGCCGGCAACATCGTTCCCCACTTCGCCAACGACAAGGGGGCCGAGAAGATCTTCATCGGCGTCAAGGAATTTCAGTGCATGGGAGCGCGGCCGCCGTTCGATCATCCCCACGTCTATCTCGACATGGGTAGCGACAACCAGGTGCTCTGTCCCTACTGCTCGACCCTTTACGTCTGCGACAGCCGCCTCAAGCCCCATGAGACCGAACCGGAGGATTGCCTGGTCTCGGAGCGTGGGTGAGCCGCGTTCCACGTGAGCCCATCCCGCCCCATTCTCATTGCCGGGGCCGGCATCGCCGGCCTTGCCCTGGCGCTCGCCCTTGCGCGTCGCGGGCTGCCGTCCCGTCTTCTCGAAAAGCGCACGACGCTGGCGGAGGCCGGCGCCGGCATCCAGCTCGGCCCCAACGCCATGCGCGTGCTGCAGGCCCTCGGCATTGCCCGCCGCCTTGAGCCCCGCGCCGGCAAGCCGCTTGCCATTGTCACCTTCGACGGCCGCAGCGGACGCAAACTTGCCGAGTTTCCCCTCGGCCCCTGCCTGGAGCAGCGGTTCGGCGCGCCCTATTGGGTGGCGCACCGCACCGACCTTCACGCCGCCCTCCTCTCCGCCGTGCGTGAGACACCCTCCATCGAGCTTGTCACGGGCTTTGAGGTCAGTGAATTCAGGACCGCCGCGGACACGGTTCGCGTTGAGGCGGTTGGCGGTGCCGACAGCGAGGGAAGCGCGCTCGTCGGCGCCGATGGACTGTGGTCGGCCGTCAGGGAGCGATTGTTCCCTGGCCACGCGCCCCGCTTCGCCGGCCGCATGGCGGTACGCACGGTGATCCGATCCGACGCGGCGCGCGGCCGCTTCGCCGAGCCGAGGACAGGCGTGTGGCTTGGCCCGGGTGCTCACGTCGTGCACTATCCGATACGGGCGGGACAGGCGATCGCCTGCGTCGTGATTGCCGATGAGGATGCGCCCCGCCACCACGGCTGGGGGCAGCCGATGGCTTGCGAGGCGGTGCTTGCGCGGCTTTTGGGTTATGCGCCCGAGCTGTTGTGGTTTCTCGAGCGTGGCACCGACTGGCACGCATGGTCTCTCTTCGATGCGCCTCCGCTTCCCAACTGGTCGCAGGGGCGGGTTGGACTGGTCGGCGATGCCGCCCATCCGATGCTGCCGTTTCTTGCCCAGGGTGGGGCGATGGCGCTTGAGGATGCGGCGACCCTCGCCGAAGCGCTGGCCGCAGTCCCGCAGGACCCGGCTCGCGCCCTGAGCCTGTGTGAGGCCGCCCGATACCGGCGTGTCTGCCGCGTCCAAGCGGCCTCCCGCTTGAGCGGCAGCATTTACCAGCTCACAGGGGTTGCCGGCCTGCTGCGCGATCTCGCCCTCGCTGCCGTGCCGGGCGCAATCCTCATGCGGCGTTACGACTGGCTCTATGGCTGGCGCGGCGACGCGCTGGCGTTTCCACGCGCCAAGTGGGCTGATCGCCCGTGAGCGCTTTTTGCTGGTTGATCGCGGTCAAAGCCCTTACATCGGGATCGACCACTGAATGGGACGCAATCAGTCCGCCAGCGAGGCCTTTTCCATGTCCTACAAGACCGTTGTCGTTCACCTCAACCACGCACAGCGAACGCCGGCCCTGATGGGCGCCGGAATTGGGCTTGCGCGCCAGCACGACGCCCATCTCATCGGCCTTTACGTTTTTCCGGCCTACCGCCTGACGCCGCCGATTCCGCTGCCGTTTGGCGCCGACATTGCAAGCAACATCCGCAACACGATGAAGGAAGACATGGAGCGCGTCAGGGCCGCATTCGAAGAGGCGAGGGCCGGCCAGGCACTCTCCATGGAATGGCGCTCCATCACTTCGCAGAGACGCAACCCCGAGGCGATCGTGCTCGAGCATGCCCGCGTCGCCGATGTCATCGTCGCCAGCCAGGCCGACCCGGACTGGACGTTCACCGACATCCTGGATTTCCCCGAGGCGCTTGCCATCGACAGCGGCCGCCCGGTCTACGTCGTGCCGAACAGCGCCCGGGCAGTGGTACCGCCGCGGACCGTTTGCGTCGCCTGGAACGGCAAGCGCGAGGCCGCCCGCGCCGTCTTCGATGCGCTGCCGCTGCTCAAATCGGCCGATAAGGTCCACGTGCTGACCGTCGTCGAGCGTGAACCGGAAAGCGAGGGCGCGCTGCCCGACACCGAGGTCGGCGCTGCGCTTGCCAGGCACGGCGTCAACGTCGAGGTTACGAGCGTGCCGGTGAGCAGATCGTCGGTGGGCGCCGACATCCAGGCACGAGCCATGGAGCGTGGCGCCGACCTTATTGTGATGGGTTGTTATGGCCATTCCCGACTGCGCGAGTTTGCGCTTGGCGGCGTGACGCGCCACATGCTCAAGGATATGACCATCCCGATCATGTTCTCCCACTGACGGCGCGAGGCGGACCCATGACGGCAATGACCGAGAAGAAGGCGCGCAGTCTGCTGCGCCGTGTGCGTCTCGAGCTGGCGCGCGACCACGATTTCCCGCACGGCAGCCGCGATCGCGGCTACGATTTTATCGCGCCCATCGACGAGAAGGGCCACATCGTGCCCGCCGCCTGGAAGCTGCTCCGCGATCGTTGCCGGGTGCGCCGCTTCTGGGCGGGCCAGGCCGACGAGGTGGGCCACATCGTGCACAAGCCTGGTGGCGGCTGGGGATTTCATTACGACATTCATGGCGATCCGGCACACGACGAGACCGGCTACCGTTTCGACCAGCACACGCTGAAGCCGGGCGAGTACGTGTCGATCAGAGAGCAGGACGGCGTGCTGCGCACGTTCCAGGTCGTCTCCGTCGTCGAGACTGATTAAGGCATTCCTGCTCACCCCCAGGTCACGATCTCGCCGGCGAGCAGCGCCAACGAGCTCGCCAGGCCGGCCCATGGTACCCAGCGCGGCACCACGAAGATTCCCTCTGGCGGCGCCGCCTCGCGCCTCTTCAGCGCGATCAGCGCGCCATTGACGATGGCAAACAGCAACAGCGTCAGGCGGGCGGTTATGTCAGCCAGGTGCTCGAGGGGAAGGAAGAGCGCGAGCAGGAGCACGGCGGCAACGGCGAGCAGCGTGGCGTTGAGCGGCGCGCGGGTTGCCGCATGGACCTCGCCCAGGACGGGCGGCAGGCTACCCTGCTCGGCCAGTCCGTAGAGCACGCGCGAGGCCATGATGATCTGCACGATGACGCCGTTGACGGTGGCGACGATGGCGATGACGCTCATGAACCTTGGCGAGGCGCCCGTCAGGCGCGCGAAGACGAGCGCGAGCGGTGCCGACGACCGGGCGAGCTCGCCGGGCCCGACCGCCACCAGCGCGACCCATACCACCAGCACGTAGAGCAGCGTCGTCAGCGCCAGTGTGGCGAAGATGGCCCGCGGCAGAGTGCGCTGTGGCTCCTTGATCTCCTCCGCCACATTGGCCAACGCCTCAAATCCGATGAAAGCGAACACCGCCAGCAGCGTCGCCGCGAGCAGGCCGGCCCACCTCGCCGCATCGAAATCGGTGGACACGGCCTCGGGCAGACGAGTGATGAGCTCCGGCCCGGTGCCGACCCCTGCGGCCACGATCAGCAGCAGCCCGCCGATCTCGATCAGCGTCATGGCCCCGGCGAACCCCACCGACTGCTTGACGCCTAGACCTGCCACGGCCCCCATGGTGAGCACGACCGCGGCGACGATCACTTGGCTTGGCAGCGCAATGAACACGCCGATGTATCCGGCGCTGCCCACGCTGATCGCCGCCGCGGACACGATGGCGATGGCCGCCACCAGCAGCCCGACGCTAAGCGCCAGCGCCGGCGAGCGGAAGCCCGCCCTCACATAGGCCGCTTCGCCGGCTGCCACCGGCATGCGGCTTGCGAGCTCCGCGAACGATGCGCCGGTGATCATCATCAACGCCGCGGCGACGACGAAGGCGAGCGGCGCCGTGTAGCCGGCCCGCGCCGCCGCAGCCCCGATCAGCACATAGATGCCGGCGCCGACCGTCACGCCGATCCCGTAGAGAACGGCGTAGGTAAGGGTGAGCGTGCGGGCGAGCCCGACCGGAGCCGATGGCGGTCCGAACCTCTGCGTGCCGGCCGCAGCCTGAATCGAGGGGTCCATGTGCCACGCTTAGGGTAGTTGCCGCGCTGTCCGATTGACCTTGATCAGACTGCTTGCGCTGCACGGCTGCGGCGAGGACAGCAGTGCCTGCAGGCGGCGGAACCGGAGAAGGCCGCTCACTTCACCCGCTTCCACGTCACCGTCTTGCAAAACACGACCGCGGTGCAGCCCTGCAGGTCGAGCGCATCCTTGCTCTTGACGGTGAGCGTGCCGCTGTAGGTGGCGCCGTCGGCCCGGTTGTAGAGGCTGCCCTGCCACTGGTTGGCCCCCGTCTTCTTGGCTCCGCTCATGATGACGAGACCGATAATTGCGCGCTTTCTCAGGGCCGCGTTCGGATTCTTGTCGTCGGTCTTCTGGCCGTCCACAACTTTGACGATCTTGGCGCACAGCCCATCGCCGCATTTGTAGATCTCGACGTGGCTCTTGTTGTCCGGATGCTCCCACACGCCGAACGCGTCCTCCGCCGTCTGCGCCGCCGCTGTGGTCATAGCGATGAGCACGGCCGTCGCGATGCCACCTAGGATGCCACCTAGTATGCTGCGCATGGCTGGTTCCTCCCGCGTTCCAGGTTTCGCCGAAATGCTTCGATGCAGGTTAGCTCAGCCCTCGCCGCCACGCACCCGATCCTCGCCTTTACCGGCCGGCGGCCAGCCACCGAACATTGGTGCAAACGCCAGTTTGCCCTTGTTGCGCCGGTCCGCGCATGACAACCTCTGCACCCGAGTTCCACTGCCGGATGACCTGCGCCCTTTGGATGAGAGCGAATTCGTCGGCTACACAGTGACCTACGGCCGCGGTGAGACCCAGTTTCCGGTCTACGTGGTTGGGTTTGTAGCGGCGCTATTGATTGGCGGATCCATTGCCGGCGGCAGCACCCTCGTGTTCGCTCTGGGTGTGGCCGCCGCCGGCGTCGCCTACTTCAACCTGCCGCTGCTCGACACCCAGCGCCCACGGCTCGGCGCCAACCAGTATGGCATTTTCATTGAGGCGTTCGGCCTGATCCGCTGGCGGGCCGTCAAGTCCCTCGAACTCGTGACCATCGCCACCCGCGCCTCGACCGTCCATGAGCTTAACATCGCGCTCAATCAGCCCATATCCAGCGCGCTGGTCGCCGACTGGCGCAACGTCCCCCTCTGGCGTCGTGCCATGCGGCTGCTGTGGTCGATGACCCGCGATAACGTTGTGGTTGTGAGGCTGGACCCGCTCGACCGCGATCCCGGCGAAATCCACCGCAACATAGAGCGGATGTGGCGCTACTACCGCAGCTAGATTTCGAGCGAGACCCCGACCGCCTTGACTGGAAGCGTGCAGCCCGCCGGCTGGAATGCCGACAGAGGGGACGGCCCCGGCATCGGCGGGCCCCGGCGCAACCGCCGGGACCCCTTCGTCTCACGCCGCGTCCTGGACGTTGCCGCCCTTCTCGAGCGGCAGGCCGGCCTCCACCCAGTCCTGCTTGCCGCCGGCATAGACGCCGACCTTGCGGTAGCCGAGCTGCTCGAGCGTGCTGGCCGCAATGTGCGAGTTCTGACAGGTCGCCGACGCACAGTAGACCACGATCTCGGCATCCTTGTCGGGCACCACTGCGCCCGCAAGTGCGCGCACCTTGTCGTGCGGCATGTGCACCGCACCCGGCAGATGCCCGTCAAGGAAGTACTTGGCGGGCAGCGCCTCGAGCAGGATGGGCCTGGCAGGCCCGGCGATCTTATCCTGCAGCTCCAAGCGAGTTATCGTTTTAGCCATGGCTTGTGTCCTTTCCTGCATTTAATATCATCTCTTATAAGATGATTGCAAATGCAATTACATCCCCGCATCTGTACCCTGCAAATCACGAAAGCGGGATGGCCGCGTGATGCCGACGAAAGAACGCTCCACATCGAAAGACGAGGCCACGGTTCGCAAAGCGACATCGGCCTGGCCCCTGTTTCTGGCCGCCCACACGGCGCTCATCGCCAGCATCGAGCAGCGCCTGCGCCGCGCGGGCCTGCCCGAGCTTGCCTGGTACGATGTGCTATGGGCACTGGAGCGCTCGCCGGGGTCGCGCATGCGCATGCACGAGCTCGCCACCGAGACGGTGATCGCTCGCAGCAACATCACCCGGCTCGTCGACCGCCTCGCCGCCGCCGGCCTCGTCGCCCGCGACCGCCAATGCGCCGACCGGCGCGGCGCTTACGCGGTGCTGACCGACGCCGGCCGTGCCATGCGCCGGCGCATGTGGTCCATCTACGGGCCGGCCATCGAGGAGCTGTTCTCGGGCCGCATGAGCGCAAGCGAGTCGGCGACGGTGGAGCAGGTGCTGAGGCGGGTACTGCAGGCCGCGCGGACCACACCGACTGAGCCCCCGCCAGCTCCCGCCCGCCCTGCCTTAACGCGCTCGTCTAGAGGCTCTCGCGCTTAAACACTCTTGTGTCGCGCCGGGTCCGCCTTTCGTCTGAGTGCGCATGGGAATGTGCATGGCCGGCGCCCGTCGTGGGACACGGCCTGCTAGCGGATGTCGCAGCGCAGCATCAGCATGAACATGTCGTTGGGAACGAGGCCCGAGCCCGTCTCCGTCACGAATGCGGTCTGCAGCTCGTAGGCCTCCCGCTCGCGCATGGCGAGGCACTCGAAGCTGCGGCCGCTCTCGTCCTGCAGGTGATGCACAAGTTCGTGCAGCAGCATGTAGTCGTCGCGCCCGAGGGTGAAGGTATCGGGCAGATAGATCGTGCCCTTCACCTGCGCCGCCCGCACCGAACTGGTATTGACGTTGTAGCCGAGGGAGATGTTCGAAAAGCCGTGGCGGATGATTTCCGGCGACAGGAACACGAACTCGGGTTGGCGCTTAACCGTCGACGGATAGCTCGAACGGGCCGCGATCCATTGCACCAGCTCGTCGACCCGCTGGCGCAGGCGCTCCTGTTGAACCGGCGCCTGCGCGGATGCAGACGACGCCGCCAGCAGCATCAGCCCCGCCAATGCCTGCCACGCGCCCCTTGGTCGCATACTTCGTGTCTCCACCGCTGCGCCGGACCTCGATCCTAGCAAGTCCCGACGGATACAAAACACTTTGAATCGGTGCTGGTTCCCCGCAATTCACACCCCCGCATCGAGCGCCTCACGCACCGAAAGCAGGTCACGCCAGGCGAGCCGTTTGTGGGCCGGTGTGCGAAGCAGGTAGGCAGGGTGCAGAGTGGCGATGGCCTTGATGCTACGCGACCCGATCTCGATCTGACGCCAGCGCCCCCTGAGCCGCATGATCCCGTCGGTGACCTCGAGCACGTGCTTGGCTGCGGCACCGCCGAGCAGCATGATCAATTCGGGCTCGACCAGCTCGATCTGGCGCTCCAGAAAAGGACGACACACCAGCGCCTCCTGCGGCGTCGGGGTGCGGTTGCCGGGCGGGCGCCAATACACGATGTTGGTGATGTGCACGTCGGCCTCGCCGAGCCCGATCGCGGCCAGCATCTTGTCGAGGAGCTGCCCGGCCCGCCCGACGAAGGGCTTGCCCTCGAGGTCCTCCTCCCGACCCGGCGCCTCCCCGATGAGCATCAGCCGCGCCCTCCGTGCACCGCGGAAGAAGCAGAGGTTCTTTGCCGTCGCCTTGAGCGCGCAACCCTCGTAGCGCGCGAGCGCTGCGCCCAGCGCCTCGAGGCTCTCGGCCGACCGGGCGGCGAGGCGCGCCTGCGACAGTGCCGCATCGGGCGAGGCGGTGGGAAACCGGCGCACGGGCCGCGGCAGATCCGCCTCGGCTGTCGCCACATCGGTCGTCGGCGCCTGCTGTGGCCTGTACTGGAGTGAGACATCGGCCCCCGGCGCTCGCGCGCCGCGTGCGAGCCAGTCCGTCGCCACCTCCCCAACAGCCTCGTCGACGCCGACGCTGCGATACCAATCGAGCAGGCTGACGAGGGCGGCCTGACCGCCTGTTTCGCTCATGCAGCGCAATGTAACGGCGTTGCGCCCGATTTCCAGTCCCGTCGCCGCCCGCGCGACGGCGCCTTCCAGTGCCGCTTGACCCCCAAGGCGAACTCGGGCTGGTAGTCACGTCAGCGATAAGGCGCCGCGAGAGGGTCGATGGTTGACGATGGCGGACTTCCTCCCCGGGAAGTGATGGAGTGTGACGTGGTGATCGTCGGCGCCGGGCCGTCCGGTCTCGCGGCGGCCATCCGCTTGAAGCAGCTTGCGGCCGGACAGGGCCGCGATCTGTCCGTCGCCGTGCTGGAGAAGGGCTCCGAGGTCGGCGCCCATATTTTGTCGGGCGCGGTGATCGATCCCATCGGTCTTGATCGCCTGCTCCCCGATTGGCGTGCCAGGAAGGCTCCCATCGAGACGCCTGTCACCGAGGACCGCTTCCTGTTGCTTGGGCCCGCCGGCGACATGAGGCTTCCGAGCTTCCTGATGCCGCCTCTCATGAGCAACCGCGGCAATTGGATCGCCAGCCTTGGCGACATCGTGCGCTGGCTTGGTGAGCAAGCGGCCGCGCTCGGCGTCGACATCTACCCCGGCTTTGCCGCCGTAGAGGTCCTCTACGGCGAGAACGGTGCCGTTGTCGGGGTGGCCACCGACGACAAGGGCGTCGGCCGGGATGGTCGGCCCAAGGGCACCTTCCAGCGCGGCATCGAGCTGCGCGCCAAATACACGCTGATCGCGGAAGGTGCGCGCGGCTCGCTCGCCAAGGGGCTCATCCAGCGCTTCGGGCTGGACAAGGGTCGCGAGCCGCAGAAGTTCGGCATCGGCCTCAAGGAGCTGTGGGAGGTGGCGCCCGATCGCCACCGGCCCGGGCTCGTCCAGCACACTTTCGGCTGGCCGCTCGATAATGCCACCGGCGGCGGCTCGTTCATGTACCACTACGGCCAGAATCTGGTGTCGGTTGGCTTCGTGGTGCACCTGAACTACGCCAACCCCTATCTTGCCCCGTTCGAGGAGTTCCAGCGCTTCAAGACGCACCCAGCCATCCGCGACACCTTCGCCGGCGGTCGGCGCCTCGCCTACGGCGCGCGCGCTCTCACCGAGGGCGGCTGGCAGTCGATCCCGGAGCTCGCATTCCCTGGCGGCGCGCTCATTGGCTGCGCGGCGGGCTTCATGAACGTTCCGCGTATCAAGGGCAGCCACAACGCCATCCTGTCGGGTATCCACGCCGCCGAGGCGGCCTATGGGGCACTCCTCGCCGGCCGCGCCCACGACCGGCTCGCCGCCTACGTGGAGGCGGTACGCAACGGCCCCATTGCGCGCGACCTCAAGCCCGTGCGCAACGTGAAGCCTCTGTGGTCGCGCTTGGGAACGCTGGCAGGCGTTGTTGCGGGTGGCATTGACATGTGGCTCAATACCATCATTCCGGGGGTCGGGCTGGGCTACACGTTGAAACACGGCAAGGCCGACCACGAAGCCCTGAAGCTTGCCCGCCGGGCGCGGCCGATCAGCTATCCGAAGCCCGACGGTGTGCTCACCTTCGACCGGCTGACCAGCGTGGCCTTCTCCGGCACCAACCACGAGGAGGACCAGCCGGTTCATCTGAAGCTCGCCGACCCTTCGATCCCCATCGACGTCAACCTGCCTCGCTATGCCGAGCCCGCGGTGCGCTATTGCCCGGCCGGGGTATATGAAGTGGTTGAGGAGGACGGCCGCCCGCGCTTTCAGATCAACGCGCAGAACTGCGTGCACTGCAAGACGTGCGACATCAAGGACCCGAGCCAGAACATCACCTGGGTTTGCCCGGAGGGCGGCGGCGGTCCCAACTACTCGGGCATGTGAAAACGCTAAGACGGCTTTCCGGCCCGAGCCTGCCGGTCAGCGAGTCCCAACCGTGTGGGCGGTCATTGATTTCCGGTTTTACAACACAAATTGATGTTTATGATCCACCGCCGAAGGCGGGGGTCGCCAACGGGCATCGGTTCTTGCTAGCCTCGCTCACCGAGCGCGATTCACGATTCATCATGATGTTTCTCATGGCACGAGCTTCGATGCGGCCCTTGCGCAACGGCATCCGCAGGGTTGGCCGGATGGCTGGTGTATTGTTGTTGGCAACGCTCGCAACCGCACCGGTGCTGGCGCGCGGCAACGAGCCCGTCGAGCCGACGCAAACCTTGCTCGGCAGCTACTTGGCGGGGCGCTTTGCCCGCGGTGCTTATGATACTGCTGCGGCGGTAGAGTTTTATCGCCAGGCGATGGCGCGCGATCCCGACAGCGACACCATTGTCGAGCAGGCCTTCCTGATGGAAGCGATCGAGGGCAACGTCGAGCATGCCACCGAGCTTGCCCGCAAGGTCGGTCCCGGCAAGGCAAGCCACCGGCTGGCGCAGACTTGGCTCGGGGTGGCCGAGTACAAGGCCGGCAACCTCGATGCCGCCGAACGGCATCTGTCGGCGATTGCCAGCGGTACTATTGGCGAGCTGACCAGCAGCCTGGCCAGGGCTTGGATCAGGCTGGCGAAAGGCGACGCCAAGGGAGCGCTGGCGCTGCTCGATGGGGGACCTCAGGCGCAGTCGGTGCAGGCCTATCTGCGCTACCACCGCGCTCTGATCGCGGACTTGGCCGGCCGGCGCACCGAAGCCCGCCAGGCCTATGAGCGCACCTTCAAGAGCGACGCGCGTACCCCCCGTCTGGCATTGGCCTATGCTCGACATGCTTCCCACTCGGGCGACATCAAGCTCGCACGCAGCATACTTGCCGAGCACCTGGACAAGGTGGAGGGTGACGGCCACCCTGCCGTGCGTCAGCTGCGCGATGACATTCATGCCGGGGTCAACAACCTGCCGTTGCTGATCGAGGATCCGGCAGACGGCTTTGCCGAGGTCTTCTTTGGCCTGGGCGAAGCGCTGGCGAGCGACGGCGGCGTGAGCCTGGCCGCCGCCTACCTTCAGATGTCGCTCTACGTCAACCCGAACTCTCCCTTCGCGCTGACCGCGCTCGGAGGCGTGTTCGAAGCCATGCGGCGCCCGGCCGAGGCCAACGCAATCTACGATCGCGTGCCCTCCGATTCGCCCTTGCGCATGATCACCGTCGTCCGCCAGGCCATCAACCTCAACCTGCTCAATGAGGTCGATGCAGCCAAGGCGCTGCTCCAGGCCCACGCCAGGGCCCACCCCACAGAGCTTACCGCTCTCGACACGCTGGGCAGCATCATGCGCTCCCACAAGCGTTACGCCGAAGCGGTCGAGTACTATTCGCGGGCCATTGCGCTCATCAAGGCGCCCCAGCAGCGGCACTGGCACTATTGGTACGCGCGCGGCACCTGCTATGAGCGCATGAAGCGCTGGCCGCCGGCCGAAGCCGACCTGAAGCGCGCCCTTCAGCTCTCCCCCGACGAGCCGCTCATTCTCAACTACCTCGGATATTCCTGGATCGACCAGAACCGCAACCTCAAGCAGGGGCTGGCCATGATTCAGAAGGCGGTTGGCAAGCGCCCGAACGATGGCTTCATCGTCGACAGTCTTGGCTGGGCCTACTACCGGCTCGGCAACTACAAGGAGGCGGTCAAGCATCTGGAGCGCGCCGTCGAGCTGAAGCCCGAGGATCCGACCCTCAACGACCACTTGGGCGATGCTCTTTGGCGCGTCGGCCGTAAGCGGGAGGCCCGCTTCCAGTGGGATCAGGCACTCACCCTGAAACCGGAGCCCGAGGAGGCCGAGAAGATCGCGGAGAAGCTGCTCAAGGGTCTCGTCGACGAACCGGTCAATGGGTCGGCCAAGAGGTCCAAGGAGCAGAGCCGCAGCGCGGCCCAGAGAAAGCGTGTCGAAAGCAAGCTCGAAGGGCCGTTCCAGTGACGAGGCGCCCGCCTCGCCTCGGCAGCGACACGGCGACATGCGGATCACCGAGACCGCGCCCGCCAAGGTCAACCTGACCCTGCGCATCTTCGGCCGCCGCGCGGACGGCTACCACGAGCTTGCCAGCCTCATCGCCTTTGCCGACGATGTCGCCGATAAGGTGGCGCTCGATGTTGCCGAACCGCTCGCGGTCGAGGTGGCGGGACCCTTCGCGGCGGCCATCGAAGGCGAGAACCTGCTCGCCGCCGCGCTCGCCCGCTTGCGCCGTCTTGAGCCGCGCCTTCGTCTGGGCCGGGTTACCCTTTTTAAGCTGCTCCCCGTGAGCGCTGGGCTCGGCGGCGGCTCGGCCGATGCCGCCGCCCTCCTGCGCTGCGTGCGCCGCGCCAATCCCGACCTTGCCCACCGCATCGACTGGCCCGCCGTCGCCGCCGGCCTCGGCGCCGATGTGCCGGTGTGCCTTGCACGCCGCACCGCGCTCGCCCGCGGCATCGGCGAACGCATCGAGCCGGTCGCCGACCTGCCCCCTCTCGCCGTCGCCCTGCTCAACCCCGGCGTGCCGTTGCCGACCCGCGCCGTGTTCGCGGCCCTTGCTGCCGGACCGGTCGGCCGCGTGCCGCCCCCGCCCGGGCCGCCGCCTTCGCCTTCGCACCTGTTGGACTATCTCCGACGCCACGGCAACGACCTCGAAGCCCCGGCCATCCGCTTGCTGCCGACCGTCGCCGAGGTGCTTGACGCCCTGCGCGCGACGCGCCAGTGCCTGCTTGCGCGCATGAGCGGCAGCGGCCCGACCTGCTTTGGCATCTACCCCGATGGCGCGGCGGCGGCCGAAGCTGCCCGCACCCTTGCCGACGCCAATCCGGCCTGGTGGGTGCGCACCGCGACGCTCGGCTGACGCGGGCCGCCACGCGCGAGGCACGCCTCAGCTTACGCGGGCCACGCAAAACGTGACGAGGTCGAGCATCGCCTGCTTTGGCGCGCTGTCGCCGAAGAGGGCGAGCGCTTCGCGCGCCGTCGCCCCGTAGCAACGCGCCCGCTCCAGCGTGGCCTCGATGGCCTTGTGCTTGCGCATCAGCGCGATCGCCGTGGTGAGATCGTCCTCCCGCACCTCGCCTTCCGAGATCGTGCGCTTCCAGAACCTGCGCTCATGCTCGCTGCCGCGCCGGTAGGACAGAATGACCGGCAGCGTGACCTTGCCCTCGCGGAAGTCGTCACCGACTGCTTTGCCGAGCCTTGCGCTGTCGCCGCTGTAGTCAAGGGCATCGTCGACGAGCTGGAAGGCGATGCCGAGCGCCTTGCCGTAGGCGCCGAGCGCCGCCTGCTCCTCGGCCGATCGGTCGGCGATTGCCGCGCCCACCTCGCAGGCGGCAGAAAACAGCGCCGCCGTCTTGGCCTCGATGATGGCGAGGTACTCGTCTTCCGTGGTGGCGAGGTTCTTGGCGGCCACCAGTTGCATCACCTCCCCCTCCGCGATCACCGCTGATGCGTTGGAAAGGATTTTGAGCGCGGGAAGCGAGCCGACCTCCACCATCATTCGGAAGGCCTGCCCGAGGAGGAAGTCCCCGACCAGCACGCTTGCCTGGTTGCCCCACACGAGCCGGGCCGCCTCCTTGCCGCGCCGGAACCGGCTCTCGTCGACCACGTCGTCGTGCAGCAAGGTGGCCGTATGCATGAACTCCACCGATGCCGCGAGCCGGATGTGGCCCGCGCCGCGATAGCCGCTGAGCCTGGCCGCCGCAATAGTGAGCATCGGCCGCAGCCGCTTGCCGCCGGAATCGATCAGGTGATGGGCAAGCCGCGGAATGAGGTCGACGTCGGACACCGCCTTGTCGAGAATGATGCGGTTGACCTCATCCATGTCCTCGGCAACGAGAGCCAGCAGCGGGGCCAGTGCCAATTTCGCATCCTCGCGCGGCTGTTCGAGCTGAAGCACCACTGCCACTGCGGCTGTTCCTCGACCGGCTTCCTGTTCATCATGATATATTGAAACCGGGCAAGGCGCTATTCACGGCACTTTGCCGCATGCCGCATGTGTGCAATCTGACACCATGCGTGAGATCGTGCGCACCAACGACGTCGTCGTGCTGAGCCTCGTCGAGGCGCTGCTCGACGAAGCCGGTTTCGAGCCGCTGATCGCCGACACCCACATGAGTGTGCTGGAAGGCTCGATCGGCGTCTTCCCGCGCCGGGTTCTCGTGCCCGAGGCGTACTGGCCGCAGGCACGGCGCGTGCTGGCGGAGGCGGGCCTCAAGTCCTGGATCATCGGCCATGACGAAGGTTGATCCGGCAGCGGATGTCGAGCTCACGGACGATGCGTTCCTTGGCGGTCGCCTGCGCCTCTTGCAACCCAAGGCCGGCTACCGCGCCGGGCTCGATGCCATTCTGCTCGCCGCCGCCGTCCCCGCCGCGGGGGCGGGCCGCGTGCGGGTGCTCGACGCCGGCGCCGGCGTTGGTGCCGCCGGCCTTGCCGTCGCCGCTCGCGTGCCGGACGCCGAGGTGGTGCTGGTCGAGATCGACCCGAACCTTGTCGAGCTCGCCCGCGACAACGTCGCCCGCAACGGGCTTGCATCGCGTGCGCGCGTGATTGCCGCCGACATTTTTTCGCCCGCCGCTGATCTCGCCGCGCAAGGACTTGAGCCGCGCTCCTTCGATTGTGTGCTCGCCAACCCCCCCTATCTCGAGGAGGGGCGCGCCAGCCAACCCGCCGATCGGGCGAAGGCCAGCGCGCATGTCATGGCGCCAGGCGGCCTCGAGCGCTGGGCGCGCTTCCTTGCGCGCATGGCGACCCCCGAGGGAGCGGTGACGTTGATCCACCGGGCCGATGCGCTGGCGGATGTGCTCGTCGCACTTGGCCGCCGTTTCGGCGGCCTCAACGTGCTGCCGATCCACCCGCGCGCCGGCGACCCTGCCCGGCGCATTCTGGTCGGCGGCCGCAAGGGCAGCCGCGCACCAGTGCGCCTCCTTTCGGGCCTCGTGTTGCACGGGGCGGGCCATGGCTTTCTTCCCGAGCTCGATGCCGTGCTCCGGGACGGCGCGCCGCTTGCGCACTGCGTCAGGGGCTGGCGGTAACCGGCCCACTCAACTATGTGTTGCGCTGGCGATCGCATCGGTTCCGCGGCGCATCGCCCGCATCAGCGAAGGGCAGTTCATCGAAATGTGGCCATTCTCCCGCCACCCGATCGTACCGGTGCTCCGCTTTTCCGGACCGATCGGTCTTGCCACCCCGCTGCGTCCGGGACTGACCCTTTCCTCGGCGGCGCAGGCCATCGAGCGCGCGTTTTCCGTCTCGCGCCTTCCCACCGTCGCGGTTGCCATCAATTCGCCCGGCGGCTCCCCCGTGCAGTCGAGCCTGCTCTTCAAGCGCCTGCGCCAGCTCGCCGAGGACAAGAAGAAGCGCATCATCGTCTTCTGTGAGGACGTTGCCGCTTCCGGCGGATACTATCTGGCGCTGGCTGGCGACGAGATCTACGCCGACGCCGCCTCCATTGTCGGCTCCATCGGGGTCATCTCGGCGAGCTTCGGCCTGCACAAGGCAATCGACCGGCTGGGCATCGAGCGGCGCGTCTACACCGCCGGCGACCACAAGGGCGCGTTCGACCCGTTCCTGCCCGAGCGCCAGGAGGAGGTCGAACGGCTCAAAGCGATCCAGCGCGATGTGCACGACGTGTTTATCGGCGTCGTCAAGGATCGCCGCGCCGGCCGGCTCAAGGCGCCCGACGCCGAGCTGTTCTCGGGAGCCTTCTGGTCGGCAGCCAAGGCTCTCGACTTGGGGCTGATCGACGGCGTCGCCGATGTCAGATCGAAGATGCGCGAGCTGCATGGGCCGAAGGTGGTGCTGCGGGCCATCCCCATTGGGGGTGCGGGCTGGCTGGCGCGGCTGCGGCGTTTGCCGAGCATTGGCCATGCTCCGCTGGCCGATGACATCGGCCTCGCCCTAGCCGATGAACTGGTTTCGGCCCTCGAGGCGCGCGCCTTGTGGGCACGCTACGGTTTGTGAGTCGCTCGGGAGGCGATCGATGCCACAGCTTCTCGTTCTCGGCCTGATCGGGGCGGGGGTCTACCTGGGAAGCCGGTGGCTCGCCCGGGAATGGGAAAAGGCGCTGGCCGCCGACCGCGAGCGGGCGGCGGAGCGGGCCCGCGTGCCGCGCGATCTGGGCGCGCTCGAGTGGGACGAGCAAGCGCGCGTCTACCGACCGGCCAAGCGCTGAGCGCGAGCCTGCTCAGTAGGCCGGCCTGAGCTTCGGAAACATCGGGAAGTGCTTGGTGTTGAGCGCGGCGAGCCTGAGGCCATGGTGCTCGGCGGTGGCGGCGATGATGGCGTCTATGTCGTCCAGACCGTGGCTCGACGCAAACCGTCGCGACCAAACCCCTGCTCTCTGCGCGATCTCCTTTGTAACCGGGAAGATCTTCGCCTCCGAGAACAGCCGCTCCGCCTTCTGCTCTTCCCGCCGGTTCTTAAACCCCGCGTAGAGTTCGAGCACCGTCCCCACCGACATGCACGGTCGCTCGTCCTGCGCTTCCAGAAACTGGCGCGCCTCCGTCCGGCCGCGGAGGAATTCGATGACCACGTCGGTGTCGACCAGCAAGGCCATGGTCAGCCGCTGCGCATGGCCTTCTGGGATCTTTCCCTGCGCTTTTGCCGCCGCTTGCGGCGCTCCGCGTAGAACTCATCGAGATCGTCACGGTCCTTCCACATGCCGGCGGCCTGGCGCCAGGCGTCCTTCCAATCGCCCTCCGGCGCGTTCGTTTGCTGCTCCAGCTCGCGATCGATGCCGCGGCGGATGATCTCACCTTCCGACATGCCGGTGAGCGCCGCGCGCGTCTTGATGCGCCGCTTCTGCTCGGCGGTGATGAACAGTTGCTGCCGCACCATCTTGTTCATGGCTGAGCCTCATGCACATATGATATGTGTAGGTCTGTGCGCAGGCAAGCCCCGCCCGCGGGGCAATCCGATCCTCTCCACGTCAATCCAAGTGACACGCAACGCCGATTTCCGTAATAGTGCGCGCGCAACTTTCGGCCCTACCGCCCCATGCAGAAGAAAACCGCCAAGCCTCGCCCGCGGGCAGTCGCCGCCGGCTTGCGCCCGACCGAGTCCTTCCAGGACCTGATCCTGACCCTTGAACAGTTCTGGGGGGCGCAGGGCTGCGTGATCCTCCAGCCCTACGACATGGAGGTGGGCGCCGGCACCTTCCATCCGGCCACCACGCTCAGAGCGCTCGGGCCCAAGCCGTGGAATGCGGTCTACGTGCAGCCCTCGCGTCGGCCCAAGGACGGTCGCTACGGCGAGAACCCCAATCGCCTGCAGCACTACTATCAGCTTCAGGTCATCATGAAGCCCTCCCCGGCCGACATTCTCGACATCTACCTCAGAAGCCTCGATGCCATCGGCATCGACACCTCTCTGAACGACATCCGCTTCGTCGAGGACGACTGGGAGAGCCCGACGCTTGGCGCCTGGGGGCTCGGCTGGGAGGTGTGGTGCAACGGCATGGAGGTGACGCAGTTCACCTATTTCCAGCAGGTTGGCGGCTTCGACTGCAATCCGGTTTCCGCCGAGATCACCTACGGGCTGGAACGGCTCGCCATGTACGTGCAGGGCGTGAGCCGCGTGTTCGATCTGAATTTCAACGGCCGCGAGGATGACAGAAGGCTCACCTACGGCGACGTGTTCCTGCAGGCCGAGCAGGAGTACTCGCGCTACAATTTCGAGTTCGCCGACACCGAGCTATTGTTCGCCCACTTCCGCGACGCGGAGCGGGAGTGCAAGGCGCTCTTGGAGAAGGGCCGTGCCGGCGAGCGGCACTTGCTGGCGCTGCCCGCCTACGACCAGTGCATCAAGGCTTCCCACATCTTCAACCTGCTCGATGCGCGCGGCGTCATCTCGGTGACCGAGCGGCAGAGCTACATCCTGCGCGTGCGCGAGCTCGCCAGGGCCTGCTGCGCGGCCTGGCTCGCGACCGAGGGAGGCCGCGCCTGATGGTGGCGGTGTGGGCGCTGCCTCTCCGGTTGCGTTCCCGGCCGAGGCCGCTTCCAGCCGCCGCGAGCCGGGACCTTCTCCGGCTCGATCTGCCCGCGCCCGGGAACATCCCGGATGGCGGCCGGCGCAGCTTCCGGGAGCGCGGGTGGCAAGGTGTTCGGATTGCCTGCCGAGCGTGCTGGGCAGGCCTGGCAAGAAGGACGTGCCATGGCTGAGCTGCTGCTTGAGCTGTTCTCCGAGGAAATCCCCGCGCGCATGCAGCCTCAAGCCGCCGACGATCTCCGACGCCTCCTCGTCGACGCCCTCAAGGCCCAGGGCCTCGGTGTCGGCGCAGCCCACGCCTTCAGCACGCCGCGCCGGCTTGCCCTCCTCATCGACGACGTGCCGGAGAAATCGCCTGCCACGTCCGAGGAGCGCAAGGGCCCGCGCGTCGGTGCCCCCGAGCCGGCCATCCAAGGCTTCCTGCGCAGTGCCGGCCTCAAGTCGATCGGCGACGCCGCCGTCGTTTCCGATCCCAAGAAGGGCGACTACTACGTGGCCAGGATCGACAAGCCCGGCCGCAAGGCGGCGGAGATCATCGCCGCCGTGGTGCCGCAGGTCCTCGTCAAATTCCCGTGGCCGAAGTCGATGCGCTGGGGCTCGGGCAGCTTCACCTGGGTGCGCCCGCTCCATTCGATCCTCTGCCTGCTCGGTGGCAAGGTGGTTGCTTTCGAGCTTGCCGGCGTGAAGAGCGGCAACACGACGCGCGGCCACCGCTTCCACGGCAACGAGCCGTTCGCGGTTTCGGGCTTCGCCGACTATGGCAAGAAGCTCCGCGCCCGCAAGGTGCTGCTGCCCGCCTCCGAGCGCGCCGAGATGATCCGCGACCAAGCGAAGGCGCTCGCCGGCCGCCACAAGCTCGAGCTGATCGAGGACGAGGCCTTGCTGGCCGAGAACGCCGGGCTCACCGAGTGGCCGACCGTGCTGATGGGCCACTTCGACGAGGACTATCTGAAGGTGCCCGCCGAGTGCCTCATCACCGCCATCAAGAACCACCAGAAGTGCTTCTCCCTGCGCCACCCGCGCACGGCAAAGCTTGCCAACCGCTTCCTGCTGGTGTCGAACCTGTCGCCCGCCGACGGCGGTGAACACATCGTCGCCGGCAACGAGAAGGTGATCGACGCGAGGCTTTCCGACGCCCGCTTTTTCTGGGAGCAGGACCTGAAGCGCCCGCTCGATGAAATGGCCTCCGCCCTCGACGGCATCACCTTCCACGAGAAACTCGGCACCCAGAAGGAGCGCGTCGAGCGCATTGCCGAGCTTGCCTTTCAGATTGCGGGCGCCGTCGATGCTGACCCGGCCGACGCCCGCCGCGCCGCCCAGCTCTGCAAGGCCGATCTCGTCTCCGGCATGGTCGGCGAGTTCCCCGAGCTGCAGGGGCTGATGGGCCGCTACTACGCCGAGGCGGCGGGGACAAAGCCCGAGATCGCCCGCGCCATCGAGCTGCATTACAAGCCGAAGGGGCCGAACGACACCGTGCCCCTGGCTTCCGAAGGCGATGCCGTGGCGATTGCCGTGGCGCTGGCCGACAAGCTCGACACGCTGGTGGGCTTCTGGGCCATCGGCGAGAAGCCGACGGGGAGCGGCGATCCCTATCAGCTCCGCCGCGCCGCGCTGGGCGTCATCCGCATCGTGCTGGAGAACGATTTGCGGCTGCCGCTCACCCCGATCCTGACCTCAGCCTATGACCGCATTAGCGAGCCCATCGCACGACGCAACGAGGCTCGTATCAAAGAAGCTCGTCATGATGATCTGGAGCTCCTTACGCAACCCGAGATACTGCTGCCCGACCTGATCAGCTTCTTCGCCGACCGCCTCAAGGTCCACCTGCGCGAGAAGGGCGCCCGCCACGACCTGATCGACGCGGTGTTCTCATTGGGCGGCCAGGACGACCTCGCGCTGATCGTGAAGCGCGTCGAGGCGCTTTCCGAGTTCCTCAAGACCGACGACGGCGCCAGCCTGCTCATCGGCGTCAAGCGCGCCGTCAACATCATCCGCGACGAGGAGAAGAAGGACAAGCGCAGCTACACGGGCGAGGCCGACCCCGGGCTTCTGCAGGCCCCCGAGGAGCTGGCGCTCGATGCGGCCATCGAGAAGGTGAAGGAGGACACCCGCAAGGCGATCGAGGTGGAGAACTTCGCCGGCGCCATGCGCGCGCTGGCCGAGCTGCGCCCTCCCGTCGATGCCTTCTTCGACAAGGTGACGGTGAACACCGGAAATGCGAAGCTGCGCGTGAACCGCCTCCACCTCTTGTCCGAGATCCGCGCCGCGACGCTCAACGTTGCTGACTTCTCCAAGATCGCCGGCTGAGTTCCGCCACCGGTCTCATCCGCGGGCGTGTTCCGAGTGAGCCATTGTCACTTCGCCAGCACCTTGGGCCAGTTGGCATCGCCCTTCTTGATGTTGCCCGGGATGTCCTTCTCCCAGTCCCGCTTCACCGACAGGTTGTAGTTGAGATAGAGCTTGCCATCGACCACCGTCCACGCGTTGGGATCGCCCTTGGCCGTATAGCCGCGCGACACTGCCCAGGCGCAGTAGCCGCCGTACTGGGGCGCGAACCTGGCCGGATCGGCCTTGAACGCCTCGCGGTTGGCCTCGCTCGCGAACCGCCACTTGACGCCCTCGTGCTCGAGCGTCAGCTCTTCTCGCCCTTTGACCGGTTTGCCCTCCTTGAAGTAGGCGACCGGATCGAAGCCGCCCACCGCCACGCCCTTGACGAGGCCCGTATAGACCGGCGGCTCGGCCGCATGTGCTGTGCGAAGGGTTGCGGCGGCGGCAACAGCTGCGGCCACCAGCACCGCGATGCCAAGCAGAGTGCGAGACGGCATGGCTGTCCTCCAGCGTGCGGATCCACGCCGAATATGGTTCAGGAAGCGTTCACGTGCGAGGCAAATGCCGGTGATAATCGGGTCACGGATGGTGCGCGTAGCGTGAGGATTGCGATGTTCACCGCTCACCTTTTTGTTTACGGCACGCTGATGTCGGCCGCGTCTGGACCGCTTGGGCGAGCCCAGCGCCGGCGTCTTCAGCGCGAGGCCGAGAGCCTAGGCGCTGCGACCACCACCGGCCGTCTTTACGACCTCGGCCGCTACCCGGGTCTGGTCCCGAGCGAGAACGCCGCCCGCCTCGTCCACGGCGAGGTCTTCGCGCTGCGCAATCCAGCCGCTACGCTGCGTTGGCTCGATCTCTACGAGGGCATCGCTCCCGGCCCGCATGATAGGGGCGAATACCGCCGCGCCACCCGGCCCGTCCGCCTCGCCGATGGTCGAAAGTTGATCGCTTGGGTCTACCTCTGCGCGCGCCATCCGAACGGGGCACGGCTGCTCGATGACGGCCGCTGGCCGACTGAACGACGCAAAGCCCGTCTGCATGTGCGCGTACCCTCCCACGCAGGTTGTCGTTTCCAGTAGATTACACGTTAAGATTGTGGTAACGATTGCGCCACGGCAGCATGCATCCATTGGTGGGGTTCCAAGCACGACCATGCCCGAGTACCTGTTTGTGTATGGCACATTGATGTCGACAGCTGCTCATCCCATGGGCGCCCGGCTGGCGCGCGAAGCTGTCAATCTCGGACCGGCCACCATTGCGGGCCGGCTCTATGATCTCGGCAAGTGGCCGGGCTTGCGCGATTGCGACGACGCCCGCTCGATCGTTCATGGCGAGGTTTATGCCCTGAACGATGCCAGCCGGTCGCTCGATTGGCTCGATGCCTACGAAGGCATCCACCCGGCCGCACCGCCTCTGACCGAGTACGTCCGCGCCCGGCGCACGGTGCGGCTAAGCGACGGACGCGAGCTGACCGCCTGGGTTTATCTCTACCAGTGGGACGTGCGAAGCGGGCGCCCCCTGCCCGAAGGGCGCTGGCGGCCGGCACCAACAGCCGCGCGCTTGAGCCCGTCAGACCCTGGCCTGCATCTCGCCGCCGTTTAGCTCAAATCAGAGGACTGAGCGAGCAGCCTGTCCTCGGCCAGACGCACGCGGCGCAACAGCTCGGCTTCATCGTGCTCGCGGCCGCTGGGCGGCATGCCCTCGGCGGTGGCATCGAGCCTGAGCCCGATGCTTTTCGCCCACTGCTCGAGCGCAGCAAGCTTCTGCCCCCGGGTGAGTGCCACCTCGGCGACGAGCTGTTCCGGGCCCTCGAACACGGCCTCCGGATTGTACCGCGCCTCCTGCGTGTTGATGCGGCTGATCACCGACATGGGCAGGGACCTCGCTCGCCTCTCCGGCGGGCCTTTCTCGGCCGCCGGAAACGCCCCTTGTTCAGGCGCCGTAGTACTGGCGATACCAATCAACGAACGCCTTGACCCCTTCTGAGATGGGCGTTGCCGGCCTGAAGCCGGTCAGCCGCTCCAGGACCTCCGCGCTCGCGCTGGTACGCTCGATATCGCCGGCCTGCATCTCCATGTAGTTGCGCCGGCTCGCTCTTCCAACGGCCCGTTCCACCGCCTCGATGAACTCCATGAGACCCACCGGACGGCCGCCGCCGATGTTCACCAGACGGTAGGCGGCCACCGGCGACAGCGAAGGGTCCTCATCGGCTTCGCCGCGATCGCCGGGCAGAGGCGGCGGCAGCTGCGCCAGCCGGTAGATCGCCTCGACCAGGTCGTCGATATAGGTGAAGTCGCGTTCCATCCGGCCATGGTTGTAGACGTCGATCGGCGTGCCCTCGAGGATTCCCTTGGTGAACTTGAACAGGGCCATGTCCGGCCGCCCCCAGGGCCCGTACACGGTGAAGAAGCGGAAGGCCGTGGTGGGCACGCCCCACAGATGGCTGTAGCAGTGGGCCATGACCTCGCCCGCCTGCTTGGTCGCGGCGTAGAGCGTGAGCGGATGAGCGACTCGGTCGGTCTCCCGGAACGGCAGCGACGCGTTGGCACCGTAGACGGAACTCGTCGATGCCACCATCAGGTGCCGCACCGGGCGCTGGCGCACCAACTCGAGCACATTGAACGTGCCGATGACGTTGGCATCGACGTAGGAGCGCGGGTTCTCCAGGCTGTAGCGCACGCCTGCCTGCGCCGCGAGGTGGACGACGACGTCGATCGTCTCCTCCGACCAGACCCGCGCCAGCGTGGCTGCGTCCTCGAGCATGGCGCGGTGCCCCTTGAACCCGTTGCGGGCTGCCAGCATGGCGTGGCGCCGTTCCTTGAGCGCCACGTCATAGTAGGGCGTGAAGCCGTCGATGCCGACCACCTCGTGGCCCTCGTCGAGCAGCCGCTTGGCGAGGTGGTAGCCGATGAAGCCGGCGCTGCCGGTCACGAGATAGCGCATCGTCCGATCCGGTTGGGTGCTGAGCGCATGTGCGCGCCATTCGGACACAAGGCTGATGAAAAACGCGGCCGCTGACAAGCGGCGAAGTCTCGCGGGGCAGACTGCACTGACGAAAGCCCCCCGATCGGTGGACCGATCGGGGGGTAGGGGCGGGCGGGCCCCTGCGTTCACCAGACGCGCACGTTGCAGCGGGGTAGCCAACGCCGCATCGGGCGAACTCCGCGAACCTCCTGGCGCCTGGATCCTCTCCAGCGCAGGCCTACCGAGCGGCGTGAAGCCCCCGAGGCGCCTGCCAAGAGACCGGATCCAGGCGTCAAGGCCGCGCCTCTTGGGCGCGGAATGGGCCTGGCTTCAGTCGCGTCCAGCCAATGCTCCCCCGTGGATTGTCCGACCGGCCAAGCCATCCGATCCCTCAGCCTACGTCAAATAGATACGGCGTGTAAACCGATATCTCATGGCAGCGTGCCGCGCTAAGTAACAGCAGAAGGCTCATTCTGATGGAAACCTTGAGCCTGCGCATCTTCATCTCGGCCGAGTGCCAGCGCCAATCCCAGTGCAAAGTAGCTGATCCGCTGAAATAGGAGCTCGTGCGCCACGCTCATGGTGGCGAGCCCCGCAAGCAGCAAGACGGCGAGACGACAGCCGTAATCGCGTTGCGCCTGTCGCCACACGCCGAGGAACAGGGCGATAGCTGAGGCACCGACCACCGCAAAGCCGACCAAGCCAAACTCGGCCAGCAACCATAGGTAGGTCGAGTGTATGACGAGTTGCCCGCCGCGGAGACCAGGGACATGCTCGACGAAGTAGCCGAGGCCCTGGCCAACCCAGGGACTGGAGGAGAACAGCCGCCAGGCAATCTCAATCGTCAACCATCGTTCTCGGTCGGAGGAGGCACGGCTGTCTTGAACAAGCGTCAAAATGCTCGCTCCGCCCCCTGCCCCCGTGCCGGTACCGCCGCCAACAGGTCCCGTTCCTAGAACAGGGAACTCTATGAGGAGAGCAGCGACGAGGGCCGCCAAAACGACGACCTTGACCAATCTCCGCTCGAAAAGGAGCCCGAACGCCGTAACAACGAGAATGGCAATGGCGGCCGATCTCGATCCGGTCAGCCACACCATGGAGAAACAGGCGACCAGTATCCAAAACCTGTAAGTAACACTGCGAAGAACCGTAAGTGCGACGCCGGCAATTACCAGGACCTGAAATCCAAAGCCGTTCGGGTTCTGTGCGAACCCGTCTACCCTTACCCTGTAGGCGAACGGCATCTGGATGCCCTGCTTAAACGCCACGTACCGCAGATACTCGAACGCAGCAATCCCGAATAGGCCAGCAACGAGCGTTAGGAAAGCAGCCTCCCGCCCGTTCTCTCCGGTCAATCGAACGATGAGCGCACCGGACGCCGCGTAGCCGACGAGCACGAGCCATCCGAGCGCCCTCGCAGCTGCCCAGGAGTTCGATCCGAACGCCAGCCAGCCGTTCCCATACCCGAACACCAGCACCGCGAAGCCGGCAGCCGCATATGCCCAGAGATGTTTGATCTTCCAATTCGGCTCTGTCCGGGCAAAGCGGAGAATGAAGATGCCGGCACCGATCATGACAAGTGGATCAGCCAAGCATACGTTTACGGCCCCTTTGCCGATCGGCACGTGGACTTGGAAGAAGACGAGCACGGCAACAAGCAGCGCCACCGCCCACGCCAAAATCGCGAGCGACGCCTCGCTCCGGTCCGGACCCTCTACGGGGGAAGGCACCGGCGCGGCGGCCGGAGGGAGAGTGGTAAACCCGCCAAGTGCCACCACGACGGCAAGCGACAGCACTCCAACGAGGAGCGCGGCCGAGAGCGCCGCCGCGGGCCCTACGCCAACGGCGCCCAGCACCACCACGGCACTCAACTCGCGGACGCCCCAGCCGCCGAAACTGATCGGAAGCGCTGTCGCGAGCATCACCACGGTGCACGCCGCGGCTAGCGAGATGACGCTGACGTCTGGCGCCAGCACCTGTGTCGCCATGACGAAGCTGACCAGCGTCGCCGCTTGAATGGCCAAAGTGTAGAGCGTTACGAGAACGATTGCTCGCGCGCTCAGCGCCTTGCTCAGAGCCTCGATGCCTCGCTGGAGATGACCGGCTCGGCCCAGGGCCCACAAGGCCGATGCAGATGCGAAAGTGAGCCCGAGCACATTCCGAATCAGCTCGGCTCCTCCCTCGTCCAGGCGGATGCTGATCTGGCCAAACACGATAAGCGCGCCGACAGCGGCAACCAGCAGCAGGATCAGCAATCCAACCGTGCGCTCAACCAAAGTCATCAACACCGTGGTCGGGTACGGTACACCGTGATGCTTGAGCAGAACGCCCCGCGAGACGATCTGCCCATAGACATGAAAGAACAGGGTGGCCGCAGCCTGGCTTACCGCAACGGCCGCAAGAGCCGTTCGAAAACTCAGACTATGGCCGCATTCGGCGGAAAGAGCACGCAACCGGGCCGCGCCGAGCAGAACGCTCAAAATGATCACAGCAATGATGGCAGCGAGCTGCTCTGCCGAAACGCGGTGCAGCAACTCCAGGAGACTGCTGTTACCCCCGAACAACAGAACGTAACCACAAGCCGACCCCAACAAGATGAGAGAAACAAAAAATTGTATAATCAATGTGCCCCGCAACACCGTCCTCCTCCTTAATCTAACCTTAAATGATTCGTATGTGCACCTCCTGGTCCCGGATCCTCGCCAATGGGCGAGGTCCGCATCGATTCGTCTGTGGACTGGCTGGCTTTCGAGGAGCCCGCAAAAATTCGGAAAATCGAAATGTCATTGGTCCGATACTCGCGCATCCCTCGCACGGGCGCAACTGCAATCGGATCGGCAACCGCCAACCGCCCGCACCGATCAGGAAAAGAAGGCGCAGCCGTTCGCTATTTCGGTAGCGGGTGACGCCTGGCCAGGGCGACCCCGATCATGGCATCGCGGGTGACGAGGGACGCGAGCTCCTCCTCGGAAAGCTCGTCCGTCCCCTCCGGGCGGCGGGGGATCACCAGATACCGCATGTCCGCCGTCGAGTCATGCACCCGTACCTCGACATCGCTGCCGATCTCGGTGCCAAACTCGGCGAGCACGGCGCGCGGCTCGCGCACCACACGAGCCCGATAGTTGCGGCTCTTGTACCAGGAGGGCGGCAGCCCGAGCAGCTCGCGCGGGTAGCACGAGCACAGCGTGCAGACAATGACGTTGTGCACGATCTCCGTGTTCTCGACCGCCACCAGGTTCGTGGTCGGCATGTCGAAACCGAGCTCGGCCACTGCCGCGTTCGCGTCGCGCAAGAGTCGCACCTTGTAGGCCGGATCGACCCAGGCCCGTGCGATCACCTTCGCGCCGTTCGCGGGCGTCATGCTTTCGCGCCGCTCGATCGCGGCCCTGATCTCGTCGGCCGTTACCACCCCCTTTTCGATCAGCAGCTCCTTGAGCGCGATGCCGAGCAGCTGATAGTAGCGGTGCACCTTGTCGTCGGGCTGCGGCTCAGGGTGGCGATCATGCTCGTGGGCATGGCCGTGCCCATCCTGCCCCTGATGCTCGTGGTCTTCGTGCGCCATCGCGGTCGGCTCCTCACCCCCTCTCGAGCCAGTGCTCGTAAAGGTCGATATCGAGGCTGTCGTGATCCGGCCCTTGATAATCCGGCCATATATCGGCCTGTCGGAAGCGCACCGCATAGAGCGTCCGCCGCGGCCCTTCGAGCCGGATCGCAAGCCGCTCCGGATCGCCGAACCTGCCGAAGATGCGTGTGACCACGCCCACCTTGCCGCGGATGTAGACCGGCGTGCGGACGTGTCCAGGCGGAAAGTCTTCCCTGACCCGCACCCGCTCGCCGCGTTTCAGCGCCCTGGTCATCCCCCCTTCACCGCCTCGCCCTCGGCGAGCTTGAGCTCGTCGGCCTCCTCGAGGCGCCGGCGCAGCTCTGCCACGCGCTCGTCGATCTCCTGCTGCGTTAGGATCCCACGATCGACCATCTGCCGGCAGAGCGCCGCCGTCCACCGCTCGTAGTAGCCGAGCCGGTCGTAAGCATCGTGACCTAGCTCCTCGATGTAGCGCCGGTTCTCGTGTGTGCTGACGATCCCCTTGGCGCCAATCACGCTGCGCAGCGCGTCGATCTGCTTCTCCCAGAATGTGACCTCGTGCGCATGCGTCTCTACCGGCCCCGCCGGCAGCCCGCCGATGTCGTGCGGCCCGCGCATGTGATTCCAGCTCGCCAAACCTCGAAGGCGCCCATTCTGGCACCGGACGGCGTTGGCGTCCAATCGCGGTCCATGCTCCGAGTGGCGGCAGCCCATCGGCTGCCACCTTGACACCACTGTCGTCGTCCGCCACTACCGCCGCACGGCATCTGATTGAGGGGTCGCGCAAGGCATGGGGGCACACCGCGTAACAGTCGACACCGGCGGCACCTTTTCCGATTTCGTGTTCCTTGACGAAGCCAGCGGCGAGATCTCCATCCTGAAGCTCGCCTCCACCCCCGACGATCCATCCCGCGCCATTCTGCAGGGCATCGAGCACCTGATCTCGCATGGCGTGAAGCCGGCCGCCATCGCCCACTTCTGCCACGGCACCACCGTCGGCACCAATGCCCTACTCGAGGGCAAGGGCGCCCGCACTGGGCTGCTGGTGACCGAAGGCTTCCGCGGCATCTACGAGGTGGCCGAGCAGGCGCGCCCCCACGGGCCCGCCATCTTCGACGTGATGTACGAGAAGCCGCCGCTGCTCGTGCCGCAGAGCCGAACCGGCGAGGTGCGCGAGCGTGTGGCCTTCGACGGCGAGGTGCTGCTGCCGCTCGACGAGGCTGCCCTGCGCGGAACCCTCCGCGAGCTTGCCTCCCGGTCGATCGAATCGATGGCGGTATGCCTGCTCTTCTCCTTCCTGCGCCCCGAGCACGAAAGGCGCGTGCGCGACATCCTCGCCGAGGAGATGCCCGGCTGCAACGTGTCGCTGTCTTCGGAAGTCGTTCCGCAGATTCGCGAGTACTACCGGCTGAGCACCACCGTCATCAACGCCTACCTCCAGCCGATCCTTGCCCGCTATATCGAACGCCTCGGCGAGCGGCTGGCTGGCGCCGGTCTGACCACTCGCCAGAAATACATCATGCAGTCAAACGGCGGCACCGCGACGTTCGAGGCAACCGCGAAGAAGGCCGTGACCACGGTACTGTCGGGCCCAGCGGGCGGTGTGACCGCGGGCGTGGCGCTCGCCCGCGCCACGGGTATCGCCAACATCATCACCTTCGACATGGGCGGCACCTCCTGCGATGTGGCGCTGATTGCGCAAGGCGAGCCCATCGTCGCCAACCTGGGCAAGATCGAGGGCCGCGACCTTGCCCTACCGATGATGGACATCAACACGGTAAGCGCCGGCGGCGGCACCATCGCGCGCATCGACCGTTTCGGCGCGCTGAAGGTGGGGCCCGAGAGCGCCGGCGCGGTGCCGGGTCCCGCCTGCTACGGCCGGGGCGGCACCTTGCCGACCGTCACCGACTGCAACCTGGCGCTTGGCTTCCTGAGCGAGGACGGTTTCCTGGGCGGGCAGATGCGGCTCGACCACAGGGCGGCGCTCACCGCCATCGAGAGCGCCGTCGCCCGCCCGCTCGGGCTCGATGTCCTGGACGCCGCCGAAGGCATCATCCGCATTATCAACGTCAAGATGGAGGAGGCGATCAAGGCCATCTCCACCATCCGTGGCCACGACCTGCGCGAGTTCATGCTGCTCGCCTTCGGCGGCGCCGGCCCCATCCACGCCGGCGAGATCGCCCGCAGCTTGCGGATGGCCGGTGTCATCGTGCCGCTTCATCCTGGCGTGTTCTCTGCCCTCGGCCTCCTAATGTCCGATGTCCGCCACGACTACGTGCGCTCCAAGCTGACGCCGTTCACCGCGGCCACTCCGGCCGGTCTCGATGAAGTGTTCGCCGACCTCGAGCGCCAAGCCGTTGGCGAGCTTGAGGACGAGGGCTTTACCAAGCACCGTATCCGCCTCGCCCGCGCCCTCGACCTGCGCTACGCTGGCCAGGGCTACGAGCTGACCATACCCTGCCCCCCATTGCGTAGCCGTGCAGACCTAGATGCCCTGCGCCGCGCCTTCGATGCCGAGCACAGGCTTCAATTTGGCCACTCCGCGCCCGAGGAGTTGGTCGAGATCGTCACCTATCGCGTTCGCTCGACGGGTCTCGTCGCGCCGGTCGAGATGAAGCGTTTCGCGCCCACCGGAGCCAGGCTCGAGGATGCCGTGCGCGAGCGGCGGCAGGTGCGGTTCGCGGGCCGGCGGATCGAATGCCCGGTCTATCGTCGCGACAAGCTCGACGTCGGATTGGTCTTCGCCGGCCCCGCCATCGTCGAGCAGCTCGACTGCACCGTCGTTGTCAACCCTGGTCAAGTTGTATCGGTAGATGCCTTCAAGAATCTCATCGTCAAGGAGGCGGAGGAACGATGACCATCGGCGCCGTCGAGCTCGAGGTGATCCGGGCCAGCCTGAGCGGCATCGTGCGCGAGATGCAGAACTCGCTGTTCCGTACCGGCTTCTCCACCATCATCCGCGAGTCACAGGACGCCTCTTGCGCGCTGCTCGACGCGTCGGGCAGGGTGATCGCCCAGCATGTCGTGCTGCCCCTGCACATCGGCGCCTTTCCCGCCTGCTGCGCCGCGATTCTCAAGGTCTATTCCGGCGACATCGCCGAGGGTGACGCCTTTCTCATCAATGACCCCTATCTGGGTGGTAGCCCGCACGCGCCCGACATGGCCGTCTTCACGCCCGTGTTTCACGAAGGCGCGCACCTGGGCTTCTGCGCCAGCATCGCGCACAAGGGCGACATCGGCGGCCCGGTGCCGGGAAGCTGCTCGGGCCAGGCGCGAGAAGTATTCAACGAGGGCCTGCAGCTTCCCCCCGTGCGCTATCAGCGCGCCTTCACACCCATCGGCGACGTTGAGCGCATCATCGCCGCCAACAGCCGCACACCCGAGCTGGTGCTCGGCGACATACGCGGCCAGCTCGGCGCTGCGCGTCTCGGCGAGCGCCGCCTGGGTGAGCTGGTCGCCAAATACGGTGTCGCGAGCTTCAAAGCGGCGGCTACCGAGTTGCTTGCCACCTCCGAAAGCAAGCTGCGCGCGGCCGTCGCCGAGTGGCCCGACGGCCGCTACCAGTCCGAGCGCTTCATCGACGACGACGGCATCGAGCTGAACAAGCCCGTGCGCGTGCATGTCGTGGTCGATAAGCGGGGCGACCGCATCCGCTTCGACTTTTCGGGCTCGGCGGACCAGACGCGCGGCCCCGCCAACATTCGCCCGCCGCTGGTGCAGGCAGCCTGCGCCTACTGCCTGATCTCGCTCGTCGACCCGCACATGTTCGTGACCAGCGGTCTGCTCGCCGCCATCGACATCACCACGCGGCGGGGTAGCATTCTCGATCCCATCTACCCGGCTCCGGTCAACACCTACAATCCGACCGTGCACGCCGTCGTCGATGCCATTTTCGATGCCGTCGGCCACTTGGTGCCGGCCCGCACCCGGGCCGATGGCTGCGCCAGCCGCTCCATCATCATCGGCGGGCGCAGCACCTACACCGGCAAGGGCTACGTACAGTACGAGATCATTGGCGGCGGCGCAGGCGCTCGGGCGGTGAAGGACGGCGCCTCGGGGACCAACGTCAACCAATCGAACGCCAAGATCGCCTCGGTCGAGATCATCGAAAGCGAATTCCCAACCCGCGTGCTGCGCTTCGAGCTGATCCGGGATTCGGGCGGGCCCGGCGCCTTCCGCGGCGGGCTCGGCATCCGCCGCGAGTATCTGAACCTCGCCGAGGCCCGCTTCTCGATCCGCTCTGCCAAGCACGTCATTCCGGCCAACGGCGCCAACGGTGGCAAGCCCGGCCGCACCGGCGACATCCGCATCAATCCCGGCACACCCGACGAGAAGCGCCTGCCAACGCGCTATGCTGATTATCCACTCAAAGCGGGCGACATCTTCCGCCTGGAGACGCCCGGCGGCGGCGGTTTCGGCGATCCGCTCGAGCGCGAGGCCGAGCGGGTTCTTGAGGACGTGCGCGAGGGCTACGTTTCGCCTGAGGCCGCGCGCGATCAGTACGGGGTGGTAGTGCGCAACGAGGATGGCCGTTGGCGGCTCGACGAGGCCGCCACCGAAGCCCGCCGTATTGAGCTAGGTATTGCCAGGTTGTCGTCGGAGGCATCATGAGGTTTGAAGGCAAGGCCGCCATCGTCACCGGCGCCGGCCGCAACATCGGCGAAGCCACAGCCAGGCTCTTCGCCCGCGAGGGCGCCAAGCTCGCCGTCGTCGATCTCGACAAGGGCCGCGCCGAGAAGGTCGCCGCCGCGATCACCGCCGCGGGCGGCGTGGTGCGCCCCTTCGTCACCGATGTCTCAGACGAGGCGCAGGTCGAGGCGCTGGTCAGGGACGTGACCGCCGCCTTCGGCCGCATCGACATCCTCATCAACAACGTGGCGATCTCCGACAACAAGCACATCCTCGACATCACGAGGCAGGAGTGGGACCGCGTCATCGCCGTCACGCTCACCGGCCCGTTCCTGATGGGCAAGCATGTGGCCAAAGCGATGGTCGCGCAGGGCTCGGGCGGCGTGATCGTCAATGTCGGCTCGACGTCGGGCTACTTCGGCCGGCCCCGCGCCATTGCCTATACGGCGGCCAAGGGCGGCGTGCGCAATCTCACGCGCTCCATGGCGATCCAGCTCGCCCCTCACAACATCCGCGTCGTGAGCCTCGTACCGAACAAGATCGGCTCGCCGGTCGGCAAGGACACCTTCAACCCCGAGCGGCCGGTGGTGAACCTGCGCAAGAACCGCCCCGGCGTACCGGAGGACGTGGCGCGCGCGCTTCTGTTCCTGGTGTCGGAGGACGCCGACTTCATCACCGGCTCGGAGCTCTTCGTCGACGGCGGCGTCACGGCAATTATGCCGGGGAGCGATTGACTTGGAGGGGTCGACCCTGCGGGTCTGACCCCAAATCAAAGCCCGATCTTCTTCCTGAGCAGTGCGTTCACCGCCTGCGGGTTGGCCTTCCCGCCCGTCGCCTTCATCACTTGGCCGACGAACCAGCCGAGCGCGGCGGGCTTGGTCTTGGCCTGGGCCACCTTGTCGGGGTTGGCTGCGATCACGGCATCGACGGCGGCCTCGATGGCACTGGTGTCGGTCACCTGCTTCATCCCGCGCTTCTCGACGATCTCTGCCGGATCGCCGCCTTCCGCCCACACGATCTCGAACAACTCCTTGGCGATCTTGCCGGAGATGGCCCCCGACGCGATCAGATCGAGGATCGTGCCAAGCTGGTTTGCCGACACTGGCGAATGCTCGATGTCCTTCCCCTCCTTGTTGAGGCGTCCGAACAGATCGTTGATGACCCAGTTGGCCGCCGTTTTGCCCTCCCGGCCCTTTGCGACCGCCTCGAAGTAGTCCGCACTCTCCCGCTCGGCCACCAGCACCCCGGCATCGTAGGCAGACAGCCCATACTCCTTCATGAACCGCGCCTTCTTGGCGTCAGGCAGCTCCGGCAGGTTCTTCCTTAGTGCGTCCACGTACTCTTCCGTCAGCTCCAGCGGCAGCAGGTCGGGATCGGGGAAATAGCGGTAATCGTGCGCCTCCTCCTTGCTGCGCATCGAGCGCGTCTCCCCCTTCGCAGGATCGAACAGCCGCGTCTCCTGCTCGATCACGCCGCCGTCCTCCAGGATGTCGATCTGGCGCCGCGCCTCCGCCTCGATGGCCTGGCCGATGAAGCGGATCGAGTTGAGGTTCTTGATCTCGCAGCGCGTCCCCAGCTTCTCCTCGCCTGCCGGGCGCACCGAGACGTTCACGTCGGCGCGCAGGTTGCCCTTCTCCATGTCGCCGTCGGAAGTGCCAAGGTAGCGCAGGATCGTTCTGAGCTTCGAGACGAACGCCTGCGCCTGCCTAGCCGAACGGATGTCGGGCTTCGACACGATCTCCATCAGCGCCACGCCGGCGCGGTTGAGATCGACATAGGAGTAATCCGGGTGCCGGTCGTGGAACGACTTGCCGGCGTCCTGTTCGAGGTGCAGCCGCTCGATGCCGACCCTGAATGTCTCCCCGTCCGCCTCCACCTCGACCTCACCCTCGCCGACGATCGGCTGCTTGTACTGGCTGATCTGATAGCCCTGCGGCAGGTCGGGATAGAAGTAGTTCTTGCGGTCGAACACGCTGACCAGATTGATCTTGGCCTTGAGGCCGAGGCCGGTGCGCACCGCTTGTGCCACGCACTCGGCGTTGATCACGGGCAGCATGCCTGGCATTGCCGCATCGACGAGCGACACCTGGGCGTTAGGCTCTGCCCCGAACGCGGTCGAGGCGCCGGAGAAGAGCTTCGCTCTGGAATTGACCTGGGCATGCACCTCCATGCCGACCACCACCTCCCAATCGCCCGTCGCCCCTTTGAAGAGGTTACCACTAGCCGCCGGCTTCGCCTCATCTTGCATGAACTCACTCCTCGCGTTCGCGCGTTGGTTATCGCACTGGCCTGGCCGCGGCAATCCTCGCCCGAGCTTACGCCACCTCAACCCCATTGCAGTTGCAAACTAATGGCAATAAACAGACGGCCTTTGAACTGCACTGGAAGGTGGAGTGATGATCGATCGGCGACGCTTTGCGACGCTCGGTGCGGCGGGTCTGTTGTGCGCGGCGCCCGGCGCCTCCGCGCTGGCTGAAGCCGTCTCCGGCGCGGCCAGGAAGCCGTTCCGGGTCGTCACCACCTTCACCGTCATCCAGGACATCGCCCAGAACGTCGCCGGCACGGCCGCCGTCGTCGAATCGATCACCAAGCCGGGCGCCGAGATCCACGACTATCAGCCGACGCCGCTCGACGTCGTGAAGGCGCAATCCGCCGACCTCGTGATCTGGAACGGCATGAACCTCGAGCGCTGGTTTGAGCGCTTCTTCCAGAACCTTAAGGAAGTGCCGAGCGTCGTCGTCACCGAGGGCGTCACCCCCATCGGCATCACCGAGGGCCCCTACACCGGCAAGCCCAATCCCCACGCTTGGATGTCGCCGTCGAATGCACTGATCTACGTCGAGAACCTCCGCCGGGCGCTCACCAAGCACGACCCCGCCAACGCGGCCGCCTATAACGACAACGCCGCCGCCTACGCCGGAAAGATCAGGGCCATCGACGAGCCGTTGCGCAAGCGCCTCTCCGCCATCCCCGAGAGCCAGCGCTGGCTGGTGACCAGCGAAGGCGCCTTCAGCTATCTTGCGCGCGACTTTGGCCTGCGCGAACTCTACCTGTGGCCGATCAACGCCGACGAACAGGGCACGCCTCAACAAGTGCGCCGCGTCATCGACCAGGTGCGCAAGCACAAGATCCCCGTCGTATTCAGCGAAAGCACCGTGTCCGACAAGCCGGCCCGCCAGGTCGCCCGCGAGACCGGCGCCCGCTATGGCGGCGTGCTCTATGTCGACTCCTTGAGCGACGAACGCGGCCCCGTACCGTCCTACCTGAAGCTGCTTGAGGTGACCGTGGACACCATCGCCAAGGGCTTTGGCAAGTGAGGCTCGAACACATGTTGGGGCTTGCGAGACCGGCCGCACCCGCAAGCCTCGTCGCCTCGCTGTCGGTGCAGGGCGTCACCGTCACCTATCCCAACGGCACGACCGCACTCACGGACGCCACCTTCGAGCTCGGTCCCGGCACCATCTGCGGGCTGGTCGGCATCAACGGCTCCGGCAAATCCACGCTGTTCAAGGCGATCATGGGCTTCGTTGCCCCGCGCCGGGGCGAGGTTAGGATCTGCGGTCTTCCCGCACGCGAAGCCATGCGGCTCGCCGCCGTTGCCTACGTTCCCCAGAGCGAGGACGTCGACTGGAACTTTCCGGTGCTCGTCGAGGACGTGGTATTGATGGGCCGCTACGGCCGCATGGGCTTTCTGCGCATCGCCTCGGCCGAGGACCGCCGCAAGGTGGACGAGGCGCTTGAGCGTGTCGGCATGACCGCTTTCCGCAAGCGCCAGATCGGCGAGCTGTCGGGCGGCCAGAAGAAGCGGGTTTTCCTCGCCCGCGCGCTCGCTCAGGAGGGGCAGATCATCTTGCTCGACGAGCCCTTCACCGGCGTCGACGTGAGGACGGAGACGGTCATCGTCGACCTGCTGCGCGAGCTACGCGATTTGGGGCGCCTGATGTTGGTCTCCACTCATAACCTCGGCAGCGTGCCCGACTTTTGCGATCAGGTCGTGCTGGTGAACCGCAAGGTCCTCGCCGCCGGACCGACCGCGACCACCTTCACCCAGGCCAACCTGGAGCGCGCCTTCGGCGGCGTGCTGCGCCATTTCCGCCTCGAGGGCACCGAGTTGCACCAGGATGACGACAGCCGCGCCGTCACCGTGCTGACCGACGACGAGCGCCCGGTCGTTTTCTACGGCGACCGCCGCCAAGCCGGCGAGCCGCTGGGCGGCACCCGCACGGAGGACAAGCCGTGAGCGAGCTGCTCGTCCCTTTCGAGTACGGCTACATGGTCAAGGCCATGTGGGTGAGCACCCTCGTCGGCGCCACCTGCGCATTCCTGTCCGCCTACCTGATGCTCAAGGGCTGGTCGCTAATGGGCGATGCGCTTGGCCATTCCATCGTGCCGGGCGTCGCCGGCGCCTATCTGCTGGGGCTTCCCTATGCGCTCGGCGCATTCTTTGCCGGCATGCTGGCGGCCTTAGGGATGGCCATCGTCCGGCAACGCTCGCGGCTTAGGGAGGACGCTGTCATCGGCATCGTCTTCACCTCCTTCTTCGCCGCCGGCCTACTCATGGTCTCCCTTTACCCGACCTCGGTCAACGTGCAGACGATCGTGCTCGGCAACATCCTGGGCATTGCCGACGAGGATGCCGTGCAGGTCGTCGTCATCGCCGCCGTCTCGCTCGCTATCCTGCTCCTAAAGTGGCGCGACCTGATGGTGGTGTTCTTCGACGAGAGCCACGCCCACATCATGGGCCTCGGCCCGACCGCACTGAAGGTCCTGTTCTTCACCCTCTTGGCCGCCTGCACGGTCGCGGCGTTGCAGACCGTGGGTGCCTGCCTCGTCATCGCCATGGTGGTGACCCCGGGCGCTACCGCCTACCTGCTCACCGACCGCTTCGGCCGGCTGCTCGCCCTGAGCGTCGCCATCGGAGCGGCGACCGGTTTCATCGGCGCCTACTTGAGCTTCTTTGTTGACGGCGCCACCGGCGGCGTCATCGTGTCTTTACAAACGGCTTTGTTCGTCGCCGCGTTCCTGTTCGCGCCGAAGCACGGCATGCTGGCCGCGCGCCGGCGGGCAATGTCCACGCGTGAGATGACGCCATGACCACGCTGTGGGATTTCTTGGTGGTCCCGTTGAGCTATGGCTTTATGCAGCGCGCTCTCGTCGTCGCCGTGCTGGTCGGCGCCGTCTGCGCCGTGCTCTCCTGCTACCTCGTGCTCAAGGGTTGGTCGCTGATGGGCGATGCCGTCTCGCACGCCGTGCTGCCCGGCATCGTGCTGGCCTACATCGCCGGTCTGCCGCTCGCCGCGGGCGCCTTCGCCGGTGGCCTCGCCTGCGCCGTGCTCACCGGATTTTTCAAGGAGAACAGCCGAGTTAAGGAGGACACCGTCATGGGCGTGGTGTTCTCCGGCATGTTCGGCCTCGGTCTCGTCATGTTCACCAAGATTGAGACCGACCAGCACCTCCTCCACATCCTGTTCGGCAACATGCTGGGGGTAACGGCGACCGATCTCATCGAGGCCGGCATCGTCGCCGGCGGCACGCTGTTGGTGGTGCTGCTGAAACGCCGCGATCTCCTGCTCTACTGCTTCGACCCCCAGCATGCCCGCGCCGTGGGGCTCCCAGTGCGCGCCATCCACTACACGCTGCTGGTGTTGCTGGCGCTCACCATCGTCGCTTCGTTGAAAGCCGTGGGCATCATTCTGGTGGTGGCCATGCTTGTGACGCCCGGCGCCATCGCCTACCTGCTGACCGACAGCTTCGAGCGCATGCTCATCATCTCCGGCGCCGTGGCCATCGGCTCGAGCGTGCTCGGTACGCTGGTAAGCTTCCACATCGACGGCGCCACCGGGCCGTGTATCGTACTGCTTCAAGCGGCCGTATTCCTGCTCGCGTTCCTGTTCGCGCCGAAGCACGGCGTCCTCGCCGGCCTGCGCCAGCCCGCGGGGCAAGCGGCAGGCGACCCGCCCCGCGCGTAACAGGGAGCCTTGCGCCTACTTCTTTGCTCTGGCCTCGAGCTTGTCGCGCAGCTTCTCCTCCTCGTACTGGATGAACCAGCCGATCATCTGCCGCCAGAGCGCCTCGACCAAGTCGGGCGGGACCCCGCGCTCGGCTGCCCGCGCGCGCACCCTGTCGATCACCTCCTGGTTGCGCCAGGGCACGTTCGCCTCCTCGTTGTTGGCGAGCTTGATCTGCCAGGCGCGCTCCACGTAGCCGAAGCGCTCGGCAATGAGATCGACCAGGGCCCGGTCGATCCGGTCGATCTCGTTGCGCACCTCACCCATGTCGCGGCACTCCTGCGGCGGTCGAGTTGCCATGGCGTTTCGCTCCGCTTGTCTGTCTATCACGCACCGGTTGTCAGCACGGCATCGACCTCCGTCTCGACCAGCCAGTCGGGATCGATGAAGCGCGCCACCTGCACGATCGTGCTCGCCGGACGGATGGCGGAGAAGATCTCCCCGTGCACCTTTGCCACCGCCTCCCAGTCGGCGATGTCGCTGAGCAGGAAGCGGGTGCGTATCACGTCGCCGAGGCTGGCGCCCGCCTCCTCGAGCGCGAGCCGCGTGATCTCCAAGCAGCGCCGGGCTTGTGCCGCGGCATCGCCAATGCCGACCGTCCTGCCGTCCGCCCCGATAGGCGCCGTGCCGCCGACCGCGATGATGTTGCCGATACGGACCGCGCGGGAGAAGCCTACGATCGGCTCGTAGGGGCTGCCCGAGGAGATGTTCTGCCGCTCGACCATGACCTCTGCCCCTTTCGATGCCCCCGGGCGCCGCCCTCAGGCCGCCCGCTCCCACCAGCGCTCCGGTACGGTGAAGCGGCCCGCCGCCTCCTCGATAATGTGAGCGGCGCGGAACAGCGTCGGCTCGTCGAACGGCCTGCCGATGAGCTGGAGGCCCAGCGGCGTGCCTTGCCCGGAAAGCCCGGCCGGCACCGAGATGCCGGGCAGGCCCGCCATGTTCACCGTCACGGTGAAGATGTCTTCCAGGTACATGGCGACGGGATCGCCGCTCTTCTCGCCCTGCGCGAAGGCCGGCGTTGGCGTGGTCGGCGTCAGCACCACGTCCACCTTGTCCCACGCCTCGTCGAAATCGCGCTTGATGAGCGTCCTCACCTTCTGCGCCTTGAGGTAGTAGGCGTCATAGTAGCCGGCCGACAACACATAAGTGCCGATCAGCACGCGCCGCCGCACCTCCTTGCCGAACCCCGCCGCCCGCGTCGCCTCGTACATCCGCCTCAGGTCGCCGTGCCCCACCCGCAGACCGTAACGCACCCCGTCATAGCGCGCGAGATTGGAAGAGGCTTCGGCAGGCGCCACGATGTAGTAGGCCGGCAGCGCGTATTTTGTGTGCGGCATGGAGATGTCGCGGATGCTGGCGCCTGCCCCCTTGAGCCAGGCAATGCCCGCGCTCCACAGTTCCTCCACCTCCTTCGACATGCCCTCGACCCGGTACTCCTTGGGCACCCCGACGCGCAGCCCCTTGAGGCTCCTGCCGAGCTCCGCCTCGTAATCGGGCACCGGCACGTCAACCGAGGTTGAATCCTTGGGGTCGTGCCCGGCCATGTGCCGGAGCAGGATGGCGGCGTCGCGCACCGTCTTGGCGATCGGCCCGGCCTGATCGAGCGAGGAGGCGAAGGCCACGATCCCCCACCGGGAGCAGCGCCCATAGGTGGGCTTCAAACCGACCGTGCCGGTCAGCGCCGCCGGCTGGCGGATCGACCCGCCCGTGTCCGTCGCCGTCGCCCCGAGGCAAAGGTCGGCCGCCACCGCCGCCGCCGACCCGCCCGACGAGCCGCCCGGCACCAGGCTGGCGTTCGAGCCCTTGCGCCGCCACGGATTGACGACGGGTCCAAAACAGCTCGTCTCGTTGGAGGAGCCCATCGCGAACTCGTCACAATTAAGCTTGCCGAGCATCACCGCACCGGCATCGAGCAGGTTCTGCGTGACCGTTGATTCGTAGGTCGGGGTGAAGTTGTCGAGGATCCGCGAGCACGCCGTCGTGCGCACGCCGCGCGTGCAGAACAGGTCCTTGATGCCGAGCGCGATCCCTTCGAGCGGACGGCCCTCGCCCTTGGCGATGCGCTCGTCGCTGGCGCGGGCCTGCGCCATGGCGAGTTCCGGAGTCGGCAGCACGAAGGCGTTGAGTCGGGGATTGGCCTCCTCGATGCGTTGAATGAGTGCGCGCGTCAGCTCGGTCGCGGACGCTTCCTTGCTGCGCAGCTTGTCGCGGGCGTCTGCGAGCGTCAGCCTGGCAAGATCGGTCATGACGCGAGCGGGCTTTCGACGGCGATCGTCTTCTCGTAGAAGACCGAGTAGGGCAATGAAGGATAGTCGAGCACCGCCCCGCAGACGGCAAAACCGGCCTTCTCGTAGATGCGTTTGGCGGCGAAATGGCGTGTGCCCGTTTCTATCACCAGCCGCATGAGGCCTTCGGCCCGCGCCAGGCTTTCGATCTCGGCCAGAATCCGCTTGCCGATGCCGCGACCCTGATGCGACGGCCTCGTGTACATGCGTTTGACCTCGCCGATGCGGTTGGCATGGCGGCGCAGCGCCCCACAGGCAACGACGCTGCCGCCATCCCTGGCCACGAACACTGTGGTATCCGGCTGCGCCATCTCTTCTACCGTCATGTGGAAACAGAATTCGGGCGGGGTCAGCGCCAGCAAAACCTGGTTGAGCTCGGCGATGAGCTGGCGCACTTCCTCCTGCAGCGGGCTCTCGATCGCCACGGTGACTGCCATGGTGGGACTACTCCACCACCCTGGGCACCACGAACAGGTGGTCCTCGGCCATTGGCGCATTGCGCACGATGTCGTCGGCAATGCCGCCGTCGGTCACCTCGTCCGCGCGCTGCTTGAGCTTGATCGGCACCACCCGGCTCATCGGCTCCACCGCGCTGGTGTCCACCTCATTGAGCTGGGCAATCCAGTGGAGAATGCCGGACAGCTCGCCGACGAGCCCCTGCGCCTCGGCATCGGTGATCTCGATGCGGGCCAGGCGAGCGATGCGCCGCACCGTGGCTTCGTCGATTTCCATCCTGATGTGCTCCGCAAGCGCCGTCTCGAGCGGTGTGATAGCCCGCAGCATAACCCGGTGCAACCGTTCCCGGCCTTGCGCCTAGCCGAGCCGGCCCAGCCGGTCGAGTGCGCCCTGCAGGATGATCGCTGCCGCCACCTTGTCGATGACCTCCGCCCGGCGCTGGCGGCTGGCGTCGGCTTCGATCAGGAGCCGTTCGGCCGCCGCCGTCGACAGCCGCTCATCCCACAGCAGGATGGGCAGGCTCGCACGCTTGTTGAGATTGGCCGCGAACGCCCGCGTCGACTGTGCGCGCCGTCCCTCCCGGCCGTCGAGATGGACCGGCAGCCCGAGCACCAGGCCGGCCACCGCGTGCTTCTCGGCGAGCGCCATGAGCCGCGCCGCGTCCGCCGAGAAGCTCCCGCGCCGGATGGTCTCGAGTGGGGATGCGACGGTGCGCCCCACGTCGGACAGCGCAAGCCCGATCGTCCGAGTGCCGAGGTCGAGGCCGATCAGCCGCCCTTTGGCAGGCAACCGCTTGGCGAACTCCCCTGCGTCGTCGAGCGTTTCGCCTCCGCCGCCCGGCGGCTTCCTGCTCACGCTCATCACGCGTTGCAGTCCCGGTTCATTGCCGCCATCCTAGGGCCACACGCAAAGCAGCCTTTTAGGGAGAACGCTGGCATGAAGATCACCTGGCTCGGTCACTCCTGCTTCCGCGTCGAGACCGGCAGCAGTGTCATCCTGATTGACCCGTTCCTCAAGGGCAACCCATCATTCGAGCGGTCCGGGCTCGACTGGAACGAGGCCACCAAAGGCGTTTCCCACGTGGCCTTGTCGCACGGCCATGACGATCACGTGGGCGACGCCGCCGAGATTTGCCGGCTGCGCGGCGCAACCCTTTTCGCCGTGTTCGAGCTTGCCATGCACCTTGGTCAGAAGGGCGTGGAGAAGCTCGAGCCGATGAACACAGGCGGCACCGTCAGGTCCACCGACTTCGACCTCACGCTCACCATCGCCCATCATTCCTCATCCTCGAACGGCATCTATCTTGGCAATCCCTGCGGCATTGTGATCAAGCCGCAGCAGGGACCGACGCTCTACCACATGGGCGACACCGAGATGTTCGCCGGCATGGCGCTGATCAACGAGTTCCACCGCCCTGAGATCGGCATCGTGCCGATCGGCGACCGCTTCACCATGGGCGCCCGCTCGGCCGCCTTTGCCTGCAAGAAGTTCTTCAAATTCAAGACCGTCATTCCCTGCCACTACGGCACCTTCCCGATCATCGACCAAACCGCCGAGAGCTTCGTCGCGGAGATGGGAAACACCGGGGTGGTGGTACCGAAGATCGGAGCTGCGATCGAGGTCTGAGCACCGTGCGCCCGCGACATAAGAACCCGCCCGCGCGCAGGATCGGGGCACTATGGGCGCAAGCTCCGCTATTGACGCCGCACACCCGGCAGAGCATCTAGGCGTTGAAAAACAGGGCCGATGCCGTCCTCACAGGAGTCGAAATGAACAACGATGCGGCGCCCTCGCAGAGCGCCCCGCGCACGGTCAAGGACCTCGCGCTCACCTCAGGCACGGCCAAGCTGTTCACGGCATCGGCCCCCCTTGTGGTCTGGATCTTCGCGATCACCACTTTCATTTCCGCTCTGCTTCTGTTCCTGATCCAGCCTATGTTCGCCAAGATGGTGCTACCGATTCTCGGCGGCGCACCGTCGGTATGGGCCGTTGCGCTGTGCTTCTTCCAGGGTGCGCTGCTCGCCGGCTACTGCTACGCGCATTACATCAATCGGCACTTGGCGACGCGCTATGCCGGCTTCGTGCATTTGGGCGTGTTCGCGCTCGCCATGCTGACGCTGCCGATCGGCCTTCCCGCCGGTTGGCGCGAGCCGCCCCCCGGCGATCCTTATCTCTGGCAGCTTGGGCTGTTCACGGTCGCAATCGGGCTGCCGTTTCTGGCTATCTCTGCCAACGCGCCTCTGCTGCAGGCGTGGTTCGCGCGCACCGGCCACCCCCAGGGGCGTGACCCCTACTTCCTGTACGCGGCCAGCAATCTCGGCAGCTTCATCGCTCTGCTCGGCTACCCCTTCGTGCTCGAGCCGGCGTTCGGGCTGACCGCGCTCAGCCAGATCTGGACCGTAGGGTTTGTCGTTCTCGCGCTCGCCATCGCGATCTGCTTCTTCACGCTTTATCAGGTCGGCGGCACCGACAACGAGCCGGCCGCCGCGCTCGAACCGAACGCGACTGACGCCGCTCCTCCCACGTGGCGCGACCGGCTGGTGTGGATCGGTCTGGCGTTGGTGCCGTCCGCGCTCCTCGTCGCCTACACTACCCATATCGCGACCGACGTGGCGTCCGCTCCCCTCATCTGGGTGCTGCCGCTGTCGCTCTATCTGCTGACCTTCGTGTTCGTGTTCCGCGACCGGCCGATCGTGCTTGCCCCGCTGGCGATCACCGTTGCCGTGGCCACCTTCCTGTTCCTGCGCTGGTTCGGCGCCGTGGTTCTGCACGTCTACCTCCCCACGCCTGTTCTGCTGGTGGCGGCCGGCGGCATCACCGCAGCCTTCGTCTGGGTCTACCTGTACGGATCGATGGCACCGCGGGTCTGGCTTTTGTGGGGCCAGCTCGCCGCTGTGGTGGTCGCGCTCCTGCTGCTTTCCCAGACCCGGCACGACACGTGGATCACCACCGCCGCCACCGGCGTCGCCGCCTTCTTCCTGTCGGGACTTGTCGCCCACCGCACACTTTATGAGGCGCGGCCGGCCGCCCGCTATCTCACCCAGTTCTATCTCTTCATGTCGCTGGGCGGCGTGCTCGGTGGGCTGTTCGCAGCGCTCATTGCGCCCAAGCTCTTCTCCGAGGTACTGGAATATCCCATCCTGCTGGCGCTGACGCTCGCCTGCCGACCTGGTGTGAACATCATCGGCTATGTCCAGTCGACCGTCGCCGTCGTCGGCCGCGCACTCAATGCCGCGACGCCCGCCGCCTGGGTGAACAAGGTAGCGGATAGGACAGAGCTGCTGCGGTTCTGGGTGCTGGTAGCGCTGGGCCTGCTCGCCTTGTACTGGGTGCCGGCGATCGGCCAGCGCAACGGCTGGACCTTCAACGACTACGGCGCGGCAGCGGCACTGGCGCTCGCGTTTGCCATCGTCGTTGCCCTGGTCTGGCGCTATCCGGCCCGCCAGCTCGTCGCTGGCCTGCTCATGTGCTTGGCCGTGGTGGCCCTGCCCTCCTCGGTCAAGCGCGGCGATGCCCAGCGCAGCTACTTCGGCGTCTATCGGGTATCCGAGTCCAACGACGGGCAGTTCCACGTGCTGACGCACGGCACCACGCTGCATGGCGCCCAGCGCGTCAGGGACCCCTCCGGACAGCCCGTGCTCAACACCACGCCGACCACCTACTATCACCCCAAGAGCCCGATGGCGAAGTCGGTCGAGATCGTCCGCAGCCGCCTCGAAGCCAAGGGCGAGAAGGGCCGCTACGGCATCGTCGGGCTCGGTACCGGCTCCCTCATCTGCTACGCCAAGGAAGGCGAGCGTTGGCGCATCTTCGAGATCGATCCGACTGTCGTCCAGATATCCTCCAATCCGCGCAACTTCAGCTTTATCGCCAACTGCCAGCCCAACCCCGACATCGTCATCGGCGATGCGCGGCTGACCCTCGCCAAGGAACCCCCGGGGAGCTACGACCTCATCATCGTCGATGCGTTTTCCTCCGATGCCATCCCGGTCCACATGCTGACCGCCGACGCCATGAGGATGTACGCGAACAAGCTCAAACCGGAGGGCGTCGTCGTGCTGCACATTTCCAACCGCTATCTCGACCTCGACTCGGTGTTGGGTGCCAATCAGCCGCTGGTGCCTGAGCTGCACGGCGTGCTGGTTTCGGACGACGAGGCGGACGGCAGTTACGCTTCAACCACCTCCACCGTCGGCGTGTTCTCCAAGAGTCCCACGATGATCAAGGAGTTCAGTGCGCTGCCCGGAGCCACGCCGCTCACCCCTGGCCGCATGCGGGGGTGGACCGACGACTATTCCGACATCCTGGCGCCGTTCCTGTCGCGCCTGCGTCAGTGATCAAACCGGCACGATCCGGTCCGGCCCGAAGCGGACCGTCGCGCAGGTCCCCTGACCCCGCGCGCTCTCGATCTCGAGCATCCCGCCGTTTGCCTCCGCCAGCGCGCGCACCAGTTCCAGCCCGAGCCCGCTACGGGCGCGACCGGCTCTGCCGGCTTTCTTCGGCATTGCGCTGAGTGCGCGCTGTAGTTCGGCCTCGCTCATGCCGTCGCCGTTATCGGCCACCGTTATTCCGAGCGCGGTGCCGCATTCATAGCGCGTGCTCACCTCCACCTCCCCGCCGGGCGGCGTGTACCTCACCGCATTGGCGATCAGGTTGAGGAAGATCTGCTTGAGCGACCGGCTGTCTGCGACGAGATGCGGCAATCGCGGCGGGGAACGAAGTCGCAACTTGACGCCGGCCCGCTCCGCTAGCGGACCGAATGCCGAAACCGAACTGGCCGCGATAGCTGCAACGTCGACTTCGGCAAACACCATGGGCGGCCGGGCGTGTGGCCCTGCTGCCGGCTCGAGCAGGCTGGTGAGGACGCCGATGGCATGCATCGCGCTGTCGTGGATGTCGGCCGCGTAGCCGCGATAGCGCCTGTCCGGCAGCGGGCCGAGCCGCTCGTCGCGCATGATCTCGGCCAGCGCCGCGATAGCCGCAAGTGGAGTCTTGAGCTCGTGGGTGAGCTTGGCGATGTCCGGCGTCGGTCGGCTGTCCGGCTCCGAAGCAGCACTGTCGCCGGCTGTAGCTGCAATGTGGATCGAATCGTTCATTGCCCTTCTGGTAGCCCGTGTGCCGGCCCGCGTCCACGAGGCCTGCTGCCCTGGGTCACAAGCTTTTTTCGCTCTGGTGGCGGCGACTGGTTCCGCATTAGATTGCATGAGAGCGATGCCCGCCGTGCAGCAAGGAGACCCCCAATGGCCGACAACCCGCAAATGGAGATCCCTGACGCCCTGCGCCAGCTCGCCGAGCGCAATCTCGAGCAGGCCCGCGCCGCTTACGCCCAGTTCATGGAGATGGTGCGCCAGGCCCAGGACATGGTCGCCAAGTCGTCGGGTGCGATGACGGAGGGCGCGTTGGAGATCCAGGGGAGGGCCATGAAGTTTGCCGAGGAGAATGTGGAAGCCGGGTTTCGCATGGCGGCGGAACTCGCCAAGGCGCGCGACATGAAGGAGTACTTCGAGATCCAGAGCCGGCACGCCCAGCGCCAGATGAGCGTCTACGCCCAGCAGGCTCAGGAGCTCGGGCGGCTGATGGCGGAAGCGGCCCAGCGCGCCCAGCCGAGGCGTTGAGCGCGTTTTCGCGGCCCCTGCGCGGTTTGGCCGGGTTTGCGGCGCCGGCCGCTTGGCTTGGCCGCCGCCGCGCATTATTTAGGCTTGACGCCGACACGCGATGGAGGCTCTTGAGGCTTTCCAAGTGCGTGTATGCCGCCTTAGCTCAGCTGGTTAGAGCACCAGATTGTGGATCTGGGGGTCCCTGGTTCGATCCCAGGAGGCGGTACCACATGGCACCCTTCTGGCGCAGGCCTGATGCATGACCAAGGTCCCGAGGCAGTCTTTGCGCTAGCGCCCGATCCGACCCCATGCCTCTGCCTATCGATCGCATCAAAGGCTCGATCCCGCCGCTGATCACGCCCTTCCGCGACGGTGCGGTCGACTACGATACCTATGCCCGCTTGATCGAGTTGCAGGTGAGCGCAGGCTCCCATGGCATTGTCGTCAACGGCACCAGCGCCGAGCCGGCTGCCCTCACGCTGGAGGAACGCAATCGCCTGGCCAGCCTCGCCGTCGAGGTCGCCAACGGACGCCTGCCTGTGATCGTGGCCACCGGCTCGCAATCGCTCGCCGAGACGCAAGTCCTCAGCGAGCATGCTTGCACTGCGGGCGCCGACGCGCTGTTGATCGTCACCCCCTACTACACCCGCCCGCCCCAGCGCGGCCTCGTGCAGTATTTCCTCGCAGCGGTTCGGGGCCTGCCCACGCCCTGGTTGATCTACCACATCCCTGGACGCGCGGCGGTGTCGGTCAGCGTTGACACGGTAAGGGAGCTGCGAGAGAAGTCACCGACCCTGATCGGCATGAAGCATGCAGCTCCCGATCTCGGCTTTGTCGGCGATTGCCTGACGGTGCTGGGAGAGGACTTCAGGATCTTCGTGGGCCTGGAGGAACTGTCGTTTCCCATGATGGTGGTCGGCGCCTGCGGCCTGATGAACGCCGTGGGCAACCTAGCGCCCCGCCCACTGGCCGACCTCTGCGAGGCCGTCTGGCGTGGCGATCTTGCTGCCGGTCGCGCCCTGCATCAGAGGTTGCACGAGATCAACGAGGCCGTATTCTTCGACACCAACCCGATCCCGGTGAAATACATGATGAGGAGGCTTGGCCTGATCCCTGCCAATGAGCATCGCCTCCCGCTGGTGCCGGCCACGCCCGAACTTGAGAAGCGCCTCGACGCGGTGCTCGCCCGCGCCGGGCTAACCTGAGGGAGAAGTCATGCGTCTTGCCACCTTCAAGGCCAACGGCCGGACCAGTTACGGAGCTGTCGCCGATGGCGGCATATTCGACCTCGGCCGGAAGCTTCCGAAGTATCCGAGCCTGCTCGATCTTTTTCGCGCGGGTGCGCTGGACGAGGCCAAAGCGGCCGCGACGGGCGCCCGGGACTACAAGCTGGACCAAGTCCAGTTGCTGCCGCCCATTCCGGCGCCGGAAAAGTTCCTTTGCGTGGGCATCAACTATCCGGACCGCAACGCTGAGTACAAGGACAACCGGCAAGCCTCCAAGTACCCCAATCTTTTCGTGCGCTTTCCGGGCTCCTTCGTCGGCCACGGCCAGCCCCTGGTCCGGCCCAAGGTTTCCGAAAAGCTCGATTACGAGGCCGAGGTGGTGATCGTGATCGGCAAGGAAGGCCGCCACATTCCGCAGGAGCGCGCCTTCGATTTCATCGCTGGCTTGACCCTTGCCAACGAGGGGACGTTGCGTGACTGGGTACGCCACGGCAGCCTCAACATTACGCAGGGCAAGAACTTCGATGCCTCCGGCAGCCTGGGGCCGTGGATCGTGACGTCCGACGAACTCGACCCGAGGACGCCGCTGCACCTGAGCTGCCGCGTTAACGGCGAGCTGCGCCAGGACGACACCACCGACCGCCTGATGTGGGGTTTCACCTGGCTGATCAACTACATCTCGACCTTCACCACTTTGAAGCCCGGCGATCACATCCTGACCGGCACGCCGACCGGCGCGGGCAGCCATTCCGACCCGCCGAAATGGCTGAAACCCGGGGACCTGCTCGAGATCGAGGTTCCGCAGATCGGCACCTTGCGCAACGGCGTGGTCGACGAGACCTAGCTGGGGGCCTCTCGGAGGGGCTAAGGCTTTTCGAACCCGCCGATGGCCTTGAGTAGCCGCTCCGCGATGGGCTTCGGCGTGGCGACGATTTCTGCGACGATGCGCTGCAGCTCCTCGCCCGAAACCGGGTCGATATCGAGCTTGAGCTTCTTGGCCTCCTCGAGAAAGGCGGGGTCCTTGATCATTCGGTCGAAGGCGGCGCGCAGCACCTTCACTCGCTCCTCCGGCACGCCGGGCGTGGTAAAGATCGGCCGCCCGATCGTGGTCGGCGACGACAGCAGGCGCATGGCCGCTTTGTCCTCATCGTTCGACACGAGGTCCATGAGCAGCGGCACATCGGGCAGGTCGGCCGTCTTCTTGAGGCCGACCTGGGCCAGGATGTTGATCTTCTTCTCCGCGAGCCACTGCGGCCGCGTCGCCTTCCATGACCCCCACGAGTTGCTGCCGCGCCCGGCCACCTCGCCCTTCTCCATGGCGAGATTGATGTCGTTGCCGCCCGGATAGCCGGCGATCACCTTGAACTTGGTGCCGGCGAGCGCGTTGAGCGCGAGAACGTACTGCGACGAGGTGTTCGACCCCGTCGAGCCCATCGGTACCTCCTGCTTCCTAGCGTCCTCGATGGTCTTGATGCCGCTCGTGTGCCAGGTCACGATCGTATTGTTTTCGGAAGCCGGATTGCCGATGTAAATAAACTTGTTGGTGTCGAACATGATCGACGGGTCGCCCATCGCCTGCTGCACCGCCATCGACTGGTCGACGGTGGCGAGTACGGTGCCGTCCTTGGGTGCCACGTTGTAGACATACTGGGCCGCAGCGCGGCTGCCCGCGCCCGGCATGTTCTTCGGTACGATTGACGGCTTGTTGGGAATGTGGTTGCCGAGATGGCGGGCGATGAGACGGGCGTAGGTGTCGTAGCCGCCGCCCGGGGAATAGCCGATGACGAGCTCTATGGTCTTGCCCTTGTAGAACTCTTCCGCAGACTGGGCTTCAGCCGGTCCGATCGCGGCCAATCCTGCCGCAAGCGCGGCAACGGCGACGGCGGCTGCGGTTCTGATCTTGCAAAGGCGGGCAGACGTCATCCAACTCCTCCGGTTTCGCTAGCCTTGGGCCAACGGCCGCCATTCATGGCGACCACCGTGCCCCGCTGTCAACGGCCTCTTCACCGCCGGCCGCGCCTTTGATCTCGCCCTGCGAGCGCGTTAGGATCGGCCCGTTGCCACGCCGGCAAGGAGCTGCGATGGACGGGCAGGAGCAAACGCTAGCGAGCGCATTCCGCGACGCCATGCGCCGCTTCGCCAGCACCGTCAGCATCGTGACCGTGTGGAGCAACGGTGAACGGCACGGCACCACGGCAACCGCCGTGACCTCGGTGAGCATGGACCCGCCCTCAATGCTGGTGTGCGTGAACCGCGACAGCCGTCTGCACCATCACCTCGCGGCGGGCGAGCGGTTCTGCGTAAACCTGCTGCACGTCGACAATCTGGAAGCCTCCCGGCTATTTGCGAGCCCGCTCTCGAGCGCCGACCGCTTTGCCTGCGGCAACTGGCGGATGGACGCCGCCGGCGCGCCTTATCTCGCCGACGCCCAGGCCAATGTATTCTGCGCCAAGGACAAGACAGTGGACTACGGCTCGCACACCATTTTCATCGGTCGTGTCGTCGAAGTGCGCATACGCGAGGATGTGGCGCCGTTGCTCTATCAGAATGGCTCCTATGCCTGCGACGCTGCACCGCTGGCGGAGCCGACCGGAACAGTCCGTCCGGCCCCATCCAAGCCGCATGGGGCCGCTTGAGGAGGCCCTATGAAGGACTGGATGAAACTGATCCCGAAATCGGAGCTGGCCCTTTATGAGAAGGTTGGATTTGCAGAGGGCCCCACTCTGGGCACACGTCCGGCCCTGATCGTCGTCGACGTGACCTATGGCTTCACCGGCTCGCAAGGCCTGACCCTCGAGGAGGCGATCGCCGAGTTCCAACCGGCCTGCGGTCCGGTCTCCTGGGAGACGATCCCGCGCATTGCCGCCTTGATCGAGCTCTTCCGCGACCGCCGCCTGCCGGTCGTCTTCACCCGCAGCGATCTGAAGGATGTGCCGTTCACCGGCAAATCGACGAGGTCGAAGCGCAGCGTTCCCGGCAACGCCGCCCGCTTCAGCGAGTTTCCCGCGGCGATCGCGCCGCGCGATGGCGAGTGGGTGCTGGAGAAGACCAAGGCCAGCGCCTTCTTCCAGACGCCGCTTTCGGCCTACCTCGTGCGGCAAGGGATCGGCACCGTCGTCGTCTGCGGCGTGTCCACCTCGGGCTGTGTGCGAGCCACCGCCGTAGATGCCGCCTCGCACGGCTTCAACACCCTTGTCGTCGACGACTGCTGCTTTGACCGCTCGGCGTTTGCCCACGCGACCAACCTGTTCGACCTGACCAAGTACGCCGCCGTGCTGTCACTCGCTGAGCTCGAGGCGCTGTTGGCCAAGCAGGGCCCGAACACGGGGCAGACGGGACGGTGAACGATCCAGGTCGTGGATTGAGGACGGTGGAGGGTTTCGCAGGAGCCGCCGGCCTTGGTCGGCGGGGCCTCGTGCGCTAGCATCCTGAATAGAAACCTCTCGTGCCGCCAACGTTCCCGCAGCAGAAGGCCATCGTCATGCGCGCACTAGCCGTTACCGTCCTGTCGGTCGGGGCGACCCTCTGCCTCGCCTTGCCTGCAGAGGCCGCCTGCCGGGACTCCGCGCGCCCCGGCGTCGACTGGACCGGTTGCGAGCGGAGCAACCTCGTCCTGACGCGGGCGTCCCTCGACAAGGCCAATCTGGCACGCGCCAATCTGACGAGCAGCGACCTGCGCGGCGCCTCGCTGAAGGAGGCCGACCTCACCAAGGGCAGGCTGACCTGCACCTCGTTCAACGGCGCCGACCTGACCGCTGCGCGCCTGTCGGGCGCCTACGGGTCTCGCACCCGTTTCGTCTCGGCGGTGCTGAAGGACGCGGACCTGAGCAAGGTCGAGCTGACGCGGGCCGACTTCACCAAGGCCGATCTTGCCGGCGCCGATCTGACCAGTGCGCAACTCTCGCGCGCCTCGCTGGTCGGCGCCCCGCTGAAAGGCGCTAAGCTTCGGTTCGTCAACCTGTCGCGCGCGACGATCGGCGAGGCGGACCTCGTCGACGCCGACTTCGCGGGCGCCTATCTCCATCTGACGCGGATCGAGGGCACGGACCTCTCGAGCGCGAAGGGACTGACCGCCGACCAGCTCAGGATCGCGTGCGGTGATGCCAAGACCAAGCTGGCGGCCGGCATCGCCGCACCCTCCGAGTAGCCCTGCCCGCCGCCGTACGCCTCCCGCCCGAAGGGGTGGAGCCGCATTCCGCGACTAACCGATGGTCGGTATACGCCTTATCGCCTGCGGATCTCCCCGTACCAGGCGGCCACCTTCGAGTAGTCGGGATCGCGGGTGAAGGCCTCGGTCGCTCTGAACCCAGGGGCCTGACTGATCGCGTAGGCGATGAGCTTGCGGAGCCCCGGCACGTGGAAATAGCTGGTGTGAATGAGCTCGGTCCAGGTCAGGTATTTCGCCACGGCCTGCCGGGCATCGGAGGCGTGTTCGAGCGCCACCAGCTCGGAGACGGCGCTGCGGAACTTGGCGACCGAGCGGGCGGCCGCCTCGTCGCTCATGCGGGCGATCTCGTCGGCCAGCTCGACCGGAATGGGCGGCGGGGCCGCATCGAGCCAGAGAGGGACGAGCCGGGCGCCGACGCCGCGTTCGCCGTGGACGTCGCTGCCGAAGCCCGACCTGCGAATGCCGGACCGCACGAGCGCATTGATGGCCCGGCTGAGCAGGCTGCTCGCACCCCTCGACACGAATGAGAGTAGGTACACGATGGCATTGGTGATGAGCCAGAGCATCAGCAGGCTCGCAAAGAACACGGCGACAATGCTGGCAACGAGCGGCCCGGTGCTCAGCGAGCCCCATTGCGGTAGCACGTGCGTCAATCCGAGCGCTTGGGCCACGCTGGCCGGAAGCGCGAAGAACAGCAGTCCGAGCACCATCGTTCGGTGCAGGACGTTATCCAGATCGATGGGCGGCTGATACGATCTGAAGAAGGCGGAGAGCTCCTGCATGCTTGCGGCGCCCGGCAGGCCGAGGAGGTGGCCGCCCCGCAGAATGATCTCCTTCGATATCGGCTCCGAGAGCGCGACGATCGGCACCAGACCGATCAGCACGAACAACAGCACGAGAAGGATGGTGGACGCCGCAAATGCCGGATCGAGAGGCCTGATCGACAGCCGCTTCAGGAGTGCGAGGCCTTGGATGGCCTCGTCGTCCTTATGGTAGATCGAGACCCACCTGTCGGCGAAGTTGCTCCGCAGCCGGCTTGCCAGTCGTCCCCTGCTCGACACCTGCAGCTTGCGCGGCTGCATGAGCCGCAGGATCATGTACACACCTGCCGCCGGCAGGAACAGGGCGAGGATCCTGGCGATCCCGGCAGCGGTGAGCCCGGCGCTGAAATCCGCGAACGCCAGGAAGCTGGCCAGCAGCCACAGGACGAAGAAGACGCTCAAGAAATACGCGCTTTTCCCCCAAACCGTGAGCCGGTTCGCAAGGAGAGAATTGGCTCGATTTTCGATGAACGGCGTTCCGACCGTGATCCACGCCGAAAGCCCCGGCATCGCCTGCCGGCTCAAGGCCGCGTGCTCGAGGAAGTGACGGATGATCGATCCGCCGTGGCTGTGGCCGAGCACCACGTAGGGCTCTTTGGCGGTCTCCAGCCGGCCGGCCTCTGAAAGCAGCGCACGGCCTGCCTCCCATCTCGAGGTCTCGCTGTTGGCGCCGCTCCACACGAGCGGCTCGATCTCGAGCCTGCCCTCCTCTGCCTCGACCAGCTCCCGAAGATGCCGGTCAAAGAAGCTGTCCCTCTGCCACCAGTAGCCTTGCCCGCGGTCCGGCGCTTCGGCAGGGCCGGTATTGCTCGTGCCGTGGACGGTAATAATAGTTGCCATCGTCCAAGAGTAACTCCGCTCATTCCGGAGCGCGCAATCTACTCCGCCAGGAACCGGAGCACGCGCGCGTTGAACTCCTCCGCGCACTCGATATGGCCCATGTGGGCTGCCCGCTCGAAGATATGCAGCTCAGCGTTCGGTATAAGCGGCACGAAATCCTGCCAGTAGCCGGGCTTGCGCAATGGATCGTGGCGGCCGGCGAACACCAGCACGGGTACCCGGATGGCGCCGTAGTCGATGGCGTCACGCTCCTTCGCGCCACCGGCCTCTCGGAAGGGCGCCTTGAAGCGGGCTGCCGTGGTCGCCTCCCATGCCCCCGGCAGCCGCGACATCTCCCAGCGCCGTTCCACGTAAGCCCCATCGTGCGCCCACTTCTTGTCGAGAAACATCACGCCCAGGATTCGGCGCATGTGCTCGCGCGTGCCATCGTAGCTGTTGAGGATCTTTCGCGCCGCGTTGTCCGGCGCCTCGCCTCCTCCGGAGGAAACGACGAGCTTGGCGATGGGCCAGTCGGTCTGTTTGCGGGCCGCCACCGCAAGCGCCATGCCCCCCGACATGGAACTGGCGATGACGTTGACGGGGCCGGTGTCCATCACCTCGAGAAAGCGGCGGATGTGGGCAATGCGCCGGTTGAACTGGCCGCAGAAGTCGAACAGCTTGTCGGTAAGGCCGAAGCCCAGGTGATCGGGCGCGAGCACATGGTGATGGGCGCCGAGCGCCTCCAGATTGTACTCCCAGCTGAACTCCGCCGCGCCGCCGTATTCCGCCGAGTGGAGCAAGAGCACGCTTGGCCGCTTGCCTCGATGCTCGCGGCCCGCCTCAAGGTAATGAGTGCGGATGCCGTCGATCGCAACGAAGCTTCCTTCCCTCATGTCTCCGCCGCCCTTTTCACCTCGATCGGCCTAGTGCGTGGCAGCTCGCGGATCTGCGGATAGACTTCCTTGGCGAACAGCGTCATGCTCTTCACCGTGCGCTTGTGATCGAGAAAGCCCGCCTGCTGCATCATCAAAATGTGGTCGAAACCGCCGACCAGGTCGTAGAAGCGCTTGATCTGCCTGGCCACATCGTCGGGCGTGCCAAAGATCATCACTCCCTGCTCTTTCAGGAAATCAAGCTTCTGGGCGCGCATGGCATCGGTGCGGCCAGAGAACTTGCCCTTGAGCGCCAGGACGTTGGTGGCGACCGGTACGTAGCCCGGCGGATTGCGGAACTGCGGCTCGGATTTGGCATTGAGGTACCACATCAGCTCGCGCGCGCCGGCTTCTGCCTCGGCCGCCGTATCCCCCGTGTAGACGAGCGGCATGTAGGCGGTGCCGCCGCCGCCGGGCAGTCCGCAATCGACGAACGCGCTGCGGTAGCCCTCGAACATCCAGCGCACTTTTTCATGAGGTTGCAGGAACGTGGCGAACACGTAGCCGCGCGACGCCGCCTTCTTGATGTTGTCGAGGTCGCTCGAGCCCGTGATCCAGATCGCCGGGTGCGGGACCTGATAGGGACGCGGCCACAGGTTGACGGCGCGCTTGTGCGTGAAGCGCCCCTCGAAGTTGAACGGACCGTCGGTCGTGGTCCACGCCTTGACGATCAGATCGATGCCCTCCCACAGCCGCTCCACGGTCTGTGTTGGGTTGGTATTGGCCGCGAAGATCTCGTAGGGCACGCCGCGCACAAATCCGACATCGAGACGGCCCCGCGACAGGCAATCGATCATCGCCATCTCTTCGGCGACGCGAATCGGATCGCCGCGGTTGGCGATCGGGTTGCCAAGGATGCAGATGCGCCCCTTGCTCGTCTGCCGTGCGAGAATGGCAGCGCTCAGGGGAGCTGCCACGTCGAGGCAGGTCGCCGTCTGATGGTGCTCGTTGAGCAGCATGTTGAGCCCGAGCTCGGAGGCGATGATGTGCTCGTCGAAATACCGGTTGTAGAGGTCGGCGCCGACCTTCGGATCGAAGTGCCGGCTCGGCAGCGACACGCGCATGGTGGAAAGTGTGTCAAGCGGCGGTAGATGCGGATAGGGCATCTCGGTGAAGTGCCAGGCTTCCATTGGGGTCAGCTCCTTGTGGGCGCTGTGCTAGCCGAGAAAGCCCCTGACCTGCCGCATGAAGGCCTCCGGCTGCTCGATGTGCGGGTAGTGGCCGGCCTCGGCGATGACGGCAAGACGAGAGCCAGGAATCAGCGCCTGATAGGCCCGCCCGTAATCGGTCGTGACGATCCCGTCGTTCTCGCCCCACACCAGCAGCGTCGGTGCCTTGATGCGGGCAAGGCGATGCTTGAGCTTCGGGTTGTGCATGTAGGGCTCCCAGGCGAAGCGGGCGAAGCTCTCGTTGTTGCGGGCGATGATGGAGAGCTTGTCATCGGGCATGGAGGCGTAGTCTCGCCTGCCCTTGGCTTTGTCGAACCACTTGAGGCCCATGACCTTGTCGGGGTGCAACAGCCAGATGTCCTGAATATCGCGGTCGAACGGCCCGCCGACCTTGATGCCGTAGGGAGAGACCAGAACCAGCTTCGCGATGAAGGAGCAGTCCTTGGTCGCCATCTCGGCCGCGATCCAGCCCCCGAAGGAGAAGGCCAAGACGGCAACCTTGTTCAGCCTCAGCCGCTCGGCGAGATCGAGGTAGAGATAGGCGATGTCGTCGGGGCTGGTGATCCAGTCCGGCCGCTCCGAAGTGCCAAACCCCGGCGGCGAGGGAATGATCAGCTCGTAGCGCTGCGCCAGCTCCTCTATTGCCGGAGCTTCGAGCTCCAGGGCCTCCTCGCCATAGAGCAGTAGCAGCGGGCTACCCTTTCCCCGCCGTTCGACCGCGATCTCGACTCCGCTGATCGATACGCGCACCTCGCGCTCTTTCCCATCGTGCATTCAGTCTTCTGTCCCCCGATCGTGGCTGGTGTTCATGTACGCTCGGCCGATCTCGGGATCGGCTGTTGCCCGACGAGCGTCAGGCCGTATCCGTCGAGTCCTACGATGGTGCGCTGCGTGTTGGAGAGCAGGATCATCTTTCTGACGCCGATATCGAGCAGGATCTGGGCGCCGATGCCGTACTGACGCAGCTCCGCGATGGGCTTCTGCCTGGCCCTTCCCTCCCGCTCCTGCACCGAGCGGCTCACGCTCGTCGGCGAGGGGTCGCGGATGACGACGATGACGCCCCGGTCGCGCTCGGCGATGAGCCGCATCGAGGCCTCGAGCTCGTGCCCCCTGGCGCGCGCCTCCCCGCCGAAGGACTGGCTGACGCGGTTGTCGCCCAGCGCGTCGGCGAGAATATCGAGCTGGTGCATGCGGACGAGCACGGGCTCTTCACCCGAGATGTCGCCGCGTACCAGCGCGATATGCTCGGTGTAGCCGACCTTGGTGGCGTAGATGCGCACCTTGAACTCGCCACCGAATCGGCTCGACAGCGTCGACTCGGCCACCACCTCGACCAGCTTCTCGGTGCGCCGACGATAGGCGATGAGATCGCCGATAGTGGCGATCTTGAGGCCGTGCAGCTGGGCGAAGCGCACCAGATCCGGCATGCGTGCCATGCTGCCGTCGTCGTTCATGATCTCGCAGACGACACCGGCCGGATAGAGCCCCGCGAGCCGCGCGACGTCGACCGCAGCCTCCGTGTGGCCGGCCCGCACCAGCACGCCTCCCGGTTGCGCGACGAGCGGGAACACGTGCCCGGGCGAGACGATGTCGTGCTTGCCCTTGGTGGGGTCGATAGCGACCGCGATGGTGCGGGCGCGATCGGCCGCCGAGATGCCCGTGGTGACGCCCTCGCGGGCTTCGATCGAAACGGTGAACGCTGTCTGGTGCCGCGTCTGGTTGCGCGGCGACATCGGATGCAGGTCGAGCTCGGCCACACGCTCTGCCGTGAGCGCGAGGCAGATCAGCCCGCGCCCGTGTTTGGCCATGAAATTGACCGCCTCGGGCGTGGCCTTCTCGGCAGGGATCACCAGGTCGCCCTCGTTCTCGCGCGATTCATCGTCGACCAGGATGAACATGCGACCTTGTCTGGCGTCCTCGATCACCTCCTCGATCGAAGAGAGCCAGCCTGACGAGAGCTCTGACATTGCCGACTGCAATGGTGTCCTCGCGAAGGGCATCCGTCACGCGCGGCGAGCCGCCTGTTGCCGATACCGCACCGAGCATTAGTTCGGGGAGCGGGCTTTGTCCATGCATGGCAAGCGGCCCGACGTGGCCCCTTGTCGCCAGCCTCGCGCAAGCTCGCTCGGCAATCGTAGGGCATGAACCCGTTCCGCACACTACCGGCGATGTCGCGGGTTGGCGCAATGCTGGCTGCCGTCGCTGCCGGCGCGTGCGCCACCGAGAACAACTTCAATGCGGTATATTCGGTGGTCCCCCCTTATCGCCTGGTCTCCGGTGAGGTGACCTACCGCATCTACGACCGCCCCGACCTGCAGCGCATAGCCATCTCCCCCGATCGTGAGGTAGCGGCCAGCGCGCATCTCATCGACCATTTGCCGTTCAACCTGGCGGACTTCGAAGGCTCCCGCTCGCCAGGCTCGCACTACTTCTATCCGTTGCAGGAGTATTTCGCACGAACGGGCCGCACCTGCCGCCTCGTCAACGGCTACGCCCTGATCACGCCGCAATGGGAGTTTGCCTACGAATGCCGGCCGCCGTCCGCCTCCGCGCCCCACCTCGCCGAAGCTTTCGAACCCTATAAGTAGGCCGCGAGCCAGACCTACTCGCTCATCGACGGCCCAATGGCTTCGCCAGCAGCAGCCAGCGTGTTCCGGGGCCCTGCCACCCCTCCTTGACCATCGCCCGATCCGCCGTCTGCCGGAAGCCGCTCAACTCGTAGAGCCGTCGTGCCGGCGCGTTCGTATCGGCGACGATGATGCTGAGCCCGCGTCTGCCCGTTCGCTCTGCCGCGCTCTTTGCCAGCGCCAGGAGGTGACTCGCAACGCCCTGCCGGCGGTAGGCGGGATAGGTGGCGAGCACATTGACGTACCACGTGCCGCAGGCATGGTTCTCGAGTTCCTGCAACGGGACAAACATGGCGGGCAACTCGGCATCGATCGGCTCGGGCTCGTCGGGCAGCGGATACCCGATGAGGCAGCCCGCGACGCTGCCGCCGATCTGCGCGATCATGGCCTTGCGGTAGGAAAAGCTACCCTCTTCGCGACGGGCCCGGCGTTGCCCGACATCCCACGCCGTCTCGCCCGGGCCCGCTGTGCGCTCCCAGAGATAATACGAAAGCCCATCGCTCGCCGCGTTGACGAGCTGGGCGAGGTGTTCGGCATCCTCCGGTGTCGCACTGCGCGTTGCGATGGTGGCCTTTGCCATACGTCCAGTGCCCCTGTTGAGCACACCCGGATCCCGCGACGCTCAGCTCTTGGATGCCTGGCGCTTCTCGGCCAGTTGCGCAAGCTGCTCGTAAGCATCGGCGATCTGCAGCATCGTCCCCTTCGCGACTGCATCGTCCAATTGCTCGGCGATGGTCCGCGATTCCCGGGCGCGCTGCCGCCAGTGCTCGGCGTTGTCTCGTAGGGGCCGTTGCTTCATAAACAGTGAACACGAGGGCGAATGGCAGAGTTCCATGCGCCTTTCGCATGCGGGCTCGGCGCTGGGTCTCGTCCTCTACTCACTTCTTAGTTGGTGTCTTCGCGCGTGCCTCGGCGTATTGGGCGAGGAGTTCGTAGCGCCTCGCTATCCATAGCATAATGCGTCGTGCCTCGGCATCGTTCATCTCAACCGCAATGGATCGCGCCTCCGCAGCCAACGCCCTCCATCGGGCTGCATCATCCGACGTCATGTAACCAGTCCCCTAGCCTGATCTCGGACCGGCCCGGCGCAAGGCCGGCCCCGACCCGATGAACGCCAGGGTCGCCCTTTGGTTCCAAATACAAAAAGGGCATCTCCGGGGGGTGGGAGATGCCCTTTGGGGCCGTGCAAGAGGGGCAAGGGGCATGCACAGCCGAGCTAGTAACGCGGCTCGCGCCCAGTGGGTTCCAAGTGTTCGCGTATTGCGGACGCCGCGCTGATCGCGGCGCGCGGCGAATTGCGTCGATTCTGCGGTAGAGTGCCCGCTCAGCCGTCCTTGCCTGCAACCTTTCCGGCGATCGCCGCCTGGGCAGCCGCCAGCCGGGCTACCGGCACGCGGAACGGCGAGCAGGACACGTAGTCGAGCCCGACCTCGTGACAGAACAGCACCGAGGCGGGGTCGCCGCCGTGCTCGCCGCAGATGCCGACCTTGAGATCCTTGCGCGCTCGACGCCCGCGCTCGGTACCGATGCGCACGAGTTCGCCCACCCCCTCCCGGTCGATCGACACGAACGGATCGACGTCGAAGATGTGGACGCGCGCGTAGTCGGCAAGAATAGGCGCCGCATCGTCGCGCGACAGCCCGATCGAGGTCTGCGTCAGATCGTTGGTGCCGAACGAGAAGAACTCCGCGCCTGCTTCTCCCGCCGCGATCTCGTCGGCCTTGAGACATGCGCGCGGCAGCTCGATCATGGTGCCGACCTGGAAGTCGAGCCGGGCGCCGGTTTCCTTTTCGACGGCCCGCGCCACGTCGGCGATGATCCTGCGCAGAATGTCGAACTCCCGCCGATAGGCGATGAGTGGAACCATCACCTCGGGCTTGACCGACTTTCCCGTCTTCTTCGCCGCGTTCACCGCCGCCTCGAAGATGGCGCGCGCCTGCATTTCCGTGATCTCGGGGAAGCGGATAGCCAGTCGGCAGCCGCGAAAGCCAAGCATCGGGTTGAACTCGGCGAGTTCGGCCACCCGTTCCTTGAGCCGCTTGAGCGGTAGGCCGAGCGCCTTGGCGACCACCTCTGCCTCTTCGTCGTGATGGGGCAGGAACTCGTGCAGCGGCGGATCGAGCAGCCGGATGGTGACCGGCTGCCCGGCCATGATCTCGAACAGCTCCTCGAAATCCCGGCGCTGCATGGGCAGTATCCTGGCGAGCGCGACGCGCCGCTCCGCCTCGGTCTCGGCGCAGATCATCTCGCGCACGGCGAGAATGCGATCCGCCTCGAAGAACATGTGTTCGGTGCGGCAGAGCCCGATGCCCTCCGCACCGAACTCGCGCGCCTGCCGCGCGTCGCGGGGCGTATCCGCGTTGGCGCGCACGCCGAGCCGGCGCGCCTTGTCGGCCCAGCCCATGAGTTTCGCGAAATCGCCAGAGAGCTTGGGCTGGCGCATCTTGACCCGGCCCTTCATCACCTCGCCGGTAGCGCCGTCGATGGTGATGACATCGCCCTTCTTGAACACCTCGCCGTTGACGGTCATCGTTTGCGTTCCGGCATCGATCCGGAGCTCCCCGACGCCGCATACGCAGGGACGACCCATGCCGCGCGCCACCACCGCCGCGTGGCTCGTCATCCCCCCGCGTGCCGTGAGGATGCCGGCTGCCGCGTGCATGCCGTGAATGTCCTCCGGGCTGGTCTCGACCCGGACCAGGATCACCTCGCGCCCATTGGCCTTGAGCTGTTCGGCCTCATCAGGATCGAACACAATCTCGCCTGTGGCCGCGCCGGGCGAGGCGGCGAGCCCCTTGGCGATCAGTTTTTTCTCTGCGCCGGGATCGATGGTGGGGTGCAGCAGTTTATCGAGCGCAGCGGGCTCGATCCGCATGACCGCCTCCTCGCGCGAGATGACGCCTTCTTCGGCGAGATCGACCGCGATCTTGATCGCCGCCTCGATCGTCCGCTTTCCCGAGCGCGTCTGCAGCATCCACAGCTTGCCATCCTGGATGGTGAACTCGACGTCCTGCATGTCGCGGTAGCGGGCCTCGAGCTTGGCGAGAATGTCTTGGAGTTCCCTGAAGGCCTCCGGCAGCAGCCGCTCGAGCGAGGGCGCGACCTCCCCGGTCAGTTCGCGCGCCCGCTCGGTGAGGCAGTGCGGCGTGCGGATGCCGGCGACGACGTCCTCGCCCTGGGCATTGGGCAGGAACTCCCCGTAGATTTCCTTCGCTCCCGTCGACGGGTTCCGCGTGAAAGCAACGCCGGTCGCCGAGGTCTCGCCCATGTTGCCGAACACCATGGCCTGCACGTTCACCGCCGTACCCCAGTCGTCGGGAATGTCGTGCAGGCGCCGGTAGGTGACGGCATGCGGGTTCTGCCAGGAGCCGAATACGGCACCGATCGCTCCCCACAGCTGCTCGTGGATGTCCTGCGGGAAGGGCGTGCCCCGCTCGCGTTCGACGATCTGCTTGTACTCAGCGATGATCTCCTGCCAGTCCTCCGCCTGGATCTCCGTATCGCGTTGGTAGCCCGCGAGGTTCTTGTGGTTCTCAAGTACATCCTCGAACTCGCCGTGGCCGATGCCGAGCACGACGGCCGAATACATCTGGATAAATCGGCGATAACTGTCGTAGGCGAACCGCCGGTTGCCGGACCGGCGGGCGAGCCCTTCGACCGTCCTGTCGTTGAGCCCGAGGTTGAGGATCGTATCCATCATGCCCGGCATCGAGGCGCGTGCGCCCGAGCGCACTGAAACGAGCAGCGGATTGTTTTCATCGCCGAATCGCGCCCCGACCGCCCTGCCGACCTCGGCGAGCGCGCTCAGTACCTCCTCCTTGAGCTCCTCGGGAAGCTTGCGCCCGTTCTCATAGTAGGCGGCGCAGACCTCGCTGGTGATGGTGAAACCCGGCGGCACGGGCAACCCGAGGCTCGCCATCTCTGCGAGATTGGCGCCCTTGCCGCCGAGCACATCCCGCATCTGGGCGTTGCCGTCCGCTTTCCCGGCGCCGAACCGGTATACCCGCTTGTTACCCGTGGCGGACGCTCTTGCCGTCTCTTTCATGGTCCGCAACTCCTCGTCTGACCGCGCCGGCCGCGCCTGGCCGAGCCGAAATCGTGACATACAAGCCCCCGCCATGGGTCGTAAACACTTGCCTGCCGCTTGTGCCGCGGTTGCACTTTGACGCGGAGCCGTCCTTCGCGCACTCTGCGTCTGATCCTGGCAACCTGGAAAGCTTTGCCGATGATGCATCACCTGCCGGATGTGCTCACAACTCTCGACCGCTCGCGCGAGGCCGCCCTTGCGCGGCTGTTCGAACTCTTGCGCATCGACAGCGTTTCGACCGATCCGGCCTATAAGGAGCGGTGCAAGGCGGCCGCCGAGTGGTGCGCTCAGACCTTGCGCGATCTCGGCTTCACGGCCTCGGTTCGGCCGACCAAGGGCCACCCGATGGTGGTCGGCCACGACCCGTCAGCGCCCACCGACGGGGTGCCGCATGTCCTCTTCTATGGCCACTACGACGTGCAGCCGCCCGACCCTCTTGAGCTGTGGACGACGCCGCCCTTCGAGCCGCGCATCGCCCGCGACGGGGCCAACGGCGAGGTCATCGTTGCCCGCGGCGCCCAGGACAACAAGGGCCAGCTCATGACGTTTCTGGAGGCGGTCCGCGGCTGGCGCACGGTCGCCGGCCGGCTCCCTATTCGGGTAAGCGTACTCATCGAGGGCGAGGAGGAGTGTGGCTCCCCGAGCCTGCCTGACTTCCTCGCCGAGACCTCCGGCGAGCTTCGTTGCGACCTGGCGATGGTCTGCGACACCGGCCAGTGGGACCGGGACACGCCGGCCATCACCACCATGCTGCGCGGACTGCTGGGCACCGAGGTGACCGTCGAGGGCCCGAACCGCGACCTGCACTCCGGCTTGTACGGCGGCCCTGCCCTCAACCCGATCCGCGCCCTCGCCTCGATCATGGCGGCCATGCACGACGAGGACGGTCGCGTCACCGTCCCGGGCTTCTACGATGGCATTGTTCCGCCGACACCGAGGCAGCTCGCGCAGTGGCAGGGCTTGCACTTCCGCGGCGAGCGGTACTTGCAGGATGTCGGACTGAGCACGCCGGCGGGCGAAGCCGGCTTCAGCATCCTCGAGCAGCTCTGGGCGCGTCCGACGCTCGAGTTCAACGGCATTACCGGCGGCTACCAGGGCGTGGGCTCCAAGACGGTCATTCCCTCCAAGGCCTCTGTAAAGATCACGTGCCGCCTAGTGGCCGGGCAGGATCCTGAAAGGATTTTGAAGAACCTGCAGGCGTTCGTGCGCGAGCGGGCGCCGCAGGATGCGCGGGTATCGTTCGCGACCGGCCGCGGCGTCGGCAGCGCGGCGATCTCCTTTGAAACGGACGCGCCTTACATGGCAGCCGCGCGCACCGCCCTGGAGGAGGAGTGGGGCCGGCCTGCCGTGATGATGGGCTGCGGTGCCTCGATTCCCATCGTCACCTCGTTCAAGGAAGCACTCGGCATGGACAGTCTGCTGGTCGGCTTCGGCCTCGATGACGACCGCATCCATTCGCCCAACGAGAAGTACAACGTTACGAGCTTCACCAAGGGCGCGCGCAGTTGGGCCCGTATCCTCGCTCGGCTGGCTGAGAAGTCTTGAAGGCTGCCGATGACCACGCGAACGTGGACCGCGCTCACCGTCACGGTCCTGTTGGCGCTTGCCGTCCTCGCTGCGTTGAATGTCGCCGGGCAGGATCGCACGGGGCAGCGCGCGCAGGAGGAAGGCGGTGAGCCGGGGCGGTTCGACTACTACACCCTGGTGCTGTCCTGGAGCCCGTCCTACTGCGCTGGCCTTGCCACGCCCGCGGCCGATCCCCAGTGCCGCCGCAACGCCGGCAAGCCCTACGCCTTTGTGCTGCACGGGCTGTGGCCTCAGTACGAGCGGGGCTACCCTCTGTCTTGCGCCAAGGGGCCGGACGCCTGGGTTCCTCAGGCGGTGATCGAAGGCATGCGCGACCTGATGCCCAATCCGAAGCTCGTCATCCATGAGTATCGCCGGCACGGCACGTGCTCAGGCCTCGATCCCGCCCACTACTTTGGTCTGGCCCGCAAGCTGGCCGAGAGCATCAAGGTGCCGCCACGCTTCCTCGACCCGGGCGCCGGCCAGTTGATGAACAAGGCCGACGTCATCGCACAATTCCTCTCTGCCAACCCCACGCTCACACGCGATATGATCGCTGTGTCCTGTGCCGGACCCGGCTCCCGTCTGAGGGACGTGCGGTTCTGCTTCACCCGGGAAGGCGCCCCGCGCCGCTGCGGTGCCAACGAAGACCCACAGCGGTTGTGCCGGTCGGCCAGCCTGCACGTGCCGCCGCTGCGACCGGCTCCGCCCTGAATCTTCTCGCCCGCGCGATCGGTCAGGCGCTCTTGCGCAGCCGCTCCGCGCGCCAATGCGCTGGACTTGCACACATGTAGCCGGCCGAGACCTCGCCGCGGCCGGCGCCGAGCCGGGTCGGATCGAGGCTCCAGCGGCCTGCCAGCGTGAGCACGTGGCTCTCTGTCGGATGCAGGATGATCTGCCCGCCCGCATCCCCCGACCGCCCCTGCACGCCGCGCACTTCGAACAGCTTGAGCCCGATGCCGCGCTCCTCCCGGGTGGGCTTGCCCTTGTTCCAGATCACCCCCTCGTCCCCGACGGCGAAGGCGCGCTCGAGCCGGCCGTTTGTGGCGCGAGCCCAGGCATAGAGGTCGAGCGGCGGGTAGTTGAAGTAGTATTGTGCCTCCGGAAATGCCGATGCGAGGTCGAGCAGCATTGGCGTGCACTTGTCGACCAGGCTGCGGGCAACCGGATGCGGCAGCGACAGCCCTACGACAAAGGTCCACCCCCCGACCGGTGGCGACAGGAACACGTGGGCGTGGCCGACGCGCTCGTCGTAAACGGTGCCGATACCCGTGCGCCAATTCGCGGCCTCGAGCACCTCCAGCCCCAGCACCTGGGCCACGCCCGCAGTATCCCGTGTGCGCACCGCGAGCCAAGCCATGTTGCAGCCGAACGGGCAGGGCCGGTCGGGACTGCTGTCGAGCGCCAGACCACGCGCGCCGAGCCGAGGCGCCAGCACGAAGGCGGCAACGAATATGGTCAACGCCAGAAAGAGGCTGATCGTCAGGATCACCGCCGCCGCCCCCGCTCTTGAACCGGCTCTTGTGGTAGGTCCGCTGGCTACGCTGGACAAGACGCAACCACCCCACAGCTTGGGGAAAACGCGCCTTGGCCCGCCGGGCCCCTGGGAAGACACATGCCAGTTCCGCAATGACAACGCCGACGGGCGCGAATAGCCTAGCCGCAAGGATGGTGGGGAGGGACGTTACATGCTGCGGGTGCTTTCGATAGCGCTGCTCGCCCTCGCGTACGCCGTGCCGGCGCGCGCCGATGCCGTCGCCAACTGCGACCAGAGCGCTGATCCGGCGCGCGCCATCGCCGGCTGCTCCGAGCTCATTCGTGAGAATCCGCGCAACATCGGCGCCTTCTACAACCGGGCCATCGCACACCATACCAGTGGCGAGTACGACCGCGCCATCGCCGACTACACGAGCGCCATCGACCTCGATCCGAAGAACGCCAATGCCTACAACAACCGTGGCGTCGCTTACGCGGCCAAGGGCAACAACGACCTCGCCATCGCCGACTACACGAAGGCGATCTCACTCAACCCCAAGTTCGCCAACGCCTACAGCAACCGCGGCGTGGCCTACGAGCGCAACAACGATTACGCCCGTGCCATTGCGGACCACAACAAGGCGATCGCTCTCAACCCCAACGATCCCGACTTTTACACCAACCGCGGCATCGCCCATCGGGGCAAGGGCGATCTCGCTCGCGCCCTTGCCGACTACACGCGCGCCATCGAGATCAATCCGCGACTCGCCAACGCCCACAACAACCGCGGCAACACCTACCGGGACAAGGGCGACTACGCCCGCGCAATAGAGGACTATACCCGGGCGATCGAGATCGATCCCAATCTGGCGGTGGCCTACGCCAATCGCGGTTGGACGCTGTTCGCCACGGGCAAGATCGAGCTGGCGCTGCAGGACGTTGAACGTGCCCTCCTGCTGCGCCCGGACAACGCCGATGCGCTGGATACGCGCGGACACATCTACGAGAAGCTCGGACGCCGGCAGGAGGCCATCGCCGACTTCCGCCGCGCGCTCGCCCGCGAGCCGACGCTGCAGTCGAGCAGCAATGGCTTGAAGCGGCTCGGAGCCGAGCCGTGAAGGCCTGACGTTTTCGTGGCGGACGAGGGCCAGCCTGTGGTTCGCTCGGGCGCGGGGTAATCCTTGCAAAGCGCACAGGCTGGCCTAGTCAGAGTGGACGCGGCCTTGACAGAGGGCATTGGACGCATCCCACCCTTTGACCGGCGCGCCGGGTACGGCAGTCGCCCAACCGATACACGCTGGCCAAGCTGTTCTGACGCTGCCGACGTTACCGCCTCCTTGCGAACCTTTTTTGACAGGATGGCCGCAGCAAACCACCCTTCGCGCAGCCATTTGGCACGGCGTACTGAGCGCGCACGCCGGCAACCTGCGCCCCGCCCTGGCAGCCCCTTTCGATTTGTGGTTAGAAGCTCGCCCATTATAGTTGGAATGCCCGAACGGGATGTTTCCCGCCGGCCAACGCGGAGGTTCTCTTCCATGTCTGGCACCGGTTCCGTACCTGCCGTCGGTGCGCCCGCCGCCCGTCGACCGGCATCGTCCAACGACCAGATCGACTACAAGATCCACGGCCAGGAGATGCAGTTCGTGGAAATCGAACTCGACCCGGGCGAGAGCGCGGTGGCCGAGGCCGGCTCCATGATGTTCAAGGATCCGACCGTCCACATGGATACCGTCTTTGGCGACGGCTCGAGCGCCCCATCGGGCTTCTTCGGCAAGCTCGTAGGCGCCGGCAAGCGGCTTCTCACCGGCGAAAGCCTCTTCATGACCGTGTTCACGCAGCACGGCCAGGGCAGAGCCCGCGTTGCCTTCGCCGCGCCCTACCCCGGTACCATACTCCCATTCCGTCTCTCCGACTTTGGGGGCCGGCTGATCGCCCAGAAGGATGCCTTCCTGTGCGCGGCCAAAGGAGTGACCGTTGGCATCCACTTCCAGCGCAAGATCCTGACCGGCCTGTTCGGCGGCGAGGGTTTCATCATGCAGAAGCTCGAAGGCGACGGGCTCGCTTTCGTGCACGTCGGCGGCTGCGTCGTCGAACGGCATCTGGCCGCTGGCGAGGAGCTCCACGTCGACACCGGCTGCGTGGCCGCGATGACCCCGTCGATCGACTTCGACGTAGTTAGCGCCGGCTCCGTCAAGTCCATGATCTTCGGCGGCGAAGGCGTGTTCTTCGCCCACCTCAAGGGCCCCGGCACCGTTTGGATGCAGAGCCTGCCGTTCTCCCGTCTTGCGGGCCGCATCCTCGCCAACGCCGGCCCTGCTGGCGGCACCGGCGAGGGCTCGATCCTGGGCCCGATCGGCAACGTGTTCGACGGCGACAACTGATATCGACGATCGAAGCCGGGCCTCTTGCCAGAGGACCGGCCTCGAAAGAACGCCTAATCGGAAACTGGGCGTCATCTTGCGTCACGGCAGCGTGACCTTTGCGCTGAACACGAACCGCTCCTTGCACGCTGAGATGTCCACGCAGAAGTCCGCTCCCTCCGAGTCCGTATCCCAGTAACGGAAATCCAGGGTCAGCTTGTCGACCACCAGCGTCAGGCCAACATTCCAGTAGGCGTAGTCGAGCGAACTGTCGTCGCTGAACAGCGTGGTGCCGATGAGGCCGCCGATGCTCGGATCGAACACCCAGACCTTGGGCAGGGCGTAGCTCACCGAACCTTCGAGCGTCCACGCCTCGCCGACCTTACCCGTGTACTCGGGCGACCAGAACGCCGCGCCACCCACGCTTAGCTGGTTGAACGTCGTGCTCGCGCCAAGCTTGAGCTCGACATAGTCGAGCTCTGCGCCGTCGTCCTCTGCCCCGGGGTAAGCGTAGTAGATGACGCCGAGATCGAAGGTCACAGGGCCCCACACCGGCTTGATGCCGGCGTAGAAGTCGACCTCGGCGGCCCCGGCGGGCTCGAAATCGATCATTGAGGCCCACACCCCGGCGTAGAAGACGCCGTATCCGATGTCGGCGCCGCCTTGAACCGCTGGATCCTTGGAGGACTGGGTTATGCCGCGGAACACGTAGTCTGTCGTTGCCCCGATATTGACCGACCAGCTGAACGCCCGGCCCGCGAGCTCGTCCTTGACGCTGTCGCCAGCCAGTGCTGCGCCTTGCCACACCGAAATGGCCAACGCCACAGCCCCTGCCCGGCTCAATCTCACGATCGGTTTCACAATCATCCCTCGACCCCCTCTGCACCTGTGGCAGACCAGCCCACGACGCCGTCGCTCAAGCTTCCGCGTCTGCGTTTACGGCTTGATTTGGAGCCGACAACATCGGGAAGGCAATCAATAATATTGCTCGACGAATGTCTTGCCATGGTCATGTAACGCCCATGCAACGGAACACCTGATTTGCTGAACACTTGCGCACATTCAGCCCGTTTTCTGTTCCATTGCTTCTCGACGTCTGCCCTAGTTTTAGGCTTGACTGCATATTCTTGATGCAGTGTCCTGCCGAGCATCCGGGTCCGCAGCCCTGCGGGCGCGGGCGCGGCCACTCCGCTACCCTGCTGATGCCATGCCGATGACCCCCGGCACGATTCTGATCACCGGCGCTGCCCGCCGCATCGGTCGCGCCATGGCCCGCGACTTCGCCGCGCGAGGCTGGCGGGTCGGCGTGCACTATCACCGATCGGGCGAGGCGGCGGCGGCTCTGATATCGGAGATAAGGGCCGCGGGCGGCACCGCGGAGGCGTTTTGCGCCGATCTCGCTGACGCCGATGCCGCAGCCGCGCTCGTTCCCCGTTGCCGCGACGCCCTCGGTGCGCCGAGCTGCCTTGTAAACAACGCCTCCGAGTTCCTGTTCGACGACATGGCCTCCCTCGCTGCGTCGCTTTGGGAAGCGCATTTCGCCGTAAACCTGCGGGCGCCCGTGTTCCTCGCCAAGGCCCTTGCCGAGCACCTGCCCGCGGGCACCGAGGGCAATGTCATCAACATCATCGATCAGCGCGTGCTGCGGCCCGGAGCAGAGTTTTTCTCCTATACGCTGGCGAAAGCCGCGCTGTGGTCGGCGACCGGCATGCTGGCCCAGGCCCTTGCACCGCGCGTGCGCGTCAACGCCATCGCTCCGGGACCGGTGCTGCAGAGCGTGCATCAGACCGCCGAGGAGTTCGAGAACGAGCGCCGGCACACCCTGCTCCGGCGCGGCACGACGCCGGCCGAGATTGCGGCCGCCGTCGCCTTCATCCTTGACGCGCCGGCGATGACCGGCCAGATGATCGCGCTCGACGGCGGTCAGCACCTGGTGCAGGCGTTAGCCCCGTGATCCTTCCGGTCCCGCTGCCCGTCCGCTGCCGCCCCGGACAATTGGCCTATCGATGAGCTCCAACGAGACCGCGCCGGCCCGCTCCGATCGCCCCCGCCCAACCGAACGCGGCTGGCGGCGCGTCTTCGTCGAGGCGTTGGAGCTCGTCGGCAGCGTCGGCGTGTACGAGCTGGAGCGGCGCTACGAACAGCGCATCGTCGTGACGCTCGATCTCCTGGTCCGCGACGACTACAGCGGCGACAGCGATGAACTCGACCGCGTCTACGACTACGATCGGGCGATCTTCGCCATCCGCTCGACCGTCGAAGGCGGCCACTTCAACCTGCTCGAAACGCTGGCCGAGCGCATCGTGGACACCTGCCTTGCGGACGAGCGGGTGCAGGAGGTCCGCGTACGGATCGCAAAGCCCGACGTGCTGCCCGCCTGCCGCGCAGTAGGCATCGAGGTCTGCCGCGCCCGCCGCTGACCGCACTCGACGCGGCGCGCCACATTTCCTCCGTGCTCCGCCCCAATTGCCGCCCAAAACTTGCGCATGCTCCGCAGCGAGGGGACTGAATCGGACGGGGATGCCGTGACGCGTAAACGACGCGTTAACATTAAGAAGCTACAAACTCGATCTGCAGGGTTGGCACTCGGCACCGGCGGGGCGGGGCCACAGTTCAGGAGTCTTCGATGAAAAGTCGTTGTGGAGCTGTTCTGCTCCTTGCCCTCGCTGTGCCCGCTGCCACCGCCGAGGCGGGCTCGCTGCCCGCCGTCAAGTCGAGCCCGGGCAACGAGGTGCCGGCCTGCGTGACGCCGGGACGGCTCCTCGATTACCTGAAGGACCGCAATCCGAACCTCGAGCCGCGCTTCCGCGAGGTGCCGGTGGCCTACATGCGCCACGGTGAGGAGCTTGGCGTCCGCTGGGACTACGCTTTCTTCCAGATGGTGGTCGAGACGGGCAGCCTTTCATTTCAGCGCACCAAGGGCCGGGCCGGCGACGTGAGCGCCTCGCAGAACAACTTTGCCGGGCTCGGCGCGACTGGTGGGGTGCCCGGTGAGAGCTTCCCCGACATTTCGAGCGGCGTCAAAGCGCACCTCCAGCACCTTCTCATGTATGCAGGCGACACCATCTCCGACCCCGTCGCTGAACGCACCCGCAAGGTCCAGGAATGGGGCGTGCTGACGTCCTGGCAAAAGACCTTCAAGGGTCCGATCACCTTCACCGACCTCGCTCGCAAATGGGCGCCGGGGAGTAACGCCTATGCCTCCATGCTGCAGCAGGTTGGCGAGCGCTTCTACGCTGATTTTTGCGCCCGGCCCGACCCGGAACCCCAGCTCGTAGCCGAGGCTCGCAAGTGGCGTAGCGACGCTTCCCCGATTGCATCGCGGGCTGAGCGGACGGACAGCGGTCCGGCCGAGCGCATATCCGGCGCGGACCTCGCGCGCCAGGCCGTGGAACGTGCGCGGCGCGAGGGGGAAACCGCCCGCTCCGGTCTCGGCTTCAACCCATCTGCGGCGAGCGCGCCGCCCGCCGAGCAGCACACCCTCTCGAGCCTGCTGGCCGCCGTGCTGCCAAAGTCCGGCGCCGAGGAGCCTGCCGTGCAGCCTCCTGCCGCTTCTGTACAGACGGTTTCCGCCGCGGGCGCCAGGCCAGCCGCGCTGCCTAAGGCACCGCCCGCACCCAAGTGCCGGGTCTGGACGGCGAGCTACGGCGGCTTGAAGTCGGTCATCATCCGCTCTGTCGCCGACCAGCAGGTCAACTACACCGTGCTCGACGTCAACGAGGGCGCCGAAGCGCGCGAGGTCGAGGCCTACGTCGCCGCCTATGCCAAGGGTGGGCAGAAGGTCGCTGAGTTCCACAACCAGTCGCAGGCTCTCGAGAGGGCCTTCGAGCTTTGCCCGGAAGGCTAGACGGCCGAGCGAGCGTGCATTCGAGCCCGCCGAGAAGCGCCATGCGTGACGTGCGACAAGGCGCGCCCGGCCGTGCGCTCGCCGTGCTGCTCGCGCTTGCCGCGACGCCAGCCGCAGCCGCCGGACGGGCCGACACGCCGATCCGCATCTATCCGGCAAATGCGGTCCCGGCCTGCGTCACGCCGGAGCGGCTCGACCACTTCCTCCTCTCGCGCAACCCTGACCTCGAACCCCGCCTCCGCAACATTGCCCGCTGGTACCGACGGCACGGCGAGGCTTGGCGCGTGCGCTGGGACTACGCCTTCTTCCAGATGGCCCTCGAGACCAACTTCCTCATTTTTCGGCGGGCCGACGGCGGCATGGGAGACGTCGACCCGCGCCAAAACAATTTCGCCGGCCTCGGCACCACCGGCAACGGCACCCCCGGTGACAGCTTTCCCGACGTGTCGACCGGCGTGCTCGCGCATATCCAGCACCTCGTCGTCTATTCGGGCCAGCGCATTGCCGAGCCGGTAGCGCCGCGCACGCGCCTGAAGCAGGACGACATCCTGGCTGCCCTGGCACGCACCGCCGCCCAGCGGCCGGTGACGTTTCAGGACCTAACCGGCCGCTGGGCTGTCGACCGCTCCTACGGCCGTTCGATCGAGACCATCGCCGACCGCTTTCGCGACCTCTACTGCAACGGAGCGCCCCTCGAGACCGCCTCGGCCGCTTCGACCGCCTTCGTACCCGCCGCCCCACGTCCCGCGGCGAATGCCCGGGCATCGGCGCCCGCTGTTGCACTGGGGCCGCCGTCTGCTGCAGCGAGCACGGGCGCCTGCCGCGTTGAGGCGGCAAGCTTCGGCGGCCGCAAGACGCTGCTGATCCGTACCGTCGCCAACGGCGAAGAGCGCTTCACTGCCCTTGGCGTGCTTGAGGGCTTCGAGCGCTCGATGGCCGATAGCTTCATTCGCTCGCACGCGCCGGGCGGCCAGCCCATTGCTGAATTTTCCTCCCCCGAGGCCGCCTTGGCGCGAGCCTTCGAGCTGTGCCCCACCGCCGCCCGGCAATAAAAACCCCGTAGGCCGCCTTGGCGCGGGCCCAATACGCCGTGCCGACTCCACGCCAGCGCCCGGAGAGGGAACGGCTGCCCCGCCTAATGCGCCCCGCCAGGCGGCTATGCTGAACTACCCGGCACCTTGGTTTGGCCCTAGAGTTGGCCCATGACGGACCGCCGTGTGGAAGAGGGAGGAGGCTTCATGCGCAGGGCGTTGATCGCACTTGTCATAGCGCTGCTCGTGGTGCTCGCGGTTTTTGCAGCCCTCATCATCAATCCACCCGTCGGCTTTCTGCAGAACCGCCTCGCGGCCGAGATCAAGGCGAGCAGCGGCCGCGACCTCGTCGTCACCGGCAATACGTCGCTGCAGCTCGTGCCAAGCCTCATCCTGCGCATGGAGGGCGCGACGCTCTCCAATCCGCCTGGCTTCACGGGCGAGCCCTTCCTGCACATTGGCGCGCTCGAGCTGCACGCGGACATCCTGCCGCTGCTACAGGGAAAGTTCGAGATCGGCCATCTGACGCTGACTGAGCCGCGCCTGCGGCTCGTCATTGACAAGCAGGGTCGCAGGAGCTGGGAGCTGCCCACCGCCGAAGGGCTCGCCTCTACAGCCTTCCCCACTATCGGCGAGCTTACCGTCATACGCGGCACGCTGACCTACCGTGACGAGCGCGTGCCGACAGCCGTCACGCTCACCGACGTCACTGCGCGCGCGGAGCGTGTGATGCACGATCAGCCGCTCGCCGCCGACTTCGACTTTGCCTGGAACCAGGAGAAGGTCACCGGCAAAGCGACCGCAGCTTCGCTGGCGGCCCTCGCCAACGCCACGCCGACGCGCGCTGCCCTTGCGCTGTCGTCGGCCCGTGGCGCCATCGAGGCCGACGGCGAGGTTACAGCCGCCGAGTCGTTGAGTTTCCAAGGGAAGATGAAGGGTACCGCGCCGTCGCTTCGCAGCTTGGCCGCCTGGTTCGACATGACCCTGCCCGGCACCGAGGGTTTTGCCAAAGCCGCCCTCGAGGCTGACGTCAAGGCCGACGGCAAGTCGATAGCTTTCTCCAAGGCGCGGCTCGTCATCGACGACACCACCGCCGAGGGCACGCTCACGCTTGATCTGACCGGTCCACGGCCGCGCCTCACCGGCACCCTTGCTGCCGACGAGGTCGATGCCGCCCGTTACATCCCGGCGGCCAAGCCCACGCTGACCCGCAGCGCGCCGGCGCCGGCTTTCGAGCTCGAGCCTGTGCCGCTGAGTGCGTCGCTGAAGGCCTATCTCAGGGCTGCCGAGACTCGGGGCGCTCGCGCGGCCGGAGACGCATTGGGTCCGGACCTGCTCACCCGCGCTGCGCCTGTCGTGCCGTGGAGCGCCGACCCCTTCGACCTGGCCGCGCTGAAGGCCGTCGACACCGAGCTCGATCTCTCGGTCCGCGCGCTCAAGTACCACAAGGCTGCCATCGCCATCCCTAGGCTCTCGCTCGTGCTGAAGGACGCCAAGCTTGCTCTTGAATCGAGGGAGTTGGCGACCCACGGTGGCAAGGTCGCGGCCAAGACCGTGCTCGACGCCAAGCCTGCTGTGCCGACTTTGGCCACCTCCCTCCGGCTCGACAACGTGGAGCTGCACGGCCTCATGTCCGATCTGGGCTTTGAGGGCTACCTCGCCGGCAAGACCACCGGCGAGGCGGAGCTCTCCGCCGTCGGCCGCAGCGAGCGCGAGCTGATCTCCTCGCTCAAGGGCCGCGTAAAGGCCAAAATCGGCGAGGGCACGGTCGTCGGCTACGACGTGAAGCGCGTCATCGAGACCTGGCGTCTGCCGCCCTTTGACCCCAAGGCACGCACGCCGTTTGAGCGCATCGATGCCGACGTGCGCGTGGACAAGGGCATCGCCGAGAGCAACGTCTTGGAGCTGGCCGGTCCTGTTGTCGGCGCCAGGGCCGACGGCGTCGCCCGACTGCCGACGCGCCAGCTCGACTACAACGCGCGCGTGTCGTTTCCCAACTGGTGGAGCATCGCGGTGCGCATCTTCGGGCCGTTCACGCAGCTGAAGTACGACGTGGACTGGTGGTCGACGCTGTTCGATCGCCGCACCCCGGCGGCCACGCGCATGGCGGTCGCTGAAGGTCTCGATCTGAAAGACCCGGAGCTGGCCGCCATGCTCGAGAGTGCGCTTCAGAAGGCGGAGGCCGCACCCACCCGCTCCGCCGACGACTTCGACCCGGACATCCTGCGCGCGCTGTTGAAAAACGCAAAAGGAGAGTGACATTGCCGTTGATGCGGGGGTCGTCCCCCCCCTCGTTCGTGATGCCAGCCCCACCATCCGTGATGCTGGCGCGGGTCGGTCACCCAACGCCGCCCGCGATTGACCCCTGCCGCACAGCCGCCTAAGGGTGCGTGTCCGTCCGATCGCGCGACCGCCCATGTGCCACGACCTCGACCCCGCCACCATCGCCGCCGCCCGGGACGCGCGCGCCTGGCCGTTCGTCGAGGCGCGCCGGCTCATCGCCCGTCTCGACAAGGTGAAAGGCGGCCGCGACAAGACAGTGATCTTCGAGACGGGCTACGGCCCTTCCGGCCTGCCCCACATCGGCACCTTCGGCGAGGTCGCGCGCACCGCCATGGTGCGCCACGCCTTTAAAGTGCTGACCGAGGGCAAGCGCAGGACGCGGCTGATCTGCTTCTCCGACGATATGGACGGCATGCGGCGCGTTCCCGACAACGTGCCGAACCGGGAGATGCTGGCCGCCCACCTCGACAAGCCGCTGTCGGCGGTGCCCGACCCGTTCTCCGGTGAATATCCGAGCTTTGCCGCTCACAACAACGCGCGGCTCAAGCGCTTTCTCGATCAGTTCGGCTTCGACTACGAGTTCTACTCGGCGACCGAGTGCTACCGTTCGGGCGCCATGGACGAGACGCTGCTCAGGATGCTTGAGGTCTACGACCGGGTGATGGAGATCATCCTGCCGACCCTTGGTCCGGAGCGGCGCGCCACCTACTCCCCTTTCCTGCCCATCTCGCCCACGACCGGGAAGGTGCTGCAGGTGCCCATGATCGAGCGGCACCCGAAGAAGGGCACCGTCGTCTACATCGACCCCGATACCGGCAAGAAGATCGAGACGCCGGTCACCGGCGGTGCCGTCAAGTGCCAGTGGAAGGCCGACTGGGCGCTGCGTTGGGTGGCCCTCGGCGTCGACTACGAGATGGCCGGCAAGGATCTGATCGATTCGGTGACGCTGTCCTCCAGCATCTGCCGCGCGCTCGGCGGCACACCCCCCGAAGGGTTCATCTACGAGCTGTTCCTCGACGAGAACGGCGAGAAGATCTCCAAGTCCAAGGGCAACGGCCTCACCATCGAAGAGTGGCTCGCCTACGCCACGCCCGAGAGCCTGTCGCTGTTCATGTTCCAGAAGCCCAAAAGCGCCAAGCGGCTCTACTTCGACGTCATCCCGCGCGCCGTCGACGAGTACCTGCAGCTTCTCGCTGGCTTTCCGGCTCAGGATACCCGCCAGCAGCTCGACAATCCGGTCTGGCACATCCACCAGGGCCACCCTCCGCATGTCGAGCTGCCGATCAGCTACGCACTGCTCTTGAACCTTGCCTCCGCCTCCAATGCGCACAGCAAGGCGGTGCTGTGGGGCTTCATCCGCCGTCACGTGCCGGGCGCGAGCCCAGAGCGTCTTCCCCTGCTCGACCGCCTCGCCGGTTGCGCGGTGCGCTTCTATGAGGACTTCGTCCAGCCGACCAAGCGTTTCCGGGCACCGACCGAGGCGGAGCGCAAGGCGCTCGAGGCGCTCTCCGCCGCACTTGCCAGCGCCGCGCCGGGGGCCACCGCGGAAGACCTGCAGAACATCGTCTACGAAACCGGCAAGGCCAACGGCTTCGCCGACAACCTGCGCGACTGGTTCCGCGCCATCTACGAGGTGCTGCTCGGCTCTTCCCAGGGGCCCCGCTTCGGCTCCTTCATCGCGCTCTACGGCATCGCCGAGACGCGCGCGCTCATTGCCAGGGCGCTCAAGGGAGAGTTGGCTGCCTGAGCGGCATTACCACTTCCTGCGAGAGGCGCCGGGGCAGGCGGGAATCGGCCCCTCGAGCCGCCACAGCCGCTGGGCTGCCTGCATCATCAGCCGGTAGCGCCGCTCGATCGCCGCCTGGTCCCAGGTTCGTTCCCCGCGCAACAGGTCCGTGAGATGGATAGGGTGAGGCCCCTCCGCGAAGAATATCTGCTGTTTCGCTTTGAACGCGGCCTGACGCGCGCTCTGGTTCTGCTGCTCGGTGACGAGCGCCAGATTGCCGATGCACTCGGCCACCACCTGCCGGCCGGCCCAGTTTGGGAAGACTCGTTGCCACTCGCCATCTTCGATCCCGCCGCGCGGCAGCACGTGCTCGACGGTAAGCCGCTGCGATGCCGGCAGCCTCGCATCGAGCCAATGCTGATACGCCGACAGCGGCCGTCCCGACACGGCGGCGTCGAGCCGCAGCAGCACGAGCCGGCAGGTTGGCGGGTCGATGAGATGCAAGCGCTTTGCCATGCGGCGAAGGATCTGGCGCTGGTCGCCCGGCGCGATAACGAACAGTGTCTTCGGATCGGGCATCGCCGGGCTGGCCAGGATGCGCTTGAGGACCGGCGCGAAATGCCGCTTGCGCGCCGCCCTCCCGCAGCCGAGCGCCATCAGCCCGTGCGCGAAGCGGTCGAGTTCATCGAGGTATCGCGCGAGCCTGGCACTGTCATGCTTGAGGCCGACCAGCCCGAGCATGGCAGCCGGCACCCAGTCGTCATCCCCGTGCTTTTCGAGCCAGCTGAGCGCGGTGAGCCGCTGCTCGATGCTTTCCTCCTTGCCGGCGCCGGAGCGCTTGACGTCGAGATAGGCCTCGGCCATTGGCGCGAACACCTCGGCCGCGAACGCCCGGGGCCCCCCGTGCCGGACGACGGCACGCCTCAACTCTTGCACGATGCCCTTGCCGCTCCAGCCGTAGATGGCGGCAAGGTGCGAGAAGAAGGTCTTGCCCCTCACGCGCGTCGGCTCGGCGGCATCGAGATACTTGTCCATTTCCTCGATCACCTGCTCGAAGCGGCGACGCTGCACGCCATCGAGCGGACCAAGGATCTCGCCACGGAAGATGTCGCCGACGGTCAGCCGCTTGCCGCGGTCGTTGATCGTGAGGAAGATCTGGTAGGCGTAATCGAAGTCGTCCGCGGTAACGACCAGCACGCGGCACTGGCGTCGGGCGAACGTGGCGAACCTGTTCCTATCCTCGGCGCTGAACTCCCGTCTCAACCGCGCAACGAGCTCTCTGCGGATCTCCTCGACGTTGCGGCGAGAGACGTTGTTATCAGCAACCGTCGTAGTCGCCTGCTGCTGACGGGCCGCCCCCGGCGCCTGGATGGCTGCCTCGAAAAAGCCGTTGTCGCCGTCCTTCAACTGCAGCTGATAGCCGCTGCCGTTTGCTGCCGGGGCGGCGATCAGCGCATGGAGCGCGGCACGCTCCTCTGGCGGAGCCAGGTCCCGCAGCACCGCGAACAGAATGGTGAGCGTGGTGAGCCGCTGCTGGCCATCGACCACTTCGACCACACGCGGCTGCCGCCGATGCCTGCCGCCCTCGTCGTCGCCGGCGACGAACAGCATGGTGCCGAGGAAGTAGGGCGTCGCCCTGCCCGTGCGCTCCACGTCGTCGAGCGCGGAAGCGATGTCGTCCACGAGCTGTCCGGCCTCGCTTCTCGTCCACGTCAGATCGCGTTGAAAGGGCGGGATCGTGAACGTAAAGCGGCCGGAGAGCAGCTCCTCCACGGAAAGGTCTTCCGACGCGAGCCGCCCCTGCATGGGCCTCCCCATCAAACCCCGTGTTCGCCGCAGGCTGTGCCCGCGGCAACCATCTCATGTCCACCAAGCTAGACCGAGATCTCCCAGTCCGAGACCAGGATGCCGATCAACTGTTCGGTGCGCTTGAGGATGGTGTTGGGCGTCCACTCCGCGTGGTCGCGCGCGGCAAGCCTCGACAGCAGAAAACTCGTGCGCCTGAGGATCTTGCGCTTGGCCCGATAGTCGCGGTCGCCGGCCTCGAGATTCTCCCGGTGAGTGAGATAGGCGAGGTTGCCGAGCCGGTGCGCATATTCCCTCACCTCGCCCTCGCTCTTGAACAGATGCCGCCAGCCCTCCGCCCGGGCGCTGGAGGGCAGCACGTGCTCGATGGTGACCGTGCTTCCGTCCACGGGACCCGGATCGGCGCCGAGATTGCGGCTGATCCGCCTCAGCACTAGCCCGTTGTAGTGCTTGCTGTAGAATGTCCGGCTCCTCAGCCTCTCGAGCATGTCAGCGCGCATTTGCTGGCTGATCTTGAGCGCCGGCATCTCGTCCACTGCCGCGTGCTTATCGATGTCGCCGATCAGCCGAATGAACAGCTTCTCCTGGTCCGTCGGGTCCATTCCGGCCAGCTTTACGATCCAGGCGATCCGGTCGAGCCGGCGGAAGAACAAGGCTGTGTCTCGGTGGCCGGCGCCCCTTACGCTGAGCCAATGCAGCGCCGGCCGCACCCAGAATTCCCGGTCGAGCCACAGCAGCGTCTGCAACGAACGCGACACGTCCGCGCGCGCTGGACAGCCCTTTAATACGCGGCTCCTGAGGTCGGCGAGATGCCGGGCCCTCGGCTCCAGCTCGCCCTTGAGGAACGGCAGGCCTGAGCGGTTGAGGCCGAAAAGCTGCAACAGGTCCTTCTCGACCGAGTGGTTGGGACGGTGGCGGCGCTTCAGCACGCTCACGTGGCCGAGCAGCGCGAGCATCTGGTCGGCTCCGACAAGCCTTTGGCAGTCCTCGTAGGTTCGACCTGCTTCCTCCTGTTCCTCGCGCGGCATGGCCGCGATCAGACTGACCTTGGCCCGCTCGCTCGAATGATGGGCGAGCCCGGTCTCCTCCTGGGTGGAAAGGATCTGCCAGGCGTCGTTTTCATCCTCCACCGACTTCACCACCACGTAGCAATGGCTGAGCAGAAACTCGGCAAGTTCGTTGCGCGCCGTCTGCGTGCCCGCGTGTTCGGCGAGCATGGCGCGCAGATGGTTGCGGTTCCACAGGATGTAGCGCTCGCTCTCGGCAAGGTTGGCCACTGCGTCCTCTGGCTCCAGGAGCGCGCCGCCCGGCGCCTGCACGTGCCGTCGGAAGAACTCAGCAACGCCCGGCTGCGGCACGATGCGGTAGTGCTCGGCGCCGGTCGCATCTGACCAGCTGATGAGGCTGGCAAGCGCCGAACGCCCGGCGCCTGCCGGAGCCAGGTCGCGCAGAAGTGCGAACAAGATGGTGAGCGTAATCGCGCGTTGCTGGCCGTCGATGATTGCCGCCGCGGGGCTGCCGTCGCGCTTGGCGATGCACAGGTCTCCGAGGAAATAGCGCGGCTTCGGACCGGCCTTGGCCTGCACGATGTCGGCGAGCAGGCGCCCCACGTGCTCCTCCCGCCACGCGTAGGCCCGCTGAAACCACGGCAGGTGGAAGCTGAAGGCATCGGAGAAAAGCTCCCCCAACGTCAGCACCGCGACCGAGATGTACCGATTCATTATATTCCCCGCTGCTCCCCTGCTCTTTCCCCGCAGGGTCAATGTGTCCGGCGCCGTGCTGCCTACGAATCGGGACGGGGTCCGCCGCGCGCCAAACTCGGCAAGCGCAGGCGCTGACATCTCGAACCATCACCGGTCGGGAGGAGACGGAAGGAGAGGATTGAAGACCCGGCCACAAGGGGCTCTAACGCAGCCATTCGACAGGTTCGCTTTGGCGGCCGGGCTGATGGCCGAGACTTCACGAGCATTGCTCATCCACGCTATCACCGGTTGCGAAGATGGAGTAGTGCCTAGCACCAACAAAGCGTCTCAAACCGTACAGCGTGTCTCCAAGACCCATGACGACAAACACCGCGCAAAAATTTCCCGCGCTTGTCTACAAGATCTGCAGCTTTGCCGAGTGGCATGAAGCCGTGCGGCGCGGCTCTTATACCGGCTCGACCGACGATCTGCGCGACGGTTTCATCCATCTTTCCGCCGCCGACCAGGTCGCCGGCACAGCGGCCAAGCACTTCGCCGGGCACAGCGACCTTCTGCTGGTGGCGCTGGCGAGCGAGCGCCTGAAGCCTGGCCTGCGCTGGGAGTCCTCCCGCGGCGGCGCGCTGTTTCCCCATCACTATGGGCCGATCGACGTCTCCGCCGCCGTGTGGGTGAGATCGATGCCGATGGGCCCTGACGGCGTGCCTCTGATTCCAGCCGACATCGCCCCATGCTGAATGCCGTTCTCGATCTAGCCCGGCCGATGCTGCTCGCGCTATCGCCCGAGCAGGCGCACGAGGCGACGCTGTGCGCTCTGGAGCGTGGCCTCTATCCGCGCCAGCGCGCGCCCGACGACCCGCGTCTCGCTGTCAGTCTCTGGGGCCTTGAGTTCAAAAACCCCATCGGCATCGCCGCGGGCTTCGACAAGGACGCGCGGGTACCGGGCGCCGTCATCGCCATGGGCTGCGGCTTCGCCGAGGTCGGCACGGTGACGCCGCGCCCCCAGCAGGGCAACTCCCGCCCGCGCGTGTTCCGCCTGATCCGTGACCGCGCCATCATCAACCGCTTGGGGTTCAACAGTGCCGGGCATGCTGCCGTTCTCGAACGGCTCCGCCAGCGGCCGGTGCGCGGCATCCTTGCAATCAACATTGGCGCCAACAAGGACTCCGTCGACCGCGCTGCCGACTACGTGCTAGGCATCGAGGCGTTCGCATCCCTTGCCAGCTTTTTCACTGTCAACATCTCCTCGCCCAACACGCCTGGCCTGCGCGATCTGCAGGCCCCCGCCCAACTCGCCGCCTTGCTCGACCGCATCATGTCGGCGCGGCAGCAGCTCCCCGAAGCCTGTCGCCGCCCTATCGTCGTGAAGCTCTCGCCCGACATCGCCGAGGCTGATCTCGAAGCTGTCGTTGCATGCCTGCTGGCCCATCGGATCGATGGCATCGCTGTGTCCAACACCACGCTGGCGCGACCCAGGTTGATCGACGCCATCACCGCCGGGGAGACTGGCGGTCTTTCTGGCCGGCCGCTGTTCCACCGTGCCACCGTCATGCTCGCCCGCGTGCATCGCTTGACCGGTGGGCGCGTCCCGCTGATCGGCATCGGCGGCGTCGATTCCGGCCGCGCCGCTCTCGCCAAGGTCGAGGCTGGGGCCAGCCTGCTCCAGCTCTACACCGGACTGGTGTACGAAGGCCCGGGCCTCATCCCGCGCATCAAACAGCACCTGGCGGATGCGGCCCGCAAGGCCGGCGCGGAGTCCATCGCCGGATTAGCCGGCTCGAAGGCGGCCGAGTGGGCGGCGAAACCGCTCGACGGTTGATCGGCGCAACCGCCCTCAGCGATCCCCCGCGCGCGTACCGATGACGCCGATGAGCCGCGCGATGATCCAGATCGGAAACACCACAATCGCGCCCAGCAGAAAGTAGCGGAACAGCCACTCGATCCAAGCGAAGCCGAGGTCGTACAAGCGGCGGATCAACAGGTCGAGATGGTAGAAGAGGTTGGCGGGAGTGATACCGAGCGCCGACATGACGATGCCGACCACAATCGACAGCAGCACGAGCCGGACCGCAACGCCAAGAGGGCTGCCGCCGAGAACGCGCTCGCGATCCATCGTCTCCCTCCGCGGTCTGCCTTGCTCTCGCCGGGATCGCCGGCGTCGATGCCCTTAGCACAGTTCGTGGAGCCGGCGAACCTGCTTGCCATGACCCTCGCCTCGCGCACGAGAGCCTTGGACCCCGTCCCGCCCGCAGCGCCGGTCGAGCTGCTGCCGCAACGGTTCCGAAGTTGGTTCGCCGGGCGCGGCTGGCAGCCCCGGCAACATCAGCTCGACCTCCTGCGCAACGTTGAGGCGCGCCGCTCGAGCTTGCTCATTGCTCCGACCGGCGCCGGCAAGACACTCGCCGGCTTCCTGCCGAGCCTTGTCGCGCTCTCCTCCGGCACCCACCGCAGCGCCGGTTCCGGTCTTCACACGCTCTACATCTCGCCGCTCAAGGCGCTCGCTGCCGACGTCGCCCGCAATCTTGAGGCGCCCATCGCCGAGATGGATCTGAAAATCCGCATCGAGACCCGCAGCGGTGACACCTCCCCCGCCAGGCGCCGGCGCCAACTTACCCGGCCTCCGCAGATTCTCCTCACCACACCCGAGCAGCTCGCGCTGCTCTTGAGTTACGAAGAGGCGCCTTACCTGTTCGCCGACCTCGATACCGTCATCCTCGACGAACTTCACTCGCTCGCCGCCTCCAAGCGCGGCGACCTGCTTGCCCTCGGCCTCGCGCGGCTCTCTACCCTTGCTCCCCGCAGGATCGCGATCGGACTTTCCGCCACCGTCGCCCGGCCCTCGGAGCTGCGCGCGTTTCTCCTACCCCAGCGCGAGCCCGACCGCGCCGTGCATCTTGCCGACCTCGTGCTCGCCAGCGGCGGCGCGCGGCCCGACATCCGCATCCTCGAAACCGAGGACGAAATCCCCTGGTCTGGCCACACCACCCGCTACGCGGTCCGCGAGATCTATGCCGCCATCCTGGCTCACCGGCTCACCCTCGTCTTCGTCAACACCCGCATGCAGGCCGAGCTAATGTTTCAGGAGCTGTGGCGGGCCAACGAGCGCAATCTGCCGATCGCGCTCCACCATGGCTCGCTGGACGCCACGCGCCGCCGCAAGGTGGAGGCGGCCATGGCCGCCGGCCGGCTCCGCGCCGTGGTCTGCACCTCGACCCTCGACCTCGGCATCGATTGGGGTGATGTCGACCTCGTCATCAACATCGGCGCGCCCAAGGGCGCCAGCCGCCTGATCCAGCGTATCGGCCGCGCCAACCATCGCCTGGACGAGCCCTCCCGCGCCCTGCTCGTTCCCTCCAATCGGTTCGAGGTGCTGGAATGTCGCGCCGCGCTCGATGCCGCCCACGCCGGCGCCCAGGACGTCGTGCTGACCCGCACCGGCGGCCTCGATGTGCTGGCCCAACATGTCCTGGGCATCGCCGTCAGCGCGCCGTTCGCGCCCGATGCCCTCTATGCCGAGGTGCGCGCCGCGGCCCCCTACAGCGCGCTGCCGCGCCCCACCTTCGATCGCGTTGTCGACCTCGTGGCGACCGGCGGCTACGCGTTGCGCGCGTATGAACGGTTCGCGCGGTTGAAGCCCACGCCGGACGGACGGCTGCGCCTCGCCCACCCCCGTACCGTTCAGCAGCATCGGCTCAACATCGGCACTATTGTCGAAAGTCCGCTACTCACCGTACGGCTCATTGCGCGCGGCGGTGCCAGGAGAGCGGCGCCGGCGCCCCTTGTCGGCGGGCGCGTGTTGGGCGAGATCGACGAGGACTTCATCGCCGCGTTGTCACCCGGCGACACCTTCGTGTTCGCCGGCGAGATCGTCCGTTTCGAGGGACAGCGCGACGGCGATGCCTTGGTCTCCCGGACCATCTCGGAGGACCCCAAGATCCCGAGCTACCCCGGCGGCAAGTTTCCGCTGTCCACGCACCTTGCCGCGCGTGTGCGCGGCATGCTGGCCGATCGGGCCGCCTGGCATCTGCTCCCCCTGCCGGTTGCCCGCTGGCTCGAGCTGCAGCAGACACACTCCATCATCCCGGCGGCTGGCGAGGTGCTGATCGAGACCTTCCCGCGCGGGCGCAAAAGCTACCTCCTCGCCTACCCGTTCGAAGGACGCCTTGCCCACCAGTCGCTCGGCATGCTGCTCACCCGCCGCCTGGAGCGCGCCGGCGCCCGTCCCGTGGGCTTCGTCGCCAACGACTATGCGCTGGCCATCTGGTGCCTCGCCGACCTCTCTGCGCTCATAGCGGCTGGCGCCATCGACCTCGGCCGCCTGTTTGCCCAGGACATGCTCGGCGACGACCTCGAGGCATGGCTTGCCGAGTCGAGCCTTATGAGGCGCACGTTCCGAGCCTGTGCGATCATTTCTGGACTGATCGAGCGACGCCATCCGCGCCATCGCAAGACGGGGCGGCAGCTCGCCGTCTCTTCCGACCTCCTTTACGACGTGCTCCGCCGCCACGATCCCCACCACGTTCTGCTCGAAGCAGCATGGGCCGATGCCTCCTCCGGACTGTTGGACATTGGCAGGCTCGGCGACTTTCTGCGTCGAATCGAGGGTAGGATCCGCTATGCTGCGCTTGATCGCGTCTCGCCGCTCGCGGTGCCGGTGTTGCTCGAAATCGGCAAGGAGCCGGTACCCGGCGCCGGACGCGAGAGCCTGTTGAGGGAAGCCGCCGAGGAGCTCATTGCCGAGGCGCTCGAAGGGGTGAAGTGATGCTGGGGCTCAAACCCGAACGTTTCGGCCTGCTTGATTTTGACAGCCAGCCTATTTCCGTGTGCGGCAAGAGCTTCGTCGCCGACCAGTCGGGCGCACTCTACTGGCCGAGCGAGCGGGCGCTGATCGTGGCCGACTTGCATCTGGAGAAGGCCTCCTTTTTCGCGGTCCAGGGCCGCATGCTGCCGCCCTACGACACCCGCCAGACGCTGCTCGACCTTGCCAAGGCTATCGACCGCTACGACGCGGACGCAGTCATCGCCCTCGGCGACAGTCTGCACGACGCCGGCGCGGCCGAGCGGATATCCGGCGAAGATCTCGACCTCCTCCGCCTGATGCAGGCTGACCGCCAGTGGGTATGGATCAACGGCAACCACGACCCCGAGGTCGCGCCGCTGCTCGGTGGCCACAGCTTTGACGAGATCGTCGTCGAGGGCATCCGCTTCGTGCACCGGCCGCGTCCGGGCCGTGTCACGCACGAGATCGCCGGCCACCTGCATCCCGCCGCCCGCCTCTCCCTGCATGGCCACACCATCCGTCGTCCATGCTTCATCGGCAACGGCCGCCGCCTCGTGCTGCCGGCCTTCGGCGCGCTCACCGGGGGCTTGAACGTGCTCGATGAGGCATTCCTGCCGCTGTTCGGCCACGACGGCTTCGCCGTGTGGATGCTGGGCGACGAGGGGCTCTATCCTGTCGCCACCCGCCAGTTGTGCGGCGACTAGCCTCCATCAGTGCCCGCTGCGGCGGAACACCGTTGATGCTGCAAGACCCGCGCCGACCGACAGCGCCACCGTGAACAGGCCATAGAGCAGCGGATAGTTGATGGCCGCCGCATAAAGGAACCGCTCGAGGCCCTCGCGGCGCAGATTCACCCTGGTCCTGTAGGTGCTGAGCAGCCGCCCCTCTCGGAACAGGTGGATGCGCGCTTCGAGCGGCCCGACCGGCACGTTCGCGGGCAGATCGATAGAGGCTCGAAACAGGCTCCGCCCGATGAAGGCCACCCCGTACTGGTCCTCGATGTAAAGGCCGTCGCGCTGCTTGAGCGAGATCACCGCGCTCTTGAAGTCCTCTAGCTCTGCCGTGGTGACCCCTGTTTCCCACCCGCGGATCGGTGTCATTCGCACGTATTCGAAGCCGATGTCGTTCTCGCGCAGCACGAGCGGATCGGCGAGCTCGTCGAGCGGCCGCGTCGACACGATCGCATAGTAGCTCGGTACGCTTTCGAAGGTTATCGAGTGCGTATTGACCCACAGCCCAGCAATGTTGCTCTTGCGTCGTGCTACGAGCCTGGTCGGGGTACCCTCGACCACCACCACGATGTCGTAAAGGCCCGCCTCGGCGCTCGCCTGTCGGCTGTTGTCGACCGCCCCGAACACGACGATCTCGACCCCGGTGAAGCTCGAGGTCACCGCGACCGTGCGCGTTGACACATCGGCCTGCACCGTCTCGCGCACCTCCGTCGCCGGGGCCGTCGGCGGCGGCCGCTGCGCACGGACAGCGCCGACGGCCGAAAGGAAGGCAACCGCCATTGCGGTCCCGGTCGCCAGAACCCGGTTGGTCCGGTTTGCTCTTCCTGGCATCAGTGCACCCCGACCGGCGGTGAGATGGAATAGATCTCGGCCGGCGGCGCGATCAGGTTCCACCCCATCCGCATGCCCATCAGCAGCACTAGGATCGCCAGCAGGAAGCGGAGTTGCTCGGCCTTGAGCTTGTCGCCTGCGGCCGCTCCGATCTGCGCACCGATCACCCCGCCGCTCATCAGCAATGCCGCCAGCACCAGATCGACGGTCTGGTTCTGCACCGCGTGCAACACCGTGGTGAGCGCGGTGACGAACACGATCTGAAACAGCGACGTTCCCACCACGATGTTGGTCGGGACCCTTAGCAGGTAGATCATGGCCGGCACCATGATGAAGCCGCCGCCCACGCCCATGATGGCTGCCAGAAGGCCGACGAAGGCGCCGATGGCGAACGGCGGAACCGCGCTGATATAGAGCTTCGACCGGTTGAACCGGATCTTGAGCGGCAGTCCATGGATCCAGCTATGCTGGCCGGGTCTGCGTCCTGCGACCGCCATGCCGGCCTGAGCTCTGCGGATGGCCGTGGCGCTCTCAGCCAGCATCAGAACGCCGACGATGCCGAGCAGGGTGCCATAAGCGACTGCTATGAAAAGGTCGAACTGTCCGATCTGCCTCAGGATCTTGACCATCTCGACCCCGATCAGCGATCCGACCACACCACCGGCCAGCAGCACTGCGCCCATCCTGTAGTCGATGTTGCGGCGCTGCGCCTGGGCAAGCGCGCCCGATACCGACGAGGCGGTGATCTGCGCCGACTCGGTGCCGACGGCGACCGCCGAGGGAATGCCGGCGAAAATGAGCAGCGGCGTCATCAAGAACCCACCGCCGACGCCGAACATGCCAGAGAGAAAGCCCACCGCACCGCCGACGCCGAGAAACAGGAACGCGTTGACCGACATCTCGGCGATGGGCAGATAGATGTTCATCGTCTTTCGAGCGATGCCCCGACGGCCGGCCCCGCCACCTGGGCTTGCCGGCGCACTTAACTTGCCGGTCGCAGAGCTGTCGCATCAGGGTGGATCGAGGGCCGTGATCTTTTTAAGCGCGCCATGGCCGTTGGGGTCAATGGCAATATTGGCAACTGAACACACCGAGCTGCTCGGTGAATATCGCCGAGAGCCGCGGTGATGCTGCCTTTCCGTTACAAGAATGGGGATGCAGCCCTTCTCCCGGCCTCGGGTAAGGGCCGACACCGGTTATCGCCCTCTCTCGGCCGCCGCTTCGCGCTGCCAGAGCGCTCCGGCCGTGCGCGGCTCGTTGATGAGGAGGTCCTTGGGCTTTGCCCGCCACGATTCGACCGTCGCTTCGACCTCCCGCAGGTCCGCCGGATCGATTCTGGCCCTGAGCAGGTCGCGCCGGCGCTGGGCTTCCGTGTCACCCGCACGCGCCGCAAGTGCGAACCAGCGGTAGGCGGTCTTCAGATCGCGCGGCACGCCGAGGCCGCTCTCGTAGAGCACACCGAGATTGTATTGGCTGTCGACAAGCCCGTACCCGGCCGCCTTGGTGAACCAGTCGACCGCACCTGCGTAGTCGGGAGAGCCCCGCTCGCCGGCAATGCTGAGCACTGCCACGTTGTGCATGGCCTTCACGTGGCCCTGCTCGGCCGCCCGCACATACCACGCGCGGGCCTGGGCGAGATCGCTCGTCACGCCGAGGCCCCGCTCGAGCAAAGTGGCGAGCCTGTACTGGGCGGGCGCAAAGCCGCGCTCGGCGGCCCGCCGGTACCAGATCGCCGCCTGCTCGAAGTCCTGTGGCACGCCGCGCCCTTCCGCCAGTCGCGAACCGACCTCGAATGCCGCCGAAGGATCACCGTTGGCGGCGGCAAGCCGCAGGGAGTGGGGGCCGACCGCGGCCGGCGGCAGCGCGCTGGCCTGCCGCGCACTCACGCCTGTGCCGACCTCCGGCGCTGGGCCCGGCGTTCGGGAAGCGCCGGCAACCGGCGCGCTCATTGAGGCAACGCCGATCGAGCCTGTTGCCAGATGGGCTTCATCGGAGCGTCGCCGAAACGCCCCATCCTCCGGCTCCGCGTCGGCCCGGCCGCCAACGGCCTGGAAGGCGTTGAGCTGTTCAGGCCCCCAGTCGAGCCGGTCGACGCCCATGGCATGCATTCTCTTGGGCGGTTCGCCGCTACGCTGCTTGAGTGCCGGAACCTCGCCCCCCTCGGACTTCGGTTCGCTCTGCGGCTCGCGGACGGGGCTGCTGCTTTGGCCACCTTGCTGGCCGCCGCCGGCGTCGTGTTTGGGAGGCTCCGCGGTGGCCCCTTCCGGTGTCGACGGCATCCGCCCGAACGGAGCGCCGGCCTCTGGCTTGGTCAGCACCGTGGCGATGGCGAAGGTGACCCCGACCACCATCATGGCGACCGTCGCAACGAACAGCCGCGACGGAAACCACGAGCGGCGCAGCAGGCCACCGCGCTTCTCAACGGGTTTGGGCGGCCTCGCCCCCCCTTGCTGCTCACCGCCTCCTGCTCCCTGCTCCCCGCTCTCCCCCGCCATCGAGTGGCGCATGGCCCGCCGCGCCGCCGCCACCACTTTCTGTGCATCGTGCGCCGAGGGCGGGGTGTAGCCCAGCCGGTCGCCCTGCCAGGAGGTGGGCGGCCCCTCCGCCAGCGGTGAGTTTGCGCTCGGGCGCGGGTCGTCCGTGTCGCTGCCCGCCCGCGTGCGGCGCGCGCTGCGGTCGGGCTCGGGATACATGTGGTAGACGGCGGGATCAAAGCGCGCCTCCTGGCTGTCGGCCGCGGCCGCCTCCTGATCCGCCCCGCTGCCCCATCGATTGGGCTGCGGGCCCGTGGACGGATCGCCCGGCGCAAACCGCCCTGCACCCGCCTCGTTGAGCCCGCGCTGCGTCGCCCCGACAGGGGAACCCTCCTCGATCGCGTCCATGCGGTCGAGCAGCCGGATCATCGCCTGCTGCATGGTATCGAGCACGGTCGCGGTCTGCGCATCGCCCTCACGCCGCTCGTTGAAAAAGCCGCTGATGAGCTCATGCAGGTCCTCGATACTTCTGCGCTCTCCCGCCCGGGGCGCGTCCGCTTGCGGCATCTGCGCACAAACCCTGTCGGCCACGAGCTGGGCCAGTGCCTCTTTCTCACTCTCCGGCATCGCTGACGCAGCGCGGGCGAGCAGCGCTTCCATGCGTTCGTCCGACACCTGCCGCGCCAGGTCCTTGAATTCCACCTCGAGCCTGCCGAAACGCTGAACCTCTCCCTGCACCTCCTCGAAGCTTTGAGCGAGCTCGGCCACCTGCTTCTCTATGCGCTCGAGCACATCCTGCGCCATCCGCCCCTCGGCCGCGGCCAGCGCCCTCCCGACGTCGGCCTCGAGCCGCTCCAACCGCCCGACAAGGTCGGAAACTCGACATTCCCTGCCAATCTCGGCCAGGACCTGCTCGAGGCGGTCAGCGAGTTCTGCATGCCTCTGCTCGAGAAGCCGACTTTCGCGCTCTGCCGAGACCCCCACGGGCGTTGCCGGCCACAACCGCCCCGCGTCGCTTTCTGCGCCCCTGCCATGAGCCTGATGGCCGATAGCCCCCTCCGATTCGTAGACGCTTGCCAGCGCCTCGGCTGAGGCCCGGTCCCAGGGCTCGTCCTCCGCAATGGATGCGCTCGCACTTGAACATCCTGCCGCGGCCGTAGGACGGGCAGAACCCCTCTCCCTGCTGAGCTCGAGAAGCCGCTCGTGCATGGCCTCGAGCGCATCGCCATGGCGCCGGTCCGCCTCATGGATGCGAGACGCAATGCGCTGCAGGATGGCCTTGATCTCGTGCGCTTCACAGCGAAACGCCGGCCTCGCGGCAGGTACTGGACCCTGCGCTGCCGCCGTGCCGAAGCGCCGATCGTCGGTCTCGGACATCGTTTTCCCCAATAGTCGCCCGCTCCGCGATCATGGCCTGCAGCGGTCGAGGGAAGGAGAGGCCGCAGCGGCGCCTCGGCCGCCTTCCTCGTGCCTGCAAGTCGCGACCATCGGCCCAGGACGCGGCACGAGCGCAGAACCTCTGCCCGGCAGGGTCGCAAGCGGCAGTAAACGTTCGGTTAAGTGGCGGGTGAGAGGCGACGGCGACGGCTCGCCCTTGCCGGTGGCCATGGCGCGGCCCCATGTGTTGCCTTAGCATGCTTGCGTCCCTACCGATGGAGGCAGACGTGAGAACTGTGGTGACCGCGACCGCATCCGCCCTGCTGTTCGGCTCTGCCGTCCTCGCCGGCGCGGCAGATGGTGAACGGATCGGCCGCTTTGTGCTGCAACCGGCTGACGGCGGCGGCTTCGTCCGCCTCGACACCGAGACCGGCGCCATGTCGCTCTGCGCGCGCAGGGACGCGCAGTGGAGCTGCAGCGAGATGGCGGACGCCGGCCGCGACGCCCGCCTGGAAGCCAGCCGCCTGCGGGCAGAGAACGAGCAGTTGCGCGCCGAGATCAGGCGTCTTGAGGAAAGGCTGCAATCCGGTGCAGGTGCGGGAGTTCCGCCCGACCCGCGCGGGCGCCCCCGCGACCGGCTGCAACTTCCGAGCGAAGAGGACGTCGACCGGGCGATCACCTACCTGCAGCGCATGTACCGTAAGTTCCGCGACAAACTTAAGGAATTCGAGGACGAGAGGCACGGGGGGACGCCGCTCTGAGCGAACCGACCCTTACCCAGGCGCACGGCCGCCTGTCGATCGAGACTGAGGGCGCGGGCTTCACCGATATCACCGGCCGGCTGAAGATGTGGCTTGCCGACAACCGGGCTGACGACGGACTCCTCACCGTCTTTCTGCGCCACACCTCCGCGTCTCTGACCATTCAGGAAAATGCCGATCCGGCTGTGCTCGCCGACCTCGCCGATGCACTCGCCCGCTTAGCCCCCGAGTCTCGAAGCTACCGCCATGACAGCGAAGGCCCTGACGACATGCCGAGCCACATCAAGTCGATGCTGACGGCGACGTCGCTCTCGCTTCCCGTCCTCGCCGGCAGGATGGTGCTTGGCACCTGGCAGGCGGTCTACCTGATCGAGCACCGCCTCGCACCGCACCGGCGCGAGGTCCTGCTGCACTATGTCGGCACCCGAGCCGCCTAGCGGCCCAATCGGCCTTCGAGTCGGCGGATCAACTCATCGGCCTCCGGTGCCCCGAGCGCGTAGGCCTTTTCGTACCAGTACTTGGCCTGCGCCGGATCGCCGCCGAGGCCGCGCACCTGATACACCGCCAGTTCATGAGGGTCGTAGGTCTGCCCGAGGAACAGTGCGCCATAGGCCAAGCCGGTGTCGGCAGCCCGCTTGAACAAGAGCCGTGCCGACGACACGTTGCCCTCGCTGAACAGCTCCTGGCCGCGAGCGATGAAGCCGAGCGCCCGCGCCTGCTGGGGCGTGAGCGGCTGCTCCTCGGCTGCGCTCTGTGGATCGGGTGGCAGCGGAGCCGGCTCGGTCGGATAGCCCGGAACGATGGCGGAGGCGACCGCGCTGGGCGTCTGCTCGAGCTTGACCGGCGGCAAAGCCGACTGCGCCGGTGCCTTGCTCGGCTGTACCTTGGCCTCGGGGTCGGACTGGGCAGCCTGCGAACCGACCGCCACCGTCGTCTTGGTCTCGACCAGGACGCTGCCCTCCACGGTCACCAGCGCGATGTTGAGCGCGATCTGACCCTTGGACTTGGGCGGCAGCCTGATGCGCAGCTTGGGCAGGCTGTTCAGCGGGACCGCCCACAGGGATGGCGCAATGGCGAACCCTTCCGACATCGATGCCAGTGGCGGCAAGCCGCGAATGCGGATGTAACTACCGCTCGGTAGCGCCTCGCTGCTCACCACCTGCATGGTAAACGGCGCCTCGCCGGCCGGCTCCGCGACGATGGTGCTTGCGATGCTGATGGCCCGCTTGGCCGTCGTGCCGGCCTGGGCAAGCAGCAGCCCTCTTGCGGCAGGCTCGTCGGTCTCGGGCCATACCGGGTGCACCGCGCCCGACGCGCCATCGCCTGGTAGGGCAATCATTAGCGCATAGGAGAGCGCGATGACCCCCCCTCGCCCCCGGCCCGATCGTCCATGTCGGGAGCCACCACCAGAGCGCACCATCAACAGCCCCGACATGGCACTCTGTCTCTCCGGCGAGTGTTATTCGCCTACTGTTTCTTGCCCTGGCTCCTGCTCCATTCCAAGAACTCTCGGAACAGGCGCTCCTGTTCGGCCGGATCGTTGGGTGCGGCGCGCGCTGCTTGTACACGCGCCAACGCCGGGTCGACGGCTGGAGTCGCCGGCGGCGAAGCGCTTGGCGCGCTCTTCGACGTCGGGGCGCCGACGGGATGGCGGTCAAGCCACTCCTGCGCTGCCGGGAACCGCTTCCAGCCCTTGAACGGAGCGGCCAGATTGACGTCCCTCCACTTTGGATGCCGCGGCGGCTTCTTGAGGTCCTCAAACTTGGTGAAGAAGGCATCGACGAACTTGGCGAGGCGGCGGTAGCGTTCCGTATTTCGCGGCCAGTTGTAGGCGATGAGCACCAAGCTAAACGCGATGGTGTCGACCGACTCTCCTTCCTTCAGCAGATTGGGATAGTCGTTGTGCGTGATGGTCGTGGGCAGGAAGTCCTCCTCAAGCGCCTCCGTGTAGGGAACCGGCAGCAGTTTCATACCGGGTTCGAGTTTGAACTTCTGGAAGGCTGCGCCCGGCTTTGCCGAGGCCGCGACGGTGGCGGCGATCTCTCCCGACTTGATCTTCAGATAGGCGTCGCCATGACCCATGTTGACTTCTTCGATCTTGATGCCGAGCGCCTCGAACACCTGCTTTGAGGCCGCCTGCGAGCCGCTGCCCTTGGTCGACAGATTGACCTTCTTGCCGTTCAGGTCCTCCAGCTTCTCGATGCCCGGCCCGGCCAGCACGTGCATCTCGGAGTTGAACAGGGTGGTGATGTAGGCGATGCGGTTCTCCATGCCGGGGCCGTAGATGCCGGACCGCTTCGCCTCCGCCAGGATGTTGGTCTGCGTGATGCCCATGTCGACGCCGCGCAGATAGAGCACGTCGCGGATGTTGCCTTGCGAACCGGTCCCGACCACCGGCAGCACCCGCAGGTTGTTGCCGTCGTCGAGAACGACCGAAAGGTCGTAGCCGATGATAAGTTGCGTTCCGTTCGGATTGCCGGTGATGATGGTGACCGTATTCTGGTTGACCTCGTCGATGCGCGCCGCGTGGGAAAGCCGCCCCCCCTTCACTGAGGACTGGGCCACCTGAGTCTCACCGCCGGAGTCCTGGGCCAACGCGCAAGGTGCGACGAAGAACAGGGAAAGACCGGCTGCGAGCAGCCGGGCCAGTTGCCATACCATTTGAACACCCCTCGAACTCGGCAACGGACAGGACCTCGGTCGCGCCAGCTCACCTTCCGAACCCGCCTCGCGCCTTCCCGCATGCCGGCGCGTGATGAACTGGTGGCCTCTCCATGGAGCGATAGTTGGATCCCGCAGCGCGAACCGTATCATAAGAGCGTCCGAGCGCAAGCACTGCAGCGCCGCGTTTTGCTCAACTTCGGCCCAACCGAGAGAGTCTCTGCTTCAGACGCTCCGGATGCGGGCGAAGCGGCGCGTGGCGGCGATGAGCTCGTGCGCGATGCCGGGTTCGACCAGGGCGTGACCGGCGTCAGGCACGATGCGCAGCTCCGCGATGGGCCAGGCACGTTTGAGGTCCCAAGCGTTCTTGACCGGCGTGCACACGTCGTAGCGACCGTGCACGATGACGCCCGGGATGTGGGCGATGCGGTGGGCCTTCTCGAGCAGCTCGCCGTCACGTGCGAAGAATCCGCCGTTGACGAAATAGTGGCATTCGATGCGCGCGAACGCGAGCGCGTATATCTCGTCGGCGAACTGCCTGATCCGCTCCGGATCTTCCAGCAACGACAGCGTTGATGCTTCCCACACGCTCCAGGCTTGCGCCGCGGCGATCTGCACCCTCCGATCGGGATGCGTGAGCCGCTTGTAGTAGGCCGCGATCATGTCGCCGCGTTCTTCCGGCGGAATTTGCGCCTGGTAGGCTTCGAAGGCCTCGGGAAAGATCCAGCTCGCGCCCTGCTGGTAGAACCACGTGAGCTCGCTCCGCCGCAGCAGGAAGATGCCGCGCAGGATCAGCGCCGTGACGCGCTCGGGGTGAGTCTCGGCATAGGCCAGCGCCAGCGTCGATCCCCACGATCCGCCGAACAGCTGCCAGCGCTCGATGCCAAGATGCGTGCGCAGCCTCTCCATGTCGGCGACGAGGTCCCACGTCGTGTTGGCCTCGAGCGATGCATGGGGCTCGGAGCGGCCGCAACCGCGCTGATCGAACAGCACGATGCGGTAAAGCGAAGGGTCGTGGCAGCGCCGCATGGTGGGGTTCGAGCCGCCGCCCGGGCCGCCGTGCAGGGTGAGCGCCGGAATGCCGTCCGGGTTGCCGCACTGCTCGTAATAGATTTCGTGACCCCCGGGGACCGAGAGGCGGCCGCGCATGTAGGGCTCGATCGGCGGATAGAGTTGGAAGCGCGGTTCGTCTCTCATGCTGGCTGTTTCATCCTTTCAGCGCGAGGGGCAGGAGCGCGGCATAGTCGAACGCTCCGGTGCATTCAAGACAGACGCGTCGCCGCTAAAGGCTAGGTCTGCTGGCGCTGCTGCAGACGCAGCAGCCGGATTTCCCGGTCGTGGATGGTCTCGCCACCGGGCAGCCGCATGTCGCGCACCAGTTCCAGCACGAGGCGCTCCGGCGCCTTGCCCATGCGCGAGGCGAGCACCGCCGCCCCAAATCCCGCCGGCACGCCGAACACGGCCGCCAGCGGTGCTGGCACGCCGAGCCATGCCGCTTCGCCCGCGAGCATGGCGAGCACCGCCACCGTAAAACCGGCGGCCATCCCGCACAGCGCACCGAAGGCCGTCGTCCGCTTCCACCACACCGACAGCACGAGCACTGGAAATGCGGTCGAGCCGGACAGTGCCAGCGCCCACAGCAACAGGCTGAGTGGATCGGCTCTCAACAACAGCGCACCCGTCCCCGCCGCCACCGCTACCATCGCCACCGCCAGTCTGGCGGCCATCACCCGCGGGCCCGCCGGCGGTGGCTCGCGACGTGCTCCGTTGAGGATATCCTCGGCCAGCACGTTGGCGAGCGTCACCGCGCCGGCGCTGGCCCCGATCAGGGTGGCGGCGACTGCTCCTGCCAGCGCCAGCAGCACGATCACGGTTGGCAGTCCGGCGGCATGCGGCAGCGCGAACAGCACCGTGTCGCGTTTGAAGCTGAGGCTCGAGAGCACCACCCGCTGTGCGTTGCCGTCGACGCCCGCCCAGCCGAGCTCCTGCAGGCGCAGGAACCAGGTCGGCATTTCCGCGGCGGAGCGCCCGACCAGATCGTCCATCACCGCATCGCGCAGGAACACCGCCACCGAGGCCACGGTGAGCGTGATGATGCCGCAGAATACCGTGGCCCAGCCCACTGCCTTGCGCGTCTCGTAGACGCCGGGCGTGACCCCGCAGCGCGGCAGCAACCACGGCGCCGCCGCCACGCCGGTCATCACCGTGAGGGCGGCGAGGATGAAGCTCAGCGGGCCCACGCTGCTGTACGGCTCCGCCATGCGATGAACGAGCGCCTGCAGTTCGCGCCCGGCCAAATCGAACGCCAGGGACGGCGCAATGGCGATCGGCACGCCCTGCGCGAATTCGGCGCGCCCGATCGCGCGCAGCACCGGGCCATGGCTGAGCTGCGGCAGCGGCAGGTTGGTTACCATCGCAGCCACGATCCCGACCGGGACGAGCAGCGCGAGCAGGCTGGCAATCCCTTGCGCCGTGTTCGACCAAGTGAGTGCGCGCATGCCGCCGAGCAGCACGGTCACCACCATTACCAACAGGAGGAACACGATCATCGACGTCTCCGGCCGGCCCGACAGCAGCGAGGCCGCCCACGCACCCATGTGCACCTCGGCGATGATCACGAGCATCGTCGGTACTGCCAGCATGACGGCGGATGCCACGCGAAGCGGGCGGCTCTCGAAACGCCGACCGAGATAGCTCGGCAACGTGAAGGCGCCCACCTTGCGCAGGTACGGCGCAATGCCGAGCGCCATCACGACGAACCCGGCAGAGAAACCCATCACCAAACACCAAGCGTCGAAACCGTTGAGGAAGAACAGCCCGGCGAGAGCCACCGTGCCTGTGCCCCCAATTGCCGCCACTGCGAGGCCGAGCCCGCAATAGACCGAAGGGACCCTTCGCCCCGAGGCGAAGTATTCGATCGGCTCCCGGCACCGGGAGGCGACCCCGATCGCGGCGAACAATGCGACGGGACCGAGCAGCATGAGCCAGCGCAGGATCTCGTGGCGGGTGCCGAGCTGTTCGAAGATCAGCAACAGCACCACCAGCGCGGTAAACAGACTTGCAAAAATGCCGAAATAGGTGCCGAGGCGGGGATTGACGAGGCGGCCGTGCGAAGCGGTGGTCATCTATGCGACTGCCCCTGCGCCGGGCTGGATGGCGAGCACCTTTGTCGGGCGGCTGGCCCGATCACATGTCCTCATGGGCGCCGTGCCAACGGTCGATTGCATCCTGTCGGTTGATGAACGAAGCCACGGTGAAGATGGCAATCAGCACCAGCCCGTGACCGACCAGGAAATAGCCGAGCGGAAATCCGAGGAACTTGTTGGAGTTCAAGCGGTCGACGTAGAGCGGCAGCACCATCATCAGCAGCAGGAAGGGAGTGAGGCTGGCCAGCACCTGCCATTTGGTGTCGCGCCAGTAGGGTTTTCTCTCCTCGATATCCATGGGCTGCCCCTGTCCGTCTGCCCGCGCGCCGCCGTTCGCTACCGCCTACTACACCGGCTGCTGCTCGCATTCTACTATGGCCTCCGTTGGGCGAACTGCCGGATCGGCGACAGGCTGGGAGAGCGAGATGAAGATCATCGACGAATTCAGAGAATTCGCTTTGAAGGGTAACGTGGTGGACTTGGCCGTCGGGGTCATTATCGGGGCCGCTTTCGCACCGGTCGTCTCCACGCTCGTCGACAACATCATTATGCCGCCGATCGGCTACGTGCTGGCCGGCATTGATTTCAGCCACTTGAGCCTGAACTTACCGACCCCGACGGCCACCCCCGTCGAGATCAGGTACGGCATCTTTCTTAATGCGGTCATCAAGTTTCTCATCACCGCGGCCGCTGTGTTCGGCATCGTCAAGATGATGAACGCGCTGCGCAGGCCGGCACCGGCTGCCGCTACGCCGCCGCCCCCACAATCCGAGATCTACCTGCGTGAGATCCGCGATGCGCTGGTCAAGCGCACTTGACCCTGGAGGATGACGCCGATGGACCACAGTGTCTGCATCCGGATTGTTACGGAAATGCCCTATCCCATCGTTACTGTTCAGCCACTTTCTCTCTGGTATGTATTGCCCTGCAACTGTAGTCGAGGCCTCGCCACCTGCCCATCATGAGCAACACGGAGCAACCCAGGGATGAGAACAGTGCCATTCATGAGTAGAGTGGCTCGCGCCGCCCTAGCCCTCCTTCCCGTTCTCGCCATCGATCTGAACCCGCCCGCTGCGCTAGCGCAGGATGTGATCTGGCAGGATGGCAAGCCGGTGTTCCGGTCCGAAGGCGGCTCGAGCGTCTCGACCGGTCCAAGCTCATGGCTGTGGGGCGGCGAGGCGCCAACGCGGTTTCCCGAGTACATGACGGGCGGCCCTCGTCCCCCCATATCCCCGCGAGCGCCCGCCATCGTCCGCGTCGCAGGCAGCGAGCCCGCCGGCACCGTCATCATCGACACCGAGGCTCGGCGCCTCTACTACACGTTGCCCAACGGGCAGGCCTACCAGTACCCGATCTCGGTCGGACGTGAGGGCTTCACCTGGACCGGCACCGAGCAGATCAGCCGCATTGCCGACTGGCCGGACTGGCATCCTCCCGCCGAGATGCGCCAGCGCCAGCCCGAGCTGCCGAAGAAAATGACCGGTGGCTTGAGGAATCCTCTCGGTGCGAAGGCTCTCTACCTTGGCAACACGCTCTACCGCATCCACGGCACCAATGACCCGAGCACCATCGGTCAGGCCGCTTCTTCCGGCTGTTTCCGCATGACCAACGAACACGTCACTCATTTGGCGGGGCTGGTGGGGGTCGGCACCGTCGTCAAGGTCGTGCGGCGCTGGCCTGGTCGCCGCCTTCTGGCGCAGGGACAAGACCGCTTCTAGGAGCCGCCCCCGCCTTCGCCGGCATGGCGGAGGAGGGGAGACGTCGAGTGCCGCGACGCCCGCATCGGCAAAGCCGGTGACCGGAACCCCGCCCCTGTCCCTCCAACGCCCCGACGCCGGAGGATCCGCGCCAGCTTCGGCGCACACTCGTTCCAGGGCAACGCTCGCCTGGAGCAAGGCCGTGGAAGAGCTCGACGGTAGAGCCAGCGCCAGTTGGCGTGGGTGCCCTCTTCGGTATCTGCCTGCCGGAGGAGGCGGATTTTCCTGCCACTAGGCCCCGAGAACCTGTCCGCAGCGATCAAAATGCCTTGCTTTGGCCATGCGGGGCCGGGCAAATCGCCTTACCGGTGGCCTTTGTGGGCTGGCGGGCCGTTGGGGGCGATTGGCTGATCCGTGCGCCCGGACCATGGCCCGAGCGCTGGATTGGAGCGGTCGATGGCGAGCCGAGCACGAAGGCCTGAGCGCCGCTTCAAACTGATCCTGATCAAGCCGTCGCACTATGACGACGACGGCTACGTCATCCAGTGGCTCCGTTCCACCATGCCCTCGAACTCCCTGGCCGCGGTCTACGCGCTGGCCTGCGATGCGGCACAGCGCCGGGTGTTGGGTGAGGACGTCGCCGTCGACGTTGACGCCATCGATGAGACCAACACGCGCGTGCGGCCCGACCGCCTCATCCGGGCACTCGCCGCGTGCGACAACTTCGGCCTGATCGGCATCGTCGGCGTGCAGTCGAACGAGATGCCGCGGGCGATGGACATCGCCCGTCCGCTGCGCGCGGCCGGCATCCAGGTCATCATCGGCGGCTTTCACGTGTCGGGCTGCCTCGCCATGCTGAACGATCGGCTGCCCGATCTCGCGGAAGCTTCGCGCGCCGGTATCAGCCTCTTCGCCGGCGAGGCCGAGGATACCCTCGACGAGGTGCTGAAGGATGCCGCCGCCGGCGCCCTCAAGCCGGTCTACAATCACATGGGCCAGCTGCCCGGCATCGCCGATGTGGCCGCACCCCCGTTCCTGCCGCATGACTTCGTCGCCCGCACCGTCGGCAACGTGACAAGCTTCGATGCCGGCCGCGGCTGCCCGTTCCAGTGCTCCTTCTGCACCATCATCAACGTGCAGGGCCGCAAGTCGCGCTATCGCTCCCCCGACAGCGTCGAGGCGATCATTCGCCGGAACTGGGCGCAAGGGGTGGACCGCTTTTTCATCACCGACGACAACTTCGCCCGCAACAAGCAGTGGGAAGCGATCTTCGACCGCATCATCAAGCTGCGCGAGGAGGACGGGCTCGACGTGCGCTTCATGATCCAGGTCGATACCCTCTGCCACCGCATCCCGAACTTCATGGAGAAGGCCCGCCGCGCCGGCGTGACGCGCGTGTTCATCGGGCTCGAGAACATCAATCCGGACAACCTGCTCGCCGCCAAGAAGCGCCAGAACAAGCTCACCGAGTACCGCCAGATGCTGCTCGGCTGGAAGGCCGTCGGCATCATGACCTTCGCCGGCTACATCCTGGGCTTCCCCAACGATACACCGGATTCCATCCGCCGCGACATCGACATCATCAAGCGCGAGCTGCCCATCGATGCGCTCGAGTTCTTCATCCTCACGCCCCTACCCGGTTCGGAGGACCACAAGATCTTGTGGGAGGCTGGCGCCTGGATGGATGAGGACATGAACAAGTACGAGCTCGAGCACGTCGTCTCCGCCCACCCGAAGATGACTGGAAAGGAGTGGCAGGACGCCTATCGCGCAGCCTGGGACCAGTTCTACTCCCCCGAGCACCTGGAGACGATCCTGCGCCGCGCCGCGGCGAGCCGCATCGACATCTGGCGGCTGATGATCATCCTCATCTGGTTCTCGAGCGCAGTCGAGGTCGAAAAGGTGCATCCCTTGCAGGCGGGGCTGCTTCGACTAAAGCACCGCACCGATCGGCGTCCTGGCATGCCGATCGAACCGGCGTGGCGCTTCTATCCGAAATATGCCCTCGACGTCGCCTTGAAGAGTTGGCAGCTCTTTTGGCGTTGGCATCGGCTTTATCGCATCTGCCGGCGCATCGAGCGCGATACCCTGGCCGCGAGCTATACTGACCTGGCGCTGACGCTGCCATCCCCGACCGAGCACGAGGCCCTCGAGCTCTACACGCACACCGGCGCTGCCCGCGCCGCGGTGGCACGGGAACTGCGGTCGGCGGGGCACACGCCCAAGCGCACCCCGGCCCCTGCCTCCGGCTGACTCGAGCCCCCGAAACCCTCGCCCGAAAGAAGTTTGTCCGTCCTCGAATGGGTTAGCCAGAACCTCGAGGGCCCTGCCTACGGCCCAGCGGGCCGTCCCTTAAGCCAGGGAGCCGTGGGAAACCGGCGCTGCACTGTTGGTTGTTATTGCGCGCGGACTGATCAGCGATTAGGCATTGACCGGAACCTGCACAGCATTTGATCGGCGTGCAGGTGGTGTGAGGAGTTCGGGGCGGCATTGGGTGCCGGTAAGGGGAGGCGAATTCCATGATCAACGGGGCGGATACGGCGTGGGTACTCACATCCACCGCGCTGGTGCTGTTTATGACACTGCCGGGGCTGGCGCTCTTTTATGCCGGGCTGGTGCGGTCCTCCAACGTACTCTCGGTGCTCATGCACTGTTTTGCCATCGCCTGCCTCGTGTCGGTGCTCTGGCTCGTATGCGCCTACAGCCTGTCGTTCGCTGCCGGCAATCCCTGGATCGGTGATCTGAGCAAAGCATTCCTGGCCGGCGCCGGCGCTTCCACGGTCTACCCCAACACCACGATCCCGGAGACCGTGTTTTTCATGTTTCAGATGACGTTCGCCATCATCACCCCTGCCCTGATCGTCGGCGCCTTCGTCGAGCGCATCAAGTTCGAAGCCGTTCTCCTGTTCAGCGGTCTGTGGCTGATCGTCGTCTACGCCCCGGTCGCTCATTGGGTGTGGGGCGGGGGCTGGCTTGCCGCCTTGGGCATCATGGACTTTGCCGGCGGCCTCGTGGTGCACCTCACCGCTGGCGTTTCCGCGCTGGTTCTTGCCATCCTGCTGCGCCCGCGTACTGGCTTCCCCAACGACGTCAAGCCGCCGCACGCGCCCTGGATGACGATGGTCGGCGCCTCGATGCTGTGGGTGGGCTGGTACGGGTTCAACGCCGGCAGTGCGCTCTCTGCCGGCGGCAGCGCCGGCATGGCGATGACGGTCACCCACGTTTCCGCCGCCACCGCCTCCCTCGTCTGGATGGTCATCGAGTGGGTGAAGTTCGGCAGGCCGAGCCTGATCGGCATGGTCACCGGCACCATCGCCGGGCTTGCCAGCATCACGCCCGCCTCCGGCTTCGTCGGCCCGTTCGGAGCCGTGGTCATCGGCCTTGCCGGAGGCGGGCTGTGCTACGTGATGGTGAGCCTTGTCAAGCAGCGCTTCAAGATTGACGACTCCCTCGACGTGTTTGCCGTGCACGGCGTGGGCGGCGCCACCGGCGTGCTGCTGACCGCGGTGCTGGTCGATACCGCCTTCGGCGGCGCCGGACTGCCCGAGGGCCGCGGTGTGCTCACCCAGTTCGGCGTTCAGCTCCTCGGCGGCATTGCCACTCTGGCATGGTCGGTGGTGGCCACCTATGGTGTGATCAGGGCCGTGCAGGCCACCGTCGGGCTCAGGGTCAGCAACGACGAGGAACTGAGGGGCCTCGACCTGAGCGCGCACGGCGAAAGCGGTTACAACATGTGATCTGAATGGGAATCAGTGCGATGCGGTTCATCGTTGCCATTGTCCAGCCCTTCAAGCTCGACGCGGTGCGCGAGGCTTTGACCGAACTTGGCATCCAGGGACTGACCGTGAGCGAGGTGCGCGGCTTCGGCCGCCAGAAGGGCCACAAGGAGATCTACCGGGGCGCCGAGTACGAGATCGGCTTCGTGCCCAAGGTCAAGGTCGAGGTGGCGGTACCGGCGAGCCTGTCGGAGCGCGCCGTCGAGGCCATCCGCAACGCGGCCAGGACCGGCAGCATCGGCGACGGCAAGATTTTCGTGCTGCCGCTGGAGCAGGCCGTCCGCGTACGCACCGGCGAGACCGGCGAGAACGCGCTGTAGCCGACCTGACCCGCTCTCATCAGTGTGGCACCGCGCCGCTGCGGGCGAGCTGCTCGTTCATTAGGTCCAGCCGGCGCCCGAGTTCCCGGATGATGGACATGGCGAGCTGCGGCAGCTCGTTCACGAAGTCGAGGAACACGGCCTTCTCGATCCGCAGCACCTGCAGCTCCGTTGCGGCCTCCACCGTCGCCGTGCGCGTCGTGTCGCACAGCACGCCGATCTCACCGATGAGCTGCCCGCGTCCGAGCCGCGCCACGCGCACCCTGCCGTCCGCCCGTTCGCGAAAGATGTCGACCTCTCCTTCGAGCACAATGTAGGCCGCATCTGCCGCCTCACCCTGTCGGAAGATGATCTCGCCCTGGTTGCAGGCGATTCGCTGGCCGGCAAAGGCCAGCAGCTTGAGTTTGCCGACGTCGATGCCGGAAAACATCGGGATCTGTTGGAGCGTATTTGCTTCGACGTTGAGCGCCATGTGAAAGACCCTCGAGCCGCTCCAGCGGCTCACCCACTCCTCACCAAACTTGCCGACCGCACGAAGGCTCGCAAGAGCCGCCCGGCTAGGCTGCTTGTGCGGGCTGCGGCACCATGACCGCCTGTGCCCCTTCGAACCGTATCACGCAATCGAAGTCCTTTGCCCCCGCAGCGTCTGACAGACTCACCATGAGCGTACGCCCTGCCATCCACGTGCGGATATCGTTCAGGATCTGGCTCGCTTCCCCTGGATGGAATGCTGCCAGCGCACCATCGAGGATCAGCATCTGCGGCCGCTTGATCAGGCTGCGGGCGATGCTGATGGCGGCCCGCTGTTGCGCCGAGATCAGTTTTCCGCTGGGGCCGACGTCATAGTCGAGACCGAGCCGGTAGATCGCCTGTTCGAGCCCGATCTCGCCGAGCAGCTTGCGCATTACCTCCCACAGCATCTGCTCGGTGTTGGGAAGGCCGAACACGGTCTTGCCGAACAGCAGGTTGTCCCGAATGGGGGCCGACAGCACGAACCGCTCCGGATCGTAGAACTCGATTCGAGTCTTGTAGGTCTTGGGCAAGCCGTCATGGAACCGGTGCCGCGCCCGCACGATGCGCCCCATGAGGTGTGCATCGACCAGATTGAAGCGGTGGCGAGCCTCGATGTAGCGGAACGCGAGCCCGATGAACTTGGCTTCGCTCTCGCTGTCGAACCGCTGGGCGCCGTCCCGGCCCCTGACGTTCTCGAGTGCGTAGCGAAGGTCTTCCATCTCCTGCGGCGCGATAAAGGAGTAGCGCTCGAACAGCGCATGGCCCGCAGACATGCCGGCGACCATCTCGAGCGTGGTCTCCGCGATCCGCACGCCGACCCCGGCCAGCGCAAGGTCGAGCTCCTCGGCCGCCAGCACCGAGCGCAGGTAGGGGTCGTTGACGAGTCCGCCGCCAGCAAGCTCCTTATGCAGCGGCACCCCGAACAGCAGGTTTTCGGCGATGGTTGCGTTCAAGTTGTAGCGCTCAAGGTCGAACGGCTCAACCAGGCGCAGCAGATCGCGCTTGCCGAGTTCAGCCCTCACCGAATGGCGCGCCTCCACGAGCCGCTCTACGAGGCGCGGGTCCGTGGACGGCGGCAACCGCCCGAGCAACCCGAACTTGTAGATGTCGTCGAGCATGCCGGTCGCACCCAAAGCTCGAACCATGAGATCGTCGAGTTCCTCCGCACCCGACACGCCGGCTGCCCCATAGTCGAGCCAGAGTTGGTCGAGGTCGGGCTGGAAGGACTGTGCATCGCCCGTCATCGCGCGGGACGGCGCTACGTGACGCACGCCGAGCATGACGTTTTCGCGGATCGAGCCCGGCAGCAGGCCCGGCTCCGGACCGGCGTAGTTCACCACCTTCGACAGGACCTCGTTCGGAAGCTCGGCCAGGTTGACGTCGCCGACACGGATTTCACCCTGATAGTCCGTGATCTGCCGGCCGAGCGCGCGGGCGAGCGCCTCGCGGCCGCTGCCGCCCGGGCCGATGAGCGCAATACTGCTGGGCCGCGGCAGCATTGCCGAAAAGCGCTCGAGCAGGCGGTTGCCGGCCCGATCGGCAACCTGCAGTCCATCGATGACGATGGGCGCGTCGTGCGGCGGCGGCCCGGGCAGGCTCTCGCCGTCCACATGCGGCAGCAGCCCGTCTGTGGCGAACACGGAGGCGACCTGCTGGTACTTGACCGTAATATCGGTGCGCTGCTGATCCCAGTCGATCAGCTCCTTGATGGGCGGCGGCAGATCACGGTAGGCGACGATCACCGCAAGAAGCTGTCCGAGATCGAGATGACCACGCAGGGCCAGGTAGCCGCCGAACGAGTAGAAGAAGAAGGGTGTGATTTGCGCCAACAGGTTGTTGAGGTACTTAACCGCGAACTTCCGCTTGAATAGACCGATCCGGATCGCGAGCAGCCGTGCGAGCAGATTGTTGACGCCCGCCCTGGTGTAGGCGGCCGCTCCGTGCGTATGGATCGACGGCGCTGCCTCGACCACCGCGCCGATTCTTCCGGCGAGCTTGCGGGACTCGATCTGCCGTTCGACGCCAAGCGTGATCAATCGGCGCCGGAGCCGAGGGATGAGCACCGCCTGAACGAGGACCACCGCCAGCGCGATGGCGCCGAGACCCGCGTTCTGCACCATGATGAAGGTGAGCGCGGTCAGCGCCTGCGTGCCGAGGAAGAACGGCTGGATGAAGGCATCGCCCGCGAAGTCGCCGATCGGCTCGACCTCGTCCTTGATCACGCTGGCTGCTTCCGCCGGCTTTACGGCGCGGATGTCCTCGGGTCGGAAGCGCAATAGCAGCGCGAAGAGATCGTATCTCAATTGCCGCAACAGCTTCTCGCCGAGAATACCCTTGCGCGTGTTGATGACGAACTTGAACGCGCCGTTGATCAGCACCAACGTCAGGAACAGCCCGCACAGCGTCAACAGGAAGGGCAGCCTCTCGAGCTCGAGGCCCGGAAACAGCTCGATGCTTCCCCCGCCGCTCCACGTCGGCAGATTGAGCTCCATGCGGAACAGGATGGCAGTGTTGTTGCCCTCCGCGAAGGCACGGCCCTGCAGGGCCTCGTTAACGATCGTCTTCGGCACATCGAGTGAAGCGAAATAGAACGGCAGCGACAGGAGAATGAGCGTGAGCACGAGGAGCTGCTCGCGCCGGCTGTGCCGCCAAACGTAGCGAAAGAGGTTCGTATCCATGGAGCCTCCACGTCCGGCCCTGCCGCTCGGTCGGACCCTTTCGGACCCCTGATGATGAAATCGGTGGCCGGCGCTCGGCAAAAAACCGCGCCACAGTATCGATTGTGCCGTGGCTTTCGCAAGCCTTCACGGCAGCGCCATGGCGCCTGGCGCTGCCTGCACTGACGCACTGTCTCTCGAACAACCTAAGGCAAAGGCTCGGGCGTTCTAAGACGTTGGGCCACCTTCGGAGTAGCCCTCTCACCTGCCGCCGTTCCCTCCGCCTCCGCCCCCACCGTTGCCGCCGCCGCCCCCATTGCCACCGCCATTGCCGCCGCCCCCGCCGTTGCCGCCTCCGCCTCCGCCGCCGCCATTGCCGCTGCCGTTCCCACCGCCGTTGTTGCTGCCGCCGTTGCCGGTGCCCGGACCACTGCCGCCCAGGTTGCCACCTCCGCTGCCGGCATTGGGCGAATTGCCGTTACCGTTGCCGGGCCCGGCCCGTCCGCCACCGACCGGCCCCGGTGGCTGGTCGACGCTCGCAACGCTTCGACCGAACGAGAATGTCCCATCCATATTGAAAGTGAAGGTGGGGGCGACCGCCGGCGCTTTCGCTGTCTTGCTGGGTGCCGCCTTGCCGGCCGGCGCCGTCAGGCTCGCGTAGCGGATGACGTCGTCGATGGCGAGCTTCTTGCCCAGGAAGGGAAAGGCCTCCTTGATCCGCACGCCCGGCAGTAGCTTCGGGTCCCAGTATCGGCGCCGCACCACATTGCCTGACTTGGTGACATAGACGAGCCGGCCCAGTCTGTTGTGAAGCCTGCAGCTGGCCGAGCACACCTCGACCGCACCCTTGTGCATGAGGACCGCCATCCCACCCTTCTCGCCCACGTAGAAGTCGAACACGGTACCGCGCACGCCGAGCGTTGCGGTGGGCGTCTTCAGCTCATAGCCGGTGGGGTCCTTGGCGCTTGAGATGAACCGGAAGGCGCCGACGGCGAAGTTGATGAGCACCTGCTTGTTCGACTTGTCCGGGTCGTACACGAACCTGTCGAGCACGAGGCGCGCGTTGGGCCCGAGCGCGAGCTTGGTGTCGTCGGCGAGACGAAACTCGCCGTGCGAGAGCTTCTGCGTCTCAAGCAGTTCCTCCTCGCGCACCGCATCGCCCTTGGCGAGGCGCCGCTTGTCCTGATTGGCGTCGGCCGCGGTGACCTCGTTCTTGATCACCACCGCCTCGCCGACGTCGCGCGGCTCCGCCGCCTGCGACCTCGCTGTGGAGCTCAGCAGTGTGGAAAGGAACAGCGCACCGAAGAGCGCTCGCCCGGACCAGCGACGCATGTCGATACCCCCAACTGAACGCTCTCTCAACCAGCAGCATTCTAGCCAATTCTTCGACATTCGTCTCATTCTTGGTTACCGCCGTAACCGCCACCGTGCCCGTCGCCACCGCCGTGGCCCCCGCCAAACCCGCCGCCACGGCCGCCGCTGAAATCGTTGCCGCCACTGCCGCCGTACACGGCAAACGTCATCGCCGGGGGCACGGCGGGAACGATGGCGGCCCTTTTGCTGCTGGGCGCCGACAGGCTTGCCGACCGAACCACCGTGTCGATCGCGAGCCGTTTGCCGAGAAAGGGAAACGCCTCCTTGATCCGCACGCCGGGCAGCAAGCTACGGTCCCAGTATCGACGCCGCACGACATTGCCCGACTTGGTGACGTAGACGAGCCGGCCCAGTCTGTTGTGAAGCCTGCAGCCGGCCGAACACACCTCGACCGCACCTTTGTGCATGAGCACGACCATGCCGCCCTTGTCGCCGACGTAGAAGTCGAACACCGTGCCACGCACGCCGAGGCTCGCATACGGCGTCTTGAGCTCGTAGCCTTTGGGGTCCTTGGCGCTGGAGATGAACCGGAAGGCGCCGACGGCGAAGTTGATGAGCACCTGCTTGTTCGACTTGTCCGGGTCGTACACGAACTTGTCGAGCACGAGGCGCGCGTTGGGTCCAAGCGCGAGCTTGGTGTCGTCGGCGAGACGGAACTCGCCGTGCGATACCGCCAATGTCTCGAGCAGCTCCTCCTCGCGCACCGCATCGCCCTTGGCGAGCCGCCGCTTTTCCTGCTTGGCGTCGGCCGCGGTGACCTCGTTCTTGATCACCACCGCCTCGCCGACGTCGCGCGGCTCCGCCGCCTGCGACCCGCCTGCTAGTCCGAGGAAAGCTACGGCCAGAACGGCCTGGCCCATGCGTGACATCTGGCGCCCCTAACGAACTGTTGCTCCGAAAGGCAGCATTTTAGTCAATCGCGTGATCCCCGGTGGCACGCTTCCGAATTGCGGTAAATGCGGAGCCGTCCTGAGGCCCACGGAAGGCTCCATCCGCAGGCCTCAAAAAAGCTTCATCGCGGTTCGATGCGGCCGCCTTCCACGAACGCCCCGATTTGCTCCCGGCGCAAGCCGTAGTCGGCGAGCTCCGTGCCCGACAGCTGCGATAGGTGCAGGCGCAGCTCCGCGACGCACGAAGCATCGGAAGGGCTGCACCGGCCTCCTGCGAGCAGCCTGAGCACGACGCCGAGCCAGCGCCACCCGCCGAACGCGAGAGCAGGACCCCGGTTGGCCGTTGATAAGCGGACTCCCATGACACGGACCTCCGGCCGGCAGTTGCCCTGGCTCACCCAGTGCCGGAGGGGAGGAGGAAAATGAACCCGCCGAGACGCATCGGAACGGACGCCGCAGGCAGGCCCTTGGTATCGGAAATTTGCGGCAAGCTGCCTTTCCCCCGAGCCTCGAGCGCGTATCTGGCCGCGCGCCGCCGTGTAAGCGGAGGAAAACTGCCTCAATGGCACGGAGGCGAGGGCCACCGCCCTTTCTACTGCCAGACCGCGTCCAACGGAGGCAGGACCGCTTCGATCTCCTTCCGCCTCGGCTCGAGGAAGGGAGGAAGTTTCAAGGCGCTACCAAGCGCCGCCACCGGCTCGTCGACGGCAAATCCCGGCTCATCGGTAGCGATCTCGAACAGGATCCCGCCGGGCTCACGAAAGTAGACCGAGCGAAAGTAGTGGCGGTCTCGCTGCTCGGTCGTGCGCACCCCATGGCTCTCAGCGAGCTTGCGCACCATCGCTGCCTGCTCCGCATCGCTGCGCGCGCGAAAAGCGATGTGGTGCACCGAGCCGCGGCCCCAGCGTCCGGCCGGCACGCCCTTCGCCTCGCGCACATACACGACGCCGCCGATCGCCTCGCTCGCCTCGAGGCGCAGGTCGCTGCCCTCGCGGCCGGCTTCGGTGAAGCCGAGCACGCCGCTCAGGATCGCCGCGGTCGCCGGCGCCGCGCCGGACAGCAAGGTCGCGCCGTGAAAGCCCCGGATGGCGTGCTCGGCGGGGATGTCGCCGTTGCTCCAGGCGGGCTCGCGCTCAGCACCCTCGACACCTACCAAGGCGAGGCTCAATCCGTCCGGGTCGGCCAGCTCGAGCACCGGCTCGCCGAACCGCTTTGTCGGCTGCTCGTGGTGCACGTTCTTCTCGACCAGCCGATGGGTCCAATAGCCGATCGACAGTGCCGGAATGCGGAACGCGCTCTGATGGGTGAGGCCGGCGCCGCCACGCCCGGACGCCGCGTGCTCCCACGGAAAGAAGGTGAGGATGGTGCCCGGATGCCCGATCTCGTCGCCGTAGTAGAAGTGGTAGGTGCCCGGATCGTCGAAGTTGACGGTCTTCTTGATGAATCGCAGCCCGAGCGTGCGCGTGTAGAAGCCGACGTTGCGGGCCGGGCTGCCGGCGATCGCGGTGATGTGGTGAATGCCCGACATGGCGCCGTCCTCGGTTTGGTTTGTTCGTCATTGTAGCTCGTTGGGGAGCGATGTCCTCACCCCCCTTCAATCTGGCCGCGACCCCGACCCAAAACCAGCTCAGGTCCACCAGATGTCGCCATCCCAGCAGCCAGGGCCAGGGAACCCTAATGAGCCAGGTCCAGTATTCCAGGCGAACCCAGGTGACCAGGACCCGCAGCCTGCGAGCAGCTCCTTCGATTTGCCCTGAGTACCGAGAGCACTGCCGATGGACGAAGCTCGGGGCGCATCAATCAGGCCGCGCGCTGGCGCGCAGCGCGCGCACCGGCCTTCCATCCGGTCTCGACATTTGCTGCAGGGCACGGCGCAGCTCGTCCCGCTTCTCGTGGATTGAGGCGATTACCGGTCCCTCGGCGACACCGAGCGCCACCAGGGCAGCTTCCGACAGCTGCAGGCTCGCCTCGATGGTTTCCGGAACCGCATCGGCGACGCCCAGCGCATAGAGGTGGCGGGCGTGGTTCGCATCGCGCGCCCGCGCCACGATCGGCAGATCTTCGCGCAGCCGCCGCGCCACCGCGATGACCTCGTCGATCTCCGGCTGCGCCGCGATGGAGACGATCAGCGCACGTGCCTGGGCGATGCCGCATCGCTTAAGAAACTGCGGGCTCTTGGCGTCGCCGTAGTAGATGTTGTGCCCTCTTTGCCGTGCCTCGGCCACCATTGTCGGGTCGCGATCCACCAGCAGGTGAGGGATGCCGTGCCGCCCCAGAAGCTCGGCGACGAGCTTGCCCACCCTGCCGCCGCCCACCACAATGGCGCTTACCGCTTCATCCTGCGGCGGCTGGATGAGTGCCGCCTCCGGTAGCGCGCTCGCCGACGTCAGCCGTCCGGCAATCCGCTCGCCGAGCCACCCGAGCACGGGGATGGCGGCCATCGACAAGGCCACGACGGCGAGCAGGAGCCCGCCGACGGGAAATGAGATGATTCCGGCGATCATGGCCATGGCGAGCACGATGAACGCGAACTCCCCACCTGGACCGAGCAGCAGGCCGACCTCGGTGGCTGCCGGCCAGGAAAGACCGAACAGCCGCGCCAGCGGCGCCAGGATGGCCGCTTTGACCGCGATCAGGCCGAGCGCGCTGGCGAGAATGTAGAGCGGCTCGTTGGCGATCGCCGCGAGATCGATCCTGAGTCCCACCGAGATGAAGAACACGCCGAGCAGCAGCCCCTTGAACGGTTCGATGGCTGCCTCGATGGCCCTGCGGTACTCGGTCTCTGCCAGCAGCAGTCCGGCGAGGAAACCGCCGAGCGCCATCGACAGCCCGGCGACGGCGGCCACCACACCCGTCCCGATCGCCACCAGCAGCGTCGCCGCCATGAACACCTCGGCGCTGTCGGTCGCTGTCACCATGCGAAACATCGGGCGAAGCACGAGCTGGCCGAGAGCCACGATGCCGCCGATCGTGATCGCCGCCAGCACCAGCGAGGTGACGAGGTCCACTGCTACCGATCTGGTGCCAAGCATCTCGACCAGGAACAGAACCGGCACGACCGCAAGGTCCTGAAGCAGCAGGACACCGAACGCCGCCCTGCCCATCAGCGAGTTGAGCCGCCGCCGTTGCGACAGCCACTCGAGGACGACCGCCGTCGATGACAGCGCCAGCGCCATGCCGATGAGCAGTGAAGCGCCCGCCAAGTGACCGAACAGCGGTGCTGCCAGCCCGATCACCAGCGCTGAGATGAGCACCTGCAGTACGCCGAGCCCGAACACGAACCGGTGCATGGTCACGAGTCGGCGGTACGACAGCTCGAGACCAATGACGAACAGCAGAAACACGACGCCCAGTTCTGCGATTCCTGCGATCTCGTCGGGGCTGGCGATCGTGATGTAGGAGAGCGCGGGGACTTGCCCGGTGAACTGGCCGAGGCCGCTGGGCCCGAGCAGCGCACCCGCCGCCAGATAACCGAGCACCGGCGTGATGCGCAGCTTGTGCATGAACGGCACAACCAAGCCCGCCGTGCCCAGCACGATCAGCGTGTCTTTGTAGTTGGCAAGATCGATCGCCGACGCCATGCCCTCCTTGTTGCCCCATGCCGTAGACAAATGAAAGCGTGCTTTCCAACGATTTCCTTGCCGACGCCCTAGCGTGCCGGGTCCTGGCCTGCGAGCCCCAACCGGCGACGCCAGTCGGTCCGGCGTATCGCCGCGTGGAGGTTGATGAGCATGACCGCGGCGACGACCGCCAGCATGGTGGCCGCAATCGGCCGCTCGACGAAAATGGCGTAGCTGCCGTTGGAGAGCGCCAGCGCCTGACGGAAACTGAGCTCCAGCATCGGCGCGATGATGAGCCCGAGCACGATGGGCGCCACCTCGAATCCGAGTTTTCTCAAGCCGTATCCCGCCACACCGGCGACGATCATGATCCACACGTCGATGATGCTCTGGTTCACGGCATAGACGCCGACCACGCACATCAGCGCGATCGCCGGATAGAGATAGGCGTAAGGCACGCGCAGCAGGTTCACGAGCAGCCCGACCAGCGGCAGGTTGAGGATCAGCAGCACGAGGTTGCCGACATACATGCTGGCGATGAAGCCCCAGAAGAGCTGCGGCTGCTCTTCGATGAGGCGCGGACCTGGGCCCACGCCGTGCACCATGAGCGCCGCCAGCATCACTGCCGGGATCGGTCCCGACGGCACCCCGAGTGCCAGCATCGGCACGAAGGCGCCGCAAGCGGCGGCATTGTTGGCGGATTCGGGCCCTGCCACACCGGCGACGGCCCCCTTGCCGAACTCCTCCGGCCGTCGCGACAGGGCGCGCTCGACGCTGTAGGAGACGAACGAGGAAAGGATGTGCGCCGAGCCCGGAATGATGCCGACCAGGAACCCCAGCACCGTACCCCTGGTGACCGGACCGGCCGACTGCGCCATTTCCTCGCGCGACGGCAGCAGCTCGGCCAGCCGCAGGCGCTGAACGGCGGCCGGTGCGGTCCTGGCCGTCGTTGCCATGATCTCCGCCAGACCGAACAGACCCACCGCCACCGGCACCACCCCGGGGCCGTCGGAAAGCTCGCGCACCCCGTAGTCGAACCGCAGATATCCCGTCATGGTGTCAATGCCGATCATCCCGATTAGCAGTCCGAGCCCGGCCATAGCCAGCGACTTCACCGTCGAGCCCGAGCTGAGGTAAGCCAGCAGCACGAGGCCCAGACACAGCAGCGCGGTGTACTCGGCCGGTCCGAAGCGGAGGGCGAACGCGGCAAGCGGCGGGGCCAGCATCATGAGTGCAATGACGCTCGCCGTGCCCGCCGCGAACGAGCCGATGGCGGCGATAGCGAGTGCCGGCCCGGCGCGCCCCTTGCGCGTCATCTCGTAGCCGTCGATGCAGGTCATCACCGATGCCGCCTCACCCGGGATCCGGATGAGAATCGACGTCGTCGAGCCGCCGTACATGGCGCCGTAGTAGATGCCAGCGAGCAGCACGATGGCCGTGGTCGGATTGAGACCGAAGGTGAGCGGCAGCAAGAGGCTGATGCCGGCGAGCGGCCCAAGCCCGGGGAGCATTCCGACGAAGGTGCCGACGATGCAGCCGCCGACTGCGTACACCAACACCTTCGGCGACAGCGCGATGGAAAACCCGAGCGCCAGGTTCTGCAGCGTGTCTGAGATCATGCCAAGCGCCCGCGCCCGGCTGTCGCGCTCATCGGCCGAGCACTCCGTTGGGAAGCGGCACCCGCAGCAGCTCCACAAACAGGAAGTGAAGTGCGAGCGTCAATCCGGCCGACCATGCCAGCGAGGGCACGACTGGCCTGCGCTCGGCGATGCCGAGATAAAACGCCAACAGCGCGAACGCCGTCACCTGGAACCCGAGCGGTTCCAGCGCGAGCGCCGCGAAAGTGACGCCGGCAAGCACGCCGACGGCGTGGGGCAGCTCCCGCCAGCCAAGCTCCGGCAGCCGTGGTGAAGACGAGCCTGAAAGGGCGACGGCAACGCCGAAACCGCACAGCAAAGTGCCGATCAGCACCGGCGCATAGGCCGGACCTGGATTGGACAGCCTGCCGATCGGCAGCAGCCGCAGCGCCTCCGCGCTCGCTGTTGCGCCAATGAGCGCGAGGAAGAGTCCGGCCACCCGGTCGCTGCGCAAGGCCCATGAGCTCCGATGACTATTTCTGCTCGATCCTGCCGACGCGCTTCACCGCCTCGGCCATGCGCTTGGCGTCCTGCTCCGCGAACTTGGCGAATTCGGGCGCATCCATGTAGACGATCGGCGTCTCGAGCTTCTCCATGGTTGCCTTGAACTCGGGATCGGCCGCCGCCTTGCGGGCCGCCTCGCGCAGCACTTTCATCACCGGCTCCGGCACGCCCACGGGCGCATATAGGCCCGCCCAGATGTAGAATTCGACATCCTTGTAGCCGAGCTCTTTGAACGTCGGCACGTCGGGCAGCGCCTTCAGCCGTTCGCTGCCCCAGTTGGCGAGCGCTCTGAGCTTGCCGGCCTTGATATGGGGCAGCACGGGGCCGGGCCCCGAGGCCAGCGCCTGCACATGACCGCCGAGCAACTGGGTCAGCGCCGGCCCGCCGCCCGTCGTCGGCACGTGCCGCATCTCTATTCCCGCCGCGTTGGTGAACATGGCCATGGCCATGTGCAGGGTGCCGTAGATGCCCGATGAGCTATAGGCAATGGCATTGGGCCGCTTCTTGGCGTCCTCCACCAGGTCCTTGACGCTCTTCCATGGGCTGTCGGCCGGCACTACCAGCACGGTCGGATCGGCCGAAAACAGAGCGATCGGCGTGAGCTGCTTGAGCTCGTAGGCGGGCGGGCGGCCGAACAGTTTGTCCGCCTCGGGAATGATCGAGATGCTGGAGAGCGCCATCAGCAGCGTGTAGCCGTCGGCCTTGGCATTCGCCGCAGCCGCCATGCCGACTGCCCCGCCGGCGCCGGACCGGTTCGAGATCACCACCGGCTGTTTGAACAGCTTTTCCATCACCGCCGCCAGCGGGCGCGCCGTCTGGTCGGCAACACCCCCCGGTGGAAACGGCACGATGATGGTAACGGTCCGCTCCGGGTACTGTTGCGCGGCGGCGGGCCCCGAGGCCAGCGCGCCCGCGGTGAGGCACAGTACTGCCGTCAGAGCTCGTCCAATCATTTGTGTTCCTCCCTTTTTAGCCGAGCGCGGGCTTTGTTGTCTTGGGTGCCGTGAGGGATCGCGCGGACGGGCGGCAAGCGCCACCCTGCGCGGCTCCGCTGCCACCTAGATCATATCCGCCTGCGGCTCCCTGTCACCTGAGAATGACGCCCGCTTGACGGCGATGCGTCTCGATGGCGCTTGCCGAGCGGCTTTGACTAATCGAGCGGGAACGGTATGGATGCGAACTTACACGGGTGGGAACGATGAGGAGTGAACACTTATGAGCGAGCAGTTCGTTTGCAAGGCTTCCGAGTTCAAGGACGGGGACCGCCGGATCGTTTGCGTCGGCGCGCACGAGATCGGTGTGTTCAAGGACAAGGGCAATTACTATGCCTACAGCAACTACTGCCTGCATCAGGGTGGACCGGCCTGCGAGGGCATCATCATCGCCAAGGTCGAGGAGCGGCTGATGCCGGACAAGACCTCCCGCGGGCTCTACTTCTCTGACACCGAGACCCACTTCGTCTGCCCCTGGCACGGCTACGAGTACGACCTCAAGACCGGCGAGTGCGTACCCGACCGAAAGCTGAAGCTTCGCAAGTACAAAGTGATCCAGAAAGGGGATGACCTTTATGTCGTCGCCTAAAGCAGCGCCGGCCAGGGAGCCGCGCAAGCGTGCTGGCGGCAAGCCGGCCGCTCTCCCTCCGCCGGCGCCACCGCTGGCCGAGCGTGCCGCCGAGCTGGTGAAGGAGATGGAGGCTGCGCTGGCCGCCGGCCGCGCCGACGCCTTGCCCCCCGAGAGCGTCCAGTCGATGATGTCGGCGGCATGTCGGGCTTACGCCGCCCATGACGAGGCCGGCATCAGGTATCCCGCCCTGCCCGAGAGGGGGCCGGCGACCGCCACCGACGTCATGGTGACCGCAAGCGGACTGCTGAAGGCCGCCGGCCTCCAGGTGTTCGAGCTTGGCATGTGGGCAACCTATACTGGTCGCTAAAAAAACGGACGCTATCGACGAGATCTGCTGCGAGGAGAAACGTCATGGAACTCATTACTGACCGCGGCCGTCGCGTGTCGGTGGAGGAGCTGAACACCACCCGCCTTCTGGCCCACGCCCGCAAGCAGGCCGACCAGCGCAAGTTCGACGAGATGCTGATCGTCGACGTCGACGCCCATCACTACGAGAACGAGAATTTCGGCGAGATTCTCCCGTTCATGGAGAACGACGTCTATCGCCAGCTCACCATCTCCGGCCGTCTCAAGGGCCGCCACTCGATCGTACCTGGCCAGATCGGCTTTCAGGACATGGGCGGGCGCGTCACGCGCTATCCCATGCGCTCCACCGAGAAGACCACGCCCGGTCGCCAGCGCGACGTCGAGCTGGGCGAGCGCTGGATGGACGCCATGAGCGTCGATTACTCCTGCCTGTTCCCGACCGGCATGTTGAACGTCGGGCTGCATCCCTTGAAGGAGATGGAGGTCGACCTGTGCTGGGCCTACAATCGCTGGCTCACCGAGAAGGTGTTGCCCGAATCGAACGGGCGCATGTTCTCCATGCTGTGCCTGCCCTTCTCCGATCCCGACGCCTCCCTGCGCCAAGTTGAGACCTTCGGCGAGCGCAAGGGCGTCAAGGGCTTCATGGTGACGACCGTGCGCACGCTGCCCGTGCACGACAACGCCTACATGAAGGTCTACCGGGCCATGGAGGAGCGGGGCCTGGCGCTATCGTTCCATTCCGGGCCCAACTGGGGCGAGCCCGTGTTCCGCGGGCTGAACCGCTTCATTTCCGTGCACGCGCTGGGCTTCAGCTTTTACAACATCCTGCACTGCACCAACTGGGTCATCAACGGCATGGGCGAGCGCTTCCCCAAGCTGCCCGTGATCTGGATCGAATCGGGGGTGGCCTGGATCCCGTTCCTCATGCAGCGGCTCGACCACGAATACATGCTGCGCTCCTCCGAGTGCCCGCTTCTGAAGAAGAAGCCGAGCGAGTACATGCGAGACATGTACTACTCCACCCAGCCGATCGAGATACAGGACCTCGACATGCTCGAAGAGACGTTCCGCATGATCAAAGCGGAGACCCAGCTTCTCTACTCCTCCGACTATCCGCACTGGGACTTCGACCTGCCGAGCGCGATCTACGACCTGCCTTTCCTGTCGGAGAAGGCCAAGCACAACATCCTGGGCGGCAACGCCGCCCGCATCTTCAAGCTCGAGCCGCGCAATGACAAGCAACGCGAGAACCTGCGCAGGTTCGGTAACCTGGTGGCGTGAGGGCGCGGCGAATGCCTTCCCTCACCCCGCCGGAGGCGCTGATCTACGCCATGGTCACCACTGCCGCCGTGGACCGCACCATCACCGAGGATGAGCTCGGCCGCATCGGCTCGATCATCGGCGAGCTGCCGGCGTTCCGCCGGTACGACCGCGACTGGCTGGCCGGCGAGGCGCAAGAATGCGGCAGAGTGCTCGCCAAGGTCGACGGCCTCGCCAAGGTGCTCGAGCTGATCCACGATGCCTTGCCCGAGCACATGCATGAGACGGCCTACGTGCTGGCGGCCGAGGTCGCCGCCACCGACATGCGTGTGAAGCTTGAGGAGGTGCGCTTTCTCGAGTTGCTGGCGGAAAAGCTGCGCCTCGACAAGCTCACCTGCGCCGCCCTCGAGCGGGCCGCCAAGGCCCGGCACCAGCCGATGCCTTAGGTTAAGCTGTCCGTTCGCAGCGGTCTCGGGCTATGGTCTTGGCCCGCGGTCGGAAGACTGCGGCGCCGTCCGCCAACGATTCGATTGGGAAGCCATGCTGAGCCGAACTCTCGCATGCCTGCTCGTCTTTGCGGCAACGACCGGATCCCTCCAAGCCGCGACCGTAACCGCCCGCTCGTGCTCTGCGGCCGATGTTCAGCGGGCGATCGCCGCCGCCGAAGACGGAGATGCCGTTGCCATCCCAGCCGGGCGCTGTACGTGGACCTCGCCCGTGCGCATTATCAACAAGGGGCTCACGCTGCGCGGCGCCGGCGTGGGAGAGACCGTGATCACCAACGGCTATACGGCCGACGAAGTGCTTCAAATCCACCTTCAGGCGGGAGACGCCACCACCTACGTCACCGGCTTCACCATCGATGCGGCCTTGCAGGACACCGGCTCGAACGGCGTCATGGTCCTGGTGGGCGGCGGGATCAACCAGTTCCGCATTCACCACATGGAGATCCTGAACCTGCTGGAGCGCGGCATCATCATTGCCATGGACGGAGAGGAGGTCAGCGGTCTCATCGACCACGTGACCTTCTCCATGCCCGGCGCGCGCGGCGGTTCGAAGGCCATCTCCATCCTTGGCACGGGACCAAAGGAGCATCAGCCGTTCACCCGCCCCTTCGAGCTTGGCTCGAGCCGGTTCATCTTCATCGAGGACTGCACGTTCAACTATGGCGGCCAGAACGACGGCGCCTTGGATGCCTATGGCGGGGCGCGCTACGTTTTTCGCCACAACGTCGTCAACAACACCAACGTCGAGCATCACGGAGCCGACTCGGGCAGCTACCGCGGCGTTCACAGCTTCGAGATCTACGCCAATACCTTCGTGTGCGCAGCGGGCTGCGCGCCGCAGCGCAAGCACTATTTCCGTTCTGGCTCGGGCGTGATCTTCGACAACCGCTACTTTGGCAACTACCGGGGCATGGACGTCACCAACTACCGCAGCGACGAGGAGCATCCGCCCTGGGGCCGCTGCGACGGCTCCTCACCCTGGGACGAAAACCGGCCGGGTGAGAGCGGCTATCCGTGCCTGGACCAGATCGGGCACGTTTTCGGCCCACGACCCGGTGGCAAGAACACTTTTCAGGGCCTCTACGAGTGGGGCAATACCCACGACGGGCGCAACGTCGACATCTCTGTCAGCGGCCACAACGCCCACCTCCACATCAAGGCCAACCGGGACTTCTTCAACGATACCGTGCGCCCGGGCTACGTGCCCTATACCTACCCTCACCCGCTGCAGAGATCGCATGCCGTCGGCCCCATCCCTCGAGCACGTTAGTATTGTCCGACGTCTGGATGAGGTCCCTCCTCCGGCGATGCCGGACAAGCGTCGGCGGCTTCCGGGCCAAGGCAAACCGCGCTAGTGTGGAAAGTGGCCCCGGTGAGCGGGCCTCGCCGGGTGGAATTTTCATGCGCGATCGGCTGCACTTTTTCTTTCTCAATGTCGGCCACTTTCTCGACCACCTTCTGATGCTGGTCTTCGCCACCGTGGCGGCGCTCGTGCTCACCCGCGAGTGGGGCGTAAGCTATGCCGCCCTCGTTCCGTATGCCACGCCGGGCTTCGTCGCCTTCGGCGTCTGCGCCCTTCCCGCCGGCTGGCTCGCCGACCGCTGGAGCCGGCAGGGCATGATGGCGGTGTTCTTCGTCGGCATCGGTCTCGCCTCCATGGCGACCGCGCTCGCCACCACTCCGTTCGAAATGGCGCTTGGCCTGTTCGTTATTGGCGTGTTTGCGGCGATCTACCATCCGGTGGGGCTTGCCTTGCTCGTTCAGAAGTTTGCGAGGACCGGCGCCGCCATTGGCATCAACGGCGTTTTTGGCAATCTGGGGGTCGGCAGCGCGGCGCTCATCACTGGCTACTTCATCGACCACGGCGGTTGGCGCGCCGGCTTCCTAGTGCCCGGCGCCTTCTCGCTGCTGATCGGGCTTGCCTACACGGCGGTTTTCTGGAGCGACATCTGGGTCGCCAACGCCAACCGGGAGGAAGCGACCCGTCCAGCTCGGCAGGAAGGCGGGAGCGCCGCCCCGAGCCGCGATTTCATCGTGCGGCTGCTGGCCATCGTCTTCTTCACCACCGCCATATCCGGCATCATTTTCCAGTCGACGACGTTCGCACTGCCAAAAGTGTTCGAGGAGCGTCTCACCGGCATCGCCGGCTCCGCGACCCTGGTTGGCTGGCTCGCCTTTATCGTGTTCGCGGTCGCCTCCCTCGCCCAGGTCGTCGTCGGCTTCCTGCTTGACCGCTTCGGCCCCCGGCCGGTCTTTATGGCCGCCGCCGCCATCCAGGCCGTCTTCTTCGCCGCCATGCCGGGCCTCACCGACTGGGCGGCCCTCGTCGTAGCGCTGGCCTTCATGTTGGGCGCTTTCGGGCAGATCCCGATCAACGACTACATGATCGGCAGACTGGCGAAGTCGGAGCTGCGCGCCTCGATCTACGGGGCTCGCTACGTGGTGACGTTTGCCGTGCTTGGCGCCACCCTGCCGCTGATCTCCTGGGTGCACGACGGCTGGGGCTTCGACATGCTTTTCAAGATCCTGGCCGTTGCCGCCGCCGTTATCTTCGCCGCCGTTGCGCTGCTCCCCGCACGACTGCCCGAGCAAGGCGGTGCGGCAGCGGCCCGCGCCTGAGCGAGGCCTCTACGCCTTCTCAGTTGGCGCCTTTGCGGCCGACGGCAACCCGGCTCTCGCGCTCCTCCGGCGTGCCGAAGTGCTCGAAGTACCGCGGGTCGATCTTCTCCACTGGCAGCACGATGAGCACGTCGGTGGTGCCGAACTGCCGATCGATGACCGCGCCGTCTCCGATCATGGCGCCTAGTCTCAGATAACCTTTGATCAGCGGCGGCATGACCTTGAGCGCCGCCTTCACGTCCACCTTGCTCTTGGGCATCCGGTCCATGCGCACGTAAAGGTGGGGATGCGCCCGCACCCGCCATTCTTCCGGCGCCAACGCGTAGTGATAGAGATAGGACAGCGCCATCGCGTGCTCGTCCGGATCCGTGCCTTCGAAGCTCGCGCAACCGATCATCACGTCGACCTTATGCTGGCGCACATAGGTCCACAGCCCATGCCAGAGCAGCTCCACCGTGCGTTTGTTGCGGTAAGGCTTAAGTACGCAGGAGCGGCCGAGCTCCATGAACCGGTAGCGCGGCGACTTGGAGGCGATCAGCGGCGCGATGTCGTATTCGCCCTGCGTATAGAAGCCGAGCGTGCGGTTGGCCACTTCCTGGCGCAGCACACGGTAGGTACCGATAACGCGCGCCCTTCGCCGGCCCGGCCAGCCAAGCGGCGCGTCGGCTGCGTGCGCCGTATCCACCACGAGCAGGTGATCGCAGATCCGGTCGTAGCGATCCTCGTCGCGGCGCCGCATCTGCGCGGTAAGCGTCGGCTTCGCCGACATCTCGTTGTAGAACACCTCGTAGCGCAGGCGCTGGGCCAGCCTGACGTCGGACCGCGTGCGTGCGAGCCGCACCTCGAGATCGCCGATGCGGCCGTAGACCTTGGTCGGCCGGCGGCCGGGCAGCATGTTGGGCAGCGGCAACAGCGCAATACCCCCTCGCTTTGCCGCCCTCATTGCGCCGAGCGACCGCATGCGCCGGCGCGACCCGCCCCGTTTCCAGCGGCTCACTAGGTCGCGTGCGTAAAAGCGCATGGCTGTCTCCCGGTCTCCCCCGATACGGACATTACGCTCCGATTGTCGCTCGATGCCCTGGCCCGACCGGCCATCCGCAGCGCATGAGACGGGCCGGCTCCCTCGTTCCGCCTGACACTAATAGAGCTAATATGACTGGTGGGCGGTGACAACGCCACCGTGATCGGGGAGCTGCGGGTGCCTAAGCCGCCCAGCCGGCTTCCGTCCTTCGCTTGAGCCGGCGAGTAATGAGGGCCTCGAGCTCCCCTCGATCGAACGGTTTCGCCAGGTAGTCGTCGAGTCCGGCCTCAAGGCAACGCCGCCGATCCTCGGGGAAGGCGTTCGCCGTAACCGCCACGATGGGGGGCAGGGCCCTGCCCGTCGACCGCGATTCTCCCGCCGTCAGACGCCGCATCGCCTGCGCCGCCTCGAGCCCATCGAGCTTGGGCATGTGCACGTCCATGAGCACGAGGTCGAAGGGCGGAATGCGCCCCTCGAGCGCCTGCTGCATCAGCGCCACCGCCTCCTCGCCGTCCGCTGCAACCATGCTGGTGCCGCCGATCTTCTCCACCATGCGCTGCGCGAGCAGGGCATTGATGGGGTTGTCCTCCGCGATCAGCACGTGGCAGCACTCCAGCACCGCCTGCGGCTCGGACTGGCTGGCGCCACGCATGTCTTCGCTGCCGGCCGGACTTCCGCCTTGGCCATCATGCAGCGCGATCTGCGCCACCAGCGATCTGGGCCTGACCGGCCGCACGAGATAGCTATCGAAGCCGATGCTGCGGAAGGTCCTGAGATTGGCCCGTGCCAGTGCATCAATCAACACGATGCCGCGCACGCTTCGGCCTGGCGCGGCCTTGCGCGCCTGCGCCAGCAGGCGGCGTGCCTCGTCTGGGTCCGCTTCCGCATCGACGATGACGAGATCGATGGGGGTGCCCGATGCTGCCGCCCTAGCGATGTCCTCGGCTGCCTCGAGGTCGTCGTCCTCCTCGACCATCACACCGATATCGCGCAGGCTCACCGCCAGTGCCCGCCGCTCGATCAGCCGGTCGAAGGCGAGCAGCACGCGCGCCGCCGCCGCGCGCGGGGCCCGCGACAGCACCGTATCGGCGCCGGCGACCGTTCCCAGTTCGAGTTCGGCCGTGAACGTGGCGCCGCGACCCGGCTCGCTCTCCACGCTGATGTCACCGCCCATGGCACGGGCGATCCGCCGCGAAATGGTGAGCCCGAGGCCCGTACCGCCGCGGCGCCTCGCCATCGGCTCGTCCGCCTTTGCGAACTCGGCGAACACGCTCTCCTTGGCGCTCGCCGAAAGCCCGATCCCAGTGTCCTTGACGCGGATCGCTACGCGCGCCTTCTCAGCTTGTTTCTCGAGGACGTGGACGCTGACGAGGACGCCCCCCCGGTCAGTGAACTTGATGGCATTGCCGATCAGATTGAGCAGGATCTGGCGCACCCGCGCCTCGTCACCGACGAGCTGGAGCGGCAGATTGGGGTCCACCGTCCAGGCGATCTCGAGGTCCTTCTCGTGTGCCCTCTTTGCAAGCAACTCCACCGTACCTTGCACGCAGTCTTCCAGCGCGAAGGCGGCCTTGTTGAGTTCGAGCTTGCCGGCTTCGATCTTGGAGAAGTCGAGGATCTCGTCGATGAGCTGCAGCAGGGTGCGTGCCGACTGGTCGATAGCATTGGTGTAGGTCTGCTGCTCCGGCGTGAGCTGCGTCTCGGCGAGCAGGCCTGCCATGCCGAGGATGCCGTTCATCGGCGTCCGGATTTCGTGGCTCATTGCCGCCAGGAACCGCGACTTGGCTCGGCTGGCCGCCTCCGCCTCGTCGCGCGCTTCGGCGAGTTGCGCTTCGAACGCGCGCTGCTCGGTCACATCGCGTCCGATCGTCTGCACCTCGAAGCCGCAACCATCGGCGTCTGCCACCATATGCTCCTCGATGGCAAACCAACGCGGCCCCTCCACCGTCTCCACATGCTGCAGGTAGCGTCGCTGCGGCGGCGCCTTGCCGCCTGACGGCGTCAGGTCTTCATGTGCCAGCACGCTGGGCCGGAACTCCGAGCCCAACACCTCGCTGGCCGTGATCCCGAACACGCGGCAGAAAGCCTTGTTAACGAATGTAAGCCGCCCGTCGCCGTCGCGGCGCGAGATGATTTCCGCCTGGGCGTCGAGCAGGTCCCGATAGCGCGTGTCGCTGTCGGCGAGCTCCCACGCGATATCTTTGAGCTGCTCGATGCGCCATTCGAGGCGCTCGCCCAGTGCGGCGAGGTTCTCCAGTTCGGCCGCACCCGACGCGCCTCCGCCCGTGCCCGCGTAGAGCGCGAGGGTGGTGAGCAGTGCGCCGAGCACCAGCAGCACGTGGGCCAGGCCCGCCGGCGCCGGGAGCAGCGCAAGGCCGGCGACGAGCAGCACGATCGCCGCGACGATGAGCGCAACCGCGGGCCGCCGCCCGTCGCGTGCGGCCAGCGACCTCATCGTGCCGGCCGCCGCGCCGAATCCCTGATCGCTCTCGCCCAAGTGCTCGCGAAGCCTGGTCAGCGTACGGCGCGGCCAGCTTCGCCGCGCAATTGTCGTTTTCTCGCTCACCTGCCGGCCGCGTTCCGCCTTTTTCGGGTCCCCGTGTCCCCACCAAACCACACGGCACTTGAGAAACACTTGAAAGATTTGGTTAATTCATAAGCCGTTCGCTCCCGCCACCATACTTGGTGGCAGTACCATGGTTAGCAGCGACGGGAGAACCGTGTGGGACCGCTCGAAGGCATGCGCGTCGTTGAGATGGCAGGCATCGGCCCGGCACCGTTCGCGGCCATGCTGTTCGCCGACATGGGCGCGGAGGTAATCCGCATCGACCGCCGTGCCCGCATCGATCTCGGCACACCCCAGCACGGCGATCCAAGATACGAGATCCTGCGGCGCGGCCGCCGTTCCGTCGCGGTCGATGTAAAGGCGCCGGACGGCCGCGACGTTGTGCTGCGGCTGGCAGCGCAGGCCGATGCCCTGATCGAGGGCTTCCGCCCCGGCGTCATGGAGCGCCTTGGTCTGGGGCCGGACCCCTGCTTGGCCGTCAATCCCAGGCTCGTGTACGGCCGTGTCACCGGCTTCGGTCAGCGTGGCCCGCTCGCCCTGCGCGCCGGGCACGACATCGACTACATCGCGCTTGCCGGCGTGCTCGGCGCCATCGGCCCGCCGGGCGGGCCGCCCACGCCGCCTCTCAATCTGATCGGCGACTTCGGCGGGGGCGGAATGCTTCTCGCCTTCGGCATACTTGCCGCCCGCATGAGCGCCTTGCGCACGGGCGAGGGGCAGGTGGTCGATGCCGCCATGGTGGACGGCGCCGCCTACTTGATGGCGCCCATCCTCGGACTTCATTCGGCCGGCCTCTGGCGCGACGAACGCGGCGCCAATGTGCTTGACGGCGGCGCCCCCTGGTACGGCACCTACCTCACCGCCGACGACAAGTACATGGCGGTCGGCGCCATCGAGCGGCGTTTCTATGACGAGCTTTTGGAGAAGCTCGGGCTGGCCGGCGAGGCGTTGCCCGATCAGCACGATCGCGGCGGCTGGCCGCTCCTGCGCGCCCGCTTCGCCGCCGCCTTCAGGACGCGGACGCGGGCGCAGTGGGAGAGCGTTTTCGCCGGCAGCGATGCCTGCGTCGCACCCGTGCTTTCGCTGGCCGAGGCGCCCAGCCATGCCCACAACCGGGAGCGGGGGACGTTCATCGAGCGCAATGGGGTGACCGAACCGGCCCCCGCCCCGCGCCTGAGCCGCACGCCGGCAGCACCGGGGCATCCGCCGCATGCAGCGGGAGCCGACAGCGAAGCCGTGCTCGCCGACTGGGGGTTCTCGCGCGAGGAGATTGAGCGCTTGCGACGGGCTGGCGTGATCGGCACCGCATGAGAACCGCCCTCAGCCTGATGCGGCCGGCCCCTCGCCCTCCTCCTCGTCGAGCCGCCGCGCGGCGTTGACGCTCATCAGCGGCACCCCGTCGCGGATCGGAAACGCGAGCCGCGCCGCGCGGCTGATCAGCTCGCTGCGTACCGGATCGTAATCGAGTGCGGTCTTGGTCAGCGGGCACACCAGGATTTCGAGCAGCCGCCGGTCGACCAGGTGAGCCTCGGAACCTTTTGGCTCTTCGCTCATTGCGTCATTGCAGTGTCGTGCCGGAGCCGCCGTCGGCGGCGATGTCCATCTGCGCGAGCGCGACCAGCACATCGGCGCGCGTCTTGAGGTCGGGAGCCTCGAGCAGCGCCTGCTTCTCCTCCGGCCCGAACGGACTGACCACCGCCAGGGCGTTGATCAGAACCTCGGCCGGGGCCTCGGCGATCGACTGCCAGTCCGCGCGCAGCTGATGCGACTTGAGAAAACCCCTGACCACCTTCAGGAGCGCCTGCCGGTCGACTTTGGCCGCCGTAGCATCGGGAGCGAAGTCGGCGGCGAACGCCTCGCAGCCGACCTCGCACACCCGGTAGGGTCTGTCGTCCTCGAGCTGCCGCAGGAGCTCGAACCGGGCGATGCCGGTGAGCGTGATCAGCATGCGCCCATCGTCAAGTTCCTGATAGGCGGTGACCCGCCCCGCGCAACCAACGCGTTTAAGCGGCGCGGACTTGCCCCTGGGGCTTTCTTCTGCCGCGTCGGTGCGCTCCGGCTGTATGATGCCGAGCACCCGCTCGCCGGCCAGCACGTCCTCGAGCATGACGAGGTAGCGCGGCTCGAAAATGTTGAGCGGCAAGGTTGCCCGCGGCAGCAGGATGGCGCCCCTGAGCGGGAATACCGGCATCCGCCGCGGCACATCGGCGGGGCGGCGATAGCGATCGCTTGCGGCCACGGCCGTCTCCTTTGCGGAGCGCGTCCCGCTTACGAGAACAACAGCGACGACAGTCGCTTGCGCCCCTCGATGGTGTTGGGGTCTTTCGGGCCCCAGGCATTGAACAGCTCGATGAGCTGCTTGCGCGCCGCCTCCTCGTTCCAGGTACGATCGCGGCGGAACAGCTCGATGAGTTGATCGACGGCGCCGGCCTTGTCGCCGCGGGCGGCAAGTGCCAGCGCCAGGTCGAGCCGGGCCTGGTGATCGCCTGGGTTTGCGGCGAGCTTGCTCTCGAGCGCCTTGGTATCGCCGGACTTGCCGGTCTTCTTGGCAAGCTCGAGCGCCGCCCGCACGCTCATGACCGGCGCCGTCTCGCGCTTGTCCGGGGGGACCAGCTCGATCGTCTGCTCGGCGCGCACAATGTCACCGCTCTTCAGGTAGCAGCGGGCGAGGCCGGAAAGGGCTGCTGCATTCTGTCGGTCACTCTGCAGCACGCTGGCGTAGATCTCGGCTGCTCCTTGCAGGTCGTTGGCGGCGAGCGCCTGCTCGGCCGCCTCGAGCGCAGCCGCCACGTCCTCGGCGCCATCCTCCCCAAGCAGCCGCTCGATGAATGCCTTGACCGCGCTCTCCGGCTGTGCGCCCATGAACCCGTCGAGCGGACGCCCATCACGGAAGGCGTAGACGGTGGGCAGCGACTGGATGCGCAGCTGAGCGGCGATGCTCGGGTGCTCATCGACGTTGAGCTTGACCAGCCTGACCTTGCCGCCGTAGCCGCGCACGACCTTTTCGAGGATCGGCGTCAGCTGCTTGCACGGCCCGCACCACGCCGCCCAGAAGTCGACCAGCACGATCGCCTGCCGCGAGGCCTCGATGACGTCCTTGGCGAAGGCAGCCGTCGTCGTGTCCTTGACCACGTCGGCCGGAGCTTGCTGGCCGGGGCTGGGGCCTTTGCGCAGTCCAAAATCCATCTCGTTCTCCAGTCGGGCCGTTGGCGGGGCCTGTGGCGGAGCGCTGCGGGCTAGGGTGCGGTGCGCACCGCTGCCCCCGCGCCGGCGAGCGTCATTATACGCGGTTCGCGCCCGCAGGCGCGAATGAATCGCAGCAGGTCCTCGCGGGCAATGCTGGTGGTCGCCGTATTCACCAGCGGATGGCAGTTGATGGTCGCAAACTCCATGAGCGCGGCATCGACGATGACCTCGACCCTGCGGCTCGCATCGTTGAGCAGCGCGAACGCGGTCACCGACCCCGCCGGCACGCCGAGCACCTCAAAAAGCCGCCCCGGCCTGCCGAACGACAACCTCGCACAGCCCAGCGCCTTATGTAGGGACTTGAGATCGATTCTGGTATGGGCATGGGCGATGACCAGGAACAGGCGCCCCTTGGCGTCCTCCAAGAACAGGTTTTTGGTGTGCCCGCCGGCAATGTTTCGGTGAAGTTCCTCGCTCTCGGCGACGGTAAACACCGCCTTGTGCTCAACGGTCTCGGTGCGGATACCGAGCGCCTCGAGCGTTTCAAACAGCGCCTCGCGGGTAGCTGGCATGGGGTAGGCACTCACTGTTCAAGCGCGCTGTTGAAGCGCGACGCCCGCCGTTTAGACCCCCCGCTGGCAGTGCGCAACCCGGCCCTGTCGCAAGCAGTTGCCGCACCAACGCCAAGCTCCCCCTTTCCTTTGCCTTGATGCTGTGCGATGCCTTTTGCCGACAAGGGCCGGCGGGGCGGCATTCGCGACAGATTGTCATTCGGCATCGCGGTCGAGCGGCCGGCATGCGGGTGCCCGCGGCGAGACCTCACTCAGCAGAGCGAGGCCATGCGCAACACCATCGCCGTCATGAACACCAAGGGAGGGGTCGGCAAATCGACCATCACACTGGCGCTGGCCGAGACCCTCTCGGCCTTCCATAGCAAGAACGTGCTCATCATCGACTCCGACGCCCAGGCGAGCGTCAGCGCCATGCTGATGACCACGCCCAACCTGTTCAACCTCCAGTCGCAGGGCCTCACCATCGTCGAGTTCCTGGTTGCCTCGGTTCTGCGCGAGGAGCAGGTCGACTGGCCCAAGTTCGTGGTCAAGGACGTGTCCGACATCGACGATGCACGCACCGTCTATCTGATCCCGAGCGACATGGAGCTGACCCTCTTCGAGCGCGAGGTGTCGAAGGCCGACCTGCACGGGCGGCTCCGTGTCGCCATCGGAGGTCTGCTGTCGCAGCTGCGCTCGATCTTCGACCTAATCCTGATCGACTGCCCGCCCGGCCTGTCGGTGCTCACCGAGTGCTGGCTGCGCGAGGCCGATTTCCACCTCGCGCCGACCAAGGCCGACTACGTTTCCTCCTGCGGGCTCGAGGTGTTCCGCCGCTTCAAGGGGCTGAACCCCGAGATGGGCTTCGCCGAGAGCCTGGGCGTCGTCGTCAACATGAAGGACAAGCTGTCGCCGGCCGAGGAAGAATATCACCGCTGGCTGACGAGCAACCAGCAAAACCACTGCTTCGAGCACGCCATTCCCCGCTCCAACGCCATGCAGGACGCCGCCCGCTTCCGCGAGGAACAGCGCTCCTACGCCGCCAAGTACCCGGGCGAGGCGGGTACGGCCCTGCAGGGCATCGCCAAGGAGCTGCTGGCGCGGCTCGCCAAGGCCAACACAGGCGCCGGCGCGAGGCCGGAGCGCCAGATCGCTTGAGGCAGAGATCGGCCCGAGCCATCAACCCTCGGTCTGCGAGCTCCTTGCCCCCTCGCCTTCTTCCATGCGCCGCCGACGTTCGTCGAGCGTCTCGCCCTCGTACTGCCAGTAGAGCGGACCCTGCACGGCCGTCCAACTAAATCCCTGCCGCGCAAGCGCAAGCCGCCGCTTCGGAGAGACTCGTCACGGTGCCTTCAAACATTACGCGCCGTGCATCAGCGACCGTCGCAGTAACCTGGGGATCCCGCGAAAAAGCAAGAACAGAGCCAACCGGAATTCTCACCATCTCAAAATTGAATGTGGCCCGCCGGGCCCGCGCCAACTCGAGGTCGTACCGCACATCCCCGCCTATCGATGCGACGACATCTCGCCGAGGGGTTACGTCTTCAACGGCGGCCAGCCGGAGCGCCGCCACTACTCGCTCGGGAGAAATTCGAAAGAACTCACGACGTGCACGAATGCGATGGTCACCAAAGGCCTCGTGCAGTTGCGCTTCCACGAAGCTCGCATTGGCAACGCGTGCGGCGTAGAAGCACTCGAATGGAAGCGGAAGGTTCGTCCAGTCCAGATCGCGGAGACGTCGTTCAATGTTGTCGGTCTTGCCCACTTTCACATAGCCGGGCATTGCCTCATTTGTAAGGACGTAAATAATCTGCTGGGTCATGCTCGCCGCCCCAAAATGCGACCCACAACGCCCCACCGTCCTCGTGGCACCGAGCCTCGCTCGAAAAGCCGAAAGCCGACCTAACCCATTGAAATTTGGAGCGGGCGATGGGATTTGAACCCACGACCCTCACGTTGGCAACGTGATGCTCTACCCCTGAGCTACACCCGCTCACCCGGTGCCCGCCGCCGTCCAAACCTGCGGTAGGGACCGTCTTATGGCGCAAGGCCGCGGCCATTGCAAGGCACTCACGCCCTCTCTCCCTGCCTGCCCACCCCTCTCAGTCATGCCGGCGCAGCCTGCGCCGGCGAAGGCCGGTGGCCGGCATCCACGCCAAGTGCCGCTTGCTCTAGGGTGGAGATTGCCACGGCCCGCCGGTCCGGGCGACCGCTGCCACCACAAACGATCGCGCGCCGAAGCTTGCGTGGAATCCCGACCTGCGTCGGGAGGACGAGGATAAAGGGCGCCGGCGCGGTGCGTCGGGGCGACGTTGTGCGGACGAGCCGGCAGCGCACCCCCCGGGCCACCCCCTCACCCTGCCGCCGGCGTCTTGGGCTCGAACCGGCACAGGTCTGCGATCAGGCAGCGCCAGCATTCGGGCTTGCGCGCCTTGCACACGTAGCGCCCATGCAGGATCAGCCAATGGTGGGCGTTGACGCCGTGCTCCTTCGGCACGATGGCGAGGAGCTGCTGCTCCGTCTTGAGTGGCGTTGCCGCCTTCACGAGCCCGACGCGGTTGGCCACCCGGAACACGTGCGTGTCGACCGCGATGGTTGGCTCACCGAAGGCCACGTTCATCACCACGTTGGCCGTTTTGCGTCCCACTCCGGGAAGCGCCTCCAGCGCCGCGCGGTCGCGCGGCACCTTGCCCCCGTGCTCGGCGATGAGCCGCTCCGACAGCGCGATGATGTTCTTGGCCTTGCCACGAAAGAGCCCGATGGTCTTGATGTAGTCGATGAGCCGCGCTTCGCCGAGCGCCACCATCTTCTGAGGGCTGTCGGCCACCTTGAACAGCTCCCGCGTGGCCTTGTTGACGCCGGCGTCCGTTGCCTGCGCCGACAGCACGACCGCAACCAGCAATGTGTAGGCATTGACGTGCTCGAGCTCACTCTTGGGCTTGGGATTGGCGCGGGCAAAGCGCGCGAAGACCTCGACGATCTCCGCGCGCGAGAGCTTGGAGCCGCGCGCGCGGTTGCGGCTTCGGGCGGGCTTGCGGATCGCGTCGTTGGCTGCCATGGGGTTCAAAATTCGGCTCGCGGGAGCTAGGCTTCATGGCATGAGCGACGACGACTTGCCAGAGCAGCGCGAAGCGGTCCCCGACCGGGGTTTCCGGGCCGTGCTGAGCCCCCATCGCTCGCTGAGCCCCACCGGGTTCCTTCTCCTGATGACGGCCGTCGGCATCGTGAGCTTTATCATGGGCATGGCGTTTCTGCTGATGGGCGCCTGGCCGGTGTTCGGCTTTTTTGGGCTCGACGCCGCGCTGGTTTATCTGGCTTTCCGCCTCAACTACCGCTCCGGCCGCCTTCGCGAGGTGGTGGAGATTGAGCGCGGCGCGCTGACGCTGACGCGCATGCATCCCTCGGGACGGCGCGAGTCCTTTACGTTCAATCCCTACTGGGTGCGTGTGAACCTGCAGGTCGGCCGCTCAGGTTTGCTCGATCTGCGCTTGGCCTCCCATGGCCGCGAGCTATCGTTCGGGCGCTTCCTGACCGACGATCAGAAGCGGGAGTTCGCCGACGTTCTGCGCGGCGCCCTCATTACCGCCCGCCGCGGCCCCCGCATCTGACTGCGAGCGCCATCGACGACCTTGTCCCCGTTTCTGAAGAACCGCCAGCGCGGCGCCCTCCGCAGTCCTCCCGGCTCCGCATCACGGCCCGCGGCAACCTGCGGCCGGCACGAGGCGCCCGCTGCTCCCGGCCGCCCTTCCCCTCCGTCTTCCCGACGCAGGTCGGGATCCACGCCAGCTTCGGAACTCGTTCGAGGGTGGCGCTCGGACGAAGCAGGCTGCGGCCATTCTCGGCCGTTGAGCAAGCGGCCCCTGGCGCGGATGCCGGCCTGCCCCGGCATGACGGTAGTAGGGGGTAGGAGGTAGGAGGTAGGAGGTAGGGGTAGGAGGTGGTGTCTCCCGTGTGGCCGGCGCCGCAGCTTTGATGCCGAGTCCGCGGGGCAAGAGGACGATGCTCGCCTCCCGCACGGGGCCGGACCGGTCCAGGCTCGCCCGCACGCGAGGCGAGAGGCGCTGCACCGTCTCGCGCCGCTGAACAACGGCGCAGAAGGACTCCGCCGGTCAAGAATCGGGTCGCTTTGTCCCGCGCTGGCGCCTAGTTTGGCCGCCATCGATTTTACCTGAGGCACGCCCATGCTGCAGCAGCTCCAGACCGCAACCCGCGCCCCCGGTCGGCCGCGGCCTGCGCGCGACTATGACCTCGTCCGCCGTGCCATTGCCTACTTGACCGAACATTGGAGCGCGCAGCCCAACCTCGAGCGGCTGGCCGCGCACCTCGGGCTCGGCCCTGAGTACACGCAGCGGCTCTTTAAGCGCTGGTGCGGCCTCTCACCCAAGGAGTTTGTGCAGGCCATCACCATAGCGCGTGCCAGGGAGATGCTGAGCGCGCGGGCGAGCGTGCTCGAAGCCAGCCATGAGCTGGGCCTGTCGGGCGGCGGCCGCCTGCATGACCTCTTCGTCGATTACGAGGCGATGACGCCGGGCCAATTCAAGCGCCGTGGCAGCGGGCTCGACATCGCCTATGGCTTCCACCCCTCGCCCTTCGGCGAAGCGCTGTTGCTGGTCACCGAGCGCGGCATCGCCGGGCTGGCCTTCGTCGACGAAGACGCCGGCGCCTCGCGCACCGACACCCTCGCCGACATGATGAGGCGCTGGCCGGCTGCCCGCTTCATCGAGGCGCCCGCCCGCACCGCCGGCCATGCCAGACGCGTGTTCGATCCTGCCCAATGGACGCCGAAGCGCCCGGTGCGGCTCGTGCTCATCGGCACCGACTTCGAGGTCCGCGTCTGGCAGGCACTGCTCGAGGTGCCCATGGGCCGGGCGGTGAGCTACTCCGACATCGCCCGCCGCCTCGGTCAACCGCACGCCGCGCGCGCCGTCGGCACCGCTGTGGGCCGCAACCCGATCTCCTTCGTCGTCCCCTGTCACCGCGTGCTGCGCGCCGACGGCAGCCTCGGCGGCTACCACTGGGGACTGACCCGCAAGCGCGCCATCATCGGCTGGGAGACGGGCCGTCTGCTAAGCGCCAGCGCCGGGCAGACCCGCCCTCAGGCCGTACCCGACGCCGGCCGCCGCTGATGGCTGGCAAGCCACGCCACCGCGGCGAGCACGACTGCCGTCGCTGGAATTGCCGCCGCGTTGACCACCATCCATCCGACGTTGGCCTGCAGCAGCCCGGAAAGCCCGGCCGCCAGCGCCGTCGTCGCATAGACGAGAAAATCGTGGCCCGCCTGCGCCTTTGCCCGCTCCGCGGGGCGATAGGTGGTGGTAAGCAGCGTCGAGCCGCCGATGAACATGAAGTTCCACCCGAGCCCGACCAGGACGTTGGCGACGAAGAAGTGGCCGAACCCGATCCCGGCAAGATTGACGAGCGCGCAGGCGAGCTGGATCACAGCGCCGACCGCGATGACGATGAGCACCCCGAAGCGGGCGATGAGATGTCCGGTGAAGAACGAGGGCAGGAACATCGCCACCACGTGCGCCTGGATCACGGTAGCGCTGTCGTTGAAGGTGAAGCCGCAGTCGAGCATGGCAAGCGGCGTCGCCGACATCACGAGCGTCATCACACCATACCCGAGCATGGAGGAGATGACGGCGATCACATAGGCGGGCTGGCGCATGATCTCGCTCATGGGCCGGCCGGCTTCCTTGAGTTCCGTCACCGTTAACCCTGGAATTCTGAGCCCCTGCACCAGCAGCAGCATGGCCGCCGAGAGCACTACGAACATGGCGTAGATGCCGGCGAAAGTGACCGGCGCGAACAGCTCCTTCGTCCACTTCGACAGCTCCGGGCCGGCGAAGCCGGCAATGACCCCGCCTGCGAGCACGAGCGAGATTGCCTTCGCTCGGAAAGCGGCATCGGCCGCGTCCGCAGCGGCGAACCGGAAATACCAGGCGAAAGCCGCGGCCGATCCCTGGATCAACGCACCGAGGCAAAGCAGCGGGAAGCTGTTCTGGAAGATGGCGGCTGTCGAGACCGCCCCGGCCGCGATCCCGGCCAGGGCACCGATGCTGAAGCCCCTCCGCCGTCCGATGCGTGCCATCAGCAGTGACGCCGGTATGGTGGTCGCCATGACCCCGAGATGGACCAGCACCAGCGGCAGCGTGGCGAGCGACTTGTCGGCGCCAAGCAGTGCGTAGCCGGCAAGCGGTGTCGTGGCAATGCCCATGCTCTGCATCGACATCGACAGCGCCTGGCAGAGGGCGAGCAGGGCGACGTTGGCACGGGTCGTGAAGGCGGCATCGGCGGCAGATGGCATGGCTGGGTGCGTCCGCGGCTGGTTGGCGCCGGAGAGGCGGTCTACTGGTGGCTGCTAGAGGCGGCTTTCCGGCCGGGCTCTTTATCACCGGCAGTCCTGCCGGGACAGCGCCAATTTGGCGTCCTATAAGGGAGGTGAGCAGCACGGGGGTCGTATCGTGCAGGATACGCCATTTGGCGAGGGTCGCGACGAACTGGCGCGCGCCGAACTTGCCGCCAGGATCGGTCGGGCGCGCCGGCGGGCTTACGAGATCGTCGTGGGCGGCCGCGGCACCGACCGTGCGGCTGAGATCTTCGATGCGTTCCTCGTGGCGCTCATCCTGCTCAACGTGGCGGCCTTTGCCGCCGAGACCGTGCCATCGCTGGAGGCCCGTTATGGCTCCTGGTTCGACGCTTTTGAGGTGCTCTCGGTCGCAGTTTTCACGGTCGAGTACGTCGTGAGAATATGGACCGCCGTGGAGGTCCCGTTCCTCAAGCGGCGTCCGCCCTTCAAGGCGCGGCTCGCGTGGGCGAGTCGCCCCTACCTCGTCATCGACCTGCTCGCCATCCTGCCCTTCTACCTTGGCCAGTTCTTCGTCATCGACCTGCGCGTTTTGCGCGTGCTGCGCCTGCTCCGCTTTTTGAAGCTGTCGCGCTACTCGCCTGCACTGCACACGTTGATCCGTGTTCTCAACAACGAGCGCCGGGCACTTACTGCGGCGGGGCTCTTGTTGACGGCTGCTGTGCTGTTGGCCTCTACCGGCATCTATTTTCTCGAGCAGGAGGCGCAGCCCGACAAGTTCGGCAGCGTTCCAGAGAGCGCCTGGTGGGCGATTGCCACCCTCACCACCGTGGGCTACGGCGATGTCACCCCCATCACCCCGCTCGGGCGGCTGTTCGGTGGCATCGTCATGGTTTGCGGACTGTGCATCCTGGCGCTTCCCGTCGCCATCATCGCCACCGGTTTTGCCCAGGAAATGAGCCGGCGCGATTTTGTGGTGACCTGGTCGCTGATGTCGCGCATCCCGCTGCTGGCCGACCTCGATGCCAAGGAGGTCGCCGAGATCATGCCGCTTTTCCACGCCCATAATCTGCCACCGAGGACGGAGATCATTGCCCACGGCGCGCCCTACAGCGCCATCTACTTCGTCGCCTCGGGCAGGGTGCAGCTCGTGGCCGCCGGCGGCGAGGAGCTCTCGTTCGCGGTGGGCGAGTTCTTCGGCGCGACCGCCATTCTCGGCAACGACTTAGCAGCGGGCTCCTATCGCACCGTCGGCCACTGCCGCCTGCTTAAGCTTTACAAGCACGACTTCCACCGGCTCGAGGCGGCGAGCCCGGCACTGGCCGGCCACATCCGCCGCGTTGCCCTCGAGCGCCAGCATGCGCGCGAAGGCGGTCACGCCCCATCCACGTGAACGCGCACCGACTCAGCCTGCGCGCGGGCGCACCACCACCACCGTGATGTTGTCCTGGTGCGGATCCCTCACCTGCTCGACGGCGCGGACGAGTGCCCCGGCGACGGCCTCCGGCCCGTCCTCGCCATAGGCCGCGATCACGCGGCAGATCTCGGCGTCCTCGATGGTGTGGATTCCATCGCTGGCCAGCACGATGTAGTCGCCGGGTTCGAGCGGCAGCGGCTTGCGCGAAACATCGACGAGCTCGAGCGGCTCGCCGGTAAGCGCGGAGCGCAGCATGTGGCGCCGCGGATCGTTGCGCGCCTCCTCGGCCGACATGCGGCCTTCGGCCACCATCTGGTCGAGGGCCGGCGCCAGGGAGTGATCTTCGTTGAGGAGGGCGATGTCGCCGTTTCGGAAGAGGTAGAGCGGGCTGTCGCCGACGCTCACCCATTCGAGGCCGTCTTGTCCGAATGCGGCACCGATTAGGGTTGATCCCATGCCCGAAAGGTGGGGGCTGCTCTCGATCCTGCGCGCGATCGCTGCGTTGGAGGCTTCGAGCGCGTGCTCGAGCCGGCCCGCCGCTGCCGGGTCGAGGGTGTCATAGGCTTCGATGAAGCTCTCGCAGGCCGTGCGGCTGGCGAGCGCGCCGCCCGTGTGCCCGCCCATGCCGTCGGCGAGCACGGCGAGGAGCGAGCACGGCAACGGGCCCTGCCCCTCGTTCCCATTCAACAGCGGTCCTGGCCGCAGCCGGGCGGCGTCTTCCTGGTAGTAGCGCGCGCCCTTGCTCGTGCGCTGGGCGTACTCGAAAGTCAGCATCAGTCGGTGGCTTCGGTGATCTCGGACCAGTCGAACTCCCGTCCGCAGAAGGGAATGAAGACGAGCTGCGTCCGTCCCATCGTGATCACGTCCATCGCCGAGAGAACGACAGCGCAGGTCGGCCGCCTGTCGTTGACCGAGACCACGTTTGGCTTCGACAGATTGGGCACGAATAGGAAGCTACGTTCAGAAGAATCATAGCGGATGTAAGCCTGCTCCTCCGACGAAATGGAATCGTCGCCGAAGTCGATCGGAATGCGCTGGGTAGGTGAGCGCCCGACCGTGTTGTTGCCTTCGAAGATGGGGCGGTGGGCACCAAGCCCGGGCCCGCCCACCACCACCACCCAGCCGACGACCGGGTCCTGATGGAACACGCCGCGCGTTATCTTGGCCTTTCCGCGCACCAGTTGCGTGCGCTCCCCCTCGGGCAGCATTGGGTTCTGCTGCACCCTCACCACCCGTGTGGTCGGCGGCGCATCGGCTTCCCCCGCCTGGGAAAGCGGTGGAATGTTGGGCGTGCCGGCCCGCGCCTCGCGTGCGGCTTCCGCTGCGCTCGGAACCTGCCGCGCGCTCTGCGGGGCGGCTCCCCGATGCTCCGCCGCCGGACCGCCGGCTGCGCCGGACCCGCTCACGTGCGAAGCCTTGGTCGGATCCTCGCGGCTTGCCGCCGCCAGCGCATCGCGCAGCGACCCGAGAATGCGATTCGCGGAACGCGGCGCCTGCGGCCGGCCTTGCTCATCGTTCATGACGCTCTCCCGTTCTTGGGCTTTCGACGCCGGCGAGCAGCGCGACGTGCCGCTGCCCCGCCGGCAGAGGGCGGGATTTCATTCTCCTGTGCAGCGCAAACGGTGACCGCGCGCGAGACACGTCGGCACGCCAGCGACCCCACACCGTGATAGAGAAGGCCTCGAGGACCATGTCGAGCCTGACCGGTCGATTCGGCTAAGAACACTGCGGTGGCAACGCGGCAGGAACATGGCCGGTGCTTGTGGACGGCGTGCCTCGCGACCGGGCCCGCAGCCTCCGCGCCGGCCGTCCTGCCACATTCTGTGCGCATAATCGTGGCTCTTTGAACGCAATCGGAAGCGATTTGCGTACAGGCCGACAATGGGGAAGGAAAAGCCATTCTGATGGCGGGGTGGGCGCCCCGTCGCGGCGAGGCGGATGACCAACGTTCTGGCGCTCCCGGCTGGGACCGAGCTTGTCGGCGATTACCGCATCGAGCGGGTGCTCGGTGCTGGCGGCTTCGGCATCACCTATCTTGCCGAAGAGCTGGCGCTTGCCCGCCTGGTGACCATCAAGGAGTACTTCCCGAGCGACTTCGCCGCCCGCGGCGAGGGCCATTCAGCGGTGCCCCGCTCGCAGGAATCGGCCGACGACTATCAGTGGGGGCTCAACCGCTTCATCGACGAGGCGCAGGCGCTAGCGCTCTTTGACCACCGCAACATCGTCCGCGTCTACCGCTACTTCCGCGCCAACAGCACCGCTTACATGGTGCTCCACTTCGAGGAGGGCGCAAGCCTCAAGAACTGGCTCAAGGACCTTGGCCGCGCCCCCCGTCAGCGCGAGCTCGACCGGATCGTTGTCCCGCTTCTGGATGCTCTGGAGCTGATCCACAATCAGAACTTCCTGCACCGTGACATTGCGCCTGACAACATCATCATCCGCACCGACGGCTCTCCCGTTCTGATCGACTTCGGCTCGGCCCGCGGCGAGATCGCCAAACACACCCGCACCGTCAGTGCGCTGGTGAAGCCCGGCTACAGCCCTTACGAGCAGTACGCGGAGACTGCCAAGCAGCAGGGGCCGTGGACCGACATTTATGCGCTCGCCGCCACCCTTTATCATGCGGTGACCGGCAAGCGGCCGCCGGATGCTCCTACGCGCGTGGTCAAGGACGAGCTGGTACCTGCCCGCGAGGCAGCCGTCGGCGCCTATCGCAAAGGCTTCCTCGCCGCCATCGATCGCGGCCTCGCCCTCGACATCGACAAGCGCCCGCCCACCATCGCCGCTTGGCGGGGCGACCTCCTGGCGCCCGACCCCGTGCAGCCTGGCTGGCTGCGCCGCGTCATCACCGGCGATGCTGCCCGTCCTGCTGACCTCGCGGCGAAACCTTGCACACCCGCAGCCCCACCGACCGTCGTTCCGCTGCCGCCTGACGTGCCGGACCGGCAGGGTGGCCTGCTCGACTTCATCGACGGCCTGCGCAAGTCGGCGCCAGCCGAGGCCAAGCCGGAGAAGTCGGAGGGAAAGCTTGAGAGCGTGCCGCCTGCTCCAGCGCCGCCTCCGCCAGTCGGCCGACCCATCAAACACGCTAGGCGCGCGCCCCGCAAGGCAGCAAAGCGCGCCCAATCCGCACCCGGATCGGAACAACCTGCGCTGGCCAAGCTTCGACCCCCGCCGCGGCCACGCGCGGTGCGTACGGGCGATGCTTGGCGCTGGCGCCCGCTGCTGTTCAAGCTGTTGATCGGGGTCGGCATCGCTGGCGTCGCCATCGGCATGCAGGGAAGAATACCCTCCCAACCGGTTGAGGTGCGTGGCTCTGGTGTCATCACCAGCGCCACCGGCAGCGAGGCTGCCCCTGTCGGCCGCATCGAGGGGCATCGCGGCGGCACCACCGCCGTCGCCTTCACTGACGACGGCGGCGCCATCGTCACCACCGGCGCCGACGGCACGCTCAGGCTGTGGAATGCCGCGACCGGCGCCCTCACCCGCATGCTCGAGCTCGACGACGGCCCGGCGACGTCGCTTGCCGTGCTCGGTCGCCGCGCCCTTACCGGCCACATCGACGGCAGCATCGCCATGTGGGACATCGACCGGGGCGATAAGCTAGGGCGCTACCGCCGCAATCAAGCCAACATCTGGTCGGTCGCCTTCGCCGGGGACCCGACCCATTTCCTTGCCTCAGGCCACGACTGGACGATCGCTCTCTGGGATGCGCGCACCATGAGCGAGCCGCTTCACGTGTTCGAGGCGCACGAGAGCTCGGTCCAGGCCGTGGCCTTCACCGAGCGCGGACCCTACATCGCCTCGGGCAGCGCCGACCGCACGGTGAAACTGTGGAGCCCGGTCAGTCTTGCCCCCATCCGCACCTACCGGGGCCACCGGGATTTCGTAACCGCCCTGGCATTCTCACCCGACGGCAAGCTGCTGGCCTCCGCCGACCTCGACGGCTCGATCCGTCTGTGGTCGACCTCCTCGAGCCGCCTCTACCGCGTCCTGCCCGGCCACAATGGCCGGATCACCGGCCTTGCCTTCTCGCCGGGTGGGGACGTGCTGGCCTCCGCCGGCGAGGACGGTACCGTCCGGCTGTGGGACTACCGGCGTAGTCGGCCGACCCGCACCTATGTTGGCCCCGCGGCCAAATCGCTCGCCTTCTCGCCCGACGGTCGCCGCCTAGCGGTGGCGAGCGCGGAGGGGAGCGTGCAGCTGTGGAGCGGCGTAACCGCGTTGCGAGCGAAGGAATAGGCAAGGGATCAGCGAGACCATGCTCTGGCGCAGAAGGAGTGAAGGCTTCGAGTGGCAGAGGTACGTACGCACCACCATCAAGCTGCGCCGCCGCGACCGGCGCCAGCGTATTGCCCGCGCCCGGCAGGCCGTCGTCGGCGGCCTGAAGGAAGCGGGACAGGTCGCAGCCGAGGGTTTGAAGGATGCCGGGCGCATCGCTGCCGCCGGCCTCAAAGATGCTGGCCGCGCCGGCGTCGTGGCGGGCTCCTCCGGACTCGCTGTCGCCCGCCGATCGAGCCTCGCCGGCCTGCGGGCGACGGCGACCGGCCTTGTCTGGTTCGCTGATGAAGTCCGCCTCACCGCAGCGTTCATCCTCTCCACGATTCTGATCCCGGCCGGCCGGTGGACACGGGCGCGCCTTGCGCCATTGGCGGCCACTGTCGACCGCTCGGGCTACGCGGAACCGACGCTCGGGCTCGCCGCGGCACTGCTCGCCATCGGCTTCGCCCACGCGGGCGCGGAAGGGCTGGACGACAAGGGCCTGGTGATGACCGGCTTGGGCCTCGTCCTGCTCGCTTTTGGCAGCCTGCCCTTCACCGTGGGTCGCAAGCCCTGGCCCGGCGCTCGGCCCTGGGGGAGAGCGCTTGCTTGGCTCGACCGTCGCCTGCCGTGGCTTAAGCCAGTGCCTCGGCCATCGTTCAAGGCGGTGGCCGGCACGCTCGCGGCGGTAGCGTTGGCGTGGGCGGGCTGGTCGGTGCTGTCGCGGTCGAAAGACCTGTCCCTCGCCTCATTGCCGGGTCTTGGCGGTGAAAGCATTAGCGGACGTGCCGTTGCGCTCACCGGCGATACGCTCCGCCTCGGCGGACGGACGATTCGCCTGTCCGGGATCGAGGCGCCCGAACTCGATCAGGAATGCGGTGGAGAGCGACGCCGGAGCTGGCGCTGCGGGGCCGCCGCCAGGACCAATTTGCAGGCGCTGGTGCGGGGCCGGATGCTGCGCTGTGCGGCGAGCGGCAGCGACCGCTCCGGACGGACGCTGGCGTCCTGCTATTTGGGCGACAAGGACCTAGCGGCCGAGCTCGTGCGCCGTGGCCACGTGTTCGCCGAGCCGGGGCTGTTCTCCACCTACGCCCGCCTCGAGCTGCAGGCCCGCAACGCCAAGCTCGGGCTGTGGCGCGCGAGCGCCGAACGCCCGTCCGATTACCGCGCTCGGCGGTGGGATGCCGCAAAGCGCTCGGCCCCCGACGGCTGTCCCATCAAAGGCTACATCACCGCCGAGGGCCGCATTTACGTTTTGCCGTGGTCGCCTGACTACGCCCGCATCAGGATTCGCGAGCAACGCGGCGACCGTTGGTTCTGCAGTGAGGAGGAGGCCCGTCAGGCCGGCTGGCGCCCGATCGAGCGCTCCTGAGGCCGGCGAACCGGTTATCAGTGGACACTGGCAATCTCGAGCTCATCCCCCATGGCGTGGCCGATGGCCGCCTGCAGCGTATCGGTGAGCGCGATCGGCGTGCCGTCGGCCGCCTGCAGGGCATAGAGGTTGATACCCTTGGGCAACCCCCGGATGGCCGGGAACATGCGGATCGCCTCGTCCGACGACAGTGCCTTGATGTAGGCCACCTGACCGCCCCCGAGAGCGGCAAGCTCGCGCTGGCTCATGACGTGGCGCGTTTTGCCGGTAGGCGGCGACTTGCGGTGGATCTTGGTGCTCTCGTTCATTTGCGTCACCTCCTGATCCCATTCTCTGCACGCGGTGACCGCCACAGCCCGTCTGGCCACTTCCTCACGAAGTGTCGCGGGAAGGTTTGCACCGTCGCGTGATTCGGGTCAGATTGCCAAAAGGGTCAACACCCTAGACCTTCGATTTCCTATCCGGGCCGCCGATCTCGATGGTCCTCACCAGCCGCTCGGGCTCTCGTCGGAGGAGGTCGATGGACAAAAGGCCGTTGCACAAGTCCGCCGAGCGGACCTCGATGCCCTCGGCCAGCACGAACGTGCGCTGGAACTGGCGCGCCGCGATGCCTCGGTAAAGGTACTCGCGGCTCTTGTCGTCCTCCTGCCGGCCCCGGATTTTGAGCTGATTGTCTTCGAGCGAGATGTCGATATTTTCGCGCGTGAATCCGGCGACCGCCAGTGTGATGCGCAATAGCTCGACCTTGCCGTCCTCGCTCTTGACGCGCTCTATGTTGTAGGGGGGATATCCTTCGCCGCCTCTGCCAACGCGATCGATGAGCCGTTCGATCTCGTCGAAACCGAGCAGAAGCGGACTGGACAATGGTGGCACTCGAGCCATGGTTCAAAGTCCTTTTCGAAGCGACCTTGACGCTGCCCTCTCACGGGTCCCCGTTGGGCCCCCAGGTCGCCGAAGCCCCGGTCGCGGGCGCCTCGGCAGAAGAACCTGAGTGAATATGGTGTGAGCCGCACCCGAATCAAGACGGCGGTGTCGGGCGCGCCGGCACGCAGGAGTGCCGAACGAGGGGGAACTGGCGGGTGTCACTCCACGAAATCCTGCTGATACTGCTCGGCGCCTTTACCGGCGGGCTCGTCAACGGGCTGACCGGTTTCGGCACGGCGCTGGTGGCGCTCCCGTTCTGGATCCATATCATGCCGCCGCCACTCGCCGCCCAGCTCGCCGCTGCTGCCGGCGTGATGAGCCAGGCCCAGACGCTGCCTGCGATCTGGCACGCGATCGAAATGCGGCGAGTTGCCCGTTTCATCCTCCCCGGTCTTGCCGGGGTGCCCGTCGGCGTCTGGCTGTTGCCTTACGTCGGCATCCAAACCTTCAAGCTGGGCGTCGGCGTGCTCTTGGTCGCCTACTGCGGCTTCCTGCTGTTCATGATGTCGCGCCACGCGGCCCTGGCGTTCCGGCCGGCCCCGGAGCAGGGGCCGGCCGATGCCGCCGTCGGTTTTGCGGGCGGCGTGCTCGGGGGCTTGGCCGGCCTGTCGGGACCACTGCCCACCATCTGGGCGACCTTCAAGCCCTGGTCCAAGGATTTGAAGCGCGGACTATTCCAATCCTTCAACGTCACCATCCTATCCGCCATGCTCGTCTTCAGCGCCGTTGCCGGACTGATGCCGTCCAACATCTGGCTCCGTCTTCTCATCGTCCTGCCCGGCACCGTTGCCGGCGCAAGGGCGGGGCTCATGATCTACCGCCGGCTCGATGATCGTCGCTTCGACCGGCTCGTGCTTCTGCTGCTGTTCGCCTCGGGCCTGTCGCTGATCGTGGGCAACATTTAGGCCCCTGCGGAGTTGCCCCCTTTGCGTCTACCCGCCACTATCTCACCCCTTCCGAGGTGCTATATGTCTCGCCTGCTTCCCGCCGTCGTGCTTGCCACCGCCCTTCTAGCCACCCACACCGGCGCTTGGGCCGAGGACAGGGCGCTGGTGCCAGCCAGCCGATCCAGTGCATTGCAGGAGCAGGAGAAGCATGACGAGGCCGCGCGCAAAGCCTGCAAGGTGGCGGTATGTGCCGCCTTGCACAATCGCCGCCCCGGCAAGGACATCGCCTGCAACCTGACCAAGACTTGGCCGAAGGAGCAGGTCGAGAGCGTGGTCTCCAAGGCGCGGCTTCCCTGGCCGTGGGGAGCCGTGCGATGCTGGGGCGCGGTGTCTCTCCGACGTGAAACGCTGATCAAGGCGATGACCGAGCCGCGATACGAGGCGGTGATCGAGCGCCATGCCGTTTCCTGCGAGGTGGAGCGTGAGAAGGGAAATAGTGAAGTGCGCGTCGAGCTTGCCCCGCAGGTGACATTCGAGAACGGCAAGGCAGTACGGGTAAAGCTGGGCTGGGGAAAGATCGAGGCTTCCGGGGTGGTGAAGGGTGCCGTGTGGGCCATGGCTGCAGCCGACAAGGCCCTCAACGTGTTTGAGTCGACCGTGCTCGAGAAGGTCAACGAGTTCGTCTCGACCAAGTGCGACGAGGTAAGGAGCGAGTGGCGAAACAAGTGAGCGCACCGGCCAACCGTTGAATGCTCGGGCCGTCCGGCCTACCCTCCTTGCGCTACCCGATTAGTCAACGTCGAGGCTGCCCCATGTCGCTCGAAACCGAAGCCGTCCTCGATCGCCGCCGCCTGCGCCGCCACCTCTCCTTCTGGCGCATCGCGGCGCTCGTCGCCATCGTGCTGGCCGTCGGTGCCGTGGCTTATTCCGAGGAGGGTGGTCTAGGCCTCACCGAACGCCGGCAAATCGCGCGCGTCGCCATTGAAGGCATGATCACCGAGGATCGCCCGCAACTCGCCATGCTGAAGCGCATCGGCGAGGCGAGTCACGTCCAAGGCGTCCTCTTGTACGTTAACAGCCCCGGCGGCACCACGACCGGCGGCGAGGCCCTCTACCAGGCGCTGCGCACCCTCGCCGCCAAGAAGCCGGTGGTTGCCCAGTTCGGGACCGTCGCCGCCTCTGCCGCCTACATCGCCGGACTCGGCGCCGACCACATCGTGGCCCGTGGCAACACCATCACCGGCTCGGTCGGCGTCATCATGCAATGGCCGGAGGTGTCGGAGCTGCTCGACCGCATCGGGGTCAAGATGAACCAGGTCAAGAGCGGCCCTCTCAAGGCGACGCCCTCGCTGTTCGAGCCCATGGACGAGGCGGGCCGCAGAGTGGCGGAACAGATGATCGACGACGGCCACCGCTGGTTCTTGGGCCTTGTCGCCGACCGTCGCGGCATTGAAACCGCCGGGGTGCCCGGTCTTGAGCAAGGGCGCGTCTATTCGGGCCGGGAGGCGCTTCAGCATAAGCTCGTCGACGAGATCGGCGGCGAGACAGAGGCGATCGCGTGGCTCGAACAGAAGCGAAACGTGCCCAAGAACCTCAAGGTCGTCGACTGGAAGCCGTCCCGCGACTTCGACTGGTCGTGGACCGGCTCGCTGGCGTACTCCCTCGGCGCCTTCGTGGTCTCCCTCGGACGCGAGGCGACCGCCGCGCTCCGCGCCGATCCAAGCCTCGGCGCGATCACCCTTGACGGCCTCGTCTCGCTTTGGCAACCTGCCAAAAACTGAGTATTTCCAATGAGTTTTGGCGAGAGGGCAGCCATGATCAAGTCGGAGCTCATTCACAAGATCGCTGCAGCCAATCCGCACCTGTTCCATCGCGATGTCGAGCGCATCGTGAATGTCATCTTCGACGAGATCATAGATGCGCTGGCTCGCGGCGATCGCGTCGAACTGCGGGGCTTCGGCGCCTTCACGGTCAAGTATCGTGCCGCGCGCCAGGGCCGCAACCCGCGCACCGGCGTACCGGTTGCGGTCGAGGAGAAGTTCGTGCCTTTTTTTAAGACCGGCAAAGATTTACGTGAGCGGCTGAACGCCAAGCCCATCCGGTAGAGGGAGCGGCGGTGGAGGCAATGGCGTGATTGCGAGGATCGCTGGCCTCGTCGTTGGTTTCGTGGCTGCAGTGCTGCTCGTCACGCTCGCCGTCGCCAACCGGCACGGTGTGCGCCTGTCTCTTGACCCCTTCAGTCCCATGAACCCCGTCATCTCCATCGAGCTGCCGTTCTACGGGTATCTGCTTGCCATGCTGATTGCAGGCATCCTGCTCGGCGGCATTTCCACTTGGCTCAGCCAGGGCCGCTGGCGGCGGCTTGCTCGCACGCGCTCGCTCGAGGCCCTGCGCTGGAAGGCGGAGGCCGAGCGCCTGGCCCGCGAACGCGATGCCGGCGTCGCCGAGCGCAAGCGTCTGGCGGTCGCGGAGCGCTAACGGCGCCCCGGGCGGCGTCGGGCAAGAGGGGCTCCAGCATGCGCATCTTCACAGCCGATGAGATCGAGGCGAGGCTCGGCTACCCGATGCTGATCGACGTGCTCGAGCGCGCCTTTCGCGCCGGAGCTATCGCACCACCCCGCCACCACCACACGGTCAAGCTCGCCGGCCGGCCCGATGCGACCCTGCTTCTGATGCCGGCATGGTCGACCTCCGAGCCCAACTCTGCGACGGCCGGCCGCTACATCGGCGTCAAATCGGTCACTGTATTCCCTGACGCGGGCAAGTTCGGCAAGCCGGCCGTGCAAGGTGCCTATCTCCTGCTGTCCACGGACACCGGCGAGCCGCTGGCCCTCATGGATGCGCCGCGGCTCACCGTCTGGCGCACTGCGGCCGCCTCCGCCCTTGCCGCCCGCCACCTCGCGCCTGAGCAAGCGAGCCGCATGCTGATGGTCGGCGCCGGCGCCCTCGCGCCTTACCTGGTACGGGCGCACGCCTCGATCCGCCCGATCCGCGAGGTGGCAGTCTGGAACCGCAGCCCGGCCGGCGCCGCGCGCCTTGCCCGAAAGCTCGCCGCCTCGGGCCTCGCCGCGACCGCGATCGACGACCTCGAGGCCGGCGTTCGCAACGCCGACCTGATCTCGACAGCAACGCTTGCCGCCGAGCCCCTCGTTCGCGGCGCCTGGCTGAAGCCCGGTACGCATCTCGACTGTGTGGGCGCCTTCACGCCGGCCATGCGCGAGACCGACGACGAGGTCGTAAGGCGCGCACGCATCTGGGTCGACACCCGCGAGGGCGCCTTGCGCGAGGCGGGTGATCTCGTGCAGCCAATCAAGGCCGGCGTGATCGAGGAAAGCCGCATCGAGGGCGACCTCTACGGTCTGGCGCGTGGAACCGCCCCGCGGCGCGGCTCCGATCAGGAGATCACCATGTTCAAGTCGGTCGGCGCCTCGATCGAGGACCTTGCTGCCGCCATCGCGGTCTACGAGCGTCTCAGCTCTGAATGAAGCCGACGATCTCCTTCACCTGCCGCATGATCGGGTCGGCGATGGCGTGCGCGCGGGCCGCGCCGTCGGCCAGCACCCGGTCGATCTCGGCCGGATCGCCCGTGAGCCGGCGCATCTCGCCGGTGATCGGCGCGAGCTTTGCCACCGCCAGATCGGCCAGCGCCTTCTTGAAGGTCGAGAACTGGCCGCCGCCGAATTGCTTGAGCACCTGCGCCTTAGAGGTGCCGGCCAGCGCCGCATAGATGCCGACCAGGTTGTCCGCTTCGGGCCGCGGCTCGAGCGCCGCCTCATCGCTCGGCAGTGGATGCGGGTCCGTCTTCGCCTTTTGGATCTTGCGGACGATGGTGTCGGCATCGTCGGTGAGGTTGATGCGGGACAGATCCGAGGCGTCCGACTTCGACATCTTCTTGGTGCCGTCGCGCAGGCTCATCACCCGCGTCGCCGGTCCCTGGATCACCGGCTCGGGCAGCGGAAAGAACGCCCCGTCCTTGAACCCCGCCGCCACGATCGAGTCCCGATAGTCGTTGTTGAACTTCTGGGCGATGTCGCGGGCAAGTTCCAGGTGTTGCTTCTGGTCCTCGCCCACCGGCACGTGCGTCGCCCTGTAGGCGAGGATGTCGGCCGCCATGAGTGTCGGGTAGGCGTAGAGCCCGACCGACGCGTTCTCGCGGTCCTTTCCCGCCTTCTCCTTGAACTGGGTCATGCGGTTGAGCCAGCCGAGCCTCGCCACGCAGGACAGGATCCAGCCGAGCTCGGCATGCGCCGACACCTGGCTCTGGTTGAAGATGATGCTCTTCTTCGTATCGAGCCCGGCCGCGATGTAGGCCGCCGCCACGTCACGGATCGCTTGGCGCAGCTCCTTGGGGTCCTGCCACACCGTGATCGCGTGCATGTCGACGATGCAGTAGATGCACTCGTGGCTCGCCTGCATCTCGACCCAGCGCACCAGCGCGCCGAGGTAGTTGCCGAGGTGCAGATTGCCCGTGGGCTGCATGCCCGAGAACACGCGCTGAGAAGGGGCCATCGAGAAGCTCTCCTGTCGATCGGCGGGCGTTATGGCGTGCCAGGCAGGCGAGTGCAAGGCGCAAGTCGCGACCGTCACTGACGCCGCAGTGCCTCCCGCAGCGAACTGAGCCGCGCCGCCCCGGTGAGGTGGGCGAACAGGAAATAGACGATGGCCCCCAAAGCGACCAGCACGCCGAGGGCACCCGCGCGCACCGCAAGCGGGTTCGGGGACCCGAACCAAGGTTCGAGGTAGGCGCCAGCAAGGCCGAGCGCCACCCCCATGATGAGGCTCGAGACCAGGATGAGTGGCACCGCCTCTCTCAAGCGCGCGTCCACCTTGAAATGGCCCCGCCGGCAAAGCTCCCACCAGAGCAACGCCGCGTTGAGCCAGCCGGCAAGCGAAGTGGCAAGCGCGATGCCGACGTGGCCCATCAGGCCCATCTCGCGGAACAGCAAGAACAGCACGCCCGACCCGAGTGCATTAGCAGCCATGTTGACGGCCGCAAAGCGCATCGGCGTCGCCGTGTCCTCGCGCGCGAAGTACGCCGGCTGGAACACCTTGATCAACACGAACGACGGCAGCCCCACGGCGAAAGCGGCAAGTGCCGTCGCCGTCGCCGCGGTATCGCTCGCACCGAACGCGCCGCGCTCAAACAGCACGCGGATCATCGGATCGGCCGCGACGGCGAGCGCCACCGCCGCCGGCGCGGTCAGCAGCAGGCCGAGCTCGAGCGAACGGTTCTGGCTCTCGAGCGCCGCCGCCTCCTCGCCAGCCTTGAGCTTGCGTGCAAGGTCGGGGAGCAGCACGACGCCGATGGCGACGCCGACGATGCCGAGGGGCAGCTGGTAGAGGCGATCGGCGTAATAGAGGTAGGACACGGCGCCGGCTTGCAGCGAGGCGATGATGGTGCCGATGACGATGTTGATCTGGGTGATGCCGCCGGCGACGAGCCCTGGCATGCCGAGGGCGACCAGTCGCTTAACCCCCTCCGTCATCCGCGGCCGCCTGAGCCGCAGCGTGAACCCGGCGCGACGGACCGCGGCCCAAAGCAGCGCAAGCTGGGCGAGGCCCGCCGCGAACACGCCCCAGGCGAGCATCACGCCAGCCTGCGGCTGCCGGTGGAGGCCGAGCCAGCCCGCCGCCCCGATCGCCGTGATCAGCACCAGGTTGAGCAAGATCGGCGCCGCCGCTGCCGCCCAGAAGTGGTGCACCGAGTTGAGCACGCCCGACAGCAGCGCCACGATCGACATGCAGAGAAGATATGGAAACGCGATCTGGGTCAGCAGCACCGCCAAGTCGTACTTTTCAGTATCCGCGACGAACCCCGGCGCGAGCAGCACCATGAGCCACGGCATCGCGAGCATGGCGAGCGCTGAGAATCCCACGAGCACGAAGGCGAGCGCCGCCAGCGCCTCCTCGGCAAAGCGCCTGGCTGCCCCCTCCCCCTCACCCTCGAGCCGTTTGGCAAACAGCGGCACGAACGCCGCATTGAATGCGCCCTCCCCGAACAAGCGCCGGAACAGGTTGGGAAACCGGAACGCGACGAAAAAGGCATCCGCGACCGCGCCACTGCCGAGCACGGCCGCGATCAGGATGTCTCGCATGAAGCCCAGCACGCGACTGACCATGGTCAGTCCGCCCACTGTTGCGAAGGCTCTATAGAGCGCCATGGGCGAGGGGAGTAGCCGAGGCTTTTGCCCACGGCAAGGCTAGCCGCGCAGACCGCCGAACAACGCGCCGCAAAAAATTGCGACGCAGCCCTAGTCCGGTTGCACGTCGCTCGGCCGGTCGACCCGACGCAGCGCTGGGAACCGCCACGCCCAGAACGTCACCACGGCAACGACCGCCACCCCTCCGAACACCGCGGATCCGGCCGCACCGATCAGCTCGGCGACGAGCCCCGATTCGAAGGTGCCGAGCTGTGCCGCCGTCTGGTTGCAGAGCACATTGACCGCCAGCACGCGGCCTCGGCGATCGTCTGGTGTCGAAAATTGGATGAGCGTCTGCCGGATCACCGTGCTCAGCATATCGCCGGTGCCGATCAGCAGCAGCAGCATGAACGACAGCGCCACGTTGTGCGACAGGCCGAACGCAATGGTGGCGGCCCCATAGAGCGACATCCCGGCAAACATCATCGGCCCCGCCGCGCGCCGTATCGGGTAGCGCGACAGCGCCCCTGCGACGATGAGTCCGCCGAACGCGGGCGCGCTGCGCAGCAGCCCGAATCCGGTCGGTCCGAGCTCGAGAATGTCGCGCGCGAAAATCGGCAGCAGCGCGGTGACGCCGCCGAACAGGGTCGCCATCAGGTCGAGCGACATCGCCCCGAGCAGCGGCTTCGTGCTCCAGATAAAGTGAAGGCCGGCAAGCACCGTCTTCCAGCTCCGTTGCACCTCGCTGAAAGGCTTGCGCCTCGACGGCAGCATGCTGGCGAAACCAATCGCCACCAAGGCAAGCGCCAGGCAGGAGAGGTAGGTCGCCGGTCCTTCCCCCACCGAGTAAAGCAGCCCGCCCAGTGCTGGTCCCACGATCTGCGACAGCTTGTTCACCGATGAGAACGCCGGGACGCGCGCCCGAGCTGCTCGCGCGCAACCAGGGCCGGCAGCAGCGCCTGCACCGAGGGCCCTTCGAAGGTGCGGGCCACGCCTTGGACGAGCAGCAGCACGTAGATGAGCGCCAGCGGCGGCGCCGCGAGGGTGGACAGCAGCGCCATGGAACCCGCCACTGCGGCCTGCGCCACGAAGCTCCACCACATGATCGTTTTGCGGTCGAACTGATCGGCCAACTGGCCGGCAAGCAGTGTCAGAAACAGCGGCGGCAGGAACTGCACGAGCCCGATGATGCCGAGTGCCAGCGCGCTGTCGGTGAGCTCGTAGATCTGCCAACCGGCCACCACCACCAGCATTTGGTTGGCGGTGTTTGATCCGGCGCGGGTGGCGAGCAGGAAACTGAGCGGCCGTGTTCGGAAGATCGGGGTCTGTGCGTTCATTCCTTGGGTCGCGCCATCCTCCCCGTCCGTTTCCCCGTTGGCGAGCGTCCGCGGCCATGTCCAATACCTGCGAATCCGCTGCTTCGCAAACTCGGGGGACCCCGACTGGCCGGCGTTTTAGCGATGCGGGCCTTACACGCGCACATCCCCCCACGCTGCCTCACGCTTCGGTGAGGCGCTGCCGCAGGGCAAAACACGAAGGCGTCAGTGTTTGGCAAGCTACGCGAGGGGTAGAATGGCTCAAAGCCGCCATCGAGGTAGGAGGGGCGCCGGGAGGCTTCCAACCATGTCCCTACTCCAGTCCTTGCGCACCGCCCTTCCAGTACGGCTCGGTCGGTCGGGTGAGAACGGCCACGCCGCAAGCGCTCTGCCGGCGCGGGTTCGCTCCCTCATCGGCGCGCGCGAAGCCGAAAGCGAGCGTCTGATCGGCTGGGCCCAGCTCGTGCTGACCGCCACCTTTGCCGCCCTCTACATCATCGCGCCGCGCCCGGCCGATGCGCATATGGCCATGTTTGCGCCGGTGCCGTTCGCGCTCGCCGGCTATGCGGTGTTTACCGCCGTCCGGCTGTGGTTCGCCTACCGCATTTCGCTGCCGGGTTGGCTGCTGACTCTCTCCATCTTCGCCGACACGGCGCTGCTGCTGAGCTTGATCTGGTCGTTCCATGTCCAGTACGGCCAGCCGGCTGCCTTCTCGCTCAAGGTGCCGACCTTCATTTACATATTCGTTTTCATCGCCCTGCGCGCTCTGCGCTTCGACCATCGCTACGTGCTGTCGGTCGGCCTCTTCGCGGCTCTCGGCTGGACCGCCGTCGTGCTCCTGGCGGTACGCTCCGGCGACGGCAGCGAGATCACCCGCAACTTCGTCACCTATCTCACCTCCAACAGCATCATGATCGGCGCCGAGTTCGACAAGATATTCACCGTGCTCATGGTCACCGCGATCCTGACCATCGCGGTGCGGCGCGGCCAGCGCCTGCTGGTGACCGCGGTGCGCGAGGAAGCCGCCGGACGGGAGATCCGCCGTTTCCTTTCCAAGGGCGTGGCCGAAGCCATCACCAGCGCCGAGACGCTGATCGAGGCAGGGCAAGGCGTGGAGCGCAATGCGGCGATCCTCATGCTCGACATCCGTGGGTTCACCAGGTTCTCCGCGACTGTTGCGCCGCACGAGGTCGTGCACATGCTGACCGGCTTCCACCGGCGTATCGTCCCGCTCGTCCACGCCCACGGCGGCGTCGTCGACAAGTTCCTCGGCGATGGCGTGATGGCTACCTTTGGCGCCGTGACCCCCTGCGACACCGCGGCGGCCGACGCGCTCAGCGCCCTCCATGCCATCATTGAGGAAGCCGGCCGCTGGCAACAGGAGCTTGCCGCGGCCGGCACCGCGCCGCGACTGGAGGTCAACGGCGCCGTTGCCGCCGGTCGTGTGGTTTTCGCCACCTTGGGCGACAGCAACCGGCTCGAGTACACGGTCATCGGCGAAGCCGTGAATCTTGCTGCCAAGCTCGAGAAGCACAACAAAACGGCCCGCACCCGTGCCTTGACCACGACCGCCACCTACGAGCTGGCGCGTGCCCAGGGATTTGCCGCCGAGCGCGAGCCGAGCCATCTGCGCGGCGCCTCGGTCGCCGGTGTCGATGGTCCAATTGATCTCGCCGTGCTAGCGCCGTGATGCCTTGGGCCCGGCTTCAGTCGGCGCGGGCGGCCGGTGTTGGCAGGACGCTGTCTGCCTTGGCGGGCGGGGACGCGCTGAGCACCTGCGCAAGACGCTCCCGAATGCTCGTCTGGCGATTTTCCGACACCACCTTCTTGCCGGTGAGATCGGTCACGTAGAACACGTCGACCGCCCTCTCACCATAGGTCGCGATATGCGCCGAGGTGATGTCGAGGCTCAGGTCCGAGAGCGCGTTGGTGAGATCATAGAGCAGGCCCGGCCGGTCCAGCCCCGACACCTCGATCACCGTGAACGCATCGGAGAGCACATTGTTGACCACCACCTCGGGCTCGACGGTGAAGGCGCTGATGCGCTGCTCCGAAGGCGAGCGCTTTTTCATCAATGCGGCGAGGCGCACCTCGCCCTTCAGCACGCGCTCGATGGTATGGCCGATACGCTCCACGCGGCGCCGCTCATCCGCATCGTCCTGGAACTCGCGTTGCAGCAGGAAAGTATCGATGGCGAGCCCGTCCCGCGTCGTCGAGATGTGCGCACTGGCGATGTTGGCGCCCGCCGACGCGCATGCCCCCGCGAACAGCGCCAACAGCCTCGGATGGTTGGGCGCCATAATGGTGAGTTCGGTGATGGCCGTGAAGCTGTTGAAGCTCGCCGCCGTCGCCAGCGTCCGGTTCTCCGCCTCGGCGCGGCGGATCATGCGGGCATGGTCGGCCGCCTTGCGGGTCTCCGTCTTGAGCCAGTAGTCGTCGTAGTGGCGGGCGATGAAGCGCTCCACCTCCTCCTCGGGCCAGTCGGCGAGCTCGGCCCTGAGCGCATCCTGCGCCGCCGCGAGCCGTTCGCGGCGGCTGACCTGGGTGTGCCCGCCGGCCACCACCGGCTCGGTCTCCCAGTAGAGCTGGCGCAGCAGTTGCCCCTTCCATCCGTTCCATGTGCCGGGCCCCACCGCGCGGATGTCGGCCACCGTGAGCAACAGCAAGAGCTTCAACCGCTCCGGGCTCTGCACGATCGTCGCGAAATCCCGAATGAGCTTGGGGTCGCTGATGTCGCGGCTCTGCGCGATCGAGCTCATGGTCAGGTGCTCGCGGATGAGCCAGACGACCGTTTCCGTTTCGGCCGGAGAGAGACCGAGCCGCGGGCAAAGCTCGCGCGCTACCCGCGCCCCGACGTTGGAATGGTCCTCGTGCCGCCCCTTGGCGACGTCGTGCAGCAGGGCCGCAACGTAGAGGGCACGGCGGTTCTGGATCGACTTTATGATTTCGGTTGATACCGGCAGCACGTCGGCCAGGTCGCCGCGCTCGATGGCCCTGAGCTGGCCCACCGTGCGGATCAGATGCTCGTCCACCGTGTAGTGATGATACATGTTGAATTGCATCATCGACACCACGCGCCCGAAATCCGGAATGAAGCGGCCGAGCACACCGGCCTCGTTCATGCGCCTGAGGATCGTCTCGGGATCGTTGTGGGACGTGAGCAGCTCCAGGAAGATGCGGTTGGCTTCCGGGTCCGCCCTCAGCTTGTCGTCGATCAGGCGCAGCGAGCTGCGCAGCAGTCGGAGCGCCGCCGGGTGGAAGAACGTCCCGGTCTCCTCCGCCACCAGAAAGATGCGGATGAGGTTGACCGGATCGTGTTGGAACACATCGCGCTCGGCGACGTTGAGCCGCCCGTTGTCGATGCGGAACTCCGTCGTCCGCCGCACCCGCCGCCTAGTCGACCAGGTCAGCGGATTGAGCAATCCGTTGAGTCGCGGCGCCGACTTGAGCTGCTGCATCTCCAGTGCTGAGCACAGGATCGTGGTCAGGTCGCCCACTTCCTTTGCAATGAGGAAGTAGTGCTTCATGAAGCGCTCGACCGCGCGCAGGCCCGCGTGATCGCGATAACCGAGCTGTCTTGCCATCACCGTTTGCACGTCGAAGGTGAGCCGCTCCTCCGCCCGCCCTCTGAGGAAGTGCAGGAAGCACCTCACCGTCCACAGGAAGTTCTCGCAGCGCCGGAACGTGGCGATTTCGGCCGAGGAGAAGATTTTGAGCGCCTCCGAGTCGGACAGCAGGTCGATGTCATGCAGGTATTTGGCGAGCCAGTGGAGCGTATGCAGATCGCGCAGCCCGCCCTTGCCGTCCTTGACGTTCGGCTCGACGCGATAGCGGCTTTCGCCGGCCCGCCGGTGGCGTTGCTCGCGTTCGGCCATCTTGGCGTCCGCGAACTCCCGCTTCGAGCTGCGGATCACTTCCTTGCGGAAGCGCGTCTTGAGCTGCTCGTAGAGCTGCGCATCGCCATGGATGAGCCGCATGTCGAGCAGCGCGGTCTGGATGGTGTGGTCGGCGTAGGCGAGCTTCAGGCACTGGACGGGCGTGCGCGTCGCATGCCCCACCTTGAAGCCGAGGTCCCACAGCACGTAGAGCATGTATTCGGCCACGCTTTCGCCCCACGGGGTCTGCTTGTAGGGGAGCAGGAACAGGAGATCGACGTCGGAGCCGGGTGCCAGCAATCCGCGGCCGTAGCCGCCCGTTGCCACGATCGCCATGCGCTCGGCGTCGGAGGGATTGGTGGCGCTGTAGATGTGGGTCGTGGTGTAGTCGTAAAGGAGCCGGATCAGCTCGTCCTGGAACGTGGAGAGCCCGCTGGCGCAGCGACGCCCGTTGCGGTCCGCTTCGAGCCCCGCCCTGGCGCTTGCGCGCGCCGCACCAACGAGCTGCTTCAGCCGCTCGATCAGCGCCGACCGGCGTGCAGCCGCGTCCTCGTGGCTGCGGAAGAGGCGCGTGAGCTCGCGGCGCAGCGCGGCGGCATCGAAGTAGGGCGCCTCGGCGAGCGCACCGTCCGCCGGCATCGCCGCCGGAGCCGCGTCGACCCCACGGGCTGCCGTCTCGATCACTGTCGGATCCATGGCGATCGTCACTGATCTGTTGCTCCCTTGCCGGTTCGGCGCAACTCCTTCAGACGGTAGACGAGCTCGAGTGCCTGGCGCGGGCTGAGCCCATCCGCATCGATCGCATCGAGCGCAGCCTCCACCGGCGACACGGACGCCACCACCGGTTCGCTCGCCGCCTGCGCCGTTGCGAACAGCGGCAGATCGGAAAGCATCGCCTGCCGGCTGCCGTTGCGGCGATCGCTCTTTTCCAGTCGCCGGAGCACCTCCCTGGCACGGGCGACGACCGGCGCCGGCAGGCCGGCGAGCTTCGCCACCTGGATGCCATAGGAGCGGTCCGCCGCGCCACTCTTCACCTTGTGCATGAACACGATATCGTCCCGCCACTCGCGCACGTCCATGGTTACCGGGCAGACGCCCTCGAGCCGTCCTGCGAGCTGGGTGAGCTCGTGATAGTGCGTGGCGAACAGCACCCGCGCCTTGCTCACGTCGTGCAGATATTCGAGCGTCGCCCACGCGATCGACAGCCCGTCGAAGGTGGCTGTGCCGCGCCCGATCTCGTCGAGGACCACCAGCGAGCGCTCCGTCGCCTGGTTGAGGATGGCGGCGGTCTCGACCATCTCCACCATGAATGTGGATCGCCCGCGGGCGAGATCGTCGGAGGCGCCGACCCGGGAGAACAGGCGGTCGGCGACACCGATGTGCGCCGCCCGTGCCGGAACAAACGAGCCCATCTGCGCCATCAGCGTGATGAGTGCGTTCTGCCGCAGAAAGGTCGACTTGCCTGCCATGTTCGGGCCGGTGACCAGCCAGATGCGCCCCTCCGCCTCCTCTTCGAACGCCGCCGGCCTGTCGTTGGCCCGCACCAGCAAGCAGTCATTCTCGATGAACGGTCCCGATTTCGCTTGTTTCAAGGCCTGTTCCACCACTGGGTGACGCCCGCCGCGCACCTCGAAGGCGGTGCTGGCATCGACTGTCGGGCGCACGTAACCCTCGCTCGCAGCAAGTTCTGCGAGCGCGCAGTGAACGTCGAGCTCGGCGAGCGCACCCGCGAGCTCCCCGAGCGCCTGCTGCTCGGCGATTGTGGCGGTGGTGAGCGAGGCGAACACCTCATTCTCTATTGCCAGCGCCCGCTCGGCCGCCGCGGCGATCCTGCCCTCCATCTCGTTGAGTTCCACTGTCGTGAACCGCACCGCGTTGGCCATCGACTGGCGGTGGCGGAAGGTCTGCGCAAGGGGCGGGCTCATCAGCGGCTTCGCCGCCGGGGCCGACACCTCGATGAAGTAGCCGAGAATGTTGTTGTGGCGGACCTTAAGCGACTTGATGCCGGTCGCCTCGGTGTACTTGGTCTCGAGCGCCGCCATGACGCGGCGGCTGTCCTCGCCAAGCCGTCGGGCTTCGTCGAGCTCCGCACGATAGCCTGCGCGCACGAAGCCGCCGTCCCGCTTGACGGGCGGCGGCGCCTCCACGAGCGCCGCCGTGAGTGCCTCCGCCAGCCCCTCGCTGACGCCGCTCAACCGGCGCAGGATCGAATGGAACGTCCGCGGCAGGGCCGCGCCGGCGGCGGCTGCCTCTTCGATAAACGCAGCGCACGCCCGGCCCTGCGCGATGCCGTCGCGCACCGCGCCGAGATCGCGCGGAGAGCCCCGCTGCAGCGCCAGCCGCGACACCGCCCGCGCCACGTCGGGGGCCGCCCGCAAGGCCTGCCGCAGCCGCTCGCGCAGACCCTCACGCTCCAACACGTAGGCGACGGCATCGAGCCGATCGATGATCGGCTCCACCTCGGCGAGCGGACTTACCAGTCTTGCCGCGAGTTCCCGCGCTCCTGCGCCGGTCACCGTGCGATCGATGGCGGCGAGCAGGCTGCCCTGCCGCTCCCCCGACGTCGATCGCACCAGTTCGAGGCTGGCCCTGCTTGAGGCATCGATCAGGAGCACGCCGGCGCAACCTGTGCGTCGCGGCGGCCGCAACATCGGCTGGCGGCCGATCTGGGTGAGCTCCACGTACCTGAGAAGCGCTGCCGCCGCCGCCAGTTCCGGCCGAGAGAACGGGCCGAAGGCGGCGAGGTCCGCCACGCCGAGCCTCGCTTTGAGCGCGTGCTCCCCGGCAAGACTGTCGAAGGTTGCCGCGGCCACCGGAGTGACCGCAGCACCGATCGCCTTGAGCCAGCGCCCGATCTCGATATCGGTCAGCGCTGGTTCGCTTGCGATCACCTCGCTCGGCGACAGGCGCACGAGTTCCCCGGCAAGGTCCGCGCGCGTGCTTTCGGAAAGCTCGAACTCACCCGTCGAGATGTCGAGGGAAGCCAGCGCGAAGCCCCCCCTCTCATGCCCTCCCGGGGCCGGAACGGCGAACAACGCCGTGAGGTAATTGCGTGCCCTGGCATCGAGCAGCGCGTCCTCGGTCAGCGTTCCGGGCGTGACGAGCCGCACCACGTCGCGGCGCACAAGCGCCTTCGACCCCCTCTTCCTCGCCTCGGCCGGCTCTTCGAGCTGCTCGCAGACGGCGACGCGAAAACCGCGCTTGATCAGCCGCTGCAGGTATTCGTCGGCCCGATGCACCGGGACGCCGCACATCGGGATGTCTTGGCCAAGGTGCTTGCCGCGCTTGGTGAGTACGATCCCGAGCGCTTCCGCCGCCACCACCGCATCCTCGAAGAACAGTTCGTAGAAGTCTCCCATGCGGTACCATAACAGGTGGTCGGGATTGGCGGCCTTGATTTCGAGGTACTGTGCCATCACCGGCGTGGCCTCGCCTGCATTCGCCCGCTCCGCCTCAGCCGCCGGCCGCTCGGCCGCCGCCTGCGATCGTCCCGTCTCGACGGGTTGGCCGGACTTTGCGTGCGTGCGCCGCATCAGAGGCTCGCTTTTCCGTGGCATGGGACAGACGCATATCGCGTCGGCTCGCCGCTGGGAATGCCGCGATGGCGCCGGCTGCCCACGCGGCTTGTGCAGTGACGCAGCGTGGCCCTATGCTGGCGGTCCAAGCTCACCAAACCAGCGCCCCGAATGTCCAAGAAGTTTACGGAAGCCCGCTTCACCCCCCAGGAAGCGCTGCAGTTTCACGCCCAGGGAAAGCCCGGCAAGCTGGAGATTGCTCCGACCAAGCCGCTCGCCACGCAACGCGATCTGTCGCTTGCCTATTCTCCCGGTGTGGCCGTACCCGTGCAGGCCATCGCCGAGAACCCGGCGCTTGCCTACGACTATACCAACAAGGGCAACCTCGTGGCCGTGATATCGAACGGCACGGCGATTTTGGGACTTGGCAATCTTGGTGCGCTCGCCGCCAAGCCGGTGATGGAGGGCAAGGGGGCGCTGTTCAAGCGCTTTGCCGACATCGACGCCATCGACGTGCTGGTTGATACGCCCGACGTTGAAGCGTTCATCAACTGCGTGCGCTATCTGGGCCCCACCTTTGGTGGCGTCAATCTCGAGGACATCCGCGCCCCCGACTGTTTCATGATCGAGGAGCGGCTCAAGGAGCTGCTCACCATTCCGGTGTTCCACGATGACCAGCATGGCACGGCGATCATCGTTGCCGCCGGCCTCATCAACGCCCTCGAACTCACCGGCCGCGATCTTGAGACCGTCAAACTCGTCGTCAACGGCGCGGGTGCTGCCGGCATTGCCTGCCTTGACCTGCTTTCCGCCATGGGCATGCCCAAGCGCAATATGCTTCTATGCGACACCAAGGGTGTGATTTATGAGGGCCGCAAGTCGGGCATGAACCAGTGGAAATCGGCCTATGCGGCCAAAACCAAGGCCCGCACGCTCGCTGATGCGCTCGAAGGCGCCGACGTGTTCTTCGGCCTGTCCGCCAAGGACGCCATGAGCAAGGACATGGTGCGCTCGATGGCGGCCAAGCCCATCATCTTCGCCATGGCCAATCCCGATCCCGAGATTCTTCCCGAAGACGTTCAGGCCGTCCGCGACGATGCCATCATCGCCACCGGGCGTTCTGATTACCCGAATCAGATCAACAACGTGCTGGGCTTCCCCTTCATCTTCCGCGGGGCCTTGGACGTCCAGGCCTCGACCATCAACGACGCCATGAAGATCGCCGCGGCGCACGCGCTTGCCGAGCTGGCGCGCCAGGACGTGCCCGACCAGGTCGCCGCCGCCTTTCACGGCCGCCAACCGCGCTATGGGCCCGACTACATCATTCCGGCCCCGTTCGATCCGCGCCTCATCTCCCACGTTCCGCCGGCGGTAGCCAAGGCGGCGATGGATTCTGGCGTGGCCCGCCGGCCGATCGTCGACCTCGAGGGCTACGCCGCCCGCCTTTCGGGCCGCCTCGATCCGGTTGCCGGCTGGCTGCACAGCATCTTCCTGCAGGTGCGCAACGAGCCCAAGCGCATCATCTTCGCCGAGGGCGAGCAGCCGCAGGTGGTGCGCGCCGCCAACGCCTTTCTGCATTCCGGGCTCGGCCGCCCCGTTCTGATCGGGCGCGAGGGGCGCATCCGCGAGGAGTTTGCCGGAGCCGGCATCGAGTTGACCGACGCCTTCGAGCTGCATGACACCAGCCTCGATCCGCGCCGCGACGAGTACAGCGAGTTCCTGTTCTCGCGCCTGCAGCGCAAGGGTTTCCTGCTCCGCGATTGCGCGCGGCTCGTCTACAACGACCGCAACGTTTTTGCCGCCTGCATGGTGGCCATGGGACACGCCGACGGCCTCGTCACCGGCACCACCCGCAACTGGTATACGGCCTACCAGGACATCCGCCACGTGCTCGATGCCCGCGCCGACCGGCGCGTCATCGGTGTATCGCTCGCGCTCAGTCGTGGCCGAGCCGTGCTGGTGGCCGACGCCGCCGTGCACAACATGCCGAGCGCCGAGGAGTTGGCCGACATCGCCGAGGAGGCGGCCAAGGTCGCCCGCCGTCTCGGCATGGAGCCGCGCGTGGCGCTCCTTGCCTACTCCACCTTCGGTGCCCCGCGCGGGGAGCGCTCCGACGACGTGCGCCGCGCCGTCGAGGTGCTCGACCGGCGGGGCGTCGATTTCGAGTACGACGGCGACATGGCAGCCGACGTTGCCCTCGACCGGGAAGCCATGCAGCGCTACCCGTTCTGCCGCCTGTCGGATACTGCCAACGTGCTGATCATGCCGGCATTCCATGCCGCCTCAATTTCCACCAAGATGCTGAAGGAATTGGGCGGCGCCACCCTGATTGGACCGTTGCTCGTGGGTCTGACGCACTCTGTGCAGATTTGCCAGCTCGGCGCCAAGGACAGCGACATCGTCAACATGGCGGCGTTGGCCGCCTATGACCTCGGCCGCTGATGTCGCCGCCCTGCGACCGGGTTACGGTTTGCTCTGCGGATGGATCCTGGCCGGGCCGCCCACGAACGGTGCCACTGGAGCAAGGCTCAAGCGGCAGCCGGCCTTCGACCGGCTCGGCTGCGCGCCGTTGACAGGCTGCCTGCAGCCGGGCAAACCGCCCGCCATCGTTTGAAACCGCCCGCGCATAGAGGACAAATCCGATGTCGACGGCAGACCTCCAGAAGACCATCGATGCCGCCTGGGAAGTCCGCGACACGATGAGGCCATCCACCACCGGCGAGGTTCGCGAGGCGGTGGAGACGGCATTGGCCCTGCTCGACACCGGCAAGGCGCGCGTCGCCGAGAAGCAGGCCGGCGCATGGGTGGTCAATCAGTGGCTGAAGAAGGCGGTGCTGCTGTCGTTCCGCCTGAACGACATGGAGCTCATCTCCGGCGCTCCGGGCGGAGCGGGATGGTGGGACAAGGTACCCTCGAAGTTCCTCGGCATGAGCCCGGAGGATTTCCGCTCGGCCGCCTTTCGCGCCGTTCCCGGCGCCATCGTGCGCCACGGCGCCTACATTGGGCCCAACGTCGTGCTGATGCCCTCCTTCGTCAATCTCGGTGCCTACGTCGACAGCGGCACCATGATCGACACCTGGGCCACCGTCGGCTCCTGCGCCCAGATCGGCAAGAACTGCCACATCTCGGGCGGCGTCGGCATCGGCGGCGTGCTCGAGCCGCTGCAGGCCAATCCCGTCGTCATCGAGGACAACTGCTTCATCGGTGCGCGCTCCGAGGTGGCCGAGGGCGTGATTGTCGGCGAGGGCGCGGTGCTTTCCATGGGCGTTTTCATCGGCGCCTCGACCAAGATCGTCGAGCGCGCCACCGGCAAGGTGCACATGGGCCGCGTACCGCCGTACGCCGTGGTGGTGCCTGGTACCCTGCCGGGCCAGCCGCTGCCCACTGGCGAGCCTTCGCCCTCGCTCTATTGCGCCGTAATCGTGAAGACGGTCGATGAGAAGACCCGTTCCAAGACCTCGATCAACGAGCTCTTGCGGGACTGATCGGCGGTGACGCGGCCGCCCCGACCCGGTAGGTCCCGCGCCCAGGAGCTGCACGCATGAGCGCCCTCCACCTTCTCTTCGGCTTCGAGGGGCGCATCGGCCGCCGGCCGTTCCTCCTCGCCTTGCTCGCTACCGTCGCGGCATTTCTGGCAGGCGTTCACCTGAGCGAGCGCGCCCTCCCGTGGATGGCCGAGGTCTTCGCCCCGCGCGGCATCAACGCGGCCTTCGTTCTCCAGGGGCTGTGGGCGCTGCTCGGTGTCCTTGCCGGGTGGATCGTTCTCGCCCTTGCCGCCAAGCGCCTCCACGATCGCGGCCGCAGCGGCTGGTGGGGCGCTCTTGCCCTCCTGCCGCTGGCGGGCCTCGCCATCCTCAACGACGCGCTGTTCCTGGCCAGCAGAACCATCGTGCTGCCAAGCGGCCTCCAGCTTGCCGTACTGCTGGCCGCCGGCGGACTCGGGCTCTGGGTCCTCTTCGAAAGTGTGGTCCTGCCGGGGAAGGAAAGCTGAGCAGGGAGGTTTGCGCATGGCGGCATCCGGGTTTCGCAGGCTCGATCCGGCGAAGATCGTTCAGACCCTTGGGAGGCTTGAGGGGCGCATTTCCGAGCGCTTTCCTGACGCCGGTCTTGCGAAGGTCTGTGCCGACCTGACCGCGATCGCGCGCCAGTGCAGCGTCCAGGCGGAACTCATTGCCCGCCCCAACCTGGCGCTGCGCGGCGCCAGTGCAGCCGTGCTCGTGCTCGGTGCCATCGTGCTCGGCTACGTGCTGACCCTGATCGAGGTTAGGGGTGAGACCGAGACTCTGTTCGGTGTGCTCCAGGGTATTGAGGCATTCATGAACACGCTGGTGATCGTCGGCGCTGCCGTGATTTTTCTTGCCACCCTCGAAGGCCGCTGGAAGCGTCATCGGGCGCTTGAGGACCTGCACAAGCTGCGCTCGATCATCCACGTCATCGACATGCACCAGTTGACCAAGGACCCGGTTGTCGCCGCCCCGGCCGATGCTGCCACGCCGTCATCCCCGAAGCGGACCATGACCCCCTTCGAGCTGACCCGCTATCTCGACTACTGCTCGGAGATGCTCTCCCTTGCCGCCAAGGTGGCGGCGCTCTACGCTCAAAGCTCCAAGGACCCGGCAGTGATTGCGGCTGCGGGCGATCTCGGCCAGCTCACGTCGAACCTGAGCCATAAGATCTGGCAGAAGATCGATATCGTCCAGGTGGGCCTCGAGCACGGCGCGCCGGCGCCGGGCGGACAGGCCCCATCG